>WNFU01000409.1_pt1 | contig 103813 bp, 107 predicted proteins | sample 5400121 | NCBI WGS metagenome assembly WNFU01 (sample SAMN13153360, study PRJNA577476) | soil metagenome | isolation source: 100 cm soil or saprolite under grassland replicate 1 | place: USA:California | collected 2016-06-15 | reverse complement strand
TCTTCCCCGATGTCCTTGAGCTCGACCTCGCTGGCGAGATTTCCGATCAGCGTGACAACGTTCACGCGTTCCTCCTCTGTTGACTGAGAAGGCAACGCTAGCGGAGGAAATGTGACGGCACGGTGTCGGATTCGTGCCTGAAGCTCTAAATCGGGGTGCCCAGATTTGAACTGGGGACCTCTCCGACCCGAACGGAGCGCGCTACCAGGCTGCGCCACACCCCGAGAACTCGTACAGGTTAGCGACGTCTGACGCGGAGTGGGCGCCGGCGGGCGGAGCCGGGCTTGGCCCGGCGGGAGCCCACGAGTCAGCGCGACTTCGAGGTCTGAAAGGAGGGGGCCAACGGGGGAACCATGGGTTCACCCGTTTTCACTCTCCGACCCGAACGGAGCGCGCTACCAGGCTGCGCCACACCCCGAGACGCACAAAGGTTAGCGGGTCGTAACCGGGGGTCGAGTCGTCGGGCGACGGCGCGAGGAGGGCTAACCTCCGTGCGCCGCAGTCGTCGCAAGCAGTACGTGAGGCTCGCCCCCGGTCTCGTGATTCTGACCGCCGTGCTGGCGCTGACCGGCTGCGGCGAGAGCAGCACCAACTACCCGGACCGGCCGAGCGCCGTGGGGCCGATCGGCAAAGGAGCGGCGGGCGTCTGGCTCTTCCGGCCAGCCGGCAAGCCGAAGGACCTCGTCGTCTACTTCCACGGCCAGGGCGGATTCAGGGAAGCCACACCCGTGAACCATCGGCCGTGGATCGATCACCTCGTCGCTCGGGGCAGCGTGGTCGTGTACCCGCGGTGGGAGTTGACCTACGAGAACGATCCGATGCAGTACGTCGTCGCGGGCGTGCGGGCGGCGACGAAGCGCGTCGACGTCAGCGGGCTGCCCGTGCTCTCAATCGGCTACTCCCGAGGCGCAGCATTCGCGTTGGAGTACGGAGCCGTCGCGGCCAGGAACGAGCTCCCGGTGCCCGACAAGATCATCAGCATCTTCCCGTCGTCCGTTGGGAATCAACAGCATGTGATCGATCTCACCCCGCTCGACCACTCGACGGGGGTGCTGATCCAGATGGGCGAAGCCGATACGGTCGTCGGCAAGGAGGGCGCGAGGGACCTGCTCCGCCGCCTCCAAGCGGGTGGTTTCCCTGCGCAGAACATCGAGCTCGACTTCGTCGACTCGAAGTCCGGCTTCAAGGCCGACCACACTGCACCGTTCCGGACCTCACCCGCCGCACGCGCCGCATTCTGGCGCCCCGCCGATCGCCTGCTCGACGGGCTCGCCGACTAGCGGCTAGTCGATCTCTCTGATCTGGCGCGACAGCAAGCCCAGAGCGACGATTGTGAGCGAGATGCAGGCGCCGAGCGCGATGACAGTGCCCGGCCCTGCGAGATTCGACACCGCCCCGGCGGCGAGCAGCCCGAACGGAGTCAGCCCGAGGGAGCCGAACCAGTCGAGGCTGACGACGCGCGAGAGCATGTGTTGCGGCACGAGCTCCATCAGCATCGTCTCCCAGACCCCGATCGCGAAGCCGATGCAGATCCCGCGGCAAAAGGATGCCGCCAGCGCAAGCGGAAACCACGGCGAGAGCGCGAAGACAACGATCAGGAAGCTGTTCAGCATCCAGATCAGATAGGAGAGCAACCCCCGCCGGCGCCGGGGGTTGATCTGCGCGAATGTGGCGGCGCCGACGATCATCCCGGCCCCGAGCATCGAGAAGATGAGGCCGTAGGCGCGTACGTCCAGGTGAAAGTGCTCGCGGACGAGCTTCGGCGTCAGCACCTGGATCGGCGCCCACTGGAACATGAGCACGAACGCGAAGAGGGTGATCGTGACCCACAGCCACGGAATGCCGGCGACGTAACGAAAACCGGCTCTGATCCCGCGGAACGTGCCGTCGGCCTCCGCGCGTTCGGCGACACGGGGCCGCGTCGCCCAGACAAACGCGAACGAGACCAGGAAGGAGGCGGCGTTGAGGCCGAAGACAACCGTCGAGCCGGCGAGGCCGTACAGGAGCCCGGCCACCGACGGCCCGATCAGCAGGCTCCCCTGCCGCGCCATGCCGATCAACGCGTTGGCCGAACCGAGCCCGGGCTGCTCGACCACGAGCGGGACGAAGCCGCCGAGCGCCGGCGTGAAGAAGCCGGTCGCGAGGCCTTCGGCGAAGGCGAGCCCCGCCAGGACGCCGATGCTCAGGTGCCCGGTGCCGTCGACGGCGACGAGCGCCCCGATGATCGCGAACCGGGCCGCGTCCGAGACGAGCATCAGCGTTCGGCGGTCATAGCGGTCGGCCAGCGCGCCGCCGACCAGGACCGTTGTCAGCAAGCCGAGGCCCTGGAGGGTGAGCACGAACCCGAGTGAACGGGCCGAGCCCGTCAGGGTGAACGTGCGCCAGCCGAGAGCAACCAGAAAGGCTGTGTCGCCGAGCAACGAGATCGCTTGCCCCGTCCAGAGCAGCCGAAAATCACGGCTGCGAAAGGCGTACAGGACCCGAGCACGCGATGCCGCGGCAGCGATCGCCCCCATGGCCGAAAGCTATCCTGCTCGCGTGTCCGACCTCCTTCGCGTCGCGTGCGTTCAGCTCACGAGCGGATACGACAAGGCCGCGAATCTGGAGAAAGCGGAGCAGCTCGTGGCGAAGGCGGCGGCCACCGGCGCCGATGTCGTCGCCCTTCCAGAGAAGTGGAATGCAATCGGGCCGCCGGGTGTCCTCCACGATGCTGCCGAGGCGATCGAGAGCGGAGAGTCGGTCGAGGCGATGCGTCGTTGGGCAAAGACGCACGGGGTCACGCTCGTCGGCGGCTCGATCACAGAACGCCGGGCAGGTCGCGAGAAGCTCTCGAACACCTGTCTCGTCTTCGATCCGGAGGGCGAGCTCAGCGCGACCTATCGCAAGATCCACCTCTTCGACGTCGAGGTCGGGGGCCTCACCTACCGCGAGTCGGAGGCGGAGGAGCACGGCGAGGAACAGGTCGTCACCGAGGTCGAGGGCTGGCCGGTGGGGTTGACGATCTGCTACGACCTTCGCTTCCCGGAGCTCTACCGCGTGCTCGCGCTCGAGGGCGCACTGCTCGCAACCGTCCCGGCTCACTTCACGCTCTACACGGGCAAGGACCACTGGCACCTGCTGCTGCGTGCCCGCGCAGTCGAGAACGGCTTCTACGTCGCCGCTCCGGCACAGGTCGGCGAGACCGGCATCGGCCGCCCGAGCTACGGCCGCTCGCTGATCGTCGATCCGTGGGGCACCGTGCTCGCGCAGGCGCGAGACGAGGAGACGGTGATCTCGTCCGAGCTGGACCGCGCCTGGCTCGAGGAGGTGCGCCGGCGTCTGCCCTCGCTCGCTGCCCGCCGGCCCGAGGCGTACCGCTGGCCGACTCCGGCCTAGACCGAGACTGGGCGAAGCGCCTATCGCAGCTCGTCGAGGAGTGCGCCGAGCAGTGGGGCCTCGAGCTCGAAGACCCCTTCCCCGGCGGAGACGTCTCCCACGTCGTCCCGGCCGGCGATGTGGTTCTGAAGGTCCAATGGCCGCATCGGGAGAGCGAGCACGAGGCGGCTGCGCTCGAGCTCTGGAATGGCGACGGGGCAGTTCGCCTCATCGCCCATGACGAGCGGCGACACGCCCTCCTCTTCGAGCGCTGCCGGCCCGGAACCCCCCTCGGCCGGCTGGGGCCCGAGGCAGCACTCGACGTCCTGATCGGGCTGCTGCCGCGGCTCTGGAAGCCTGCGGGGCCGCCCTTCCGGTCACTCGCCGAGGAGGCCTCTTGGTGGGTGAGCTACTTGCCAGACGAATGGGAGCGAATCGGCAGACCGTACGAGCAGGAGCTCCTCGAGGCGGCCGACTCAGCGCTCGAGGAGCTTGCGCCGACCCAGGGCGAGCAGGTTCTCGTTCACCAGGATCTGCACGGGGACAACGTCCTTGCGGCGGAACGTGAGCCGTGGCTCGCGATCGACCCGAAGCCCCTCGTGGGCGAGCGCGAGTTCGGGCTCGCATCGATCATCCGGTCGCCGGAGCTGGGGCATAGCGGGCGCGCGCTTCGACACCGCCGTCCTCTTCGACGTCGACTTCACGCTCGTCAAGCCGGGGCCGGATCTTGGCCCGGACGGTTACCAGCTGCTCGGCCGCCGGTTCGGACTCGAGCTCGATCCAGCTCGTTATGCCGAGGCCCGAGCGGCGGCGGTCGAGACGGTCGAGCAGCATCCCGAGCTCGACCACGACGAGGAGGTCTGGGTGCTCTTCACCGAGCGGATCATCCGTGGGATGGGAGGCGACTCCGACCGGGCCTACGAGTGCGCCGTCGAGATGACCCGCGCGTGGGAGCACGCCGAGAACTTCGAGCTCTTCGAAGACACGCTGCCCGTGCTCGCAGAGCTGCGGATGCACGGCCTGAAGCTGGGGCTCGTCTCCAATACGGGCCGCGACCTCGACGCCTTCGTCGCGCACCATGCGCTCGACGTGGACGTCGCGGTCAGCTCGTCCACGCACGGCAAGACGAAGCCGCACCCGACGATCTTCCAGGCTGCGCTCGACCGGCTCGGAGTCGCCGCCGGGGAGGCGGCGATGGTCGGCGACTCGCCCGACGACGACGTGGAGGGCGCACGTGCGCTCGGGATGCGCGCCTTCCTCGTCGACCGTGACGACCGGTTCCGGGAGATCGAGGACCGTCTGCCCGACCTGCGCGCCTTGCCGGCCGCGCTCGGACTAGGAGGGCTTGGCGAAACGCACGGCTGAGCGAGGTTCCGCCAAGCCCTCCTAGCGACAGTCCGGCTGACCCGGACGGCTGAGCCCGAAGCCCCAGACCTGCTCGTCGACGATGTAGAAGGCCGTCGTCGTTCCGCCCCGGCGCAGCGTCGAGACCGCGTAGGCGCCGCAGCTGAGGCGGAGCAGCGGCCCGTAGAGGCCGGCGATCCGTGCGGCCGGATCGCCAACGTGCAACCCGCGGTTCGTCCGCCAACCCGGGGGGCTCCAGAGCGTGAAGAGCGCTACTGCGCGCCCTCTGCGGAAGGAGACGCCCACGCCCTGCGGCTCCAACGGCCGATAGTTGAAGTACCACGTCTGCTGCCGGCAGTCGCGGCACACGCCGAACCGGGAGCCCCAAGCACTGCGCACCTGCGCCCGCGTTGCTCCAAGCGAGAGCCCGCCGAGCCTTTTCCCAGGCACCACAACGCCTCTTGTCGGCGGCGCGGCGGCTGCGGTCGTGACGAAGAAGAGCGCGGCGGAGGCGACGAGAAGCGCTCGCATAGGATCGCATCATGCAGGTCGTCAACCTGTTCGGGGACGACTGGGACAACCGCCGCGACCGCCCGGGCTGGCAGTGGAACCACCTCGACGTCGGCGACCGCGCCGGCGCAGAGCTGTTCGGGGCGAGCGTCTACGAGCTCGAGCCGGGCCAGAAGACCTTCCCGTATCACTGGCAGTACGTCGAGGAGGAGATGCTGATCGTCCTCGACGGCGAGCCTACGCTGCGAACTCCGGAGGGCGAGCGGCGCCTCAGCCGGGGAGTCGCCGTCGTCTTCAGGCGGGGCCCCCAAGGCGCACACCTAGTCCGCAACGACACCGGCGATGCGGTGCGCATCCTCTTGCTGTCGACGCCTTCCCAGGTGGAGATCGCCGAATACCCGGACAGCGAAAAGATCGACGTCTTCGCCGAGGGGCTGCGCCTACTCGTCAGCCGCGAGGCGAACCTGGATTATTTCGACGGCGAGGACTAATCCGTTGGTCCTGTCGGGCTGACAGCGGTCGCTCGCCGGCCGGGAGCGGTCGCTCTCCCGGCCGGACGCCGACTCGGCTACGCCCGTCGCAGCGCGCTGAGCGAGAGCAGGGCACCGACGACGAAGATCGCCGTTGCGAGGTAGATGAGGCCGAGGTGACCGAGCGTGTCGAAACCCCAGGGATAGTGCGCCGGCAGAGCGACGGCCAGTGCGAGCACCGGAGCCGCCACCGCGCCGACCCAGGCCCAGAAGTATCCCCTCCGGACACCGAACCAGCTCAGGAACACGACCGCGAGGCCGGTTGCAGCGATGAACCCCGATAGGGCGATGTGCAGGTGGCTGATGTAGTGGTACAGGTCGTTGTCGAAGGCCTTGATCTCGTTCTTGCCGCTCGCCACCTGGTCGGGCCCGATCCCAAGCTCGAGGAAATCGCCCGTGAAGTTGCGGATGAAGAAAATGATTCCGTACCCGATGAACGCTACGCCCGCGATCGTCATCAGCCACGTTCCCCAGACGAGCTGACTCGACTCGCGGCGTTCGACCTCGGCCGTTGAGACGCTTGCCATGGCACACCTCCGGTTGTTTGCGGGGAGGTCAACCTAATCGGTGGCCCACCATCGTTCAAGACGAGACCAAAGATGGCGGACATCGCCGCCCCAGATACCTGCTCAGCGCGAGGCGAGTACGGACGCCCACGAGGCGAGCGGCGAGACGTCCCCGTCGCGGCCGTTCAGGTTCCGGAAGCCGAGCGCGTGCTCGGCCTGCATCATCTTGTGGATCTGCGTCGTGCCCTCGTAGATGATCGGCGCCCGCGCGTTGCGGAAGTAGCGCTCGATCCCGTACTCGGCGGAGTAGCCGTAGGCTCCGTGCACCTGGATCGCGAGGTGCGCGGCACGAAACGCGGACTCGGTCGCGTGCCACTTCGCCAGCGACGTCTCGCGCGTGTTCCGCTTCCCCTCGTTCTTGAGCCAGGCCGCCTGCATGACGAGGAGCTTCGACGTCTCGTAGCCGAGGACCATCTCGGCGATCATGTCCTGCACGAACTGGTAGCGGCCGATCGGCTGTCCGAAGGTCTCGCGCTCGCGGGCGTACTCGACGGAGCGCTCGAGGCAGGCGCGGATGACCCCGCAGGCGCCGGCGGCGACGGTGAAGCGGCCCTGGTCGAGCCCGTACATCGCGATCTCGAAGCCCTGGCCTTCCTCGCCGACGAGGTTCTCGGCCGGCACCTCGACGTTCTCGAAGAAGAGCTCGCCCGTCGAGCCTGCCCAAATGCCGAGCTTGTGTTCGGTCTCGCGGGTCGAGACGCCGGGCCAATCACGTTCGACGATGAACGCGGAGATCCCCTTGTGCTTCGCGCCGGGGTCGGTCTTCGCGAAGACGAGCTGGTGGTCGGCCACGGTCGCGTAGGAGATCCAGTTCTTCTGGCCGTTGAGGACGTACGTGTCGCCGCTGCGGACTGCGGTCGAAAGCATCGAGGCGACGTCCGAGCCGGCCGCGGGCTCCGTCAGCCCAAAGCAGGCGAGCTTCTCGCCGCGGGCCTGCGGCGCGAGGTAGCGCTCCTTCTGCTCGTCGTTGGCGTAGCGCAGGAGCGCGAGCGAGTTGAGGCCGACATGGACCGAGATCAGGGTGCGGAAGGCGGCCTCCCCGCGCTCGATCTCCTCGCAGGCGAGCGCCTCGGCGACGAAGTCGAGCCCGGCGCCGCCGTGCTCCTCGGGGATGACGATTCCGAGGAGGCCCAGCTCAGCCATGCCCTCGATCACGGACATGTCCAGGTGATGGTTGATGTCGTTCTCGATCGCGTTCGGAAGCACGCGCTTGTCCACGAACGCACGCACGGTGTCCTGGATCAGCCGCTGCTCGTCGCTGAGCTCGAAATCCATGCGGCTGAGTCTATTGACGCCGAGGCTTCGAGGGCTACGATTGACTGACTAGTCAATCAAGACTCGATTTCTGGCTGCTGGAGCCGATAATGACGATCGTGGAGGAGACAGTCGCAGGCGGGGTCTCGTTCGGCCTGACCGACGAGCAGCGGGCCCTGCGCGCGCTCGCGCACGAGTTCGCCGAGAAGGAGATCCGGCCCCGCGCGGCCGAGTACGACGAGCACTCGACCCATCCCGCGGACGTGCTCGCGAAGGCGCACGAGCTCGGGCTCATGAATCCCCACCTCCCCAAGGAGTTCGGGGGCATCGGGCTCGGGGCCTTCGAGGCGATCCTGATCGGCGAGGAGCTGGCCTGGGGCTGCGCCGGCATTGCGGTCTCGATCGTCGCCAACCAGCTCGGCTCGGCACCCGTTCTGCTCGCCGGCACCGACGAGCAGAAGCGCGAATGGCTTCCTCCGCTCGTCGAGGAGCCGCTCCTCTGCTCCTTCGCGCTCACCGAGCCGAACGCGGGCTCCGACGTCTCCGGGATCCGGACAACGGCGGTCCGGCAGGGCGACGACTACGTCATCAACGGCTCGAAGATGTTCATCACCAACGCGGGTCACGCCGCGTGGATGGTCGTTTTCGCCTCGACCGACAAGAGCAAGGGGCAGCGCGGGCTCTCGGCCTTCCTCGTCCCGTCCCACACCGACGGCGTGACGATCGAGAAGCACCTCGACAAAATGGGCCAGCGAGCGACCGACACTTCTGCGGTCGCCTTCAGCGACGTCAAGATCCCGGTCGGTAACCGGCTGGGCGAGGAGGGCGAGGGCTTCAAGATCGCCATGCGGACGCTCGACCACACGCGCCCCGGCACGGCGGCAGGCGCCGTCGGCGTTGCGCGGGCGGCATACGAGCTCGCCGTCGACTACTCGCGCGAGCGCGTCCAGTTCGGCCAGCCGATCGCGATGAACCAGGGCGTCAATTTTCTGATCGCCGACATGGCCGCGGAAATCGAGGCTGCGCGCCTGCTCACGTGGCAGGCGGCGTGGCTGCTCGACCGCGGCGAGCGGGCAACGCTCCAGTCGTCGTACGCGAAGCGGTTTGCCTCGGACACGGCGATGAAGGTGACGACGGACGCGGTTCAGATCTTCGGGGGCTATGGGTATATGCGCGAGTACCCCGTCGAGAAGCTCATGCGCGATGCGAAGCTTTTTCAGATCTACGAAGGCACTTCACAGATCCAGCGGCTCGTCATCGCGCGCGAGATCTTCTTTCCACGTTCCTAGAGAACAGCCTTCGTCGAAGGTACACTCCCGGACTTGTCGGTGCGGGTCGCTGATCTTCCCCGCGCCCGGCGGCGTGCGCGCGCCCGGGTGCGGCTTCTCTGGCAGTGGAGCCTGCTCGTCGCCATGCTGCTCGTGCTCGTCGGGACCGTGCTCGGGCTCGCGTTCGCGGGCTCCCCGGAACGCCTTCCGCAAGGCACACAGATTGCCGGCGTCGACGTCGCAGGCCTGACCCCCGGCGATGCCCGGGCGCTGCTCGAGCGGCGGGAGCGCGAGCGTGCAAACGTGCCGGTCGTCTTCACCGCGGACGGGCGGCAGTGGCGCGCGCGGCCCGCCGCGGTTGTCCTCGACACCGATTGGTCGGCCGCGGTCGAGGCGGCACGCCGCCAGGGCGAGGGCTTCGCGCCGCTGCGAGGGCTCAAACGACTTGGCGTCCGGGTCTTCGGCGGGGAAGTCCTGCCCAGGACGAGGGTCTCCGAGCCGGCTCTGGACGCCTACGTGCGGCGGTTCTCGCGGGCGCTCGACCGACAGCGTGTCGAACCTTCGCTCGCTCTTCAGGGGCTCGAGCCGACGATTGTCCAGGGGCGCCCCGGCCGTGTTCTCGACCAGGAGGCGGCTGCCCAGCTCATCGTGCGCTCGCTGACCGGGCATTCGAGGGCCCCTGTCGCGCTCCCGCTGCGCATCGACCGTCCGCGGCTGACCGCCGCAGACCTGGCCGGAGCGCGCGCAAAGCTGTCGACAGCGCTCTCGGCCCCGGTCGAACTGACCTACGGGCCCGGCGGATGGCACCTGTCGCAGCGGAAGATCGCCCGGCTGCTCGTGCTGCCGCACGACGGTGAGCGCTCGCTGGCGATCGGCGGGCCTGCCGCCACACGGTTCTTCGCCAACCTGCGTCGGCGCGTCGGGCGCGCGCCGAGGGACGCCGGATTCGCAATCGGCGCGCGCAACGTCGTCCACGTGGTTCCGGCCCAGGCCGGACGCGGCCTGGAGGCGGAGGGGACAACCCGCGCTCTCATGACCGCGATGCTTTCCACGAGCGATCGGGAGGCGGAGCTGCAGGTCGTATCGATCGCGCCGGACCGGTCGACCAGCGAAGCCCAGGCGATGGGGATCACCGGGCTCGTTGGCGCCTACGAGACTCTCTACGGCGGCGTTCCGAACCGGATCCACAACGTCCAACTCGTAGCGCACCTGATCGACAACCATCTGATCGGGCCCGGCGCCGAGTTCTCGTTCAACGCGACGACGGGCGAGCGTTCGCCCGAGAAAGGATTCCTCGAGGCGCCCGTGATCATCAACGGCGAGCTCAAGACCGGGCTCGGGGGCGGCATCTGCCAGGTCTCGACGACCGTCTTCAACGCGGCCTACGAGGCCGGCCTCTCGATCACGGATCGGACGAACCACGCGCTCTACATCAGCCACTACCCACTCGGCCGGGATGCGACCGTCAACTATCCCGACACCGACCTGCGCTTCGTCAACGACACGAAACACTGGCTGCTGCTCCGCACCTTCGTCGGCTCCTCGTCCTTGACGGTCGCGCTCTACGGTGCGCCGCAGCACCGGCGCGTAGAGAGCGATGTCTCGCCGCTCGTCGTCAAGGCCGATCCGCCGGTCAAGCGCCTCCCCGATCCGAACCTCTCTGTCGGGCAGACGGTGGTCGAGGAATCGGGGCAGCCGTCGCGCTCGACGGGCGTCCGGCGCCGTGTCTACGGCACCGGCGGGAAGCTCCTTTACGACCACACGTGGTACTCGTCGTACGTCGCCGAACCACGCGTGATCCGCGTCGGGACGAAGCCGAAGGCCCCGCCACCGGTCAAGAAGAAGAAGAAGGCGCCGCCGCCCCCTCCTCCGCCAGAGTCGCCGCCCCCACCGATCTCTCCGCCGCCGGCCTAGAGACTTTCCGCCTCGGCGATCGCTTCGGCGAGCCAGGGCGGCACGCGGGTCGGCCGGTGATCGCCCATCGAGACGCAGGCGTGCGTCGTCCAGCCCTCGGCGATCCGTTGACCCGCTCGCTCGACGGAATACTCGAAGCGGAAACGGGCGCCGCGCAGGTCGCCGCAGCGGGCGCGGATCGTCAGTCGATCGTCGAAACGAGCGGCCTCGACGTAACGGGCGTAGGCCTCGAGCGTCAGCGCGTCGACGCCTTCGTCGCGCAGACGGAGATAGCCGCCGCGGAAGCGCCGCAAGTACTCGATCCTCGTCGTCTCGAACCAGACGAGATAGGCCGCGTGATGCGCGATCCCCTGGGCGTCCGTCTCTGCGAAGCGAACGGTGACCTCGGTCGCGAAGTTGAAGTCGCCCACGGGCGCGTAGCATCGCAGCGCCGTCTACAGGCCGCCGGGGCGAGCTGATCCATGAGAGCGACCAGCGAAGAGATCAACAAGCTGGCTGACCTCATCCGCCAGAGGCAACCTTGCGTCGTGCTGACAGGCGCGGGCGTCTCGACCGAGAGTGGGATCCCCGACTTCCGCTCGCCGACCGGACTGTGGGCCGAGGCCGACCCGCTCGAGGTCGCTTCGCTGCAGGCGTTCCGCGCCGACCCTGAGCGCGTGTGGAGCTTCTACGCCCCGCGGCTGCGGATGCTCACCCATGCGGAACCGAATGCCGCCCACCTTGCGCTTGCCGAGCTCGAGCGGCGCGGGCTCCTGCGCGGGGTCATCACTCAGAACATCGACCTCCTGCACGAGCGCGCCGGAAGCGGCGATGTGATCGAGGTGCACGGCTCGATCCGGACCGCGACCTGTCCGAGCTGCGGGGCCGTCCACCCGCTGGAGGAAGTTGCCGCCTCGATCGAGGCTCGCGGCGTCCCGCACTGCCGCAAGTGCGGCGCGGTTCTCAAGCCCGACGTCGTGCTCTTCGGAGAGGTGCTCCCCGAGCCGACGATCGACCGCGCCTACGAGCTGGCACGCCGTGCGGCTCTGATGCTCGTCGTCGGTTCGGCGCTCGAAGTCTTCCCGGCCGCCGACCTTCCGCTCGAGACGCTCCGGGCCGGCGGTGCGCTCGCGATCGTCAATCGCGAGCCCACGCCGCTTGACGAGGAGGCCGATTTGAGGATCGGAGGATCGGCGGGCGAAGCGCTGAGCGCGCTTGTCGCCGCGCTGGAGCCAGGCTAGGCGCTGGCTCGGCGGAGCGGGATCTCGTTCAGCACGCGCCGGCAGGAGGAGCAGACCTTGCGCTCTACTTCGAACGGAACGCCGGCCTTCTGACGCAGCACATGCATCGTGATCTCCGTGTGGCGGTGCGACTTCACGGGGCTCATCTGGGCCATTTCCTTGAGGCTAGCTCGGGCATCAGTTGTTGCAGTCTCGGAGCAGTGACGATTTGGTGGAAAGGTTGTAAACACTCCGACGCTCACATCCTCGGCTTGTTAGTGGCGGTGTCGCAATGAGCTCGGCTTGGTTCGGCCGGTCATTTCAGACGGACGGGCGGGAAACCCGCGCGTCCTGATGGTCGGCACCGCAAGCGGCGCCTTAGTCGAGAAGGATTAGCGTCGACGCGTCGGCGGTAAGGTGTCTGGGAAGGACAAACGACGAAAGGCAGTGCTGATGGCGCAACGCAACAAGGATCTCCTGAGTCGGCTGGCAGACCGAGGAGAGCAAGTGGTCGGCCGCATCACCGATCTCCCGGGCGCGAAGACGCTGCTCGACCGGACGACCGCGCTCGCCAAGCGGATGGACGAGATGCAGAAGCGCCTGCGCAGCCTCGACTCGGTCGAGAAGAGGCTGACCGCAGTCGAGCGCCGACTCGACAAGCTCGAGGGCAAACCTACGACGCGCAAGAGGACGGCCACGCGCCGCACGACCTCCGCGCGGTCCTCAACCGGCAAGCCGACGACGACGCCGAGGCGCACCACGCGCCGGCGGCCTCCTTCCAGCTCAACCTAGGCCGAGGCCCGCGGCACCGCTTGCGGTGCCGCCCTCAGGATGCTCGGGAGACCGACAGGCCACGCCGGCGGAGCCGGCATGGCCCTCGAGTCGGCATCGCGAGCGATGCCTCGGCCGTGCATCCGTCTGAAATGACCGGTCGAGCCATTACACGTCGACGACACCGCCGCTAGGCACCCGCAACCGCAGGGAGCGCGGGACGATCTCGAAGCTCGCCGGCGTCGTTCCCGGCTGTTCCCCGTCCAGCTCGACCGGTAGCGGGATCGGCGCCTCGATTGTCACCTGCGGGCCCCGGAGCAGCTCGGCCTTGGGATGGGGGAGGTGGGTGCCTCGGTAGATCTTCGGCAGCGTGAACACGAGATCGCGCTTGGTCACGTCACCGATGAGGAGGACGTCGAAGAGCCCATCGGCAGGATCCGCGTCGGGGCAGATCTTCATCCCTCCGCCGAAGTAGCGCCCGTTCGCGGCGACGACGTCGTACATCGCCCCGGTCCGCTCCTCGTCCCCGACTCTCACGGTGATCTGTGCGTTCCGCCAGCGGGCGAAGACGGCCAGCGTGCTCCAGGCGTACGAGATCTTTCCGCCCAGTGCCTTGCCGGTCTCGTTGACGCGCTTGGCGACCGCTCCGCTCATGCCCGCGCTCGCGATGTTCGCGAACCAGGTGACGCTGTCCCGCCCGGCCCATGTTCGGAGCGATGCCCGGCCGAGGTCGACCTCGCGGCTCTGCCCGGTGCGGGCGACGTCGAGTGCGCCCTCGAGGTTCCTCGGGATACTGAAGGTGCGCACGAAGTCGCCGCCGGTGCCGCGGTGGACGATTGCCAGCTCGACGCCGTCGATTCCCGCGATGCCGTTCACGATCTCGTTCACCGTCCCGTCGCCTCCGACCGCAACCAGCTGCCGCGCGCCGCTCTTCGCCGCCTCGCGCGCGAGGTCGACGAGGTGCCCGGGGTGCTCGGAGAGCAGGGCATCGCCGATCAGGCCTCGATCCGCTGCAAGCCGGGCGATCTCGGGCCAGCGCCTGCCGGTCGCTCCGCTGTCGGCGGCCGGATTGACGAGGAAGACGGTTTCGCTAATGGTGTTTTGCTGCAGTGACAGTCGCAAGCGCGACCCGCGTCATCCGGTCGACCGCGGCCTGGAGGTCATCGTCGGAGATCCGCGTGAACGAGCCGCCGACCACGATATCGCTGACCGTGAGCAGGCACCCCGCCTGCACCTTGCGGAGCGCGCCGATCGTGAAGAGGACGGCGGCCTCCATCTCCACGGCGAGCACGCCGCGCGACGACCAGCGCGCGTGCCGTTCCTCGTCCGGATCGTAAAAGGTGTCCGAGGACGCGATCGCCCCGACGCGCATGGGCTGGTGGAGCTCCTTGGCGGCGTGGACTGCGCCGTGGACGAGCTCCCAATCGGCGGTCGGGCAGTGGGGCTCGCCGCCGACGTAATGCAGCGCGGTACCGTCCGCAGGGACGGCGGTCAGCGCGACGATCAGGTCGCCGAGCTCGAGGTCGGACTGGAGGCCCCCGCACGTGCCGACCCGGAGGAAGCGCTTCACGCCCAGCTGGACGAGCTCCTCCATCACGATTGCGGCGGAAGGACAGCCCATTCCGGTCGCCTGCACGGAGACGGGCCGGCCCTCGAACTCGCCCGTGTAGCCCAGCAGCCCGCGCTCGGCGTTTCGCTGGACGGCGTTGTCGAGGTAGGTCTCGGCGATGTATTGCGCGCGAAGAGGGTCTCCGGGGAGAAGGCAGGCCTCGGCGTACTCGCCCTGCTCGGCTCGGACGTGGATCGGCACGCGCGCACCATATTGCGATTGCGATGATCTCGGCCGTGCTGACCGATCCTGCGCTCGACTCGATCCTCGCCTTCTGCGCCGAGGATCCGATCGAGCGTGTCTTCCTCGAGGACGTCGCGCGACGCGGCTTCGGGCGCTTTCGAGGCGTGGCGGGTGGAGACGGGCTCGCCGCCCTCTGCTACTTCGGCGCCAATGTCGTCCCTTCCGGCAGCGGCTGCGATGCGTTTGCCGGCGAGGCCGCCGCGCGCGGGACGCGGATGCTGATCGGTGACGAGCAGGCCGTCGGGGAGCTCTGGACAGCCGCGCGCCCGCTCATGCCGGAGCCGCGCGAGGATCGACCCGACGAGCCGGTCTATGTGCTCAGAGAGGCCCCGGACGGGGAGTCCAACGGCCTGCGGCCGGCGACGGTCGACGATCTCGATCTGCTCCTTCCGGCCTGCGCTGCCACACACCAGGAAGAGCTCGGTGTCGACCCGCTCGAGCGCGATCCACACGGCTTTCGCCGCCGGACGCTCGCGCAGATCGAGGAAGGCCGCTCGTGGCTCTGGGCCGAGAGCGGGACGATTCTCTTCAAGGCCGAAGCCTCGGCGTGGACACCGAGCGCCGTCCAGCTGCAGCAGGTCTGGGTCGATCCCGAGGTGCGAAACCGCGGCTACGGCAAGCGCGGGCTGTCGGACCTCTGCCGGCTGCTGCTGGCTCAGGCGCCGGCGGTGTGCCTGTTCGTGCGTCCCGAGAACGAGCCCGCGATCCGCCTCTACGAATCGATCGGGATGGAGCGAGCCGGCACGTATCGAAGCGTCCTCTTCTAGGAACAGTTTGTTGCGAGGTCTCGTGAGGAGGTTGCTGTTGTTCGGGCTCGCCGCTTGGATCGGTCGCTGGCTCGCACTCGAGGTCGCCGTTCGGTTCGCGCAGAGGCGGCCGCCGCCGGAGCGGGCGCCCAAGGACGCTCTTCGTCCTCCGGGCCGCATGCCGGGCCCCTTCGACTAGCTTTTGGCTATGGAGCCAAGAGCCTTTCGAAAGGCCGTCGAAGCCGACATCCGAGAGCACGAGCTGATCGCGCCCGGCCGGGAGGTCGCGGTACTCGTCTCGGGCGGCGCCGACTCGACCTGCCTCTGGCACGTGCTGCGCGACCTCGGCTATCAGGTTTCTGCGCTCCACGTCGATCACGGCCTCCGGGGCCACGAGTCGGACGAGGACGCCGAGTTCTGCCGGGACGTTCTCGGAGCGGAGGTCGTCGACGGGCGCGGCGGACAGACCGAGGATGAGCTGCGCGAGATTCGCTACTCGTTCGCGACAGACAAACTCCGGGCCACGGGCCACACGGTCTCGGACCAGGTCGAGACGGTGCTCTACCGGATTGTCGCCAGCGGCGCGCCCGGCCTGATCGAATGGGCGCGCGCGGACGGCGTCGTGCGGCCCTTGCTCAACCGTTGGCGCGACGAGACCGAGGCTTACTGCCGGGCGGTGGAGCTCGACTTTCGTCGGGACTCCTCGAATCGCGACACGAAGCGCGGCCTGATTCGGGACGAAATCATCCCCCTGCTCCTGCGCCTGCACCCGGGCGCCGAGGGCAACCTGCTGCGGCTCGCCAGCCGCAAGACGGCCCCTCCCGAGCTTGTCCAGCTGCTCGAATCCGCCGAAGGCTCGACCCGCCTCGACCTCAGCGGAGGCCGGTCGATCGTCCGCGAGTACGACCGGGTCTGGCTCGAGCGCTCACCCGTGGTGCTCGAGGGGGAGGTGCGCTGGGGCCCTTGGCGCATCGCCTCCGAGCGGAAGGGGCTTAAGGTACGTGGGTGGCGCCCCGGCGACCGGTTGGCGGGGCGCACGAAGAAGATCCAAGACGTGTTCGTCGACGCCAAGATTCCGCGATCGGAGCGCGAGGCGTGGCCGCTCGTGGTGCGCGGCGACGAAGTCGTTGCGGTTCCCGGGATCGTCGAGGCCGAAGGAGTGCTTGCCGAGCGTGTCGCAGACTGAGCTGGAACACGGGGTAGCGGAGATCCTCGTCGACGAGGAGACGCTGCGTGCGCGTGTGCTCGAGCTCGGCGAGGAGATCTCGAACGACTACACGGGGCGCGACCTGCTCCTCGTCGGCGTCCTCAAGGGCGCCGTCTTCTTCATGGCCGATCTCATGCGCAGCCTGACCGTCCCCTGTGAGGTCGATTTCATGGCCATCTCGAGCTACGGCGCTGCGAGCGACTCCTCGGGTGTCGTCCGTATCCTCAAAGACCTGGACATCCCACTCGACGGGCGGCACGTGCTCGTCGTCGAGGACATCATCGACTCGGGGCTCACCCTCTCCTACCTGATGCGCAACCTGCGGGCGCGAGAGCCCGCCTCGCTCGAGGTGTGCGCTCTGCTCACGAAGGCGGGCCGGCGCGAGATCGAGATCCCGGTCCGCTACGTCGGCTTCGAAATCCCGAATCGTTTCGTCGTCGGCTACGGGCTCGATTTCGCCGAGCGGTACCGAAACCTGCCGTACGTCGGCGTCTTGGAGGAAGACGTCGAGGCAGGTGTAACGAGCACCTGAGCCTGGCTCGAGAAGCGGCGTCCTCAAGGAGCGCGGGCTTCGCGCCGAAGTAAGGAAAGATCGTCCGCGGGAGGTAAGAATCGTGCACGCTGCTACGCTGATCGAGGAGGCGCCTGCTTGAACCGTTTTTTCCGTTCCGCACTGTTCCCGCTGATCGTGATCGTCCTGCTCGTCTACCTGGCGAGCTCTCAGCTCATGGGCGGAAACAAGAACGAGAAGAAGGTCACCTATTCGCAGCTCCAGCAGCGCGTACGGGACGACCCGGCCTCCGTCAGAGAAGTCGTCTTCGGACCGAGCAAGCGGGAGATCACCGCCCAGCTCACGGACGGAAAGAAATGGAAGGTTCACTACCCGAGCGACCAGTCGCAGGTCGACTTCGAGAAGCTTCTCCAGAGAGAGAACGTCACCTACGACTCGAAGGGCACCGGCGGCTCGTGGTGGGGCTCGGCCATCCTCTCCCTCTTGCCGTTCGTGATCCTGATCGCGTTCTGGATCTTCCTCATGAACCAGGTGCAGGGCGGGGGCTCGAAGGTGATGAGCTTCGGCAAGAGCCGCGCGAAGCGGATGACGCCCGACTCGCCGAAGATCGGCTTCAAGGACGTGGCCGGTGTCGAGGAGGCGGTTGAGGAGCTCCAGGAGATCAAGGAGTTCCTCGAGAACCCGAAGAAATTCCAGGCCCTCGGCGCGCGCATCCCGAAAGGCGTGCTGCTCTACGGCCCCCCGGGCACGGGCAAGACGCTCCTCGCGCGCGCGGTCGCGGGCGAGGCGGGCGTGCCCTTCTTCTCCATCTCCGGCTCCGACTTCGTCGAGATGTTTGTCGGCGTCGGCGCGAGCAGGGTGCGCGACCTCTTCGAGCAGGCGAAGCAGGCCTCTCCCTGCATCGTCTTCATGGACGAGATCGACGCCGTGGGCCGCCACCGCGGTGCCGGGCTCGGCGGCGGGCACGACGAGCGCGAGCAGACTCTCAACCAGCTCCTCGTGGAGATGGACGGGTTCGAGCTGAAGGACAACATCATTCTGATCGCCGCCACGAACCGCCCCGACATTCTCGACCCTGCGCTGCTGCGCCCCGGCCGTTTCGACCGGCAGATCGTCGTCGACCGGCCCGACCGGCTCGGTCGCAAGAAGATCCTCGAGGTGCACGCGAAGGGCAAGCCGCTCGCGACCGAGATCGAGCTCGACACGCTTGCAGCCGGTACGCCGGGCTTCACGGGCGCCGATCTCGCCAACCTCGTCAACGAGGCGGCCTTGCTCGCGGCGCGGCGCGGCAGGAAGACGATCGGACAGGAGGAGCTCGAGGAAGGGATCATGCGCGTGATCGCCGGCCCCGAGAAGAAGACTCGGCTCTTCTCGGAGGAGGAGCGGAAGATCACCGCGTACCACGAGATGGGCCACGCTCTCGTCGGCCACTACCTCGACCAGGACAGCGAGGTGCACAAGATCTCGATCATCAGCCGCGGCCAGGCGCTCGGCTACACGATTTCGCTGCCGCGTGAGGATCGTTACCTGACGAGGAAGTCGACCCTGATGGATCAGCTTGCGGCCTTGCTCGGCGGGCGGACCGCCGAGGAGCTCGTCTTCAACGAGGTGACGACCGGCGCAGCCAACGACCTCGAGCGCGTCACGCACACGGCCAAGCAGATGATCATGCGCTTCGGGATGAGCGAGAAGCTCGGCCCGCGCGTGCTCGGGCGCAACCAGGACATGCCGTTCCTCGGGCGCGAGATGGCCTCCGAGCCGGATTATTCCGAGGACATCGCCCGCGAGATCGACAGCGAGATCAACACGGTGATCGAGGACGCGCATAGGCGGGCGCGCAAGGTGCTGGAGGAGCACGTGGACGAGCTCCACCGACTCTCGACCATCCTCGTCGAGCGTGAGACGATCGACAAGGATCAGTTCCTGAAGCTGCTCGAGGGCGCTTCGGAGGAAGAGGTCTTCCCCGAGGAAGCGGCGGAGAGGACCGAGCCGGCGGCTCCCAAGGCCGACCGGCGCAAGCGTGTTCCGAAGCCAAAGCCCTTCCCGCTGCCGGGCCAGGCGATGCAGCCCCCGCCGCCCGAAGGCGCCCAGAGCTAGACGGCTCGATTGGCACTAGCCTCTGGGGCATGACGAGCCCCATCGAGGAGCGGTTCCCCCGCCCAGCAGTGATGGGCGTCGTCAACATCACGCCCGACTCGTTCTCGGACGGGGGGGTCAACTTCCGGCCTGACGATGCCGTGGCCGCGGCGCGGCGCCTGCGCGAGGAAGGCGCCGCGATCGTCGACGTCGGGGGCGAGTCGACGCGCCCCGGGTCGGAAGGCGTCCCTCTCGACGAGGAGCTACGCCGCGTGGTGCCGGTGCTCGAGGCCTTGCAGGGCGAGGTGCCGGTCTCGATCGACACCGCGAAGGCCGAGGTCGCGAGCCGGGCGCTCGCGGTCGGCGCTGAGCTCGTCAACGACGTGACCGCCCTCCGGGGGGATCCAGACCTGGCAGAGGTGGTCGCGTCCTCCGAGGCCTACCTCTGTCTCATGCACATGCAAGGAGAGCCGAGGACGATGCAACACAATCCCAGGTACGCGGACGTGGCCGGGGAGGTGGCTGCCTTTCTCGAGGAGCGGCTGCGCTTCGCCGTGGACGCCGGCATTCCCGAGGAGCGCATCTGCCTCGACCCCGGGTTCGGCTTCGGGAAGACGATGGAGCAGAACTTCGAGCTGCTGGCCCGACTCGATGAGATCGTCGCGCTCGGCCGCCCGGTCCTGGTCGGCCTCTCCCGCAAGCGCTCGCTCGGGCGTGTTCTCGGCGACCCGGAGGCGACCACGGGGCCCCTCTCGGCGAGCCTCGCGGCCGCGGTCGAGGCCTACGAGCGAGGCGCGACGATCTTCCGCGTGCACGACGTGCGCGAGCATGTCGAGGCGCTGACGGTCGCCGCCGCAGTTTCACCGTGATCGCCGTCGAACTCGAGGCCCTCGAGGTCTTCGGACGGCACGGAGTCGAGGAGGAGGAGCGGCGCGAGGGCCAGATGTTCTTCTACGACGTCCGGTTCGAAGTCTCTGACGCCGCGCTCTCCGACCGGATCGAGGACGCCGTCGACTACCGACTTGTCGCCGACTGTGTGCGCGAGATCTCGGAGGGTCGGGACTTCAACCTGATCGAAGCGCTCGCGGCCGCCGTGGCGGATGCTCTCCTCGCTCGCTTCGAGGTCGAGCTGGTCCGGGTCCGCGTGCGGAAACCGCACCCGGCAGGCGTACCGGCCGCTTACTCCGCTGCTACCGTCGAGCGGATTTCGTCTTGACGACCGAGACGGACAGGCCGTAACTGATCCCGGCGACACGACGCGCGGCCGTTCCGCTGCCTGCGCCCACTGACGCCTCAGCGTAGTAGTAAGCGCCGCGACGGCCCGTGTTCTTCACGCGCAGGGACTCCCGCTTGCGCCCGCGGCGCTCTGAGAGACCGCGAAAATCGCGCCTCCTTGCCCCTCCGCCCTCGAGGACGCTGACCGTGCGCGGTCCCCACAGCGCCAGGTCGACGTCGCCCCCGGACGGCTGGAGCGCCACGAACGCCGTGTGCCTGCCGGGCACCCAGATGCGGTACACGTCGCGTGGATCCTCGGCGAATTCGACGCGCGCGCCGACCGTGCCGCGCGGGCGGCTTGCGGCAGTCAGCGGCGTCGACGCTCTGTGCAGGAGGCCGTTCCGCTTGAGGTACGAGACGTCCTCGTTCGGCTCCTGCGGATCGCGGGTGACTGGAGCCACGGCCAGCGCAGCCGGGATGTCGAGCCGGCCGAACCCCGAAAGCGGATCGAAGCCCGGGCTCGAGATGTCCTGCGCCGAAGCGCGCATGACATCGAACAGCTGCGTCACGTCGAGTGTCGGCCGGGCAGTCCAGATCCAGGCGGCAGCGCCCGCGACCATGGGCGAGGAGAAGCTCGTCCCGCTGAACGTGGAGTAACCGGTGCCGCTGAAGGTCGCCGGCACCGCTATGGGGATATTGAGGCCCGGCGCCGCCAGATCGACGTAGGGCGACCGGCTCGAGAAGGCCGTGGGTTGGCCGGACTGGTCGATGGCGCCGACTGTGAGCACGTGCGGCAGGCTCGCCGGGTACTCAAGTGGGCTGCCGGCGCCGCCGCTGTTGCCCGCCGCCGCGACGACGAGCGTGCCCGAGCTGATGGTGTACGCGATCATCGCGTCGAGCAGCGGGTTCCTCACCTGCGACCCGAGGCTGAGATTGACCACGCCGGGGCCCCTCCGGATTGCGGCGTCCAGGCCGTTGATGACGTCCCCGGCCCTGATGCCGATCCCCAGCGGGCTCGCGTCCCAGATCTGCAGGGCCGCCTGCGGATAGACGCCGACGAGGCCCGTGCCGTTGGTGGGCGCGGCGACGACGGATGCGACGGCTGTGCCATGCTCCTCGAGGCGCGCGGAGGTGCTCTGGCCGTTCAGAGCCGTGGTCGCAGGCCGGCCCGCGAACTCGACGTGCGTGAGATCGACTCCGGTATCGATGACCGTCACCGGCTTGCCCGCCCCGGGCGGCTCGGCGCGGTCGGCGCCTACGAAGGGGATCCACCACTCCTGCGGGACTAGCGGATCTCCGAGGTGGTTCGCGACGCTCAACGGCCGGTCCGGATCGACTGCCCGGACGAGACCGTCGCGCATGAGCCCGGGCACGACCCGCAACGCGGGCCCGCTTCGCAGACGCCAGATCGGAAGCACTGTGGCGATCCGCACTCCGCCTGCGCGCCGGAGCGCCGGGCCGGCGGCGGGGCGCGCCAGGACGAGCGTGGCGTCGTAGAGCCGAAGATCGCGCTGCTCGGCGCGCGAGAGGCTCCGCTGCGCGACGGCCGATCCGGGCCAGGCGACGAGCGCAAGACCGGCGACACAGAGGGCGACCCCGAAACGCCTCAAGGAGGCGAACATAGCAGCAGTCATGACCAAGGCCTTTGTCGGTATCGGCTCGAATCTCGGAGAGCGTGAGGCGTACTTGCGGCGGGCGTTGCAGCTTCTCGCCGCGGAGGAGGGAATCGACGTCGTCGCCGTCTCCGAGCTGCGCGAGACCGACCCCGTGGGGCCGGTCGAGCAAGGGCGGTTCGTGAACGGCGCGGCACTCCTCGAGACCGAGCTCTCACCACGGGAGCTGCTGGGAAGACTGCTCACGATCGAGGGACGGCTCGGGCGGGTTCGCAACGAGCGCTTTGGGCCGCGCACGATCGACCTCGACCTGCTCGTCTACGGGGACGCGATGGTCGATGAGCCGGGCCTGACGGTCCCGCATCCGCGGTTGCACGAGCGCCGCTTCGCGCTCGAGCCGCTCGCCGATCTGGCTCCAGACCTGGTCATCCCCGGGAGGGGCCCGATTTCAGCCTTGCTCGCAGAGCTAGTATGACCCCGTTATGTCGCACATCGACGAGCTCGACGAGTTCGAGGCAGAGCTCGAGCTCCGGCTGAAGCGCGAGTACGCCGACGTCTTCGAGCTGTTCCGCTGGTGCGTCCTCACCCAGGACGCGACCTACCTCTGCAACAACCTCGTCCTGAACGCCTCTCCGCAGCCCAACTACCCCTTCTACCACCTGAAGATGGAGGACGTCTGGGTCTGGGACAAGAATCGCCCGACCCGGCTGATCCCGCGGGCCGAGATCTACACCTCCAGCGACGTCACCGTCGAGGAGCTGCGCGGCGAGGGCGACCGGCCGAAGCTGACGGCCGAGGCGCTCGCCGAGCGCATCGGCGAGTCGCTTGCCGGCGACGACGATCTGTAGCACCGACGCCGCGTGCTCCTAGCCGTCGACGTCGGCAATACGCAGACGGTGCTGGGCCTATTCGAGGGCGGGCACCTCGCAGAGCATCGACGACTGGCGACCGAGGGCCGTCGCACCGGGGACGAGCTGGGCGCGCTGCTCGGGGAGATGCTGGACCTCGACGCCGTGGACGGCATCTGCCTCTCCTCGACTGTGCCCGCTCTCGTGCGTGAGTACGAGCTCTTCGCGGAGCGGTGGGCGCGCGCGCCCATCCTCGTCGTCGGGCCGGGAGCGAAGACGGGGATTCCCGTTCGCTACGACGATCCGCGTGAGGTCGGCCCCGATCGGATCGTGAACGCCGTCGCGGCAAAGGAACGCTACGGAGCGCCCTGCATCGTCGTCGACTTCGGCACCTCGACCAACTTCGACGTCGTCTCCGCCGAGGGTGAGTACGTGGGCGGCGTGCTCGCGCCCGGGATCGAGATCTCGATGGATGCCCTGTTCGCGCGCGCCGCACGCCTGATGCGCGTCGACTTCACCGAGCCCCCCGCCGTGATCGGCAAGACGACGGTGCACAGTCTCCAGTCCGGCCTTGTCTACGGCTTCGCGGGGCAGGTCGACCGGATCGTCGAGGAGATCCGGGGCGAGCTCGGCTCGGAGGCCCCGGCGATCGCGACCGGCGGGCTCGCCGAGATCGTGGGGCCGCACTCGCGCACGATCGAGCGGGTCGACCCCGACCTGACCCTCGAGGGCCTGCGTCTGGTCTGGGAGCTGAACCGTTAGGCCGTTCGACTTCCGGCGCAAAGGCGTCACACACGCGTGTGAATTTCGCGCTTATGATCGACGCGGGGAGGAGGTGGACGGTGCCTTATCTATTCACGCCGCGCCGGAGCCGTTTCCTCAACCGCTCGAGCAGCGACGGCCCGGCCGGACGGCGTAGAGCCTCGTCCCGCGCCCGCTGGCGCTTGGCAAAGGCGCGCTCGCGCATGACCCGTGTCGGATACCGTGGCTTCCAGTAGACCGGCATCAGATCATCCGCCGCCGTAGATCGAGATCGGCAGGTCGAGGAGGATCTCGTCCCCCTGCGGCAGCTCGTCCTCGAGCCGCTCGAGCACGAAGCGCGCGCCAGGGGCCGCCGCGAGCAGGCGCTGCTCAACCTCCTCGAGCGTCGCCAGCTGGACGAGCTCTTGCTTGAAGGGCCGAGGGAAGCGGCCGCGCCCCAGATACCAGCCGTAGAACTTCTTCAGGAAGCCGGTCGCCCGGTGCTCACCGAGCTCGCGCACCGTCTCGCGGATGAAGAGGATCAGCTCCGCCGCAACCTCCTCCCGAGAGGGCTCGGCCTCGTCGCCCATGATGTGCCTCAGCGCCCAGGGATTCCCCTGCGCGGCCCGGCCGACCATGACGGCCTCGGCGCCCGTCGTCGCGAGCACTATCTGCGCCTTCGCCCGCGAGACGATGTCCCCCGAGGCGACGACCGGCACGTCGACGAGCTCGACGAGCTCGGCCGTCAGCCGGTGGTCGGCCTCGCCCGTGTACATCTGGCGCGCCGAGCGCGGATGGAGCGTGAGCGAGGCCGCGCCAGCTTCGACGAGCTTCGGGCCGATCTCGATGCAGGTGCGCGAGCCGTTGTGGAGCCCGCGCCGCATCTTCACGGAGACCGGCACCGAGACCGCGTCTGCGACCGCCTCGACGATACCGCAGGCGCGATCCGGCTCCTCGAGCAGCGTCGCTCCGGCGCCCGTCTTCGTCACCTTCCGGACGGGGCAGCCGAAGTTGACGTCGACGAGATCCGCGCCGGCGTCCTCGACCATGCGCGCGGCCTCGGCCATGATGCCTGGCTCCGAGCCGAAGATCTGGACTGCGAGCGGATGCTCGTCCGCGGCGATGCGCAGATAGCCGAGCGAGCGCTCGTTGCCGTGCGAGAGGCCGGCGCAGCTGACCATCTCCGAGCAGACGAGCCCAGCGCCGAACCGGCGGCCCTGGCGGCGGAACGCCTGGACGCTCACGCCGGCCATAGGCGCGAGCACGAGCCGGGTCGGGATCTCGACCGGCCCGATCCGCCAACTTTCACGAAGATCTACCTGCACAGAGGCCAAATCGTAGCCGCGGAACCGGAGTTTGACGTTGACCGCGGTCACAGGTACTATGCCTGCCCGCGACGGCGCCTTTGCGCCGCGCGTCTTTTTTTCTGAGGAGGAACCGTGAAGGAAGTGATCCTCACTCCAGAGGGCTACAAGAAGCTCAAGGAGGAGATCGAGCACCTGTCGAACGCCAAGCGCCGCGAGATTGCGGAGCGCATTCGCGTCGCGCGCCAGTTCGGCGACATCGCCGAGAACTCCGAGTACGACGACGCCAAGAACGACCAGGCGCTGCTCGAGCACCGCATCGCCATCCTCGAGGAGCGCATGGCCAACGCCCGCGTGATCTCGAAGAAGGAGGTCTCGAAGGACGTCGTCTCCGTCGGCTCGCACGTGAAGCTGCGCGACCTGTCTGCCAAGGAGACGGTCGAGTACCACATCGTCGGCTCGGCCGAGTCGAACCCGGACGCGCAGAAGCTCTCCAACGAGTCGCCGGTCGGCAAGGCGATCATCGGCAAGAAGAAGGGCGAAACCGTCGAGGTGACCACACCTCGGGGTAAGGCCCTCAAGTACAAGATCCTGGAGATCAAGGCGGCGTAGCGACCGGCTAGGCTCGCTCCGTGTTCGAGCGTTTCACGGAACGGGCGCGACAGGTTGTCGTCCTCGCTCAGGACGAGGCCCGCGCGCTCAAGCACGACTACATCGGGACCGAGCACCTACTGCTGGGCCTGCTCCGCCAGGAGAAGGGATTGGCCGCGCGCGTCCTCGAGTCGCTCGGCATCACTGTCGAGGAGGTGCGGTACCAGGTCGCCCGCTTGATCGGCCAGGGCGACGAGGTGACGCAGGGGATGATTCGGTTCACGCCGCGCGCCAAGAAGGTGCTCGAGCTCTCTCTGCGCGAAGCCGTGGACTTGCAGCACGACAACATCGGAACCGAGCACATCCTGCTGGCGATCGTCCGCGAGAACGAGGGCGTGGCGGCACGGATCCTGCTCGCCTTCGACGCGGACGCCGAGACGATACGCAGTGAGGTCATCCGCATGCTTTCCGAGGGGGAACCTCCTGATCGAGAGGACGTTTCCAGGCCGCACGCTCCGCCGCACGCGATCACCTTCCCGCGCCTCCCGGGGGGAATGCCGCGTCGCATTTACGCCCCCCTCGACGACCAGCGTTCCTCGCTCTTGCTCGGCCTCGATGACCGGCGTTCCATGCTTCTGTTCGGCCTCGCGTTTTTTGGCGCTGCCGGCATTGGCCTCTTCGTCGGCTGGCTGATCTGGGGTTGAGCGCCGAATAGACTCGCGCCCCATGGCCTTGCCCAAGCGTTATCCCGATCGGGACGAGATTGCGGCGGTCCGGGTCGACGCCGAGCAGCTTGAGCCGGGGGCTGAGGGCGGCGAGCCTCGGCGCGTGGCCGGCCGCGTCATGGCCCGGCGGGACATGGGAAAGCTCGTCTTCCTCGACCTCGTCGACCGCTCGGGCAAGATCCAGCTGCTCGTCGCCGAGGACCGCGCCGGGTCCGTCGACCTCGACCTCGGCGACATCATCGGCGCGACCGGCACCCCGGCAAGGACGAAGCGCGGCGAGCCTTCGCTCGCCGTCACCCAGCTCCAGCTGCTCGCCAAGATCAAACGGCCGCTTCCGGACACCTTTCACGGGCTGACCGACACGGAGACGCGGTACCGCCAGCGCCACCTCGACCTACTGATGAACGAGGATGCCCGAGCCGAAGTCGAGCTCCGGGCGCGCATGGTGGCTGCGATCCGCCGCTACCTCGACGAGCGCGGCTTCCTCGAGGTCGAGACGCCGATTCTCCAGCCACGTTACGGTGGGGCGCTCGCCGAGCCGTTCGTCACGCACTCGAATGAGCTCGACACCGACCTCTACCTGCGCATCGCGAGCGAGCTCTACCTCAAGCGCCTGATCGTCGGCGGGCTCGAGCGGGTCTACGAGCTCGGCCGGGACTTCCGGAACGAGAGCGTCTCCTTCAAGCACGCGCCCGAGTTCACGATGGTCGAGTGGTACGAGGCCTACGCGGACTACAACGACACGATGGCCCGCATCGAAGAGCTCGTCGAGACCGTCGCCAGCGAGGCACTCGGCACGACGATGGCCAGGTTCCGGGAACACGACGTCGACCTCGCGGCGCCCTGGCAGCGCGTCAAGCTGATCGACGCGCTCGAGGAGCGTGGGCTGTGGACGCGGGACGAGGAGGACCTCCGCAAGCGGCTCGAGGAGCGGGGCGTCGACACGAGCGCCAACGAGAGCTGGAGCAAGCTCGTCGACCACGCCCTGAGCCACTTCGTCGAGCCGGAGCTAGTCCAGCCTTCGATCTTGTACGACTACCCGGTCGAGCTCTCGCCGTTCGCGCGGCCGACCGAAGACGACCCGTCGATCGTCGAGCGCTTCGAGTTCTTCGTCGGCGGCATGGAGCTCGGCAACGCCTTCACCGAGATCAACGCCCCCGACGAGCAGGCCGAGCGATTCGCGCAGCAAGCTGCCGACGCGGCCGGGCAGCAGGGTGATCCCGACTACGTGGAGGCGCTTGCCTACGGGATGCCGCCGACCGGCGGGCTGGGACTCGGCATCGACCGGCTGGCGATGGTGCTGAGCGGCCGCGACAACATTCGCGACGTGATCCTCTTCCCGGCCCTGCGCGAGCGCGAGTGAGCCGTCTCTCAAGGAGCACGACGGGCGTCTGCCTCGTCTCGGCGCTCGTGCTCGGGCTCGGCTCAGCGCGCTCCGAGAGGCAGACATCTCGAGCTCTCGTGAGGCTCGTGATCACGCACGGCGTCGCGAGCGGCGACGTCTCGGCGAGCACCGCGCTGATCTGGGCGCGCGCCAATGACTCGGCGAATATGCACGTGCAGCTGTCGCGAAACCCTCGCTTCACGGCGCGAGCCCGCGAGCGAACTGCTTCGGCGACGAGCTCGTCCGACTTCACGGCGCAGGTCAAGCTCACACGTCTCCGCCCGAATACGCGGTACTTCTACCGCGTCTGGTTCTCGCGCAAGGCGCGAGCGTCGGCGAAGCTCGTCGGATCGTTGCGAACTGCGCCGGCCGCGTCTACTAGCGCCCCGATCAGCTTTGTGACGTCGGGTGACCTCGGCGGCCAGGGCTATTGCCGAAACCTCAACCAACGAGGCTACGGCATCCTCGGGCACATGGCGCGCCTCGCCCCCGACGCGTTCATCGCCAACGGCGACATGATCTATGCCGACTACGAGTGCCCCAGCGCTGGTCCGCCGGGCTGGCAGAACGTTCCCGGCCGCTTCTCGAGCGTGGCGAATCCGGCGATCGATTGGCGGAGCTCCGACTGGATCCGTCGGGTCTACCTCGCCCACTGGCGCTACAACCGTGCGGATACCCGGTTCCGCCGTCTTCTGCGGGCGACGCCCCTCTACTCGCTCTGGGACGACCATGAGGTGCTCAACGACTTCGGGGCGGCATGGCCGCAGTATCCCGCGGAGCCGAATCGGCGGGGCTACCGGAATCTCGTCAGGGAGGGACGGAAGGCATTCTTCCTCTATGGCCTAATCGACGGCGGGCGGATCTACCGATCGTTCCGGTGGGGGAAGGACGTTGAGCTCTTCATCCTCGACTGTCGCTCGTACCGGAGCCTCAACACGCTCGCCGACACGGCGGAAAACGCAAAGACGATGCTCGGCGCGGCGCAGCGCACGTGGCTGCTTGAGCGTCTTCGCAGATCGACCGCAACCTGGAAGCTCGTCGTCACCGGCTCGAGCCTTTCAGTCACGAGCGGACAGGATCAGGCGCGCGACGGCTGGGCCAACGGGCACAGTCGCGATCTGCCCGCCAATACGGGCTTCGAGCGCGAGCTACGCGTCCTGCTCACGGAGCTCGACCGCGCAAACGTGCACAATGTGGTCTTCCTCGCCGGCGATGTCCACCATGCCCGCGAGCTTCGTTACGACAGAGACTACGACGGAGACGGAGAGCGGCTGCTCTTTCACGAACTGATCACGGGGCCGCTCGCCGCTGATCGAAATGTGGCGCGTGCTCTCGATCCGACGTTCGGGCCCACTCCGCTCTACGGAGAGGGAGGCATCTTCAACTTCGGGTACGTGCGCGTACGTGTCGCCTCCGATCGTACGGCGCATCTCCTCGCAGACGTCCGCGACGAGACCGGGGCCGTTCGTCCCGGTTCGGCGCTCGACCTGGCGCCCGAGTAGCCGCAGGTCCGGGCGCTACGATCGTCCGTGGTGAGCCCGGCACACTACGCCCACGTCCCGTCCGCGTCGGGCGCGAAGGCGATGATCGGCCTCGGGTCGCCTCGGCCCTCCCGGCTCTATGCGGAGCTCACGGCGCAGGCGCTGCGGCACGGCCTGCCCGCGCGGCGCGGAGGCCTCCTCGCGGCCACCGCCCGACTCGGTCTTCCGCGGGCGCTCGTGGCGGCTGTCAGCCGCCGCTTTCCGCGGCGTCGCCGTCCTGAGCTCGACGATCTCCTCGACGAGATCGCGGCTGCGTGGCCCGGACTTGCGGAGCGATCGTCTCGACTCCCGGGCGAGCCGCCGTCTCTTTCGGCGCTTGCGTTGCACCGAGCCGCGGGCCTCACCGTCTTTGTGCTGGGGGGCGAGGAATGTCCGCTCCTCGTCGCCAAGCTGGCCGGCAACAGGAAGCTGCTCGAGTCGGAGCGGGCCGCGCTCCAGCGCGCGGAGCCTGTTCACATCGCGCCTCGTTACCTCGGCGAGGTCGGCGGTGCCTACGTGCAGGAAGGGCTCCGCGGGAAGGCGCTGGCAATACCCCCGATCGACGCGTTGCTCTGGAACGCTCGCCTGAGCCAACTCGCGCTCTCGCTGGCCAGGCTCGCCGCGGTGTCCGTCCGAGCCGAGCCGCCGGACGGGCGACTCGAAGGATCCGCGCGCCGCGCTGTCGAGGCTGCCTGGCGGGACGTGCAGCGTCTAGAGGTGTCAGTGCTCCAGCATGGCGACACGTCGGCGCAGAACTGTCTCTTCGAAGACGAGCGTATTACCGGCCTCGTCGATTGGGAGCGCGCCCGCCAGCGAGGCGTGCCCGGATTCGACCTCTGGAACGCGGCACTCGCGTTGCTCGAGCATAGTGTCGGGCTCAGGCGCTGGTCACAGGAGCGGGTGCTGGTTGCCTTTCGTGACCATTGGCTCGGCGCGTGGGGGGCGTCAGCGCGCGCCGCGGCGGCCGACTCCGCGACCGCGGCGGGCGTCCCGGAAAGCATGCTCGGACCGCTCGAGGTGGTCTTCTTCGCGCGCAGGCTCGGACGCCGACTCGCGCGCCCGGACTCGTACGCGACGACGCCTGCGACCGCGGCGCGCATGCTCGAGCTCGCATGCGCGCTCTGATCGTCGAGGACGGCGCCTCACGCGGCGCCCTCGCGGCCGCGCGCGCGCTGGCGCAGGCGGGGTGGAAGGTCGCGGTCGGCTCTCCGGGAGGAAAGGGCCTCGCCGCCGACTCTCGTGCGACGGAATCGCGACACGACGTGCCGCCCACGGCGAGCGGCGCCGACGTCTTCCTCGACGGGGTCGCGAGCGCGGCCGAGGAGAGTGCCGCCGAGGTCGTCTTCGGGTGCGGCGATGCCGAAGTCTTGACACTCTCGGAGGGTCGAGACCGGCTCGAGCCGGTTGTCCCCTACGCGCCGCACGAGTCGGTCGTTCGGGCTTTCGACAAGGTGCTTCTCGGTGAGGCGGCCGCCGGCGCCGGCTTCGCGGTTCCGCGCACGGCACCGGCGACAGAAGCCGAGCTCCTGCGCGTCGAAGGCCCTGTCTTCGTGAAGGCTCGCTTACACGCCGTGCCCGGACGAACGCGCGTCGAAGCTGAGCTCTGCGGTGACGAAGCGGCCGCCAGGTATCGCGCCGCCGAGATCAGCGCCGCGGGAGGCGAGCCGCTGCTCCAAGAGCGCCTTTCAGGGCCACTCGTCGCGTACACGGTGCTCGCCGACGTTGAGGGAGGCATCGTCGCGGCGCTCCAGCAAGAGGCAGAGGCCATCTGGCCCCCCGGCTCCGGGGCGAGCGTTCGTGCGAGGACGGTGCCCGTCGACGCGGATCTCGCCGCAGCAGCCGCCCGCCTGCTCGCGGAGCTCCCCTGGTTCGGAATCGCCGAGCTTCAGTTCATCCGGCGTGGAGATAGGACTCCGGCCCTCATCGACCTCAACGGACGCTTCTACGGCTCGATGTCGCTTGCCGTCGCTGCGGGTGTCAACCTGCCGGCGATGTGGGCGGCGCTCGCGACCGGGAGGGAGGTCCCGCCCGCTCCGGCCGCACGCCTCGGCGTGCGCTACCAGTGGCTCGAAGGCGATCTGAGGCGGGCGCTCGCCGAGCGTCGCCACGGACTCGTCCGCGACGTTTGGAGCTGTCTCGGGTACGCGGTCGGGGCGCGGCACAGCATCTGGCAGGCCGGCGACCCAGCCCCTGCTCTCCGGCTCGGCCCGCGCCTCGCACGGCGGGCGGCCCGGAAGCTGCTCCGTCGATGATCGCGGAGCTCGTCGATGCGGTCGTCTCGGAACCGGTGCTGGTCTTCGGCTCGCTGCCACCCGAGGGCCGCGACCTCGACCTGCTTGTCCGCCCCGCAGAGGAGAAGGCGCTCATCACGAGCCTCGACCGCGAGCGTTTCGTCCGGCGGGGACGTGAGTGGGCACGGTTTCACGCGTGTACGGTCGACGCCGTCGAGCTCGTTCCCGCAGCGGCCTGGAAGCTTTCCGGGCAGGAGCTGCGTACGCTGTTCGCGGAGGCGCGCCCGATTCACTCCTACGCGAGGCTCGTCCGCCCCGCCCCGCACCACGCACTCCTCATCCTCGCGCTCCGCCTCGCGCGGGGCGATGGACGTCTCGACGCGAAGCGGCGACGCCGGCTCGAGGAGGCGCTGGCCGAGGAGCCGGAGGCCTGGGAGCGAGCCCGCGGATTGGCCCGGGCCTGGGGCGCCGAGTCCGCCCTGGCGGCTCTCGATCAGGTCTATCGCACGGGTGAGCGGCTGCTTCGGGCACGGGCCCGAGAATGGCGACGGCGGCTCACCCGCCGGCGGCGCGGCCGAGTCGTCAGCTTCTCGGGCGTCGACGGGTCGGGCAAGACCTCCCAGGCACTCGCGCTCGTCAACACGCTCGAACGGCTCGGCTACGAAACGGTGACGGAATGGACCCGGCTTTCGTACAACCCCTCGCTCGACGTCGTCGCCTATCCCGTCAAGGCTCTCGTGCGCGTCGTCCGGCGATGGCCGGGTGGCCCTGAGCCGAGTACCGAGCCCGACGCCGACCCAGGGAAGGAGTTTCGTCGACGCAGCGCGCTTGTCTCGCACGCATGGGCGCTGATTGTTGCTCTCGCCAACGCGGCGTCGCAGCGGCGCGCCACCCGGCCCCACCTCCGCCGCGGCCGGATCGTCCTCTGCGACCGCTACTCGCTCGACTCCGCAGCGCATCTCCGGTACCGCTATGGCGAGGCGCGGCGCTTCCGTGTACAGGCTCTGCTCGTTCGGCTGCTCTCGCCGCGAGCCGTCTGTTCCTTCTTTCTCGACGTGCCGGCGCAGACCGCGCTGGCCCGCAAGGCCGAGCAGTACGACCTCGACCAGCTGTCGGGCCAGGTGCGGCTCTACCGGGAGGAGCATGAGCGGCTCGGCATTCGGCGCCTCGACGGTGAGCGTCCCCGTGACGAGCTCTGCGCGGAGATCGCAGCCGAAGTGTGGCTAGCGCTTCCGTAGTAACGGACGGACGAGCGCGTACACGCGTGAGCCGACCGCTGACCGCCGCCACGCCAAGTAGCGGCCGGAGGTCTTGAGCGCATAGGCGACCGGCCCGTCGAGCGGCGTGATCTGAACGCGCTCTCGTGCGTAGGGCCCCTCGTCGAGCGCGTCGATCGAGAACGCCGCCTCGAAGCCACAGGCTTCGGCTGCCGCTCTCGCCTCTAGGGAGCTCGGGCCGAACGGGTAGGCGAGGTAGCGCGGCCGGCGACCGAGGATCTCGGTGAGGCGCTCGATCGATGTCCGCAGATCGGCTTCGGCATCGGCGCTGCCGGCCCGGGCGAAGTCGATGTGCGCGTGGCCGTGGCTCTCGACCGCGATCCCGAGCTCATCGGATTCGCGCAGCTCGTCCGGCGACATGATTTCGAGCGGACACCGGGAGGGAGGGAGCAACCCGCTGCGGCGACCCACAAAGTCGGTCGGGACGAACACGGTTGCGGGAAACCCGTAGCTGCGTAGCACCGGCCCCGCCTCGGTGAGGACGCTGCGGTAGCCGTCGTCGAAGGTGATCGCGACGGCGGGCCGCTTGCGGGGCAGCTCGTCGGTGAGCAAGACGTCGAGCGGGACGACGTTTCGCCGGCGCGCGAGGAAGGCCATCTGTCGCCGGAAGGCATCGGGCGAGACGAACAAGTTGTACGGATCGTCAGCCGAGGGACAGTCGCCGACGGCGTGATACGCGATCACCGTCGCCTGCGCCATCAGCCCCACCCGGGGCGAAGAATGCCGCGCACCGCGCGCAGATCGTCGCGGGCAAAGAGGCGTGCGACGACAACGAGCGCCACTGGGTAGACGGCCGCCGCGAGCAGAAGCGCCTCCGCATCGCGGGCCTGCGCCGCAAGGAGCGTTCCGGCCATGCAGGCGGCCGCGACGACTGGGACGAGCGCGATCCTGCGCACGCGGGGACGTCCGTCCGTGCGCACGAAGAGGCCCGTCAGGAGCACCGCCTCGAAAGCCTCGGTCGCCAGAGTCGTCCACGCCGCGCCGTGGAAGCCCCAGCGAGGAATAGCGAACGCATTCGAACTCACGTTGACGGCTAGTGTCGCCGCCGCGATCCAGGCAATCGGTGCGCCGCGGTCGAGGGCGAGCGCTCCCATCCGCGCCAGGTAGGCGATGCCGTAGAGGAGCGCGGCGCCGGTGAGCGCCGGCACGATGTCGGCCGCCTCCACATAGCGCGCGGAGAAGAGCTTGACGACGAGCCACTCGGCCACGAACGGCGAGCCGACTGCGATCGGGAGGTAGAAGGTGATCAGAAGAGCGGCGGTGAGCTCGAACGTCCGGGTCGTCTCCGCTCCGGCCCGCATACGTGCCATGCGGGGCAGCGCGACGCTGGAGAGCGCCCAAGTGGCGAAAAGGAGGGTCTCGAAGAAGCGGTACGCGACGCCGTACACGCCGACTTCGATCGGCCCTCGAATCGCCTGCAACATGACCGCGTCGATGCGGAAGACGGCGGCGTTGAAGATACCGCCGATGCCGAGGGGTGCCGCGAGGCGAGCGAGCCGGGTGATGGTCGACCTGGTTGCGGAACGCAGGTGGACGGGTGGGAACTGGAGCCGCATCGCCACGGCTCCGAACGCGAGCGCACCCGCGGATCCGGCGAAGTACGTCAGACAGATGACGATCAGATCGCCGCCTAGCACCAGTGCGAGGACGGCGAGCCCCGTTGACAGCACTCGGTTGACGAGGACGACGAGCGCGTAGTACTTCATGCGCTCGAACGCCTTGAAGACGGCTCCGACCAGCGACGAGAGCTCGTCGAGGAAGAGCGCCGAGCCGACGATCGTCAGCGCCGAATACGCCTCACCGCCGGCGACGAAGGCGGGTGCGAGCGCGAACGCGATCGCAAGCCCCGCCAGCCCGAGCCCGACCCTGATCACCGCCGCGCTCGCGAACAGCTCCGAGACCCTTTTCCGGTCGCGTGCGATCTCGCGCACGAGCACTCCGTCGAGCGCGAGTGTTCCGAGCATTAGAAACAGCGGAACGAACGAGATCGAGAAGCTGAAGTAACCGAATTCCCGCACGCCGAGCGCCCGCGCGACGACGACCACGAAGACGAAGCTGGCGAGCTTCCCGGCGACCTGAGCGATCGTCAGCCACAATGCGTTGGCTGCGAAGCGGCGCAGACGGCCGCTCTCGATCAGCGCTTCCTCCTCAGATGGCGGCCGCTCGTCCAGAACAACGATTGTATTTCTCGGTCCTGATTCCCACACTCGGCCGCCCGGACGAGCTTCGGTCGACGCTCGAGAGCCTGCTCGCCTGCCGCCCACCTCCCGACGAGGTGATCGTCGTCGACGGTGATCCCGGCCGCGGCGCCGAGCCTGTCGCGAACGAGTTGGGTGTCCGTTACCTCGCCAGCGAGCCCGGGCTGACCCGGCAGCGAAATGCCGCGCTTGCGGCGGCACGCGGCGAAGTGGCCGTCTTCTCCGACGACGACGTTCGTTTCGATCCTGCGATCTTTGCGGTCCTGGCCGACGTGTACAGAGAGCCGGTCGTCGGGGCGACGGTACGCGTCGTCGAGCCCGACGCGCACCGGCTCGGCGGCCCTCACTCGCGGCTCAGGCGACTTCTGCTCGGCGGCCGGGAAGGCACCTTCACGCGCTTCGGCTATCCGCGATACGTCATCGGCGACACGCCGCAGGACGTCGAGGTGATGCCCGGCTGCTTCATGACCGCGCGGCGCACGGCCGCGGAGCAGGTCCGCTTCGACGAGAAGCTGAGCGGCTACGCGCTTGCGGAGGACGAGGACTTCTCGTACCGGCTCTCTCGGCTGGGGCGGATCCGCTACGAGCCCGAGGCGACGCTGGAGCATCGGAAGACAGGCTTCACCGAGCGAGACGAGCGTGCCTTCGGGCGCTCGGTCGTCTTGAACCGGGCGTACCTCTTCCGCAAGAACTTCCGCCGCACGCCGCTGGCACGGCTCCAGTTCAGCCTCCTCGTCGCCGGACTCATCGGCCACAGGCTCGCGAACCGCGAGTGGCGAGGCGCGCAAGGTCTCGTCGAGGGCGCAGCCGCGGTCTTGCGCGGCAGGTCTTGACCGGGGTCCCGGTTGCGTTCGTCTCCTCCCACGCGCGGCTCGGAGGCGCGGAGCGCTACCTCACGAACCTACTTGGCCGGCTCGAGAGCGGCTGGATCCGCGATGTCGTCTGTCTCGAGGAGGGGCCGTTTGCCGACCAGCTGCGGGCGGGGGGCGTGCCGACGTCCGTCATCGCCACCTCCGCGCGGCCGCCCGCCATTCTCGCCTCCGCGCTGCGTCTCGCGCGACGGCTGCGGACGACCCGTCCCGCCGTCGTGCACGCGAATGGCGTCAAGGCTGCTCTGGTCGCCGCCCTCGCTCCCTCGCGCGTGCCGGTCGTCTGGGTCAAGCACGATTTCTCCTGGGACGGCCCACTCGCCCGTTTCATTGCCGGCCGCTGCGAGCGTGTGATCGGCGTCAGCGCAGCGGTGCTCGAGACACTCGGTTCGAGCGACTCGCGCAAGCTCGAGGTCATCCACAACGGAATCTTCCCGCGGCAGCATGACCGCGCCGAAGGCAGGCGACTGCTCGAGGACGCGGTCGGCGCGCCGGTCGGCGAGGCGGTCGTGCTTGTCGGCCGGCTCGACCCGGTCAAAGGCCACCGCGAGCTCCTCTCGGTCGCGCACGAGCTGCGGGAGATGAGGCGTGCGCTGTGCATTGTGTTCGTTGGCGGAGAGGACCCGTCCCACCGGGGCTACGAGGACGAGCTCCGGCGCGAGGTCCGCGATCGGGGCCTCGAGAACGTCGTCACCTTTCTCGGTCATCGAGGTCGGTTATGCCCAGGGTGGCCTGCCCGAGCTCGTCGGTCCCTGCGGCCGTCTCACGCCTCCCGGCGTGCGACCGGCGCTCGTGGAGGAGATCGCCTTCCTGCTCGAGGAAGACGGTTTGCGGCAGGACCTCGCAGCTTGCGGGCGCGAGCGCGTCGCCCACGAGTTCTCGCTCGATCGGATGGTGGACGCGATGCAGAGGGTCTATCGCGAGGTAGCGACGTAGGAGAAGAACGGCTCGCGCCGCCCAGCGCCTGAGACGGCTTGCCGAGGATCGGCATCATCCGGGTGTGGGACGAACCGTGCAGGATCTTTCTCGGCGAGCAGCGAAGGGGGTCGCGTGAGCTCGCTGCAAACAGCCTTCATCGGCCTTCCGAAGCGTCGCCATTTCGGCTTGCTCGGCGCGATCGCCACCGGCGCGGTTGCCTTCGCGCTCGGAGTCATGCTCGCGGCGCTCGTCGCACGCTTCGGCGACGCCTCGCCCGCAGTCTTCCTCGCGGTTCCGCTCGTGCCGATCATCGTCATCGGCACCCTCGTGGCGCCGGTCCTCGCTCCGATCGTCGTCTTCGCAACGTTTCCGGTTGGCTCGGTGGGCGTGCCGACGGGCGTGATTCCGCTGCAGGCCGCCGAGTTCGCCGTGCTCGCGATTGCGACAGTCATCGTCCTCCGCAGGCTCGCGCTCGGCCAGGTGCCCTTGCCCTGGCAACCTCCGCTCGCCTGGGCTCTGGCCCTGTTCGTGTGGACGATTGTGGCGCTGCAGTCGTCGATCGACACTACTCTTGCCCTCAAGCAGATTGGATCGCTGCTGGGCGGAATCATCTTCGCGGCTTCGATCCTTGCCGCTTGCCGAAACATGGACGAGCTGCGCCTGATTCTGGGCGCGTTCGTCACGGTCACCGCCGGTATCGCTGTCGCCTCCCTCGCCGGAGGTGTGCAGCTGCAGCCGACGTACGGCGCATCGGCCGTCGGAGGGCGCCTGCAAGGCGCCTTCGACCACCCAAACCAGCTTGGCGCCCTGTGCGCGATGGGGGCGTCGATCGCGCTCGGTCTCGCCTTCGGGGCTCGCAGGACTGTTGCCCGCATTGCCGCCGCGGCGGCGGCGCTGATCATTCTCACGGCGCTCATGTTCACACTCTCACGCGGAGCGTGGATCGGAACGGCTCTCGCGCTCCTCTTCCTGCTCGTTGCCGTGAGCGAGGTCCGCCGGGCGCTGATGATGCTGGTCGTCCCGGGGGTCCTCGTCGCGGCGCTCGTCGCTTCCTTCCTCCCTGTCGGGCAGACCGAGATCAAGATCGTGGGCGAGCGGGCGCGGGGCCTGACCGCGCTCAGCCCGTACGACAACCGGCACGAGATCTACGCGGAGGCTTGGCGTGAGATGCGCGCGGATCCGATCACGGGCGTCGGCCCGGGCGGCTTCCCGTTGGCGAGTGCGCGCGCGGGGTCGCGTACGAGCACGTACGCCGTCGTCCATGCGCACAACCTGTTTCTCACGTGGGGAGCGGAGGTCGGGATCCCGGCCGTCCTGTTCATCCTCGGGCTGTCCCTCTCCCTCGCCCTCGCGGCCCGCGAGGCCGGCCTCCGCTTCCGGCGTCTCGGACGACGCGCAGATCGCGCCGTCGTGGCCGGCGTGGCGGCCGGGCTCCTCGCGATCTTGGGGCAGGGCGTCTTCGACTACGTGCTCCGGAATGCCGTCGCGAACATCGCGACATGGGCGCTCATCGGTGCGCTGCTGGTTTGCCTCCGCGAGGCGCGGAGCCTGGGAGTTAGCGGCCGGTGAGGAAGCTCTGGAGGCGCGTGTAGACCGGCCGCTCGCTGAGGTCGCCGTTCAGGAGGGCGTACCCCTCCTCGTGCACGTTCGCGCTGCCGGCCTGCGCGCGTTCCTTGTACCAGAACATGACCGGCACGTACGGGTAGTTGGCGGCCGTGTACTGGATCGCTCGCACGAAGTAGTCGCCCTGCTCCTCCGCCGTGACGCCCCGCTGCCAGTCCGGTGTGTTCGGGCCATTCGTGTGGTTCGACCAGCCAAACTCCGTGAACCAGACCGGCTTGGCCGCGTCGCCGTAGGCGACCATGACGTTGCGGACGGCCGGTAGGTGCGTCAACCACCAGCGGTGGCCGTCGTCCGGATACTCGGGCGGAGCGTCGGCGACGCCCTGATAAGGGTGGGTGGCGAGGACGTCGAACGAGTTCTTGCCGCCGAGCGAATAAACCTGTCCGATCCAGCGGTCGTCGTTGGAGGCGGGGCCTCCGAGGATGACTTTCGCTGCGGGGTCACCGGCCTTGAAGCCGGGGTAGGCAGCGCGCAGGAGCGAGACGTACTGCTGCACGGTGCCCTGCCAGAAGGACTGGCTCGGGTCCGGCTCGTTCCAGACCTCCCAGGCGGCGACACGGCCGTTCCAGTGGCTCGCGGCCCAGCGGGCGAAGTCGGCGTAATCCTGGGGATTTGTCGGTGGGACCTTGTTTGACCGGCCTCCGTTCGCCCAGGCTGGGGTCAGCCACAGCGTGACGAGTACGTAGAGGCCACGCGCTCGCGCCTGGTCGACGCAGTAGTCGACCATCCCGATGTACCAGGGGTTGCGCGCGCCCTTCACGCTGTCCTCGATCCCATCCCAGGCGACGTCGATGCGAACCCAGCGAACCCCGGCGGCGGCCAGCTCGTCGAGGACGGCCAGGCGTGAGGGATCAGAGTAAAAGGCCCACGTGCAGTGGAATTGCGCGCCGATTGCAGGCACCGAGCCCGGGGGAGGCGGCGGCGGAGGTGCCGGAGGAGGGGGAGGCGGCGGCGGAGGGGGAGGCGGCGGACGCGGAGGGCAGTTCTTGGTGCTGCGGCAGGACGACGTGGCCGGAGCCAGGCGCAGCGAGGCGATGCGAACGCGCCTCGTGACTGCGATCCGCAGGGTGGTTTGCGCGCGGCGGCTTCGGTAGACGAGAGGCCTGAATCGTTGCCAGGTGCCGGTCGCGCGCACGCAGCGGCCGCGCTGACCGACGAGCGAACGTCCCGCCGTCTCTCGAACTCGAAGGCAGATCCGGCCGCGGCGTGACGCGACGCGCACGCGCGCGCTCGCGACGAAGGGCTCGCCGGCCCGACTCGTAACGACCGTGGGCGAAGTGGATGAGGCGTCCGCATTCGCGGCGAAAACGGCGCCGGAGAGGACGACCGCGGCGACGAGGCAGGCCGCGATCTTCCTGTTCGGGTGGCGAAGCGGCTGCATCTCTTGTCTCGTCGGAAGCGCTCGCTAGCCGCTCGATCGCTCGCGCGGGTGCCCCTCGATCGAGGGGCACAGAGAGGTGCTGATTAGGATGAGGAGGGCCGGCCGCGATGACAACGAACACCTGACACATGGCGATGGCCGACCTCGGTACCGAACGCCCGCCCCGAGACAGCGGTCGCGGGGTGATCCAGGAACGCGGGCTGCCTGAGCTAATCGACGCTCTGCGTTGGCGGTGGTGGCCGACCGCCCTGATCGCCGTGCTCTTCACGCTCGGCGCCACCGTCTACGTCGAGTCGCTGCAGTCAGAATACGACGGGCAGGCCCTCGTAGCCGTTCAACCGCGGCTGAATACGCAGGCCGGCGCCGACGATGTGCGAGTGATCGCGCCCAAGTACGTCGAGTACGTCACGGCACGCTCGACGGTCGAGAAGGTGGCGCCCGGGATCGGAGAGGACCCGGATGTCTTGGCAGACGCCGTCACCTCACGCGTCGCGGCCGACACGGGCAACATCACGATCACCGTACGGCTGCCCGATCCGAGGCGCGCGGCGAACGCAGCCAACGCGTTAGCGCGCGAGGCCGTGACGTTCTCGAGCACCGATCGGTTGCTCGTTGCCCAGCAGGTGACAGAGGCCCTGCCGCCCAAGCAGCCCGCCGCGCCGCCCCGCCGGCTGCTCGAGGCCGTCGCACTCCTCGTCGGTCTCCTGCTCGGTGTCGTCGCCTCACTGCTACTCGAGCGCGGCCAACCGAGATTGCGCAGCTGGCGTGACCTGGCTCGCTCGAGCGGCTACCCGGTTGTCGGCCGCATCCCGCCCTCGCGCGCGTTCCACAAGGGGCTGGCCGACGCGTTCTCCGACATCCAGGCAGCCTCGTCCTTCCGGATCCTGCGCGCCAACCTCGAGCCCCAGCTGCGGGAAGGAAACGTGGACGTCATCGTCGTCACCTCGCCCTCGCCCGCGGACGGCAAGACCACGGTCACGACTCTGCTGGGGGAGGCATTTGGACGGCTAGGAATGCGGGTGCTCCTCGTCGATGCCGACCTTCGCCGCCCAGGTTTCGCGCGGGTGACCGGAGTCGTCCCGCGGCCCGGGCTCGCGGAGGTTCTTCGTGGCGAGACGTCGGTGCTCGCGGCGGCACAGAAAGGCTGGTCGGAGAACGTCTGGATCCTCGCGACGGCGCACGACCCTGAGGCCGGGGACCTGCTCGCGCGCCGCTTCAACGATGTGATCGACGAGGCGAAGGAGAGCTTCGACCTCATCCTCATCGACACGCCGCCGCTCCTGTCGACGGACGACGCTCGGACCTTGGCGACGATGTCGAAGGGCATTCTGCTCGTCGTTTCGCGGGGAACGCTTGCGCGCTCCATGAGCGAGGCCGTGCTTGCGATCGAGGCTCTCCAGGCCCCGCTGATGGGCATCGTGGCGAATCGCTTCACCGAATCGTCGGTTCCGTACAACTACTAGCGCTTTCGGAGCTGAGAGTAGAGCGCGGCGACCGCCTCGGTCGTCTGCCGCAGATCGAATGATGCCTCAACGCGGCTGCGGCCGGCACGGCCCTCAGCGTCTGCGCGGCTTGGGTCCCTGAGCCGCTCTGCCACGGCCTCGGCGAGCCCGCCGAGGTCACCGGGCGCCACGACAGCACCAGCCTCACGCCCGATTGCCTCGCGCGTGCCGCTCACATCCGTCGCGACGACGCTCCGCGCGCAAGCCATCGCCTCGAGCGGCACCAGCGACATTCCTTCCCAGCGGGACGGCAGGACGACGACGTCGGCCGCCGTGTACCAGTCCAGGACGTCCTCCCGGGAGCCGACGAGCTCGACCCCGTCTCCCGCCTGCGCTCGGATCCGGCACTCCTCGGGCCCCGCTCCGACGAGGACCAGGGCAGCCTCCGGCACGCGCTCAAGGACCCGTGGCCAGGCTGCGAGTAGCAGGTCCTGCCCCTTCTGCCGAGAGAGGCGCCCGACGCAGACGGCGAGTGGCCCCTGGCGAAGTCCGAGCCTGCGCCGGGCCTCGACTCGCTGCCGCGATCCGACCGCCGGCCAGGCTGTGAGCGAGACCCCGTTCGGGACGACCCGATGGAGTCCGCCCACGCCCGCGGCCCGTCCACGCGACTCCTCCGCCTCACTGACGCAGAGGACGACATCCGCCCAACGAGCTGCGAACCGCTCCCAAGCGAGCGCTGCGGTGCCGACGAATCCTTCCGCGGCGTCGAACGACCAGGCATGCGGCTGGAAGACGGTGGGAAGGCGCCCGCGCAGCCAAAGCCGGCCTGCCAACCCAGCCTTCGAGGAGTGGAGGTGAACGACGTCCGGCTTGACCCGGCCGAGGATGCGTCCCAGCGAGAGAGTCTCGAGAGCTGTGGCCGGGCCGGGCGCCCGCGCAGCCTCCCATCGATGCCAGGGCGCGCCCAGGTTCATGGCGCCTGTCGAGAGCTTGCCCCAATCGGGAGCCGCGAGCGAGACCTCCCACCCGCGCGCCCGCTGGTCCGCGATCAACCCGAGCACAACATGTGCGACGCCGGCCTCTGTCGGCTGGGAGACGTGCAGGACGCTGAGGCTGGGCCGCGCGGCGCTCACAGGGGCTCGAACTCATCTTGCATGCTCCGGCGCTCGCGAAAGGCTGGGCGCATCCGCGCTGCTCTATCGTTGCGCCCGTGATCGATCTCCACTCTCACATCCTGCCGGGGATCGATGACGGTGTCCGGACGCTGGATGAAGCCTGCGACCTGGCCTACACGGCTGCCGGCGACGGCGTGAAGGTGATCGCCGCGACACCCCACGTCCGCGCCGATCATCCAACGACGGTCGAGATGATGGAGGCTGGAGTTGCGGCGCTGCGCGCCGAGCTGCTGGCGGAGGAGATCGAGCTGCAAATCGTCCACGGGGGCGAGATCGACCTCGGATTGCTCTGGGCCGTGCCTCGAGATGAGCTTCGCCGCTTCACTCTCGCGCAGACTGGGCGCTACCTGCTGCTCGAGTTTCCGTATCGCGGCTGGCCGCTCGCGCTGAACGCGTCCGTCTCCGCGCTCGTCGAGCAGGGCATCACCCCGCTGCTCGCACACCCGGAGCGGAATCCCGAGGTCCAGGACCGGCCGAAGCGGCTGGGGGAGCTGATCGCCGCCGGGGCGCTCGCGCAGGTGACGGCAGCCTCGCTCGACGGCCGGCTCGACCGGGCGGCTGAGTCGACCGCCAAACGCCTGCTCGAGCTCGGTTTCGTCCATGTCCTCGCCAGTGACGCCCACGGGCCCCACATCCGGGAGGCCGGCCTGACCGCGGCCGCTCGCAGGATCGGAGACGACGGCCTGGCTCGATATCTCACCGTCGAGGCGCCGAGCGCGATCGTCGCCGGCGAGCCCGTCCCCGAGTTTCCTCAGGTCCGGCTGGGCGCCTGAGCCTTCGTATATTCGATGACGTCCGCGAGGATGCCGTCGAGATCTATTGTCGGGCCCCAGCCGATCGCGGCCGCGATCTTGTCGATCGCCGGCGCACGGTGGAACATCTCCTCGGCGATGCCGCCTTCGTAGACCTCCTCGTACGGGACGAAGACGAGCTCCGAGCTGGAGCCGGTCGCCGCCAGCACCCGCTCGGCCAGGTCGGCGATCGTGATCCGCTCGGTCGAGCCGACGTTGTAGATCTGCCCGGCGGCGTCCGGTGTCTCGAGCAGTGTCCTGAGCGCATGGACGACGTCGCTGACGTGACAGAAGCAGCGGGTCTGCGTCCCGTCGCCGTGGATCTCGAGCGGCTCGCCGGCGAGCGCACGCTGGACGAAGCGTGGGATGACGTTTCCGTACTGGCTGTTCTGGCGCGGCCCGACGGTGTTGAAGAGACGCGCGATCACGGCCCGCAGGCCGCGCTCGTGGCGGAGGGCCAGCGCGATGAACTCGTCGAGCGCTTTCGTGTCGGCATAGGCCCAGCGCTTGGCCGTCGTCGGGCCGTAGATCCGCTGCGCATCCTCCGAGAGGGACACGTCCTCGGGATGGTTCCCGTAGACCTCCGAGCTCGAGGCGATGAGCACGGGCTTTTCGAATCGGGCGCAGTAATCGAGCACGTTCTCGGTGCCGCCGATATTGGTGAGCAACGTGCGCCCAGGTTGTTCGACGATCAGCTGGACGCCGACCGCCGCCGCGAGGTGGTACACGACGTCGCACCGGTGAACGAGCTCGCTGACGACCGCCGGGGTGAGCACGGACTCGACGACGAGATGGAAGCCTTTGCGCTCGCGCAGATGAAAGATGTTGACCTCGGAACCCGTCGAGAGATCATCGAGGGCGAAGACCTCGTAGCCGTCGTCAACCAACAATTCAGCCAGATGGGAACCGATGAACCCGGCGCCGCCTGTGACGAGAGTCTGCACTCGACGCCGAAGCCTATCGGCTCATCCGATTTCGAAAAGTTTACGAAGTCCGTATCGAAAGGGCTTGCCAAACCGTTGCTTCACAAGCAAGATGCGTTTGTAGTCAGGGGAGCGGTAATGAGCCGGGGCGAAAGGAGATCTATGGCTTGGGGGTCAGGCGTCGTGCTGGCCATGTTCGTCCTGCTCGCTTTTTCGGCACCGGCATCGGCGGCAGAGCCACAGCAAATCTCGCAGAGGATCTTTGCGGACCTCGCCGACAACGGGCGCCTGGACGGGCAGTGGTCAGACGCGCAGATCAACCGTGCGCTGCACGGCGTTTCCCAGGCGCAGGCCCGGCCCGCTCCTCGAGCGCTGCCCGCGGCAGGCGACGAACGCGGGACGCTGCCGTTCAGCGGCTTCGATCTCGCCTTGCTCGGGGGCGTCGGTGGCCCGTTGCTTCTGATTGGAGCGAGCCTTGGCCGGCTCGCGCGCGTGAAGCCTGATCGAGAGTTGAGCTAATGCACGTCCTGCGGCCCCACAGAAAACGAGAGTTGAGCTAATGCACGTCCTGCGGCCCCACAGAAAACGAGAGTTGAGCTAATGCGCGTCCTGCGGCCCCACAGAAAACGAGAGTTGAGCTAATGCGCGTCCTGCGGCCCCACAGGAAACTGCACTGATGGCCGACCGTGCGGTTCGGTCGACATTCGGCGGCGCGCCGGTTCTCGGAACGCCGCGCCGCCGCGCGCATGGCCTCAGTGAAGTCCGCCTACGGCCCGGCCGAGCGTGGTCGCTCGCCCGGCTCTCGCTCGATGGCACGATGCTCCTGACCGCGGGCGTCGCGGCGACGCTCGGCTCGAGCGCGGCCGACGTGCCTGCGCCGCCGCCCCTCTGGCTCGCGCTCTTTGCAGCGCTCGCACTCGGCGTCGCCGGGATGCGTGGGCTGTACGGCTCGCGCCTGCATTACGAGCTGCTCGAGGAGCTTCGCGTCGTCCTCATCGCGACCTCGCTCGCTGCGATGGCTGTCCTGTCGATCCGCGAGCTGCTCTCGGCGCCACCGGATCTCTCCGCCCAGGTGATCAGGACGTGGGCGTTCGCCACTGCGTATTTCGCGGCGGGGCGGATCGCGCTCCACTGGTCGCGGACCCAGTCGTACCGTCACGGTGAGTCGGTTCGGCCGACGCTCATCATCGGAGCCGGGAACGTCGGCCGCCTCACCGCGAAGAGGCTGCTCGCGCATCCGGAGCTCGGCCTGAAGCCCATTGGCTTCCTCGACAAGGATCCGCTCGCCGCGGAGGAGGAATTGCTGCCCCTGCCCGTGCTCGGGGCGAGCTGGGACCTCGACCGCGTGGCCGCCCAGCACCGGGTCGAGCAGGTCATCATCACCTTCTCGCGTGCACCCCACGAGGTACTGCTCCGGCTGGTCAGGCGCTGTGAGGAACTCGGGGTCAACGTGGCGTTCGTGCCGCGCCTCTTCGAGACGGTGACGAGCCGGCTCACGGTCGAGCACCTCGGTGGGCTGCCCCTGATCTCCGCGCGTCCCTCGAACCCGAAGGGTCTTCAGTTCGCGATCAAGTACGCGGCCGATCGCTTCGTCGCGGCTGTTCTGCTCCTGGTCGCGCTTCCGATCATGATTCCCGCCGCGCTTGCGATCCTGCTCACACTCGGGCGGCCCCTCTTCTTCCGCCAGGTTCGCGTCGGCCGCGACGGGCGGACGTTCGCGATGCTCAAGTTCAGGACGATGCGACCCGTCGCCGAGGCGGAGGTCACGGCCGAAGCGATCGAGCTGCCGCCGGACACGGCCCCCGGAGGGATCGAGGGCGACGACCGGCGCACGCGGCTGGGCACGTTCCTGCGCCGCGCTTCGATCGACGAGCTGCCTCAGCTAATCAACGTCTTGAAGGGCGAGATGAGCCTGATCGGCCACCGCGTGAAGTCCGGGATCACCGGCTGGGCGCAGGTGCACGGGCTGAGGGGCAAGACATCCCTCTCCGACCGCGTGGAGTGGGACAATTACTACATCGAGAACTGGTCGCTCTGGCTCGACCTCAAGGTTCTGTTGCTGACGCTCTTGGCTGTCATCCATTCTCCCCGGCACGTCGAGTAGGCCGAGCCCCGGTCTACCTGAGCCTCTGCCAGTTGGCTCTTCAGTCCGCGCGCCCGCGAGCCGATGACCCCAGCATCTTTGTCCTCGCGCTGATCGGTGCCGAATTGCTCATTGGCCTCGTCGTCGGCCGGTCGTTGGCGCTGGCATTCAACCGACATGCCGGACTGTACTAGCCGGAGCGAATGAGCAGCATGCCCCCTGCCAGAAACGTCAGCAGAGCGGGCACGGCTGCGACCCCGAACGAGAGCGACGCGAGCACGCTCTCGCCGAGCACGAATAAGATGAGCGCAGCGGCTCTCCTCACATCCCTCCCCCTTGAAACGCACTCTCACCCTAGGCGGTTACGCCGTTCGCGTAAAGGCTTTGTGAATGTGCGCCGAGCGCCCGCCGGGACCGTCGGTGGCGCCCGGGGTGTGAGCTAACATGAGACCTCTTCAGTCGACCTCGTCGTGGGAGCGATCGTCAGTTGTTTGAACGCTTTACCGAGAGAGCGCGCCAAGTCGTCGTCCTTGCACAGGACGAGGCGAGGGCTCTCAAGCACAACTACATAGGCACCGAGCACATCCTGCTCGGCCTGCTCCGCGAGGAGGAAGGGCTGGCCGCGCGCGTTCTCGAGTCGCTCGACATCACGGTCGAGGAGGTCCGCGCCCAGATCGCGCGCATCGTCGGCCAGGGCGACGAGGTCACCACCGGGCAGATCCCGTTCACGCCGCGCGCCAAGAAGGTGCTCGAGCTCGCTCTGCGCGAGGCACTCTCGCTCGGCCACAACTACATCGGCACCGAGCACATCTTGCTCGGGCTCGTCCGCGAGAACGAAGGCGTCGCGGCGCGCATCCTGCTCGACTTCGACGCCGACGCGGAGAAGATCCGCAACGAGATCATCCGCATGCTTTCCGGCCCGGGCCGCCGCCAGCAGGGCGGAGGCGCCGCGCCGGGAGAGAAGACCAAGAGCTCCAAGCTGCTCGACCAGTTCGGTCGCAACTTCACGAAGCAGGCCGGCGAGGGCAAGCTCGACCCGGTCGTCGGGCGCCAGATCGAGATCGAGCGGATCATGCAGATCCTCTCGCGCCGCCAGAAGAACAATCCCGTGCTGATCGGCGAGCCCGGCGTCGGCAAGACCGCCGTCGTCGAGGGGCTCGCCCAGCGCATCGCAGCCGGCCAGGTCCCCGAGCTCCTGAAGGGCAAGCAGATTTACTCGCTCGACCTCGCCGCGCTCGTCGCCGGCTCGAAGTACCGCGGTGAGTTCGAGGAGCGGCTGAAGAAGGTCATGAAGGAGATCATGCAGCGGGGCGACATCATCCTGTTCATCGACGAGCTCCATAACCTCGTCGGCGCAGGCGCAGCCGAGGGCGCGATCGACGCCGCGTCGATCCTCAAGCCCGCCCTGGCGCGCGGCGAGCTGCAGACAATCGGCGCGACGACGCTCGACGAGTACCGCAAGTACTTGGAGCGCGACGCCGCGCTCGAGCGGCGCTTCCAGCAGATCCGCGTCGAAGAGCCCTCGGTGGAGGAGACGGTCCAGATCCTGCGCGGCCTGCGCGACCGCTACGAGGCGCACCACCGCTGCAAGATCTCGGACGAGGCGCTGGGCGCGGCCGCTGTCCTGGCCGACCGCTACATCCAGGACCGCCACCTGCCCGACAAAGCCATCGACTTGATCGACGAGGCCGCTTCGCGCATGCGCATCAAGAACATGACTGCGCCCCCGCGCTACCGCGAGCTCGAGGAGGAGATCACCAAGGTCCGTTCCGAGAAGGAAGAGGCGATCGAGTCTCAGGAGTTCGAGAAGGCCGCCAGCCTGCGCGACAAGGAGCGCAAGCTCTCGCAGAAGAAGCGAGAGCTCGAGGACAGCTGGCACGCCGAAGAGGGCGTCGACCAGCCGCAGATCGGCGAGGACGAGATCGCCGACATCGTCTCGATGTGGACGGGCATCCCGGTCTTCAAGCTGACCGAGGCCGAGTCGCAGAAGCTGATCCGCATGGAGGACGAGCTCCACAAGCGCGTCGTCGGCCAGGAAGAGGCGATCGTCGCCGTCTCGAAGTCGATCCGCCGCGCGCGGGCCGGAATCAAGGATCCCAAGCGCCCGACCGGCTCCTTCATCTTCCTCGGCCCCTCGGGAGTCGGGAAGACCGAGCTTGCGCGCACGCTCGCGGAGTTCCTGTTCGGCGACGAAGACGCGATGATCCAGGTCGACATGTCGGAGTACATGGAGAAGCACTCCGTGTCCCGGCTCGTCGGCTCGCCTCCGGGCTACATCGGCTACGACGAGGGCGGTCAGCTGACCGAGGCCGTCCGCCGCAAACCGTATTCGGTCGTCCTCCTCGACGAGATCGAGAAGGCACATCCCGACGTCTTCAACATCCTCTTGCAGATCCTCGAGGACGGGAAGCTGACCGACGCCCAGGGGCGGAAGGTCGATTTCCGGAACACGATCGTGATCATGACCTCGAACATCGGTGCCTCGACGATCTCGAAGAACCAGACGCTCGGCTTCTCGATCGGCGACGACTCCGGCCTCTCCTACGAGGAGATGAAGGACCGGATCATGGGCGAGCTGAAGAAGGTGTTCCGGCCCGAGCTCCTGAATCGCATCGACGAGGTCATCGTCTTCCACAAGCTGACGAAGGACGAGATCAAGACGATCGTCGGCCTGATGATGCAGCGCCTACGCGACCAGATGGGCGAGCACGCTGCCGAGGTCTCGCTTACCGACGATGCCACGGAGCTGCTCGTCGAGAAGGGCTACGACCCGACGATGGGCGCCCGCCCGCTGCGCCGTGCGATCCAGCGCTTCATCGAGGACCCGCTGGCGGACTTCGTGCTCGGCCGCGAGGTGACCGCGGGCGCGACGATCCTCGTCGACAAGAAACAGGATTCAGACGACGAGGTCGAGATCACGATCATCCCCGGCACGCCGCCCGAGGAGCCCGAGAAGGTCACCGTCCCACCCGATGAGCCAGCCGCCGAGGGCGGCGACGACTCGGACGAGACCTCCGAGTAGCGCCTCCTAGCTCGTCGGTTTCGAGCCGCCGCCCCCTGGAAGGGCCTCTCCGATCTTGCCGAGCGCGTTTGCGAACTCGCTCGGGATGATCCAGAGCTTGTTCGACTCGCCCTGCGCGATCTGCGGGAGCATCTGCAGGTACTGATAGGCGAGTAGCTTCGGGTCGGCGTCGCCCGCGTGGATCGCCTTGAAGACGGTGTCGATCGCCTGCGCCTGGCCCTCCGCGCTCAGGATGGTTGCCTGCCGCTGTCCCTCGGCCCTCAGAATCGCGCTCTGCTTCTCACCTTCGGCCTCCAGGATCTGCGACTGCTTCACCCCCTCCGCGTTCAGGATCGCGGCGCGCTTGTCCCGCTCGGCCCGCATCTGCTTCTCCATCGATTCCTGGATCGAAGCCGGCGGGTCGATCGCTTTCAGCTCGACGCGGTTGACGCGGATGCCCCACTTGCCGGTGGCGTCGTCGAGCACTCCGCGCAGCTGCTGGTTGATCTGGTCCCGCGAGGTCAGGGTCTCCTCGAGGTCGAGTCCGCCGATCACGTTCCGGAGCGTCGTCACGGTCAGCTGCTCGATTCCCTGAATGAAGTTCGCGATCTCGTAGGTGGCCGCCTTGGGCTCGGTGACTTGGAAGTAGATGACGGTGTCGATGCTGACAACGACGTTGTCTTCGGTGATGACCGGCTGCGGGTTGAACGAGACCACTTGCTCGCGGAGGTCGACCATCTCCCGGATCCGGTCGACGAAGGGGACGACGATGGCAAGCCCCGCATTCAGCGTGCGCGAGTAGCGGCCGAATCGCTCGACCACGCCGGCGCGCGCCTGCGGAACGATCCGGATCGTCCGCGCCAGGACGAGCAACACGACTGCTGCGATGACTACGAGAACGATCAACGCGGCCACATGACCTCCTATTGGTAGACGAGAGCGGTTGCGCCCTCGATCTTGACTACCTCGACCCGCGCGCCGGGCTCGAGAACCTGATCCTCCATGAAGGCGCGAGCGGACCATTCTTCGCCGCCGATCCGGACGCGGCCTCCGTTCGCGTCCACCCGCTCCAGCACGAGTGCCTTCGAGCCGACCAGAGCGGCGGTCCCGGTGCGGAGCATCGGCGGCACCTTGAGATGGCTACGTGCGAGCGGCCGAAGAACGGCGACCGACGCGATCGAAGCGGCGACGAACGCCAGCAGCTGAACGGTCGCTCCCAGGCCGACGAGAGCGAGAACGCCTGCGATCAGGGCCGCGACGGCCACGGGGCCGAGGAAGAACAAGCCCGGAGTGAGGATCTCGCCCGCAGCCAGCGCGGCGGCTGCGATTGCCCAGATCAACCAGGCGGGCACACGAGGATCTTAGACCGTGTAACAGAATGAGCTGCCAAGTTTGCTGGCGCGGTGGCCGTCAGGAGATCGCGGTCTCGGGCTCGCGGCTGGGAAGGAGTTGTGCCAGTCGTTCGAGCCAGCGGGTTGCCTTCATTCGCTCGAAGATCGCCCGCGCCTCTTCGAGCAAGGGCTCCGCCTCCTCCGCGCGACCTGTCTGGACGAGCCAGCGTCCGTAATCGAAGAGAACCGGTCCGAGTAGTGAGGCCTTGCCGAGGTTGCGCGCCGTTCCAAGCGCCAGCGCGTACTCCTCGGTGGCGGTGTCGTGTTCTTCTCTCCCCGCAGCCGCGTTGGCACGGATTCGCGCGACGCAGAGCTCGACGGGGCGAATTCGTCGTCCGGGTGGAATCGCGTTGAGCAACGCCGCAATCGGAAGCGCGAGGCTGGAGTCCTCTAGATCATTGGCTGCCGTCGCGGCGTCCTCGAAAGCCGGCTCGGCGTAGCCGAGGAAGTCCTGAGCAATCGACATCTGAACAACCTCCTCGAGGAGGGGGATCGCATCGGCCGGCCGGCGCTCTCCGATCGCGACGATGGCCCGTCGCCACATTGCGAGGTGTCGGAGCTGAATGTCGCTTGACGCATCGACGTCGGGCGAGATTCGCGCCATCCACCTCTCGGCCTGCTCCGGGTCAGAGCGTTCATATGCGGCGCGGGCAAGCGCGACATACCCATAGACGTGGCCGGCCACCGCCGTCTCAACCTCGAGGGGCAGTTCATCGGCGAGCGCGAACGCGCCGTCCCAGTCGCCATCCCAGAGCAGCTCTCCGATCAGGCTCATCCCGAACTGGACGGCGAACTGACGGTCCCCTCGACTACGGGCAAGCTCGAAGCCCTCCTCGACGGCACGGCGCGCCTCCTCGAGGCGGTCCGCGTTGAACGCGTACACGGAGAGGTTGTTGTAAGCGCGCAGAGCCTGGGTAACGAGGTCATGCTGAAGCGCGATTGCGAGGGCCTCTCGCTGCAGCGCGCGCGTCTCGTTGGGCCGTCCCCGCAGAAGCAAGGCCTTCGTGTTGAGCGCCTCGGAGAGAACAAGAGGGAAGCCGTTCGCCTCGGCGATCTCGAGCGCGAACTCGATGCGCTCCGCGGCCGTCTCGTCGTCACCCTGGAAGTGGTGGATTCGCCCGGCCTGAGCAGCTAGCCGCGCGACGTTCTGGTCCGGCTCGTCCTGGGCAAGCACGGCCAGGACGGACTCGAGAAGCTCGAGTGCCTCCTCACCACGTCCGAGCGCCCAGAGAGCCAGGCCGAGCAGGGCGGTGGCGCGGGCGGCGTCGTGCGGTAGGCCGGCTTCCTCGAACCGCGCTCGCGCGTCACGCAGCGCCTCCTCCGCCGCTGCCGCCTCGTTCGCGGCCAGCGCCATCTCGCCGGCGCGCTCGAGCAGCCGCGCGTGTTCCTCCTCGCCGTCCGCGAGCCCTGCGGCTCGATCGAATGCCCGCCGCGCGTCCTCGGGCGCCGCCAGGGCGGCGGCGCGCTCGCCCGCCCGGCAGAGCCATTCGCGCGCCTGGGCCTTGACGAGATCGGCGTCGTCGGCCTCGGGGTCGGCGGCGTGCGCGTCGAGGTAGTGCGCGGCGATCACCTCCGCGATCTCATCCGAGTCGAGCCCCGCGTCGCGTTCCAGGAAGCCGGCGGCCGCAAGATGCCGAGCCTTGCGATCACGACGCGCAAGCGTGTCGTAGGCGACACGCTGGACGAGCGCCTGCAGGAAGCCGTACTGGCCCCGTTCGGGCGAGCGAGGGTCGGTCTGGAGCGTGAGCAGCTCCTTCCGAACCAGTGAGGCGAGGATCGGCTCGAGCTCGGCATCGTCGGTTCCCGAGACCGCAGCGAGCCCTCGCTGGGTGAACGTCTTGCCAAGCACGGCTGCGTCCTCGAGCACGTGACGTTCTAGCCCGTCCAAGCCGTCGAGCCGGGCGGCGATCAGCGCATGCAGCGTCTCGGGCACCTCGAGCGCCTCGACCGGGCCGCTGACGCGGAAGCTATCGCCGTCGGGCTCCAGCAGCCCGCGGTCGAGCAGCATCCGCACCGTCTCGACGGCGTAGAGCGGGATGCCGTCGGCCCGATCGCGGATCGTCACCCGCAGGTCCTCCGGAAGACCGGGGACGAGCCCGTGCAGGAGCGCATCCATCGCCTCGTCGTCGAGCGGCTCCAGTGTGAGCGCACTGGAGTTGCGGATCCGCGCGCCGAAGGTCGGGTGCCGCTCGCCGAGCTCCGGTCGGGAGAGGGTGAGCACGTAGAGCGGATGGCTGCGCGACCAGTCGAGCAGGTACTCGATGAAGTCGAGCAGCGCGGCGTCGGCCCAGTGGAGATCCTCGAAGAGCAGCACGACCGGGCCGGTCTCCGCCATCCGCTCGAAGAAGAGACGCCAGGCCGAGTGGAGATCCTCCCGGTCCGGCGCGACGCGGTCGGTCAGCCCGAGGACGTGCTGGAGGCGCGGTTCAACCCACTCGCGCTCGTCCGCGTCGGGTACGTGCTCCTCGATCGCCGCGTGTAGCTTCCCGAGTGCCTCCTCCGGCTGATCGTCCTCCGCGATGCGGGCCCGCATCCGCACCATCTCGGCGAGCGCCCAGTACGCGACGCCGTCGCCGTAGGAGAGGCAGCGGCCCCGATGCCACCAGACGTTCTCGACGAGGCCGTCGATGTACTTCTCGAACTCCCAGGCCAGGCGCGACTTGCCGATGCCGGCCACACCGACCACCGCGACCAGGGTCGCCCGCCGATCGTCCGCGGTCGCGTGGAACAGGTCCTTGACGAGTCGGAATTCCCGGTCGCGGCCGACAAACGGCGCCTCGAGCCCGGTCGAGCGGCCCTCGCCGCGCCTCGACCCGACGACTCGCGACGCACGCCAGAGTTGAACCGGCTCTGCCTTTCCCTTCAGCTCGTGCGAGCCCGCATCCTCGTAGACGATTGCCGCCTCCGACGCTCGCTTGGTCACCTCGCCGACGAGGACGCTGCCGGGCTCGGCAGCGCTTTGCACGCGTGACGCCGTGTTCACCAGGTCGCCGGCGACCATGCCCTGTCCCTCCGCGCCGATCGACACCGCAGCCTCGCCGGTGAGCACACCGGCTCGCGCGCGCAGGTCGGGCGCGCCGACCTCCTGGGCGAGCACGGAGATCCCGGAGACCAGGTCGAGCGCGGCGCGCACCGCCCGTTCGGCATCGTCCTCCTGCGCGACCGGCGCTCCCCAGACTGCCATCACCGCGTCACCGATGAACTTCTCCACCGTGCCGCCATAGCGCTCGACGATCTGTCGGGAGCTGTCGAAGTAGCGGGTGAGGAGCTCACGTGTGTCCTCTGCATCGCGCGCTTCCGACGCGGTCGTGAACCCGACCAGATCCGCGAACAGCACCGACACCAAACGACGCTCTGCCACCGGTGCGACGGCTGCTGCGGGAGCAGTGGCGACCACGGAAACCGCACCAACCTCCAGCGGCGCACCACAGTCGCCGCAGAACCTCTTGTCAGGCGCATTCGAGCCTCCGCAGGAAGGGCAAACCGAAGCGAGCGCGCTTCCGCAGTCGCCACAGAACTTCTTCGCAAGAGGATTCTCGGCGCCGCAGTTCGAGCAGACGATCACCCCGGGAGCCTAACCCGCAACCGTGCGCGCTAACAGTGGATTCTGGGAATTGATCCTTACGAACTCTGCCTCAGGAAGCTCGGAAGCGCATTTTGTTAGACGCTTTTAGGCGTTCGGCGGCGGGGCATCCGGGTAGCGCGGGAGCCCATCGTCGGGGAGCTCGTCCCACGGGGCCCGGGAATCGACGTACGAATGGCGCTCCGGCCGGATCTTCGGGTCGCCGTCGAGGGCGCCGAGGCGCACGGAGATGCGCTCGCCCTCCGGCCACCAGTTGCCGAAGAGGCTCGAGCCGCACTCCGAGCAGAACGCTTTCACGCGGCCGCCCTCGGGGCGATAGACCTTGATCAGCTCCTCGCCCTGAAGTAGACGGAACTGTCCGCGGGGAATGTGGCCGACCGTGAGCCCGAAGGCGCCCGAATGCTTGCGGCAGCGCGAGCAGTGACAGTGGATCGCGCGTGTGAACGGAAGGTCGACCTCGAAGCGGACTCCGCCGCAGAGGCAACTGCCGCCCACCGTCTCGGCCATGTCTGTGAGTCTACGTAGGCTCTCAGGGTGCGGCGAGCGCTCAAGGCCTATCTCAGGAGACCGCCCGAGCGACCTGCTTCCAAGACGCGCAGTCAGCCGGCCCCGCCGGCAAAGCCGGCGCGGCCTTTTTGGTCGGCGCGGCCGAGTCGGCGCCTTAGCGACCGGCCTGCGCTCGGCGTCCTCGCGGGGGCTTTCGCGATCGCGTTCTCGGGGATCCTCTACCGGCTCGCGGAGGTTTCACCCACGACCGGGGCCTTCTTCCGCTGCCTCTTCGCCTTGCCGCCGCTCTGGCTCCTCGCTGCGCGCGAGGACCGAAAGCTCGGCCCGCGACCGAAGCCTCTGCGGCGCGCAGCGTGGCTCGCGGGCGCGTTCTTTGCCGCCGACCTGATTCTCTGGCACTACTCGATCGAAAAGGTCGGAGCGGGCCTAGCGACCGTTCTCGGCAACACCCAGGTAGTGCTCGTGGGCCTGCTCGCGTGGGCGCTGTTCCGGGAGCGCCCCGCACGCAGCTCGGTGCTCGCGATTCCGGTGGCGATGTTCGGCATCGTGCTCATCTCGGGCGTGTTCGCGCAGGGCGCGTACGGCGACAATCCCGGACTCGGCGCGCTCTACGGAGTATTGACTGGAATCGCGTACTCGGGCTTCCTACTGGCGCTGCGGCACGGTTCGAGCGACCTGCGCAGAGTCGCCGGCCCCCTTTACGACGCAACGCTTGCGAGCGCAATCGCAATCGTTCCCGCCGGGCTCGTGCTCGGGCTCGACTTCACGCCCTCGTTCGAGGCCACGGGCTGGCTGATCCTGCTCGCGTTGAGCTCGCAGGTCCTTGGCTGGCTGCTGATCACCGTCTCCTTGGCGCGGTTGCCGACCGCGCTGACCTCCGTGCTGCTGACGTTCCAGCCACTGCTCTCGGTCTTCTTCGCGGCGCTGATCGTCGATGAGCGGCCCTCAGGGCTCCAACTCGTGGGCGCGGCAGCGATCCTGGCCGGACTTCTCATCGCATCCGTCGGCCGAAGGCGCAAAGCGCCGTCGCTGGAGGCGGTGCCTGAGCACTAGGAGAATTACTCCGCGGAGTCGAGAATCTCGGCGTGCTCGCGCTCGGGCGGGGTTCCGTACGCATAGAGGACGAGCTCCTCGTCGCCGTGATTCACCGTCTGGAGCGGTGTGCCCGGCTCGACGTGGATGAGCCCGCCGGTGGGCACGTCCTGGCGCTCCGGCGGGTCGCCGAGGTACATCGACAGTGTCCCCGCGAGGACGACGAACGTCTCTTCCTGGAGCTTGTGCCTATGGCGGCGTCCCTTCGCGCCGGGCTCGTAGCGCCAGAGGTTCGCGCGGGTATGGGCGAAGCCGGCCCGATCGCTCAGCTCGGCGACATGACGCGGGGCCTCGCCGGGCTCGTGTGGCCGCGTCGTCCATTCGAGCTCTTCGGGGCGGATGACGCGATAGGGCACGGCGGCAGCCTAGTCGCTGTTTCAGAGTCGTCACAGTCGGCGTCGGACCGCCTGCCTAGACTCGCTGTCATGGTGAAGGTGGCTGCTCTCCACTACTCCTCGAAACGGGGGAACCCATGGTTCCCCCGTTAGCGCCCTCCTTGATGCCGTTTAGTGTCCATCAGAGCTTTAGGCTGCGCTCGGGCGAAGCCCGGCTCCGCCCGCGCGACAGCAATTCGCGCTCGAACGGGGAAGGGATCTAGTGGCAAAGACAGCTGTCCTCCATTACTCCTGCTCCGAATGCGGTTACTCCACGGGCCGCTGGCTCGGCCGCTGTCCCGGCTGCGCGAGCTTCGGCACCCTCGCCGAGGAGGCTTCGCCGGCCGCCAACGGTCAGGCTGAGGCGAAACCGCTCCTGCGCCTCGCCGAGGTCGAGGTCAACGAGGCGGAGCGGATCCCCACTGGAGTTCCCGAGCTCGACCGCGTTCTCGGCGGCGGGCTCGTTCCATCCTCGCTCGTGCTGGTGGGCGGGGAGCCCGGGGTCGGCAAATCGACGCTGCTACTGATGGCCCTGGCAGCGATCTCGCGCGAGCGGCGCGCCCTCCTCGTCACCGGCGAGGAATCGACGGCGCAGGTCAAGCTCCGGGCCGCGCGGCTCGGCGGCGCCGAGCAGGTCGAGATCCTGGCGGAGACGAATCTCGAGGCGGTCTGCGCGACCCTCGAGCGCGAGCGGCCCGACGTGTGCGTGATCGACTCGGTGCAGACGCTCTACTCCGCGGACGTCGGCTCCGCTCCGGGCTCGGTCGGCCAGGTCCGCGAGGCTGCCGCCCGACTTCTCCGGGTGGGGAAGGAAGCGGGCGTCGCACTCTTCCTCGTCGGCCACGTGACGAAGGACGGCTCGGTTGCCGGCCCGCGCGTGCTCGAGCATCTCGTCGACTGCGTGCTCCAGTTCGAGGGCGACCGCTACCACGCTCATCGCATCCTCCGGGCGGCGAAGAATCGGTTCGGCTCGACGAATGAGCTCGGCGTCTTCGAGATGACGGGCACCGGGCTGCAAGGCGTCCCCGACCCGTCCGCGATCTTCGGCCGCAGCGCGGGCGAGGTCGGCGCAGCGGTCGCCTGCGCGCTCGAAGGCACGAGGCCGCTGCTGCTCGAGATCCAGGCGCTTGTCGCGCCGACTGATCTCGCCATGCCGCGCCGTGTCGCCACAGGTGTCGATCCCAAGCGTCTGGCGATGATCGTCGCAGTCCTCTCGCGCCACGCCGGGCTCGCTCTGGGCCAGGCGGACGTGTTCGTCAACGTCGCCGGCGGGGTGCGGATCGACGAGCCAGGAGCCGACCTCGCGATTGCGCTTGCGATCGCTTCGGCGGCGCGCGGCGCGCCGGTGCGCGCCGGCACGGCCTCTTTCGGCGAGATCGGGCTCACCGGCCGCCTACGTCCCGCGACGCAGGCCGAGAGGCGCGCCCAGGAGTGCGCCAAGCTCGGGCTGGCCGCCGTCATCGTTCCCGCGGGAACCGACGCCCGCGCGAAAGTTGAGCTCGTCGAGGCCGACACCCTCGATCAGGCCGTATCCGCGGCGCTCGAAAGGGCGAAAAAGGAAGCCGCGTAGGCCCTCTGAGCAGGGCTTTTGCGAAAAAACCCTGAAAAACCTGGCGATTTCCAGCAACTTTTGATATCCTAGATGTCGTTCGCCGGCAGTCGTCCAGCTGCCGGCGGCTTGGTGAAGTCACACAGAAAGGGAGGATCGGGCTTGTACAAAGTCGGCGACAAGGTCGTGTATCCGCATCACGGAGCGGGCACCGTGATCAAGAAGGACAAGCGGAAAGTGCTCGGTGAGGAACGCGAATACCTCACGATCCAGATCCTCCACAACGACATGACGGTCAACGTGCCGACCGAGAACGCCGACCGGGTCGGCCTTCGCAAGGTCATCGACGGGAACACCGTCGAGCAGGTGCTGAAGGCGCTGCGGGGCAGCGGCACGACGATGCCGAAGAACTGGAACCGCCGCTTCAAGCACAACCGCGACAAGATGAAGACAGGCGACATCTTCGAGCTGGCCGAGGTCGTCCGGAACCTGTCACTGCGCGATCACGAGAAGGGCCTCTCGACGGGCGAGAAGCAGATGTTCGTCAAGGCCAAGAAGATCCTCGTCTCCGAGCTCATGTACGCGAAGGGGATGGACGAGGAAGAGGCCGCGGAATGGCTCGACGACATCCTCGCGGGCGTCGGCATCAAGAAGAGCCGAGCAAAGGTCGCGGCGAAGGCATGAAGACGGCCGCGCCGGCAAAGCCGGCACGGCCTCTCTGGTCGGCGCCGCCGAGTCGGCGCCTTGTAGATTCGGTGGCCCATGAGCGTCTGGGCGATCCTGGCTGCAGCAGGACGTGGTGACCGGCTCGGGCTGGACCGGCCCAAGGCCTTCGCGCCGCTCAACGACCGCCCCCTGATCGCGGAGAGCCTCGAGCGGCTCGACGCCTCGGAGTGGATCGAGGGGATCGTCGTCGCCGCCCCGCCCGAGTGGGAGGAGCCGTGCATCCTCGTTGCCGAGGAGGTCGCCGCCGGCAAGGTGGCCGCGACGGTGACCGGCGGAGAGAGCAGGAGCGAGTCGGTGCGGAACGCGCTGGCCGAGGTTCCCGGCGAAGCGGCGATCATCCTCGTGCACGACGCGGCGCGACCGCTCGTCACGGAGGAAGTGATCGAACGAGTGGTGACCGCTCTCGGCAACGGCTGGGACGGCGCCGTTCCGGCCCTGCCTGTGGCAGACACCGTCAAGAGAGTGGACGGGGAAGCGGTTGCAGAAACGCTCGACCGGGCGGGACTCGTTTCCGTCCAGACACCGCAAGCGTTTGTCGCCTCGGTTCTCCGCGACGCACTCGCCGGCGACGTGGCCCCAGCAGGCGATTGTGCGAGCCTGGTCGAGGCGCGCGGGGGCCGTGTGCGGGTCGTCGAGGGCGACCGGCACCTGTTGAAGGTCACCGACTCAGTTGACCTCGAGCTCGTCTCCTCCTGGCTGTGATCGTCGACTACCACATGCACTTGCGTGCGCCTGACGAGTCAATCGAGCACACGGTCGAAGCGGTCGAGCGCTACGTCGAGGTCGCCGCCGACCGCGGGATCGACGAGATCGGCTTCACCGAGCACGTCTACTACTTCCAGCAGACCCGCTCGCTCTGGTCGGTCCCGTATCAGCTGGAGCGTTGCAAGTACGACCTCGACTCATACGTCGATGCCGTGCTCGAGGCGAAGCGGCGCGGACACCCGGTCAAGCTCGGGCTCGAAGTCGACTACGAGCCAATGCTCGAGGAGGAAACCGCGAAAATCCTCGCGCCTTACCCGTGGGACTACCTGATCGGCTCGATTCACTTTCTGGACGGCCGAGCGATCGACAGCGAGCCCAGTCTCGTCGAGGCGGTTGGCGTCGAAGAGGCCTGGCGGCTCTACTACGAGGCGCTGCACCGAGCAGCCAGAAGCGGTCTCTTCGAGACGCTCGGGCATCCAGACCTCGTGAAGATGTTCGGGCCGGAGATCGACTGGGACTGGGCCGGCGTCGCGAGCTCGGTGAAGGAGGTTTGTCTCGAGGTTTCGAGTGCAGGGCTCCACAAGCGCCACGGCAAGCTCTATCCGAACCCCGACCTGCTCGCGGCCGCCCGCGAGCACGACGTGTCCATCACGCTCGCCTCCGACGCCCACGTCCCGCATAACGTCGGTCGCGATCTCGACAAGGCCGTCGATCACGCGTGGGCTGCCGGATACGAGACCGTCACCGTCTTTGACCAGCGCCAGGCTCGCCAGGAGCCGCTGGGGTGAGCGAGCTCCGCATCGGGCTGGGCGTCGACGCGCATCGTTTCGCGGACGGGATCCCGCTCGTGCTCGCAGGTGTCGACTTTCCCGGGGAGGCAGGCCTCGCCGGTCACTCGGACGGCGACGTCATCGCCCATGCACTCATCGACGCGATCCTGGGCGCGGCGGGGAAAGGAGACATCGGGGAGCTCTTCCCGTCGGCCGATTCGCAGTGGCTCGACGCTTCGTCGATTCGTCTGCTCCAGCGGAGTTACGAGGTCGTCCGCGCGGCCGGCTTCGAGCTCGTCAACGCCGACTGCGTACTGATCGGCCAGCGTCCGACGATCGCGAGCGTCCGTGTCGCGATGGGCGCGCGCCTCGCCGGGGCGATGGGGGTCGATGTCGAGCGCGTGACCGTCCGGGCGACGACGACTGACGGACTCGGCTTTACCGGCCGCGGGGAAGGCCTCGCCGCCCAAGCCGTCGCGCTGCTCAGACTGCTGCCGGCAGCGTGAACGAAACCCGTGTTCCACCGCCCGGGCGGGTCTCGGCCCAGATCCGGCCGCCGTGGGCCTCGACGAGGCCACGCGCGATGGCAAGCCCGAGGCCGGCTCCCGCCTCGCCGCTCGTCCGTGCCGCGTCACCGCGCCAGAAGCGCTCGAACATGCGCGCCGCCGCCTCGGGCGAGAGCCCGTCGCCGCTGTCCTCGACGATCACGTGCACCTCGTCCCGCTGCGGCTCGACGAAGACCGCGACCGAGCCGTCGGAGGGCGTGTGCCTGAGTGCGTTCGTGAGCAGGTTGTAGAGAACGCGCTGGACTTTCTCGGGCTCGCAGCGGGCGCGGGTGCCGTTCTCGACGCGCGACTCGACCTGAACATGACGTGACTGCGCCTCGGCCTCCAAGCCGCGGACACAGGACTCGATGAGGCCGGCGAGCTCTGCCTCGCGCAGCTCGAGCGTCAGCGCTCCCGCGTCGATGCGTGCGAGCTCGAACAGGTCGTCGACGAGCCTCGCGAGGACTCGCACCTGCTCGTGCATCGCGGGCAAGTAGCGGTCGGGGTCGGCCAGTCCGTCCTCGACCGCCTCCAGCATGGCCTGGAGGGACGCGATCGGTGTTCGGAGGTCGTGGCTCGCCCACGCGACCAGCTCTCTGCGCGCCTCGAAGAGGCGCGAGAGGTTCGCGGCCATCTCGTTGAAGGATCGTGCGAGCTCTGCGAGCTCGCGCGGTCCGCGCTCCGGAGCCCGCGCGGCGAGATCCCCGGCGGCCAGCTCGACGGATGAGTCTCTGAGACGGTCGATGGCGCTTGCGATCGACCGCGCGAGTAGGAGCGCGGCGAGCACCGCCGCCGAAGCCGAAGTGGCTGCGACGGCGAGGATCTTGACGTCGTCGCCCATGTGGAACATGACCCAGCCCGAGAGCAGAACTGCCGTCAGCGGTAAGACGACCGCGAGGAAGGCAAGGCCGGCGAGCTGGAGCCGCACCGTCGGCAGCAGCCGCAGCCCGAGGGCGACGACGAGGCCGACGGCAAGAGTTGCGGCCGAGACGAGGATGGCGAGGTCGATCACGGCGTGAACCTGTAGCCGACGCCCCACACCGTCTCGAGGTGTCGTGGGCGTGAGGGCTGGTCTTCGATCTTCTCGCGCAGGCGCCGCACATGGACGGTGACGGTGCCGGTATCGAGCGCCGACGAGTAGCCCCAGACCCGGCGCATGATCTGCTCGCGGGAGAAAACGCGCCGCGGGTGGCTGGCGACGAACCAGAGGAAGTCGAACTCGCGCGCCGTTAGACGCAGCGGCGTGCCCTTCTTCGTCACTTCGCGCGTCGCCGAGTCGATGACGAGTCCGTTGAAGGAGAGTCGCTCCTCCGAGACCGCCTCCGGCTCGGCACGCCGGAGCACGGTGCGGACGCGGGCCGCGAGCTCGCGCGGGGAGAACGGCTTCGTCACGTAGTCGTCGGCGCCGAGCTCGAGCCCGACGATGCGGTCGGACTCCTCACCGCGGGCGGTGAGCATGATCACCGGCAGCCGGGAGCGCGAACGGATCCAGCGACAGAGCTCGAGGCCGTCTGCCCCCGGGAGCATCACGTCGAGGACGACGAGATCCGGCGGATCCCGCTCGAGCAGCTCGCGCGCGCGGTTCCCGTCGGCGGCCTCGAGCGTCCGGTAGCCGTCGCGTTTCAGGTAACCGGCGACAATTTCCCGGATTGTGGGCTCGTCGTCGACGACCAGGACCGTGGTCATACCGCCTATCTTCCCCGGATCTGCGTTAAGAAAGCCTGAACTCGGCCGAGGGCGGGCGGAGGAAGCCCGCCCCCTGCCCTGGAGATCACCCGCGCGAGACCTGGATGCGGGCCGCAGGCCCGGTCCAGCCGTAGACGGCCGGGTTGAGGTCGCCGACGCCGGTGATCCCCCCATGCATCCGGATCAGCGCACCCTCCGGATCCCGCACGAACGGGTGATTGCAGCACGGGCCCGGGATGAATCCGACGAGCTCGTTGTTGCGCTCGCTGCCCGCGTCGTACGCGTTGGTCGAGCGCGTGAAGCCGCGACCCCGGAGATGCATCGAGTCGAGGCCGGTGAATCCGTCGTTCGTGTTCACGAGCATCGTGAGGAGCGTCAGCCGATTGAACTTCCCTCTCGACTGGATCGAGTACGAGCGGCTTGTCCCAGGCGGGATTGGCCCGCCGGCTCCGGTCTGCACGCTGAGGACGCCTGGATGGCCGGTCAGTGCGGACTCGGCGGGCGCGTTGTTGGCATCTTCGGCGATCGCCGCCACCGAGTGCGAAGCAACCGCGCCTACGCTCCAGACGTCTGCCCGATGAGAATGGACGACGAGCAGCGGCGGGGACAGCGGCTGCGACCCCGCCGGCGTCAGGTTCGTGATCGTCACCTGCCAGGTTTTCCGGGCTTTCGCGCCCGAGCCCTGGGCAGCGGGGATGAGCAGAGCGGCTCCCGCGACGATGAGGAGCGCTCCTAGGGCGATGCGACGCATTGAATGTCTCCTTTCCGCTATTGCGGGCAACGCTAGGAGCTGCGCCCTAAACGGGCGGTTACAAGTCGTCAGGCAGGACGGCGAAACCTCTCCGAACCTGCACCAACCCGTCGACGGCAAGCGAGGCGAGCGCCTCGGCGTCCAGATCGGCTGCAGGGAGCGCCCGCGCGGCCACCCGACGGAGCGTCCTGGCCCGCCGCTGCCGGAAAGAGCCTTCGAAACGCGATTGCCGCCGCTCGGCCGGATAGCGGCGACCGCGGGAGGGGCAGCGCTCGGCCAGCGGACAGGTATCGCAGCGCGGGATCCGCGCGAGACAGATCGTGGCGCCGAGATCCATCAATGCGTGCGCGCTCGCGGGGCCGAAATCGGCGCCGGTTCGCTCCAGAACACGCCTCACGTTCGTATCCACAGGCAGCACGGGCCGATCGAACGCGAAGCGCGCGACCGCATCTGCCGTGTAGCGGCCCACGCCGGGCAGCTCCGTCAGATCCTCCGGCCAGCCTTCCCCGGCGACCTGCCGCGCCGCGCGGTGCAGGTTGAGGGCCCGCCGGTTGTAGCCGAGCCCCTGCCAGTCCCGGATCACATCGCCTGGGCTTGCCGCCGCCAGCGAATCGACCGTCGGCCAGCGCCTAAGGAAGGCGAGATACCGAGGGACGACGCGGGCGACCTGCGTCTGCTGGAGCATGACCTCGGAGACGAGGATCGCGTACGGGTCTCGCGTCCTCCGCCACGGCAGCTGGCGCCCATGCTCGGCAAACCAGGCGAGGAGCTCGGCCTCCAACTATTGAACGACGGCGATGTTGAAACGCGCGGTGCCGAGCGTCCCCATCAGCCGAATCCAGAGCGGGAGGTACATCTCCGTTCCACGCGCGCTCGAGAGGTCGCCGAGATCGATGATCGCGTCGGCCGGCCAGCCGAAGCCTTGCAGCAGCTCGCCCACCTGAGCCTTCGCTTCCTCCTCGTTCCCGCAGACGAAGACGTTCGTGCCCGGGATTGGATCGACCATGACCGACGCGTTGACGGTGTTGAGCGTCTTCACGACCCTCGTCTCCGGAAAGGCGCGCTGGATCTGCTCACCGAGGCTGTCGTCGTTGCAGGCGAAGAGTCTCGGAGGCCTCCCCTGGGAGAAGTCCAGCGGGAGGGTAACGTCGACGAGGACCTTGCCGGTGAGGTTCTCCTCGCCCGCGGCCCCGAGCGCTTCGAGCGAAGCTGCGCCTGCTGTGCAGTTGAAGACGAGCTCGCCGTGAGCCGCCGCATCCGGGAAGGGCACTGCGTCGTCGCCGGTGCTCCGCGACCCAACGCGCACATCGTGACCCAACTCGCGCAGCTTCGTCGCGATCGTCCGGCCGACTGTCCCCGTTCCGAGCACCCCGATCCGCATGAGCCCGAGTGTAGATTCAGAGCGCAATGTCACGCGTCCGCTTCGCACCCAGCCCGACGGGCACGCTGCACGTCGGGAACGCCCTGAGCGCGGTTGCCAACCGCACGTTCGGCGACTGGATGCTGCTCCGAATCGACGACACCGACGCGGCTCGGAACGTCCCCAGAGGTGAAGAGGAGATCCTGCGCGACCTCGAGTGGCTCGGCGTGAATTGGGATGAGGGGCCGGTCCGGCAGAGCGAGCGCCAAGATGCCTATCGCGAGGCAGCCGAGCGGCTTGGCGGCGACCGTTTCGGGAAGATCACGCTGCTGCGCGAGGACGGCACGGCGACGTACCACCTCGCGAGCGTCGTCGACGACATCGACTTCGGGATCACGCACGTCATCCGCGGAAACGACCACCGGCCGAACGAGCAACTGCACCGCGAGCTGACGATCGCCCTCGGTGCCACGCCCCCCGAATATGTTCACCACGGGCTGATCCTCGGCGAGGACGGCCGCAAGCTGTCGAAGCGGGCATTCGGAGCGACGGTTGCCTCGCTGCGCGATGCCGGGATTCCCGCCGAGGCGGTGCGTGGATACCTCGAAGAGCTGGGCATCCCGAAGCACGACGTCCGCTACGACGTCTCGCGCCTGCGCCGGCTGGCGATCGAAGCGATCGGGAGCATGTCCGACGAGGAGCTCGCCGCCGCGGCGGAGGCCCCGCTCGAGCTCGCACCCGCGCTGCGCGGCGCCCGCGATCTCGTCGAGGCGCGTGAGTACGCGCGCCAGGTGCTGGAGCCCGAATCGGTCTCGCTCGGCGAAGAGGCCCGGCCCACCCTCGAGCGCTTCAAGGAGCTGAGCGCAAACGGCGAGGGCGCCAAGGAGATCGTCCGCGAGCTGAAGGCCGTCGGCGGGGACCTCAAGGCTGTGCGGCTGGCGCTGACCGGTCGCGAGCGCGGGCCCGAGCTCTGGGCGATCGTCGCCGCTCTGCCCCGCGAGGAGACCCTGAGGCGGATCGATGCGGCTCTATAACACCGCCACCCGGGGGCTCGACGAGCTGCCGAGCCCGTCCGGCCCAATCCGCATGTACGTCTGCGGCCCGACCGTCTATCAGCGAATCCACATCGGGAATGCGCGCCCATTCGTGATCTCGATGTGGCTCAAGCGTTGGCTCGAGCACCAGGGCTACAACGTGACGCTCGTCGAGAACATCACCGACATCAACAACAAGATCTATGCCGCAGCACCTGGCCACAGCGCCGAGTTCGCGCAGCAGGCATCCCAGTGGTACATCGAGGACACGGGCGACCTCGGCCTGGGCCGGCCTGATCACGAGCCGAAAGCGACCGAGACCGTGCCCGAGATCGTCGCTCTGATCCAGGAGCTGATCGACCGCGATCTCGCCTACGAGGCCGGCGGCGACGTCTACTTCCGCGTCGCGCGCTTCACGGACTACGGGCGGCTCTCCGGGAGGCACGAGGATGCGTCCGCGATGCGCAACCCCTCGGAAGAGGAAGAGCAGAGCGCGCTCAAGGAGAACCCGCGCGACTTCGCGCTCTGGAAGGCGCACAAAGAAAGAGAGGACACCTGGTGGGACTCGCCCTGGGGTCGCGGCCGGCCCGGCTGGCACATCGAGTGCTCGGCGATGGCCGAGAAGCACCTCGGCCCGGTGTTCGAGATCCACGGCGGGGGGCTCGACCTCGTCTTCCCCCACCACGAGAACGAGATCGCCCAGTCGCGCAGCGCCGGCCGCGAGTTCGCGCGGCTCTGGATGCACAACGGGATGCTCCGCTTCGGCGGCGAGAAGATGTCGAAGTCGCTCGGCAACGTCGTCTCGCTGCGCGACGCGCTCGACGAGTGGGGCCCGGAGACGCTGCTCATGCTCTTCCTGGGCGCGCACTGGCGCAAGCCGATGGACTACACGGAGGAAACGCTCGTCGCGGCGAAGGCTCGAGCGGACGGCTTCCGCGAGGTGTTTCGCAATCCCTCCGAGGCGGGTGGCTCCTGGGAGCAGCTCGTCGAGGCGCTCGACGACGACTTCAACACGCCGGAGGCGCTCGCCGTCATGCACGAATGGCGCGACCACGACCTGCTGCGCCGCGCGCTCGACCTCTTCGGGCTCGCCTCGCTTGCCGAAGCCGCGGTGGCTCCGCCCGAGCTCGAGGAGCTCGCCAGGCGGCGCGCGCATGTGCGGGCCAACGGAGATTTCGGCGAGGCCGACCGGCTCCGGCAGGAGATCGAGGACGCCGGCTGGGAGGTGCGGGACCTGACCGCCGACCCCGGCTACCGGCTCGTACCAAAGCGGTGACGGCCGAGCAGATCTACGGGCGGCGCGCCGTGCGCGAGGCGCTGCGCGGGCCGCGCGAGGTGCGTGAGCTCTGGGCCAGCGAGCGAGCCCTCTCCGCCGAGCCGTGGCTCCGGGAGCCACGTCCCGGTGCCAGGCACCGGGTCAAGGCCGAAAGGGAGTTGACCGAAAGGGCCGGGACTCGTGACCACCAGGGCGTGCTTGCGTTCTGCGATCCATACCGCTACGCAGACGCCTACGAGCTGGCCGGCGAGCCGAGCCCGCTGCTCGTCTGCCTCGATCGCGTCACGGACCCACACAACCTGGGCGCGGTCTGCAGGAGCGCTGAGGGAGCAGGGGCGACCGGTGTGATCGTTCCTGCGCATGGGTCGGCCAGAGTCACCGCTGCCGTCTGCCGCTCCTCAGCCGGCGCGGTGGAGCACGTCCGGCTTGCTGTTGTGCAAAACCTGGCACGGTTCCTGACCGAGGTGAAGGGCGCCGATCTCTGGGTCTTCGGCGCTGCGGGCGAAGCCGGTAAGCCGATGTGGGAGACCGACCTCACCGGGGGCGCAGCCTTCGTCTTCGGCGCCGAGGGTCGCGGCCTGCGCCCGCTCGTCCGGCGGACCTGCGACGAGCTGATCTCGATACCCCTCGCTGGGAGGGTCGAGTCTTTGAACGTGAGCGTGGCCGCTGCAGTCCTGCTGTACGAGGCGAGGCGGCAGCGTGGCTGAGCCGACCTTCTATCTCTTCGACGGTTTCAACCTGCTCCACGCCGGTGGGTTCGCCGACTCCCGCGAGCTGACCGACAAGCTGGCGAGCTTCGTCGCGGAAAAGGGCGCGCGTGGCGTGCTCGTCTTCGACGGGAGCGGGGAGGACCTGCAGTACGGTCCGCTCGAGGTCCGGTTCGCCGAGCACGCCGACACGCTGCTCGAGCGCCTGGCAGCGGAGTTCCGCGATCGTGAGCGTGTCTGCCTCGTCTCCTCGGACTCGGCTGTGCGGGGCACGTCAGGCCAGGAGGTGATGAAGCTGTCCTCGGCAACCTTCACACGCGACTTCGAGCTCGAGAGCCACGCAGCACACCGGCCGATGCGGGTCGAGGACAAGCTCGACGCCGAGACCCGCGCCAAGCTAGAACAGCTGAGAAGAGGCAAAGGTCCATAAGGCGCCGCTTACCGGCGCCGCCCTCAGGACGCACGGGTTTCCCGTGCGTCCGTCTGAACTGACCGGTCGATGCATCACGGCCAAACCGCAAACGACACTAGCCTATGGGACCTTTGCAGTTTTCTTGTAATTTCTTGCGTTAGTTGCTATCTTCTTGCTAGCCAACGGGTGAGATTGCAAGCGAGCTCGCCCAAGACCCTTTTTGACATATATGGCCGCCGCCCGTCCAGCCCCCCTTCTCCGCCAGCAGCAGAAGGCGCAGCGCGAGCTCGAGGACCTACAGCTCGTCATACGGGCGCGGAACGGTGACGACGGGGCGATGGACGCCCTCATGCGCCGCTATACGGGCTTCGTCCGATTGAAGGCGAGCTCGTACTTCCTGGCCGGCGGGGACGGCGAGGATCTCGTGCAGGAAGGCCTGATCGGGCTCTACAAGGCCGTGCGCGACTTCCGCTCGGACAAGGAGACCTCGTTCCGCTCCTTCGCCGAGCTCTGCGTGACGCGCCAGATCATCACCGCGATCAAGACGGCGACGCGCTACAAGCACGCACCGCTGAACACGTACGTTTCTTTCAGCCACACGCCGGCCGGACAGGATCTCGACGGGGAGTGCACGCTCGGAGACGCGCTGCCCGGGTCGCACGTGAACGACCCGTCCGTGTGCGTGATCTCGACGGAAGAGCTGCAGAGCCTCGTCTTCTGCCTGGGGACGGGCCTCTCGAAGCTCGAGGCGGATACGCTCCGCCTGTACCTGGAGGGCTCGTCCTACGACGACATGGCCGACGAGCTCGGGTGCGACACGAAGACGATCGACAACGCGCTCCAGCGCGTCAAGCGGAAGATCTACACGCACCAGCGCTCGCGCCAGGTTCTGAACTAGCGCGGCTACGATTCGCGAACCGGCCGGAGTAGCTCAGCGGTAGAGCAAGGCTTTTGTAAAGCCGAGGTCGGGGGTTCGAATCCCTCCTCCGGCTTCTCGCGGTATCGTTGACGGCTCAAGTTCTCGTCCCCAGGAGGCGACTGAGATGGCCTACGGGTTGCTCCTTCTTCGCGTGTTCGTCGGCGTGTCGTTCTTCGGGCACGGAACGCAGAAGCTGTTCGCGTGGTGGGGCGGGTACGGTCCGCAGGGGACCGGCGGCTTCTTCGCGTCGCAGGGTTATCGGTGGGGCGTTCCGATGGCCGTGCTCGCGGGGCTCGCCGAAGCCGGCGGCGGAACGTTGCTCGCGCTCGGATTGGTGACTCCTCTCGCCTGTGCCGCGATCGCGGTGGTGATGCTGAACGCGATCTTCGCGGTGACGCTGAAGCGGGCGTTCATGGCCGGGTCGGAGCTCGAGCTGACGTACCTCGTCACCGTCGTCGCGCTCGCCGCCATCGGCCCCGGACGCTTCTCGCTCGATCGCGCGATCGGCTGGGACGACGATCTCTCTGGTCTCTGGTGGGGCGTCGGCGCATTTGCGGCCGCCGCCGCGGTCTCGTTCGTGACGCTGACGTTCTTCCACACCAAGCCACCGCCGCAGGCCCAGTAAGCCGCCGCACCTGTGGTCGAGCTCAGCCGGCCAGCGCCCGCTCGAGGTCTGCCCAGAGCTCCTCGACGTCTTCGAGGCCGACGCTGAGGCGGAGGAGATTCTTCGGGACGCGATCGCCCTCCCAGCGATGACGGGTTTCGATCGTGGAGTTAACACCGCCGAGGCTCGTCGCGTTCGTGATCAGGGACGTCGAGGTCTCGACTTGCGTCGCATCAGCGGTGACGTCGAACGAGAGCAGGCCCCCGAAACCCGGGTATCGCACCACCTCGACGCGGGGATGCGCCTCGAGGTGCCGGGCGAGCTCCGTGGCGGTCTCGGTCTGGCGGCGCACCCGCAGGTCGAGCGTCTTGAGACCGCGCAGCAGGAGCCAGGCCGGGTCGGGCGCAGCGACGATTCCCGAGCGGCTGCGGAACTCGCGCAGCCGCTCGGCCGTCGCGGGCTCGCGGCAGACGACCGCTCCGAGGAGGACGTCCGAGTGGCCGCTCAGGTACTTCGTCGCGCTGTGGAGCACGAGGTCAGCGCCGTGCTCGAGCGGGCGCAGGTGTACTGGCGTCGCCGCTGTCGCATCGACCAGGACCGGGGCGGGGTGGGCCGCTGCGGCCTCGAGATCGGGCATGGTCAGGAACGGGTTCGAGGGCGCCTCCAGCCAGACGAGCTGGACGCCGTCGGGCGGCGGGCCGGTCTGGTCGAACTCGACGTGCCGCAGGCCCCAGCGCTCCAGCTCCCGGAAGAGGGTTGGCGTGCCGTAGTAGCAGCCCTCCGCGACGGCGATCGTGTCCCCCGGCTCGAGCAAGGCCAGCACGACCGCGGTCGTCGCGCCCGCCCCGGATGAGAAGAGCAGGGCCGTGCCGCCGTCGAGCTCCCCCAGCGCGCGCTCGGCCGCGACTCCGGTCGGATGGGCATAGCGCTGGTAGTAGAACTCGCCCGGTTCGCCGTCCTCGAACGGCCAGAGCGTCGAGCGGTCGAGCGGCGGAAGTCCCACGGCGGCGACTGTACTAGGCTCACACGCCATGGCCACTACCGACGAATCGACCCAGGGAAAGCTCGAGCAGCTCGCAAAGCTGCGCGACGAGGCGCAGCACGCGGGCAGCGAGGAGGCAGTCAAGCGGCAGCACGACGCGGGAAAGCTGCTCGCCCGGGAGCGCCTCGACAAGCTGCTCGACCCGGGCTCCTTCGTCGAGCTCGACCGCTACGTCCGCCACCGCAATCCGCTCTTCGGGATGATGGATCGGCGGCCGTACGGAGACGCGGTCGTGACCGGGTACGGGACGATCTTCGGCCGCAAGGTCTTCGTCTTCTCGCAGGACTTCACGATTTTCGGCGGCAGTCTCTCGGAGGCGTACGCCGAGAAGATCTGCAAGGTGATGGATCTGGCCGCCAAGTACGGCTGTCCGGTGATCGGCATCAACGATTCCGGGGGCGCCCGGATCCAGGAGGGCGTGGTCTCGCTCGCAGGCTACGCCGAGATCTTCTGGCGCAATGTGCAGAGCTCGGGCGTGATCCCGCAGATCAGCCTCGTCATGGGGCCGTGTGCAGGCGGGGCCGTCTACTCGCCGGCGATGACCGACTTCGTGCTCATGGTCGAGGAAAGCTCGTACATGTTCATCACCGGGCCCGATGTGGTGAAGACCGTGACCGGTGAGGACGTGAGCTTCGAGGAGCTCGGCGGTGCGGCAACGCATGCGGCGAAGTCAGGCGTCGCGCACTTCATCGCCCCGAGCGAGGAGGCGTGTCTCGAGGATGCGCGGTACCTGCTCTCGTTCCTGCCGCAGAACAACCTCGATCCGCCTCCCTGGAGCGAGCCGGCGGACGCTCTCGACCGCGAGCAAGCCGAGCTCGACTCGCTGATCCCGGACAATCCGAACAAGCCGTACGACATGAAGGGGATCGTCGAGCGCGTCGTCGACGACGGGGAGTTTCTCGAGGTGCACGAGCGCTGGGCCGAGAACATCGTCTGCGGGTTCGCGCGGCTCGGCGGGCACTCGATCGGGATCGTCGGCAACCAGCCGCGCGCGCTGGCCGGCGTGCTCGACATCGATTCCTCGGTGAAGGCGGCGCGGTTCGTCCGCACGTGCGACGCGTTCAACATCCCGCTTGTCACCTTCGTCGACGTGCCGGGCTTCCTCCCGGGAACGGCGCAGGAGTGGGGCGGAATCATCAGGCACGGCGCGAAGCTGCTCTACGCGTACTGCGAGGCGACCGTGCCGAAGCTGGCCGTGATCACCCGCAAGGCTTACGGCGGGGCCTACGACGTCATGAGCTCGAAGCACATTCGGGCCGACTTCAACTTCGCGTGGCCGACGGCGGAGGTGGCCGTGATGGGGCCCGAGGGGGCCGTGAACATCGTCTTCCGGAGGGAACTCGAGGAGGCAGCGGACGCGGACGCGCGCCGTGAGGAGCTCGTCGCCGATTATCGCGAGCAGTTCGCGAACCCGTACGTCGCCGCCGAGCGCGGTTACGTCGACGAGGTGATCGAGCCGCGTCGAACCCGCCCGGTGCTGATCGACGCCCTGGAGACGACGCTTACGAAGCGCGAGCCGCGCCCGCGGCGCAAGCACGGCAACATCCCGCTCTAGCGCGGGGCCGCCTGCCCGCGGTACCCATGACCTCCTCCCCGATGCGATCGTAGCGGGCGAAACCGCACGCGTGGGTGTCGGGTCTGTGCCGAACGTGTGACGGCGAACTGCTGCGCGCTACGAGGCGAGCGCCGCGTGTACCGGCTCGGCTTCTTCGACGCGGTGGAGCTCTTCGGCCAGGGCGGCGACCACGTTCGGATCGAACTGCGTCCCGGCGCACCGTTCCAGCTCCGCCAGGGCGTGGTCTTGGGTGAGACGGCCCCGGTAGACGCGGTCCGAGGTCATCGCGTCGAAGGCATCGACGACGAAGATGATGCGCGCGCCGAGTGGAATCTCTGGGCCGGGAAGGCGGTCGGGGTACCCGGTGCCGTCCCAGCGCTCGTGGTGGTGGAGGATCCACTTGGCGACGGGGTCGATTCCGAGGCTGTCGAGCATCCGGAAGCCGATCTGCGGGTGGCGCTCGAGCACGAGCCGCTCCGGTCCGGTGAGCGGGCCCGGCTTGCGCAGGATCTCCTCGGGGATTGCCAGCTTTCCAAGGTCGTGCAGGCTGCCGGCCAGCCGCGAGAGCTCGATCTGCTCCTGGTTGAGGCCAAGCCGCGCGGCAACCCTGGCGGCCAGCTCGGCGACACGCGCGGAGTGACTGCCGGTGTACGTGTCGCGGAGGTCGACCGCCTTCGCCAGGCTCGCGGCGGCGCGGAAACGGGCGGCGCGGTCGGGCCCGGCCGCGAGCCGCCGCAGCTCGGCGAGCTCGACGACGTCCGGGCGGTAGACGTGCACGCGATTCTTGCCGTTCTCCTTCGCCCAGTAGAGCGCGCTATCGGCGAGACGGATCAGCTCGCCGCGGTCGGGCGCCTGGCGAGGGAAGGTCGCGACGCCCGCCGACACCGTGACGGAGCCGACGTGATCGAGCTGGAGCTCGGCGATCCGCTCGATGATCGCGCTCGCGGTCTGGATCCCCTCGTTCTCGTCGTAGTCGGGGAGCAACAGAGCGAACTCGTCGCCGCCGAGGCGGAAGGCCTCGCCGTTCTGGCGCAACGTGGTCGCAAGCCGGGAGAGGACGCGGTCACCGGCCGGATGGCCGAAAAGGTCGTTGATGCGCTTGAAATCGTCGACGTCGACGAGGCAGAGGCTGAACTCGCGTCCGCCGCGCTCCGCCTCCGCCAGCTCGCGCTCGAGCCGTTCGTGGAAATGACGGTGGTTACCGAGCCCGGTCAGGGGGTCGGTGAGCGCAAGGCGCATCGCGCGCAGTGCTCGATATGTGGAGCGCTGGTAGAGCGCGATTGCGAGCAGCGGCCCAACGAGTGCCGCCGAGAGGAGGGGAGACCGCTGCCAGAGCACGACGAGCACGAGTGCCGCCGACGCCATCAGCGCGAAGATCATGATCGTCCAGCGCAGGCTCGCGTTGATCAGCTCCAGGAACGGGCGGCGTGAGGTGACCGCGATGATGAGCGAGATCAGGACGAGGTTGATTCCGTACTGCGTGGAGGCTGAGATGGCAACTTTCGCGATGAGCGCGTCGGTGCCGTCGCCGCCGATGAGGCCGACCAGGAGCCCGCCGATCGCGGCCGCGCACGCATAGACCGAGCCGTTGTACGCGATTCTGATCAGCGGACGGTGCTCGGTCAGTTGGATCACAACCGGTGCCGCGAACGCGACAAGCACACCGGCGGCCCAGCCGAAAAGAACGATTGCGCTCGCCGCGAAGACGAACGACAGGGAAACGCCGCCGCTGTTCGGCCCCTCGATCGGGACCGGGAAGTGGCTGGCGAGCGTCGAGGCGGCGAGGAGAGCGAAGACGCCGAGCAGCATCGACAGGTCGTGCTGCTGGGTCGTGAATGAATAGGCAGCCACGAGCACGGAGCCCAGTCCGAGAAGACAGACCGGGGCTACGATCGGTGCGAGTCGCGGTGTCATTTGCTCTCCCCCTCTCCTCAGCCGGCTACCACTCCCAGTTCTCGGCGACGATATTGTCGATGCCGATATCGGTGGACGAGAAACCTGCGGCGAGCGCAAAGACGACGATCAGGAGCAGAAGAAAGATGAGACGGGGACGCCACTCGAGCATCTGTTGTCCTCCCAAGGTTGGAGACTGCGGATAGCCGATTGTCGCCGCCCGCGATCTTCCGGCCATCACCCATTCGGGTGAATGTGTTTCGGGGGCGAAAACGCTGCTCGGCGGGCTGTTTTAGAGACCGGCTTCAGCGAGCGGCCTGCGGCCCCAGGCAAGGTGCTGTTCGTACCAGCCGCCGACGGGCGCGAGCGCGACGCCGTAGCGCGAGGAATGGATCTGCCAGCCGTTGCCGAGGTAGAGCGCCATGTGGTCGATCTGGGCGGGCTTGGCGCGTCGTCCTCCGGCCCCGAAGAAGAGGAGATCGGCGGGCATGAGGCGTTCGATCTTGATTCGCCGGCGCCGCGGCACTTCACCGGCCATCGCAGCGGCGGTACGTCCACGCAAGGCGTTCGCGAGCTGCGGTGCGCCAGGGTAGGCCTGGAGCTTGTAGACCCGCCACGCGAAGCCCGAGCAGTCGAAGCCACCTCGTGCCTGCACACCGAAGGGCGACTCGGGCAGTTCGCTCTCGCCGCCCCAGACGTACGGGAAGCCGATGAAGCCGACGGCGGTCGTGAGGACGCGTCGCTGCCAGGGGGTGAGGACGGGAAGCTCGAAGCCTGCAGCCGCTTCCTCGACGCTTTGCTTGTCCCAGTCCGACAGCCGGAGGACCCGGGCGGCGGAATAGGCGGCCTCGGCGCGCGGAGCGGGATCCGAGGGCACGCGCTCGAGGTCGTCCTGACCTGCCGGGTGATTCGTTCGGAGACCGAGGAGGCGAGCTACGACCTCGGAGCCGAAGCGTCCCGGCGGTCGCAAACCGGCCGCTGCAGCTGCCCGAGAGAAGCTCGAGGCCTCATCGCCGAAGCCCAGCGCGCGAACGAATCTCGCGTCGAGCTGGGCCATGGTCACCGACGGGCCGGGTCTCGCGGGCGGTTGCGGGGAAGGCGGGGGGGATTCCTGACTCAAGCCGACAAGGAGGTTGCGCAGCTCGCCCTGTGTGAGCGGATCGTTTGGGCGAAATGCCGCAACGCTCGTGGCCATCAGGCCGCGGGCAACGACCGTTCTGATCTCGGCCTGCGCCCAGGAGCGCTTCGCGCGCGCCGGAGCGGCGCTGGGTGCAGCCGACAGGCCGGCGAGCAGGCACGCAAGGAGGGCGAGAAGGCGCAGACGTCTCACGCAGGGAGTCATCGTCGGTTTTCTCAGACGCCTTTAGTGTGTAAAGAGTTGTGGTGGAAATCACCCCCGAGCCGAGCCCCGCAGAGCGCGAAGCACTGCTCGCGGTGCTTGCGCGCGGCAGCCGCGCGGCCCCGGGGTCTTATGGCAGTGTGTGGCGGCTGGCCGGGCTGCTTGAGAGCGTCGAATCCGACCTCGCCGCGCCGGTCCGGGCCACCCCCGAGGGTGCGCCGCGGAGCAGCCCCGGCGCCAGCCGGGCGTAGTGCCGAGATCGCGAGCCTGCAGTACGACTCCACGCTCGAGCGTGGACAGCCGGAGCCCCGAGATCAGGAGCTCGCGCGCCACGATCGCGGCCACCATCCAGCCCGCGAAGACATCCCGTCCGACGAGCACGACGAGGCACCGTCAGCACGAGCAGCTTGTCGGCGACCGGGTCGAGAAGCGAACCCAGCGCTGAGGAGCGCCGACTGCGGCGTGCAAGCCGCCCCTCGAGCCAGTCGGTCGCCATCGCGACTCGGACCACCGCCCGGGCCACAGTCAGCTGATCGGCAAAGGTCACGGGCGGAGAGAATGCGCGGGACATGGCGCCCTTCACCAAGGTGCTCGTCGCCAATCGGGGCGAGATCGCGATCAGGATCTTCCGGACGCTGCGAGAGCTCGGGATCGCGACGGTCGCCGTCTACTCCGAGGCCGACCGGGGGTCGTTGCACGTCGGTTTTGCCGATGAGGCGTTTCTCGTCGGCCCTGGGCCGCCTGCCGAGAGCTATCTGAACCAGGATCGAATCCTCGAGGCCGCAAAGCGTGCCGGTGCGGAAGCGATTCATCCGGGCTACGGCTTCCTCGCCGAGAACGCCACCTTCGCGCGGTCTTGTGCCGAAGCCGGGCTCGTCTGGATTGGCCCACCGCCTGAGGCGATGGAGCTGATGGGCTCGAAGATCGCGTCTCGCGAAACGATGCGCGCGGCCGGTGTGCCGATCATCCCCGGGACGACCGAGCCGGTCGCGTCTCCCGACGAGGTGCGAAGGCTCGGTGAAGAGCTGGGGTGGCCGATCGCGATCAAAGCTTCCGCTGGCGGCGGCGGGAAGGGCCTGAAGGTCGTTGCCTCGCCCGAAGAGGTCGAGCGTGCGTTCGAGGCAGCCCGACGCGAGGGGCGGGCATATTTCTCCGACCCTGCGGTCTACGTCGAGCGCTACCTCGAGGACCCGCGCCACGTCGAGGTGCAGGTTCTCGCCGACGAGCACGGCGCCGTGATCCACCTGGGAGAGCGGGACTGCACGATCCAACGCCGCCACCAGAAGCTCGTCGAGGAGACGCCTTCCCCGGCGATCGACTCGGACCTCCGCACCGAGATCGGCCGGATCGCGGTCGAGGCGGCTCGCGCCGTGGGGTACCGCTCGGCGGGCACGATCGAGGGCCTCCTCTCGCGCGAGGGCGAGTACTTCTTCCTCGAGATGAACACAAGGATCCAGGTCGAGCACACCGTGACGGAGCTCGTGACCGGAGTCGACCTCGTCCGCGAGCAGGTGCTGATCGCGGCTGGAAAGCCGCTATGGCTGCGCCAGGAGGACGTCCGGCTGAGCGGGCACGCCATCGAGTGCCGGATCAACGCGGAGGATCCGTCCAACGGCTTTCTGCCCGCGCCGGGGAGGATCGCGAGCTACCGGGAGCCCGGGGGCCCGGGAGTAAGGGTGGACTCGGGTGTCCAGGCGGGCAGCGAGGTCGTCGCCCTCTACGACCCGCTGGTGGCGAAGCTCTGCGTCCACGGCGTCGACCGCGAGCACGCGCGCGAGCGCATGCTTCGCGCCCTGTCCGAGTTCGAGATCGGCGGAGTGACGACGCTCGTCGGCTTCCACCGCGCTCTCCTCGAGCACGAGTGCTTCGCCGTCGGCAAGACGTGCAGGGGTGTGACCGAGTCGGAGGAGCTGGCGAAGCGTGCTGAGCAGTTGTCTCATCTGGCAACGAGTGTAGTGAGCGAGTCGGACGGACGCGTACGAGAGCGGGTCATGCAGGCCGAGGTCGACGGTCGCCGGTTCGAGGTCAAGCTCTTGGCGCCGGAGCCCCCGTACGCCGAGCTCGCCCGCCGCCGCCGTGAACGCAATTCCCGGCAGGCGCATCACGGAGCGGCGCGGGACGCGATCGTCAGCCCGATGCAAGGGACGGTGCTCACGGTCGAGGTGACCGACGGCGAGGATGTTCAGCCGGGCCAGGTCGTCTGCGTGGTCGAGGCGATGAAGATGGAGAACGAGATCACCGCACCGCGAGGGGGGACGGTTTCCGAGCTGTCGGTCGCTCCAGGCCAGCCAGTCACGACGGGCCAGGTCGTCTGCCTCGTCATCCAGGAAGCCGATTGACGGCGTCGAGGCCCTTCTGCGCCGAACTCTCGCGCGAGAACGATGAGCCCCTGGCGGCGACGGCGAGCCGCATCGACCACTGGTTCCTGATCGAGTACCGGGGCCTCTGGACGCGTGACGCGCTGCCGGGCAGCGGTCTCTCAGACCAGGTGAAAGAGCACCTCCGCGACCAGGTCGGGTCGGTCCGGCACGGCCGCCTACTGTTCGTCCGCCGCCCCGATCGACGCCGCCGGTCCGAGCTCGTGGCGTTCGCCGCGACTTCGCGACCGGGCCAGGAGTCTCTGACACGGCTCGTCTTCGAGAGCTACGAGGACCTGCGCGGCCTCGATCTTCGCGCCGGCGCTCCCGCCGGCCATCCGCTCTTCCTCGTCTGCACGCACGGCAAGCACGACCCGTGCTGCGCGCGTTACGGGCGGCCGCTGTACGAGGCGCTTCGCGACGAGCTCGACCCGGACTGGGTGTGGCAGTCGAGCCACATCGGCGGCGACCGCTTCGCGGGGAACCTGGTCTGCCTCCCCGAGGGGCTCTACTTCGGGCGGGTCGGTCGGGAAGCGGTCGGGACAGTCCTGGACGAGCACCTCGCCGGCCAGATCGAGCTCGATCATTACCGTGGCCGCTCCGCCTACACGTTCCCCGTGCAGGCCGCCGAGCGCCACGTCCGCGAGACGGCCGGCCTCCGCGGGGTCGGCGACCTCGCGCTGGAATCGGTGTCGAGGATCGGAGACACCTGGGAGGTCTCGTTCACCGCGGCGGGAGAGTCACGTACGGTCCGAATCGAGGCTGAGCTCGGCGACCTGACCCTCCTGACGTGCAACGACGAAAAGCCGAAGCGCCCCCGTCGCTTCGTCGTCAGATGATCCGCAGGACGCCTTCGCGAACGAGCCGGCGCGCGAGCACCAGTCGTCCCTGGTCGTCCAGCGGCCCCGGCAGTTCGGAGAGCCGGAACGGCTCTTCGGCCGCAAGCACGAACTCGAGCTCGCCTGCGATCCGCGCCGGGAACCGGAGGTCGCGCCCCTCGTAGGTCAGCGACGCTGTCTCGTCGTCCAGGGAGAGCTCCGCGATCACGATCTCGTTCCTGGCGAGCGGCGTGTCGAGATCCAGCTCCTCGAGCGCCCGCAACTGATCGAAGAGGTCGTCGCGCACAGGCCGGCGGCTGCGGGCGAACCGCCGGCGCATCCGCGTCAGGACAGCCTCCGGCGAGAGGCGTGGCGCGACGAGCTGGAGCAGCCGCTCAGGGCGCACTGCGTTCATGGACGCGGCCCGCCGCAGCTCGACCTCCTCCCGTGCTGTCTCCTCCAGCGCCGCCTTCAAGGCGTCAAACCAGGTGTAGGTGGCGACACCGATCGTGAGGTGCAGCGAGTGTGAGTCCGAGGTCCTGGCCTCGTGGAGCCAGCCGCGCGGGAGGTAGAGGGTGTCGCCGGCACGGAGTGTGACGTCGAGGACGGCCTCGCCGGGCTCGCCCATCGCCTCCGTGTACTTCTGGTCTCGGAGCGGCAGCTCCAGGACCGGCGGGTAGACGAGCCAGCGCTTCTCGCCCTCGACCTGGATACAGAAGACGTCATGCGTGTCGTGGTGGACCCCGAAGCCCTGCGCGGAGCGCGGGGTGTAGTAGGCGTTCGCCTGCGCGGGGTGGCCGAGCGCCCGCTCCAGTTCGCGGCAGAATCGGGCGAGCGGAGGATGGTAGACGTGGAGGGCCTGGAGGACGATCGTCGCGCCGCGTTCGAACTCTTCGGCGACGCGTTCGACTCGAGCGGTGCCGGAGAACGGCACCGGCTGCCAGGAGACGTCCTCGGTGTAGTCCCCGAGCAGGAGCTTCTCGCCCTCCTTGGCGAGCCGGAAAGCGGGTCGGCGCAGCCCGCCCGACGCTACGAGCCGCTCGACCTCGGCGACCGAGAGCAGATCGTCGAAGCGCCCCTCCTCGTCGCGGGGGACGAGGAGGGGCTGCTGCTCCCAATACTCAGCGAGAAACCGTTCTGCCTCGACCGGCTCGACGCAGCGGTCGAGGGAATTCCTATGTGTCCGAGCCGTCTGAATCGGAATCGGAAGAGTCGCTATCCGAGTCGGTGCTGTCGGTGTCCGTACTGTCCATGCCGTCGCTGTCGCCCTCTTCGGGCTCGGCGACTTCCGCGCTCGGCTCGAAGCTGGATTCGCTGCGGATCTCCTCTTCTTTCAGCGTCGTGTCTTGCTCGCTCAAGATCGCCTCCTCCATTCGATGAACCCAGGACTCTAAGCTAGAGTCGCCGCCCGGTGGACCTCTACGAGTATCAGGGGAAAGAGCTCTTTCGGCGCTTTGGCATCCCGACCTCGGAAGGTCGGCTTGCAATGGGCGTCGGCGAGGCGCGCGCGGCTGCTGAGGAGCTGGGCGGACAAGTGGTCGTCAAGGCCCAGGTGCTGACCGGGGGACGCGGCAAAGCAGGCGGGATCAAGCTCGCAGACTCTCCCGAGGAGGCCGCGCAGCACGCCGGGGCGATCCTCGGCATGGACATCAGCGGCCACGTCGTCCGCAAGCTCTGGATCGAGAGCGCCTCCGAGATCGCGAAGGAGTACTACCTCTCGGTCACCTTCGACCGGGGCGAGAAGAAGGCGCTCTTCATGCTCACGAAGGAGGGCGGCATCGACATTGAGGAGGTCGCGGCCAACCGTCCCGACGCGCTGGCGCGACTGCACGTCGACCCGCTCGAGGGCTTCCAGCCGTACCAGGCGCGGCGCCTGATCTACGCGGCCGGGATCGACGACCCCGACGAGCAGAAGCAGATTCTCTCGATCGTGGGGCGCCTCCACGACGCCTTCGTCGGCGCTGACGCGATGCTCTGCGAGATCAATCCGCTGATCGTCACGCCGGAGGGCGAGGTCAAGGCGCTCGACTCGAAGTTCACGGTCGACGACAACGCGCTCTACAAGCACGCGGACATCGCCGAGATGCGCGATCTCGAGGCCTACCCGCCGGAGGAGCGTGCTGCACGGGAGAAGGGCGTCACCTACGTGAAGCTCGACGGCGACGTCGGAATCCTCGGCAACGGCGCCGGTCTCGTCATGTCGACGCTCGACGTGATCGCGCTCGCCGGCGGTCGGCCCGCGAACTTCTGCGACCTCGGCGGCGGCGGTGACGCTCAGGGCGTCGTCGACGCGCTGGAGATCATCAGCGCCGACCCGCAGGTGAAATCGATCTTCTTCAACATCTTCGGCGGTATTACTCGGGGCGACGAGGTCGCGCGCGGCATCCTGCAGGCGCTCGACCAGATCTCGATCGACGAGCCGATCGTCGTCCGCCTCGACGGCACGAACGCCGAAGAGGGGCGGCAGCTCCTCGCCGACGCCGGCTCGGAGAATCTGCACGTCGAGCCGACGATGCTCGACGCGGCGCGGCGCGCCGTGGAGCTCGCCGCATGACCGACGTGTGGTCCGAACGTGCAGAGGCCTACCGCGAGAGCGAGGCGCATCGACAGGGTCGCGACCTCGAGCTTTTCGCGGCGTGGGCGGAGGGCAAGACCGCGCTCGACGTCGCCACGGGCGGCGGACACGTCGCGCGGCGGCTTCGTGAGGCGGGCCTCAACGTCGTCACGATCGATCCTGCGCCGGGGATGAAGCCGGACGTCGTCAGCCGGGCCGAGGAGATCCCGTTCGCCGACGCGACCTTCGACGTCGTCGCCTGCCGCGTCGCTGCTCACCACTTCCAGAATCCGGAGCGCGCGCTGCGGGAGATGGCGCGCGTCAGCAGCTCGCTCGTGCTCGTCTCCGACAACCTTTACCTCGGCGAGGCCGGCGAGGAGGCCGACCGCCTCCGCGATCCCACTCATGTGCGCAACTACTCCGAGGAAGAGTGGCGGCGCTTCTTCGAGGAAGCAGAGCTCGCCGTCGAGGCCTTCGAACGCGAAGACAAGCGCGTCCAGCTTGAGCCGTGGCTCCAACGGGCCGGCTGTACCGGCGAAGAGGCGACCCGCGTGCGAGAGCTGCTCGCGGATCGAATCGAGGACGGCCACGTCAAGCTCGACCGCGGCATCTTCAAGGGACGGAAGAGGTAGTGCCCCTCCCAGCAATACATGCCGGCTTCTGGCCCGCGATCACGCGGCGCCAGAGCCACCCTCGCCCTTGCCAAGGCTTCTAGCATGAAACGGTCACGGCAGCAAAGCCGCCGTGACCTCCTAGAGGCATCGCAAGCGATGCCTTGCGCGGCCGAGTGCGGCCTCTGGCTTGGTGCTCGCGACCCAGAAGCTCGGCGGCATTACTGGAAGGGGCACTAATGGCCATCATCGTCGACAACGAGACTCGCCTCGTCGTCCAGGGCCTGACCGGCAGCGAAGGCTCCTTCCACGGCGTGCGGAACCGCGATTACGGGACGAACGTCGTCGCCGGCGTCACGCCCGGCAAGGGCGGACAGGACGTGGCCGGCATCCCGGTCTTCAACACCGTTGCCGAGGCGGTCGCGGAGACGGATGCGAACACGAGCATGGTCTTCGTCCCGGCGCGCTTCGCGTCCGACGCGATCTACGAAGGGGTCGACGCGGGGATCGAGACGGTGATCTGCATCGCCGAGGGCCTGCCCGCCCACGAGATGCTGCGCGTCTACAACTACATCCGCCCGCGCGGGGTCACGATGCTCGGCCCGAACTGTCCCGGCGCGCTCTCGCCGGGCAAGGCCAACGTCGGGATCATTCCTGCTGAGATCTTCCGCGAGGGCCGGATCGGCCTCGTCAGCCGGTCGGGCACGCTGACGTACCAGATCGGGCACGAGCTGGCCCAGCTCGGCCTCGGCAACTCGACGATCGTCGGCATCGGCGGCGATCCCGTCGTCGGCTCGTCGTTCATCGACGTCCTCGAGCGCTTCGAGGCCGATGACGAGACCGAGGTCGTCGTCATGGTCGGCGAGATCGGCGGCGACGAGGAAGAGAAGGCCGCCGGTTTCATCGAGGCGGAGCTGTCGAAGCCCGTCGTCGCCTACATCGCGGGGTTCACCGCGCCGCCCGGCAAGACGATGGGCCATGCGGGCGCGATCATCTCGGGCTCGTCCGGCACGGCGGAGGCGAAGAAGGAGGCACTCGAGGCGGCAGGTGTGCGCGTCGGGACGACGCCCACCGAGGTCGCCGAGTTCGCAGCCGAGACGGCGGGCGCCCGCGCTTAGACGATCCCGACACCGCGACCCTGGGTGTCCATCCGTCTGTGATTCTAGGGTGCGGGTCATGGAGCCGATCTCGTTTGCTCGCGGTGTCCCGGCGCCCGAGTGCATGCCCGTGGCGGAGCTCGCCGACTGCGCGCGCGCCGCGATCGAGAACGACGGCGAAGTCGTGCTCAGCTACGGGCCCGCCGGCGGCTACGCACCTCTTCGCGAGTGGCTTGCGGAGCGACACGGCGTCGAGCGGCGCAGGTCGTACTCACGAACGGCTCGCTTCAGGGCTTCCAGTTCCTGGCGGAACTGCTCGCCCCGAAGGGGCCAGTCCTCGTCGAGGCCCCGACCTACGACCGTCCGCTGAAGATGCTTTCCGCCCTCGGCGCCGAGGTCATCTCCGTGCCGCTCGACGAGGAGAGGACGTTGGGCTCGGGTGCGTTCCTTTACACGATTCCGACGTTCCAGAACCCGACGGGCCGGACGCTGTCGCTCCCGCGCCGAAAGCGGCTCGCCGAGCTCGCGAAGGATGGTCTCCTCGTTCTCGAGGATGATCCTTACGGGCTCGTCCGTTTCGAAGGCGAGGCTCTGCCCACCGTCTTCGAGCTGGCGGAGGGCGAGAACGTCGTCTACAGCTCATCCTTCTCGAAGACGATCTCGCCGGGCTTGCGTGTCGGCTACCTCGTTCTGCCGTCTGGCCTCGCCGTGGAGATCGAGGCGGCGGCGGGCGGCAGGTATATCACCCCGGCCCTGCTCTCACAGGCGACGATTTACGCCTTCCTCCGTCGCGGCAAGCTCGAGCCGAACCTCGAGCGCGTCTGCCGGCTGCTGCGGGCACGGCGCGACGCAATGATCGCCGCGTTGGAGCGGCACTTGCCGGAGGCCCGTTGGAGCGAGCCCGCCGGTGGTTACTTCCTCTGGCTCGAGCTCCCTGAGGAGCTGGCAACCGCGGAGCTCGCAGTCGAAGGAGTCACGTACGTCCCCGGGACGAACTTCTTCACGGGGCCAGGAGGCGAAAACGCGATTCGACTCGCCTTCAGTTTCGCCTCGCCGGCCGAGATCGGCGAGGGCGTGCGAAGGCTGGCCTCAGCGGTCCGGGCCGGCCTGTTCCTCCGCCGTGCTGCCTAGGATCCGGCGCCGCCGGCGATACAGCTGAGAAAGCATGACGCCGCCGAGAAAGCCAATCGCCAGCAGCAAGATGATCAGCCAGATCAGCGACGTGCTGGCGCTGAAGAGGACGAAGTCGATGCTGATGCGATCGTTGTTCTTGACGATGAACGCGATCACGTAGGCGACGATCAGGACGAGGCCGATGAGGATCGCGTAGAGCCGCGGCTGCCAGTCCTCGAGCTTGTCGCTCGGATGTCGGCGAAACAAGCGCATTTGCGGCTGAGTCTACGCCGGGCGCTACGCGGTGTGGCCGGCGAGTGCTGTGGTCGTGCGTGGAATCAGGCGGGCCTGGCGCGGAGGGGAGAGCATTCCTCGGTCAACCGGACGATAGGTCGGGCAGGGAGACTCGGGGAGGGCGCACAGACCCGCCTGTCGGAAGTAGCAAAATTCACAACTTGCTCTAGCTTTCTTGCTCAATCTCTATTTTGCTCCGGACGATTGGGATTCTGCCAACCGGGCGATCATAGGGCCATGCCAACGCCTGGCAAGGGGTACCGGCGCTGAAAAGCCACCAATTTCCGGTAGCAACGAATCTGCCGAAAATTTACGTTTCCGCTTGTTTCTTGGGCAGCGTTGCCAGCACACGCAACGCCTGTCGAAAACTGTGCACAGGCAGGATCCGCATGCTTCCGGCGTACCGGAGCGCGTCGCTCGTGTTTTCCCCAGCCGGGACGAGGAAGACATCGGCCCCAGCGCGTTTTGCGCCGATCGTCTTCTGTTTCAGGGCTCCGACGGGCATCACGGTCCCGTCCACGCAGAGCTCACCGGTCGCCGCCACCTTGTGGCCGCCGTCGACGTCGCGCCCGAGCTCCTCGACGAGGTCGAGCGCAAAGGCAAGCCCGGCCGAAGGCCCGCCGACCTGCCCCAGATCGATGTGGACCGGGAAGGGGAGCCGGATCCCGCTCTTCTGAATCGAGCAAAGCGTTCGCACCCCGATGATCGGATGCCCGGGATGGTCGGGATCCGCGATCGTCTTGACGGGGACCTGCCGGATCCGGTCACCGCGGCGTACGGTCAGCTCGACGGACTGCCCCGGCTCATGCTTCCCGATCAACCGGCGCAGATCGCCAAGGGAAGGCGTGCGCCTCCCGTCGACGCGCACGACGACGTCCTGCGGCTTCAGTTTTCCCGCCGCGGGACTGCCAGGCTCGACGCTGGCGATCGCTGCTCCGGGCGTGCGGACGTCGACGTGGTAGCCGAGCGCTCTCAGCGCGACCGCGGCGGCGATCTCCTGCGATTGCGCCATCGCCCGCAGCTCGACTCGCCGATGCTGCGACTCGCTTTCTCCCGGGGAGCGCACCTCCGACTCCGGGACGAGCGTCGATCCGTGGTGCAGCCCGGGGAAAAACCGCTCGAGCACGCTCGCCTTCCTGATTTCGACGGCGACGTAGTAGATGCCGCCTCCGTCGTGGTCGCTGCGCTCGCCCTTGACCTTGACGAACGGCGCGACCGCCCGCGCCCGGTCGGGAAGAAAGATGTACTTGTCGGACGGCGCGTAATTGAGGATCCCCGCTACCGCGAGGAGCACGATGCCCGCGACGACGAGGCGCACGGGCGAGTAAAGGCGGGCCACGATCCTCAGGATACGGAGAGGTGCCCGGTTCGGTTTGGCTACAGGAGGCCCCGCGTCAGGCCACCGTCGACGGGGACGACGGTTCCGGTGACGTAGGAGGCTCGGTCGGAGGCTAGGAAGCACACGACCTCCGCTACTTCTCGCGGGCGGCCGAAGCGCCGTAAGGGGATGGTCGCGAGATCCTCGGCCGCCGAGCGGTTGACATAGACCTCGGCGAGGCGAGCGGTCTCGATCCGGCCGGGTGCGATGGAGTTGACGGTCACGCCGTCGGGGCCGATCTCGCGCGCGAGCGTCTTTGCCCAGCCGATCACTCCCGGGCGCACCGAGTTCGAGAGCGCGAGGTTCTCGATCGGCTCGCGGACCGAGCTGGAGGTGATGTTGATGACCCGCCCGTTGCCGCTCCGGCGCAGATGGCGGAGGCAAAGGTTGGTCAGCCTGATCGCCGAGAGGAGGAGCAGCTCGACGGCGCCTTCGACCCCTTCGTCGGAGAGGTCGACGGCGGGCCCGCGCGGTGGGCCGCCGCCGTTGTTGACGAGGATGTCGATTCCGCCGAACGCCTCGATGGTCTTCTCGACGAGGCGCTCGAGATCCAGGGGATTGGTGAGGTCGCCGCGGACGGGGAGTGCCCCGATCCGATCCGCCTCGCGGTGGAGCAGGTCACGCCGCCGGGCGAACATCGCGACGTTCGCACCCTCGGCGGCGAGCGCTTCCGCGACCGCGAGACCCATGCCCGAGGAGGCGCCGCAAACGATCGCGGTGCGGCCACTAAGGCCCAGATCCACGTTAGTTCGGCTGCGTCCCTTTAGGCACAGCCCACCTCCTCCCCGCTGCGATCGTATTGATGAAACTCGCGCCCATGGGTGTCCGAATCGTGCAGGAGGTGTGACAAGCGCACCTAGGAGCTGAGCACGCCGACGACCTCGCGCACGGCCTCGGCCGACGCTTCGAGGGCGGTGCGCTCGTCGTCGGTCAGGTCGAGCTCGACGATCTCCTCGATCCCACGCGCCCCGAGCTTCACGGGAACGCCCATGTACAGGCCGTCGATCCCGTACTCGCCTTCGAGGTACGCGGTGCAGGGTAGGACACGCTTCTCGTCGAGCATGATCGCGTCGACCATCTGCGCTGCGGCGGCGCCCGGCGCATACCAGGCCGACGTGCCGAGCAGCGTCACGAGCTCGCCGCCCCCCTTCGCCGTCCGCCCCACGAGCTCGGCGATTCGCGCATCTGGGAGCAGCTTGCGCAAGGGCACGCCGCCGACTGTCGTCGCCGAAACGACGGAAACCATCTGGTCGCCGTGGCCCCCGAGCACCATCGCGCTCACATCTTTCACCGACGAGCCCGTTTCCCAGGCAATGAAGGTCGAGAAGCGCGCGGTGTCGAGGATCCCGGCCATGCCGAACACCCGCTCCTTGGGCCAACCGGAAACGTTCCTCGCCACGTGGCACATCGCATCGAGCGGGTTGGAGACGACGACGAGAATCGCGTCCGGCGAGTGCTCGATGACCTCCCGCGTCACCGATCCGACGATCTTCTCGTTCGTCGCCACGAGGTCGTCGCGGCTCATGTCGCCGGTGCGGGGGACTCCAGCCGTGACGACAACGACGTCGGACCCGGCGCTTTGCTCGTAGCCCGTCGAGCCAAGCGCGTTCGGCTCGTAGCCGAGCACGGCGCCGGCCTGGTTGATATCCAACGCCTTGCCGGCGGCGAGCCCCTCCTTGATGTCGACGAGCACCACGTCGGCGTAGTCACGGCGCGCGAGCTCCTGCGCGCAGGTGGCGCCGACGTTCCCCGCGCCGACGACCGTCACCTTGCGCCGCTCGCTCATACGCGCACCCCGAGCTTCTCGATTATCGCGTCCGCCACCTGGCTCGTGCCAACGGCGGTCGGGTCGTCACGCGAAGGCTTCATGTCGTAAGTGACGCTCTTCCCCTCGGCGATCACCTCCGCGATCGCCTGCTCGAGCCGGTCGGCCGCCTCCTGCTCGTCGAGATGGCGGAGCATGAGCATCCCGGAGAGCATCATCGCCATCGGGTTGACCTTGTTCTGGCCGGCATGTTTCGGCGCCGAGCCGTGCGTCGGCTCGAAGACGGCCGCCTCGCTGCCGATGTTGCCTCCGGGAGCGAGTCCGAGCCCGCCGATCAGCCCGGCCGCGAGGTCCGAGACGATGTCCCCGTAGAGGTTCGGCAGCACGAGGACGTCGTACTCCTCGGGCCGCTGGACGAGCTGCATGCAGAGGTTGTCCACGATCCGGTCCTCGAACTGGAGGTCGGAGTTCTGCTCGGCGACCTCGCGCGAGATCTGCAGCCAGAGCCCGTCCGTGAACTTCATGATGTTCGCCTTGTGCACGCTCGTCACCTTGCGGCGGCCCAGCCGTCGCGCGTAGTCGAACGCGAACTGGACGACGCGGCGCGTGCCCTCGACGGAGATGGGCTTGATCGAAATCCCCGCTTCGTCACGCAGGGCCCCGTCCCGGGCGCGGATCCAGTCGGTGAGCTCGCTCGCCTCGTCCGAGCCGAGCTCGTACTCAATTCCGGCGTAGAGATCCTCCGTCGTCTCGCGGATGATGATCAGATCGACGTCCTCGTAGCGTGAGCGAACGCCCGGGTAGCTCTTGCACGGGCGGACCTGGGCGTAGAGGTCGAGCCCCTTGCGCAGCGCGACGTTGACCGAGCGGAAGCCGCCGCCGATCGGGGTCGTGATCGGCCCCTTGAGCGCGACGCCACTCTCCCTGATCGCCTCGAGAACCTGGTCGGGAAGCGGGTTGCCCCCGTACTGCGCCATCACGTCGCTGCCCGCCTCCTGGACGTCCCAGTCGAAGTCGATCCCGGTTGCCTCGAGCACGCGCCGAGTCGCCTCGGTCAGCTCGGGGCCGGTGCCGTCACCGGGTATCAGCGTCACCCTGTGCGCCATGGCCGGGACTCTAACGAGGGGGTTAGTGTGTGCGACGCGATGGCCGCGAAACCCGCCAAGAAGTCGGTCGCGCTGTCCGGCGTCGCCGTCGCCGAGACCGCTCTCTCCTCGATCGACGCGGAGCGGGGAATCCTCAGGTATCGGGGCTACGACATCGCCGACCTCGCGGAGCACGCGACCTACGAGGAGGTCGCCTTTCTCCTCCTCGAGGGAGAGCTGCCCGACCCTGACGAGTTCCGCGCGTTCAAACAGGAGCTGTCGGAGCGCGACCTGCCCGCGAACGTGCGCACCGTTATCGACGGCAACGCGCTCGACGTCACGCCGATGGAGATGCTGCGGACAGGCGTCTCCATGCTCTCGTTCTCGGATCCCGCCGAGGCGGCGATCGACCGCAACAACGAGCGTCGGAAAGCGGTGCAGCTGTTCGCGCAGCTGCCGACGATGGTGGCTCGTCATCACCGGCTGCGGCAGAAGCTCGCACCGATCGAGCCCGACCCGTCGCTGTCTTACGCGGAGAACTTCCTGAGGATGCTCCGGGGCGACGCTCCGACCGAGCGCGAGATCCGCGCTTTCGACGTGGCGATGATCCTCCACGCCGAGCACGAGCTGAACGCGTCGACCTTCGCGGCCCGAGTCGTCGCCGGTACTGGTGCGGACCTGCATTCCGCGATCACCGCCGCGATCTGCGCGCTGAAAGGCCCGTCCCACGGCGGCGCGAACGCGGCGGCGATGCGGATCTTCGAGGAGTTCGGATCCGTCGAAGCAGTCCCGGAGGGGGTTCGCCGCTACCTCGACGAGAAGAGGACGCTCTTCGGGTTCGGGCATCCGGTCTACGTGACGATGGATCCTCGGGTTCCCATCCTCAAGCAGCTGTCGGAAGAGTTCTCGCACGAGGGCGGCGAGCCGAACTGGTACGCGATCACGGAGGCGACCGAGCGCGAGGTGCGCGAACAGAAGCACCTGTGGCCGAACGTCGACCTCTACAGCGGCTCCGTCTACCGGTATCTGGGGGTTCCGAACGACCTCTTCACGCCGCTGTTCGAGTGCAGCCGGGTGGCCGGCCAGGCTGCTCACGTCCTGGAGCAGCACGCGAACAACAAAATCATTCGCCCTGCGGGCGAGTACATCGGGCCGGGCGAGCGGGCCTGGCCGGTGCGCGCCTCCTGACGCTCCACCACTTCGGTACATTCGGCTCGGATGAATGAGTTCAAGCCAGGGCTGGAGGGCGTCGTCGCGTTCCAGACCGAGATCGCGGAGCCCGATCGCGAAGGCGGCGCTCTCCGCTACCGGGGGGTCGACATCGAGGAGCTCGTCGGCGAGGTTCCATACGAGAACGTCTGGGGCCTGCTCGTGGACGAGAACCTCGAGCCCGGGATGCCAGATCCGGAGCCGTACGAGCCTGTGAGCCTGACCGGCAACGCGCCGGCGGATCTCCAGGCCGAGACGGCCAGGCTTTCGGCGGTCTGGGGGCTGAAGAAGCTCGTCGACCTCGACGCCGAGCAGGCCCGCGACGATCTCGCCCGGCTCTCGGCGCAGATGATGTCGACCGTCGCCAAGTCGGCCGCGGTCCACGACGGCCGCGAGCAGGCCCCCGACGACCTGGTCGCCCAGGGCCAGACTGCGGCAGAGAAATTCCTGCTGCGCTGGCGCGGCGAAGCCGATCCAAGACACGTGCAGGCCATCGACACGTACTGGATCTGCACGGCCGAGCACGGGCTCAACGCCTCGACGTTCACCGCGCGGATCACCGCCTCGACCGGGGCCGATTGCGGCGCAGCGATGTCGGCTGCGGTCGGCGCGCTCAGCGGGCCGCTTCACGGGGGCGCGCCGGCCCGCGTACTCCCGATGCTGAACGAGGTCGCCTCGACCGGAGATCCGGAGAACTACGTGAGGGATCTACTCAACCGGCACGGGCGGATCATGGGGTTCGGGCATCGGGTCTACCGGGCCGAAGATCCGCGCTCGCGGGTCCTCAAGCGGACGGCGAAGGAGCTCGGCTCGCCCCGCATCGAGGTCGCCGAGGCGCTCGAGGAAGCCGCGCTCGCGGCGCTCCGCGAGCTCAAGCCCGACTACGTGATCGCGACGAACGTCGAGTTCTATTCAGCCGTCGTCCTCGATGTCGCCGAGGTTCCGCCCGACCTGACTCCGGCTATGTTCGCGTGCGCGCGGGTCGCCGGCTGGGCCGCGCACATCCTCGAGGAGAAGCGCACCGGGCGCCTGATCCGGCCCTCGGCGCAGTACATCGGGCCCACCTCCCGCTCGCTGTCCGCTGTCTGAGCTCGCGTCAGCGGCTGCCGAGGCGGATGCCCTGGCCGACCGGGGTGGCGAGCAAGAGCTCGCCGGGCTCCGGACGAAGTGGCAGGACGAGGTCGAGGGCGCAGCACGGTCGACCGACTACCGTGAGCGGGCGGTCGCTTATCGCGCGATCGGGCAGTTCCGGTTCCGGCAGAAGACCGAGCTCCTCAGCCGGGGCCTCGAAGACGAGAGCCCCGCCTGCCGTGGCTCGGCGCTGCTCTCGCTCGAGCTTCTCTCTCGCGACCATCCCGGTCTCGTCAACGCAGTGCGCGCGCGACTGCACGAGCTGGCCACGCACGACGACAACCAAGCCGTGCGGCGGCTGGCCATCCTCTGTCTCAAGAACGGCTCACCTCAGCGGGAGACGATCCTGCTGCTGAGCTCGATCGCCGACGACGACGAGCAGGACCGCGAGCTTCGCGCGGCGGCGAGGAAAATCGGAGAAGGGCTCCGGAAGAAGGGCGCGACGCGGCGCTAAGCGCTCAGCTGCAGGTGCAGGGCGTCCGGCCGCACGATGGGCAGAAGCGGCGGCGTTTCCAGTCGAGGAGACTCTTGCCGACGCCGCTCACGACCATGAGGTAGCCGACGCCGCTCGTGACCGCGAACAGGAGTGCCATTTGAGGATCAAGTTGCTCCATCGTTCTTCGGTTTAGCCATCGGCGCCCTGCCGGAAACCTTGAGCTTGCGCCGGGCATGTGGGTGAGCGGCGAAATAGGCCTCTCTTCGCCGGCGGTCGGTCACGTGGGTGTACAGCTCGGTCGTGGCAAGATCGGCGTGTCCGAGCATCTCCTGGACGCTGCGAAGGTCGGCGCCGCCCTCGAGCAGATGTGTCGCAAACGAGTGGCGGAGGAGGTGCGGGTGGACGCGGCCGGCTTCGAGCCCGGCCTGCTCGGCCAGCCGCCGGAGAATGAGGAACGCGCCGGCACGAGTCAGCGGCCCGCCCTGAGCGTTCAGGAACAGCTCCGGCCGGTGGCGACGATCGAGGTGCGGACGTCCTCGTGCGAGATAGCGGCGCAGCGCCTCCACCGCACTCCGGCCGACAGGCACGACCCGTTCCTTGCCGCCTTTGCCGACCGTGCGGACGAGGCGTTCCTCGAGGTCGACACCGCCGCGCTCGAGGCCGACGGCCTCGCTCACTCGCAGACCCGCGCCGTAGAGCAGCTCCACGAGAGCCTGGTCACGCAGAGCACGCGGGGTCGTGCCTGCAGCCGCGTCGACGAGCCGCTCGGCCTCGCCGGGCGAGAGCGTCCGCGGTAGGCGCCGCGGCCGCCGGGGCGGGTTGATCTCCGCGGCGGGGTTGTCCTCGCGGGCGCCGATCAGGAGCTGGTGACGAAAGAGCGAGCGCACGGCGGCCAGCCGGCGGGCGATCGTCGAGCCCGCGAGGCCCTGGGCACGCAATTCGGCGAGATAGCGCTCGAGTTCCTCTCGCGTTGCGCTCGAGGGCGGTCGTCCAAGCCAGGCGGCCAGAGCGTCGAGATCGCGCCCATAGGCCTCTACGGTGCGCGGCGCCAGCCTCGCGGCCGCGACCGCGAGAAAGCCTTTAACGTCGTCGGTTGAAGTTCGGTTGGTTCGACCGGTCATTTCAGACGGCCATACGGGCAAAGCCCGTCTGGCCTGATGGTCGGCACCGCAAGCGGCGCCTTGCGTCGTCGGTTGAAGTTCGGTTGGTTCGACCGGTCATTTCAGACGGCCATACGGGCAAAGCCCGTCTGGCCTGATGGTCGGCACTGCAAGCGGCGCCTTGGGAACTCAGGATCGCGGGTGGGCGCGGTCATAGACCTTTCGCAGCCGACGGCCGTCGACGTGGCTGTAGACCTGGGTCGTCGAGAGCGAGGTGTGGCCGAGCAGCTCCTGGATGACACGGAGATCCGCGCCTCCCTCCAGCAGGTGGGTCGCAAACGCGTGACGGAGGCGATGGGGGTTGGGGAGAAGCCGGCGCAGCGTGCTCGTGTCGAGCCGACGGCCGCGCGCCGACAGAAAGAGCGCGCTCTCTCCACCCCGCGCCAGGCCCGGTCGCGCGTCCTCGAGGTAGCGGCGAAGCCGGTACGCGGCCTCTTCGCCGAGGGGGACGACACGTTCCTTGCCACCCTTGCCTTGCACGTGGACGGCCTCTTGCTCGAAGTCGACGTCGCCGAGATCGAGATCGACTGCCTCGCGGCTCCGGAGCCCCGCCGAGTACACGAGCTCGAGGATCGCCCGATTGCGAATCGCCAGCGGCTCGTCACCCACGAGCCCCTCGAGGACGGCTTCGATCTCTTCCGACTTCAGCGTCTCGGGCAGCCGGCGCGCTCGCCTCGGTCCTAGCCGGGCGTCCGAGACCCGGCCCGGGCCGAGCGCATAGCGGAGGAACGCTCGAACAGCGGCGAGCTTGCGGGCGATCGTCGCGCGCGCGAGCTTGCGCGGCCGGCGCCCCGGTCGGGCGGCCCCGAGCTCGGCCGCGTAGGCGCTCAACGTCGCCGCGTCGACATCGGCCAGCGAGACGCCGCGGGCACGCAGCCAGCCGGCGAACTCCTCGACGTCGACCCGGTAGGCGCGTCGAGTCGCCTGGGAGAGATCCGGGGCGGCCAGGAAGCGCTCGGCGAGGGCGCGGTCGGACACGAGCAGGGATTCGCGCTCGCGAATCGTTCGCCTGCAACGAGCGAGAGCTAGTGGACTGAGTCGACGATCTCTTCGGAGAGGCTCGGATAGTGCGAGAGGAACTCGGCGCGGGCGTCCTTCAGGCGCCGGATCCCCGCATCACACTCCTCTTTGCGGCCGGTGGCCTCGTAGAGGCGCTGCGGCTGCAGGATGTCGACGTCCTCGTGGTCGATTCCCGGCACCGAGGCGGCGACGAGATAGCCGAAGTCCGGGTCGTGCTCCCACTCGATCGTGCCCTCCGCGACGCCTTTCACGATCGCGGAGGAGTGCTTGATCTTGACCTTCTTCGAGCGGGAATCGTCCTCCGGCCCGCCGACGCGGCCGGTGTTCATGAGATAGACCTCGAGCGGATGCTCCTCGAGCAGCTCAAGGAAGCGGTTGCCCTGCAGGTCGTGCGGCATGGGAAAGAACGGGTTCGTGCCGGGCACGCGCAGGAACTTCCCGGCCTCGTCGGCGCCACCTGCGCTCGTCCCCTGTGTCTCGCCGAGCATGAAGAAAGCCGCTGCCCGTGGCCCCTCGAGCTTCGCGACGGCCGGGATGATGTTCTCGTTCCTGTTCAGGATCAGCAGGAAGTGCGCCTCGTCGATCTCCTCGTCCACGCCCGACTCGATGACCTGGAATGGAAAGGTCGCACGCCCGTTCTGCGTATAGCTCGTGTCATAGAAGTCGACCTCGTCGCCGTGCTGGGAGACGTTTTCGAGATACGAGTCGGGCTGGGTGACGGCGCCGAAGATCGTCGGCTCGTCCCCGGGATTGAGGCCGAACGTCTTCGCGAAGCAGCCGTTCTCGGTCGCCATGATCCGCCCGTCCGGCATCCAGCCGACGAAGTCGTCCTGCACGGGTAGCGAGCCGTTCTGGCGCGTGAAAGTCGTCGTCGTCTTGCCGGTGCCAGAGAGGCCGACGATCAGGCCGACGCGGCGGCCGCGGCGGGTCGGGATGATCTTGCAGCCCGCGTGCAGGGGCAGCCCTCCGCGGTCGTAGACGAGCTTGTTCCACATCCGGAGCCCGCCCTTCTTCGACTCGCCGAAATAGTCGGAGTTGAAGATGCGCGTCACGCCCTGCTCGAGGTCGACGGCGATGAGCCGGTCGTCCGCGTAGCCCTCGGCCTTCAAATTCGGCGTGTAGACGACGGTCAGCTCAGGCTCGTGAACGTCGGGATCCGGCTCGAAATAGAGCTGCTGCTGCATGGCGGCGATGTTCGCGTTCGCGGCTTCGATGTACAGGCGCGCCGGCGTGCGGAAGTCGGGATCGTTCCCGATGTAGCCGTCGACCTGCACCATCTCCTGCTCGGCGATGTAGGCGTCCTGCGCCTCGGCCCACTTCAACCCTTCCTCGCGGGTGATGGCCTGGTTCTGCCCGTCGGGCTCGTCGGTGACGATGAAGGTCGAGCCCTTGGAGCGCGAGACGACGTCGGTCTGGACGTTCAGGTTGCCGTAGCGGGTCGGCTTCGCGTTTGGCATCTTGGCTGCGAGCTCCTTGACCTCGTCAGGGCTCGGGTTCTCGATCACGTCGGCAGCCTTCGGCAGCCGGAACAGCATTTTTGCCACTGCGGCGTGCTCCTTCGGGAGTGGGCGGAACGGGCCAGTTTACCCCGCTAACACGAAGCAATTCGTACGAGCGCCGTCGCTCCCTTCTTCATGTAGCTTCCTTTTCTGGTGGAAGAGACGCACGACGTCCTCGTCGTAGGCGCCGGGTTGGCCGGCATGCGCGCGGCAATCGAGGCGCACGATCTGGGCGCCGACGTCGCGCTCATCTCGAAGATCCACCCGGTCCGGAGCCACTCGGGCGCAGCCGAGGGCGGGATCAACGCGGCTCTCGGCAACGCCTCGGACGACGATCCCGAGAAGCACGCGTACGACACCGTCAAGGGCTCCGACTACCTCGGCGACCAGGACGCGATCGAGATCCTCTGCAACGAGGCGCCCGACGACGTCTACCAGCTTGAGCACTGGGGCGCGATCTTCTCGCGCACCGAAGACGGCCGGATCGCTCAGCGCCCGTTCGGGGCGGCCGGCGAACCGCGCACCGCCTACGCGGCCGACATCACCGGGCACGTGCTCATCCACGTCCTCTACGAGCAGGTGATGAAGCGCGATCTCCGCACCTATGAGGAGTTCTTCGCCTGGAAGCTCGTCATCGACGACGATCGCTGCCAGGGCGTGATCGCGTGGGACCTGCTGAACGGCGGCCTGAAGACGATCGGCGCCAAGACGGTCATCATCGCGACCGGCGGCGCCGGCCGCCTCTACCAGGGGACGACGAACGCGTACGCGTGCACGGGCGACGGTATGACCATGGCCCTTCGCGTCGGCGTTCCGCTGAAGGACATGGAGATGATGCAGTTCCACCCGACGACGCTCTCGCCCACCGGCGTGCTCATCACCGAAGGGACCCGCGGAGAGGGCGCCTACCTGCTCAACTCGGAGGGGGAGCGTTTCCTGAAGCGGTACGCGCCGAACGCGATGGAGCTCGCGAGCCGCGACGTCATCTCACGGGCCGAGCAGACCGAGATCGACGAGGGGCGGGGGGTGGAGGGAAGCGTGCTCCTGGATCTCCGCCACCTCGGCGCCGAGAAGATCCTCGAGCGGCTGCACGGCACGCGCGAGCTCGCGATGACCTTCGCGCTCGTCGACCCGATCTATGAGCCGATCCCAGTCCGGCCCGGCGCGCATTACCACATGGGCGGCATCGACACGGACGTCGACGGGAAGACCGAGCTCGAGGGGCTCTACGCGGCCGGCGAGTGCGCGTGCGTCTCGGTGCACGGCGCGAATCGCCTCGGTGGAAACGCGCTGATGGAGACGATCACCTATGGCAAGCGCTCGGGCGCCGTCGCTGCTGACTGGGCGCTGACGCACACGACCGTCGCCGTTCCGCCGTCGGTCGAGTCGGATGCTCAGCGCGAGCTGAAGACGCTTCTCGACCGACGCGAGGGTGAGCGGCCCTGGCGAATCCGGGACGAGCTGGCGAAGACGATGCACGAGAACTTCGGCGTCTTCCGCCGCGAGAAGCAGATGAAGGAGCAGGAACAGATCGTCGGTTATCTCCGCGAGCGCTACGAGAACGTCTTCGTCGAGGACAAGGGTGAGGTCTTCAACAACGACCTCACGCAGGCGCTCGAGCTCGGCTTCCTGCTCGAGCTCGCGGACTGCATGCTCGTCTCCGGGCTCGCGCGCAAGGAGAGCCGCGGCGCCCACGCGCGACCCCACGACTATCCAGACCGCGACGACGAGAACTACCTGAAACACACGATCGTGCGCTGGATCGACGACCGCCCCGTCCTCGACTGGAAGCCGGTGACGATTACGAAATGGCAGCCCGAGGAGAGAACGTACTGATGCGCCGAATGGTCGCTCCCATCCTCCCTAAGCTCTCGTTATGACCGAGGCAGCAGTCCACACCTGGGAAGGGCCGACGATGGACGTCGCGCTCAAGATCTGGCGCGTCGACGGCGATACCGGCGAGCGCGAGCTGAAGACCTACGAGGTCGAGGCGCCCGAGTGGGCGTGCCTGCTCGACGTGCTCGACATCATCAAGGACCGCCACGACGGGACGCTCGCCTACCGCAAGAGCTGCCGGATGATGATCTGCGGCTCCTGCGGGATGCGCATGGACGGCCGCGCGATCCTGGCCTGCAAGGAACGCATGAAGCCGATCGTCGAGCGCGGGCATGTCCCGGTCATCTCCTCGATGGGGAACCTGCCGATCGTCAAGGACCTCGTCGTCTCGATGGACCCCTTCTGGGACAAGATCCGCGCGATCAAGCCCTGGCTCGACCCGGGCTACGACGAGGCGCCCGAGCGCGAGCGGATCGTCTCGCAGAAGGAGATGAACGTGATCGCCAAGGAGTCGCTCTGCATCATGTGCGGCTGCTGCGTCTCCGAGTGCAATGCGATGGAGGCCGACCCGGACTTCCGCGGCCCGGCGGCGCTCGCGAAGGAGATGCGCTTCGTCGGTGATGCCCGCGACCGCGACGACGTTCCACGGCTGAACACGGTCAACGACGAGCACGGGGTCTGGGACTGCACGCGCTGCTACTTCTGCAACGAACGCTGTCCGAAGGGGGTCGACCCGCGCGATGCGATCGCGAAGCTCGGCGCCGAGTCGGTCAAGCAGGGCATCGACCACGACCTGGGCGCGAAGCACGCGCGCTGGTTCGTCATCTCGTCGAAGACGACGGGGTGGCTGCGCGAGACCGAGCTCGTCCCGAAGACGCAGGGCATCTTCGGCGCCCTCAAGGAGACGAAGTTCGCCCTGGCGCTCGCTCGTCGCGGCAAGGTGCCGCCGCCGGGACCGGTCCACGTCGCAGCCGAGGTCGACGAGGCGCGGGCGCTCTACGACCTCGTGAAGGCACAAGGTCGTGACGGCGCGCTCGGGATCGTGCAGGGCGAGCGCGGGCTCGCGCGTATCGAGCACATCGAGGCAGAGGGGGCGCATCGAGACGTCCCAGAGGTGACACCAGGCGAGACTCCACGACCGGGGGAAGGCTGATGAAGGTCGCCTACTACAAGGGCTGCCTCGCCTCGCTCTCGGCGAAGGAGCTCGACTCCTCGACGCAGGCGCTCGCGCCGAAGCTCGACATCGAGCTGGACGAGCTCGACGCCGTTACCTGCTGCGGCGCCGGGGACATCCACGAGGCCGAGCCCGACTATTACCTGCACCTGAACGCGCGCATCCTCGCCTACGGGGCGCAGACCGGCGCGGACACGCTGATGACGATCTGCAACGTCTGCACGCTCAACCTGCGGCAGGCGAATTGGCAGCTGAAGAACGATGAGGAGCTGCGCGAGCGCGTCAACAAGAACCTCGAGACCGTGGGCGTTCCGGCTTACGACGGAGACATCGAGGTCAAGCACTTCCTCTGGCTGATCGCCGAGGGCGCGGGCTACGAGCGGCTGAAGCAGGTCGCGCACAAGGGCCTCAAGGGGCTCAAGGTCGCGCCGTTCTACGGCTGCCAGATCCTGCGGCCCTCGAAGCTCTTGGGCTTCGAGGACCCCGACAAGCCGCATTCGCTCGAGGCGATCATCGATGCCTGCGGCGGTGAGGCGATCGACTACCCGGCGAAGATCAAGTGCTGCGGCTTCCCGATCATCCAGGCCCGTGAGGCGACCGCCCTGGGCGAGCTCCTCCAACCGATCGAGCAGGCGACCGAGGCGGGGGCCGACGCGATGGTCACACCCTGCCCGCTCTGCCACCTCTCCCTCGACGCGTGGCAGTCAAAGCTGCGCGAGGCGACCGGCCGCGACTTCCACATGCCGATCCTCCATCTCTCACAGCTGATCGGCGTTGCGGCCGGGCTCGAGGACTCCGAGCTCAAGTTCAAGCGGCACGTCGTCTCGGTGCAGCCTGTGCTCGACAAGCTCGAGGTCTAACTCTTCAGCAAGCAGCACGAGAATGCTGTGTGAAGAAGCCGCTCGTTACGCTTGGTGGGCTCGCTCTGGGGGCGGCGGTATGGGGTCAGTTCGAAGCCGGCTGGGTGCGCTTGCGCACGCTCGACGTGCCTGTGCCGGGGTTGCCGCCGGAGCTTGTCGGCCTCCGCATCGTGCACTTGTCGGACTTCCATCTCGGCTTCCCCTCGCGCGGGGAGCGCGCCGTCCACCGCGCCGTGGACTGGACTGCCGCGCTGCAGCCTGATCTGACGCTCATCACCGGCGATCTCCTGTCCCGGCCCAGCGCCGAGCCGAGGCTGCGCATGCTCCTCGACAAGCTGCCGAACGCATACGCAGTGCTCGGGAACCACGACTTCGCGATCAGCCGCGATCCGTTCTCGAAGCCGAGCTCTCTCGTCGATCTCGGCTCGACGGTGCTGCTCCTCGACGAGTCGCGGACGGTTGAGTTGCGCGGGCGACGCGTCCAGGTGGTCGGCGTCGACCCGCGGACGTACCGGCGGCGCACGGCTCGGCCGGAGCGGTTCGCGGATCCTGCTGCCGATCTGCGCATCCTGCTGTGCCACTTCCCGAACGTGATCGACAAGCTCCCCGCCGGAGCGTTCGGCCTTGTCCTCGCGGGGCATCTCCACGGAGGTCAGATCTGCCTGCCGTACGGGCGCGGCAGGAAGCTGAGGCTCGCCCACCTGCGCTGGACGTACGCGGAGGGCCTGTATCGGCGAGCGGGCGGGACCCTCCACGTCTCTCGGGGGCTGGGCACGACCTTCGTTCCGTTTCGCTTCTTCGCCCGGCCCGAAGCGACCGAGCTCGTCCTACACTAGGTGTTGTGAGTACGCGAGTCGCCGGCTTGACGGGCCTCACGCTCCAGGAGGCGCCGACGGTGTGCCATCGGTGCGTGTGGTGGCAATCGAAGGGCAGTCGCGGCGTCGACAAGCGCCGGTGGATCGAGCGCGCCGAGACGGACTGGGGCGCCTGGGGCGCCGTCTACCGCGACGACGACGGGACCGTCATCGGCTCGATGCAGTACGGGCCGGCGACGCTCTTTCCGCGCGCGTGGGAATTACCGGCGGGACCGCCGTCCGAGGACGCCCTGCTCGTCACGTGCGCGTACCTTCTCGACCGCGCGAGCCCGTGGGTCATGCAGTCGCTCTTCCTCGCCGCGATCGGAGACGCGCGCGACAAGAGGGCGAAGGCGCTGGAGACTTTCGCCTATCGCTATCCCGAGGGCGAGTCCGCCCACGAGCGTTTTCTCGTGCACCGAACGGTGTTTCCGCGGGACTTCCTGTCGGATTTCGGGTTCGAGACGGTGCGCGCGCTCGGGTCGGTCGAGCTCGTGCGGCTCGAGCTCGGCGGACTCCAGCCGGTGGCGGAGGGCTCGCGGGCGAAGGCGCTGAGGCTCGTGAAGGAGGCGTTCTCACCGGCGCCGGCTCCGGTTCCGCCAAGCCCCTAGCGTTCCGAGTCCTTCGTCACGCTTCTGACCCACGTCGGTGACCCTCGCGTGCGCTTTTCGTCGCTAAGCTCGCCGCGGGGAGGAGGCTGGGTGCGCCTTCAATAGGGGTGGATTTTTTGGGCCGCGAAGCGAAGAGCTAGTAACCGCCGCCACCACCGCCGCTGTCACCGCCGCCGGCGATCGCGTAGATGACGATCGCGGCCACGATCGTGGCGAGGAGCAGGCCGATCGCGATCCAACGTGGAGTAAGTGTCATGCGGCTTCTTTTCCCGGGCTTCGCGAACGAAAACTATGCAGCGACCGCGCGCCGCTCCAGCAAGAGCTCGGCGATCTGGATCGCATTCAGAGCCGCTCCCTTGCGGAGGTTGTCGCAGACGATCCAGAGCGCGAGCCCCTCGCCGGCGGTGTCGGCTCGGATCCGCCCAACGAGAACCTCGTTGCCTCCGGCCGCCTCGCGCGCGGTCGGCCGCTCGGCCACGCGAACTCCCGGCGCGGCCTCGAGCACCTCACGTGCACGGCCGGGCGGCAGCGGCTCCTCGGTCTCGATCCAGACCGCCTGCGAGTGCCCGACGAGCACCGGCACGCGCGCGCAGGTCGCGCTCAGCGGCAGCTCCGGGAGCTCGAGGATCTTGCGCGTCTCGGCGCGCAGCTTCGACTCCTCGTCGGAATCGTCGCCGTCGAACTCCCAATCCATGACGACATCACCCTCCTCCGGAGTCCGCGCCCGCAGCTCTTCCATCCGCTCGACGCCGGCGCCCGAGGCCGACTGGTACGTGGCAACGCGAACCCGCCGCAGCCCTGCAGCCTCGCGGAGAGGCGCGAGCGCACAGACGAGCTGGATCGTCGAGCAGTTCGGGTTGGCGACGATCCCGTCGTGAGCGCTGATGCGCTCCCCGTTCACCTCCGGCACTACGAGCGGCACGCCGTCCACGAGCCGGAAGGCCGAGGACTTGTCGACGCAGACGGCCCCTCCACGCACCGCGGCCGGGACCAGCTCGCTGCTCGGTCTCGTCCCGACCGAGAAAAAGCAGAGATCGAGCTTCCCGGCCGTGAGCGCCTCGGGCGTCGCTTCCTCGACCGTCAGCTCGCCGTCGCCGTACGGCAGTCTCGAGCCCGCGGAGCGAGCCGACGCGAAGGCTCGGACCTGTCCGAAACTGCGCTCGGCTAGCAGCGTGAGCGTCACCCGGCCGACTGCTCCGGTTGCGCCCACGACTCCAACGCGGGGCTCAGCCATGCGCCCTGACGGCCTCCGGGCTGTCGAGCTCGAACGCCGCGTGGAGTGCCTCAACGGCGGGCTCCACCTGGTCGCGCGCGACGAAGCAGGTGATCTTGATCGGAGAGGTGGTGACGATCTGCGGCTGGATCCCGAGCGTCTCGAGCGTCGAAAACGCCTTTGCGGCCACCCCGGGATGGCTCCTCATGCCGGCACCGATGATGCTCACCTGCCCGAGGTCCTCGCGGGCCGACCACTGGACGCCGAGCGCTTCGAGGGCAGCCTCCGTCTCAGCGCGCTCGGGTGCCGAGAGGACGATCTCCGGCCCCGTCTGCACAACTGTGTCGACGTTGACACCGGCCTCGGCCAGCGCTTCGAACAGCCGGGCGGTGCCGATGCCCTCGACCCGGTAGACGATCTCCTCGACCCGATGGGTCACTCCTGAGATCAGAGCCTTCTCGAGCATCCTCTCGTCCTCCTCGCGGATCCAGGTGCCGCCGGCCTCCGAGAAGCTCGACCGCACGTGCAGCTTGACATCGTGATTGCGCGCGAACTCGACCGACCGCAGCTGGAGCACGCGCGCCCCCGAGGCTGCCATCTCCAACATCTCTTCGTAGCTGACTGCGTGCAGCTTCATCGCCGCCGACACGATGCGCGGATCGGCGGTGTGGACACCCTCAACGTCTGTGTAGATCTCGCAGGCCTCGGCGCCGAGTGCAGCGGCGAGCGCGACGGCGGTCGTGTCGGAGCCGCCGCGACCGAGCGTCGTGATGTCGTAGTCGGTGGAGACGCCCTGGAAGCCGGCGACGAGCACGATCTTCTCCGCGTCGAGCGCCTCGTGAATTCGGCGCGCGCGGATGTCGACGATCTTCGCCTTCCCGTGGGCGGTGTCGGTGACGATGCCTGCCTGGGAGCCCGTGAGCGAGATCGCCTCGTGCCCGAGGTCGTGGATCGCCATCGCGCAGAGCGAGCAGGAGATCCGCTCGCCGACGGAGATCAGCATGTCGAGCTCGCGCGCCTTGGGCCGTGCGGAGATCTCATGGGCGAGCCGGACGAGCTCGTCCGTCGTGTCGCCCATCGCCGAGAGGACGGCGACGACGCGGGTGCCGCCTTCCCGGGCGGCGACGAGACGCCGGGCAACCGCCTTCAGGCGCTCGGCGTCGGCGACGGACGTCCCGCCGAACTTCATGACAACGGTGCCGGCGCGGTGGGCTGGAGCCTCGTCCGCGAGGGCGGGGAGAACCTCGTACTCGGTCGTCACCATGGGCGGAAGTCTACGGCGGCGGGTCTACATCTCCCTGCGGCCGCTGAGCGCGCGACCGAGGGTGACTTCGTCGGCATACTCGAGATCTCCTCCGACCGGAAGTCCGCTCGCCAGGCGCGTGACCCGGACGCGGCCGCGCAGCCGGTCGGCGAGATAGGCGGCGGTCGCCTCACCGGTCATGTTCGGATTCGTCGCCAGGACGACCTCCTGGACGCCGTTGCGCTCCACGCGCCTCATCAGCTCGTCGATCCGGAGGTGCTCGGGCTCGACGCCGTCGATCGGGGAGAGGGCGCCGCCGAGCACGTGGTAGAGACCACGGTACTCGTGCGTCCGCTCGAGGGAGACGAGGTCGGCCGGCTGTTCGACGACGCAAACCAGCGCGCGGTCACGGCGCTCGTCGCTGCAGATCGCGCAGCGCTCTTCCTCGGTCAAGTTGCCGCACTCGGAGCAGAACCGGACCCGCTCCTTCACCTCCTCGATCGACGACGCGAGCGCGAGCGCTTCGTCTGCCGGTACGCGCAGCAGATGGAACGCCAGGCGGTGCGCGGTACGGCTGCCGACGCCCGGCAGGCGCGTCAGTTGCGCGACGAGGTTCTCGACAGCAGGGGAGAACACGGTTTCAGATTAGTCGTCGTCTCGGCCACGGCCGACGGGGACGCCGAGCTCGAGTTCGTCGCTCGCCGGTTCCGCGCTGACTCTTTGCGTGGCGGAAACGACACTGTAGTGTCAGACATGTTGAACCGCGAGCGTGTCCCACTCCGTCGGCCGCAACGGACGAGACCGTCACGGCCCCTGGGCGAGCGCACGCGCGAGCCGCGCTCTCGCCTACGCGAGAGAGGTGTGCACTGCGAGCAACTCAACTGGTTCGCCGAGCCCGAGGAGAGATCAGAGGCCGCGGGATCGGCCGGTCGGGCCGGGAGCACAGACTCAGGCCGAATCCTCGTCGTCGACGACGAGAAGGCGATCCGGCTCATCTGCCGGCTCAATCTCCAGACTGCCGGCTTCGACACCCTGGAGGCGGGTGACGGTGCCACCGCGCTCGAGCTCGCCCGGGCCGAGCATCCGGATCTCGTCCTGCTCGACATCATGCTGCCCGAGGTCGACGGCTGGGCCGTCGCCGAGGAAATGGCGGCCGACCCGAAGACACGCGAGATCCCGATCCTGTTCCTGACGGCGCGCTCGGAGCGCGCAGACATCTCGCGCGGCCAAGAGCTCGGCGGCGTCGGCTATGTGACGAAGCCATTCGACCCTGTGGCCTTGACCGAGACCGTGTCGAAGGTACTCGAGCGAGCCCGCCGCGGTGAGCTCGAGGCCATGCGCCGCGAGTGGGAGGAGGCTCTCCGCCGGCAGACTTAAGAGCGGAGTCGGTTGAAGCCAGATTTGGGTCGACCGGTCGTTTCAGACGGATGCCGGCAACGCCGTGCATCCTGAGGTCGGCACCGTAAGCGGCGCCTTTAGAGCGGAGTCGGTTGAAGCCAGATTGGGTCGACCGGTCGTTTCAGACAGATGCCCGGCAAAGCCGTGCATCCTGAGGTCGGCACCGCAAGCGGCGCCTTAGAGTGGACAGACTCCGAGATGTGCCGACACTGACGGCTCATCTCGCCTCCATCTTGCGGGCACCGTAGACGACGTCGGCCGGGATCCGCCCGCGTGTCAGCCGGCCGTGGTGGATGCGATCGAAGTTGTAGTAGGCGAGGTA
>WNFU01000417.1_pt1 | contig 104366 bp, 75 predicted proteins | sample 5400121 | NCBI WGS metagenome assembly WNFU01 (sample SAMN13153360, study PRJNA577476) | soil metagenome | isolation source: 100 cm soil or saprolite under grassland replicate 1 | place: USA:California | collected 2016-06-15 | reverse complement strand
GGGCACACTCTTCTACCTGACCGGGCGAATGCCATTAGCCTACGCGCTGTTCGTATGGGTCATGGCGATCTTCGTGGTGTACCTGCACCGCGAGAATATTCAGCGGCTGCGCGCCGGCACTGAGAATCGGTTTGGGAAGCTGTGGTAATTGCAGATTGCAGATCGCAGATTGTGTATAGCGCCTATCAACGCGATCAACAAGGCTCCATAGCAGCGTGATGATTTCGCTCAGTCTTTGGCATCTAAGTCGGCTCGTCCCATACACGCAGCATAAGCGAGCGATGCAATTCGATCCATATGAATATCTGCACGATGTTGTTGCCAACTTCCTGTGTGCTCAGCAGCAATTACAATATTATCAGCGCAAGGGATTCGTGTATTCAAACCATCTCGCCCCCTTCGTTCCATTGCTGGAAGTTTACAAGTGCGAGTGACCTCTGTACAGATAAAACGTCGCAGCCTTTTCTTCTCATCATATTTCCGTCGTAACAGCTCGCCGAATAGCTGAGGTTTTACATGGCCATGCGTGTTAGTGCTACCTACAGAAAGAATAGCTAATTCAGGATCGGCTCGATCGAGTAAAGAAGGTATTACGTTCTGATATGCATTCCAAGCTCCATGGTGTGGCACTTTCATAATATGACACCGTAGCTCCTCGGCTTTTTCACCAGAACACATGTCGAGGAGAGCAGCAAGGCCTTCTCCTTCAATGTCCGCCAGGAGTAATGCGCGGAAATCACCATAATCGAGCCGAAGCACGAGGGATGTTTCGTTTAGCCGATTTGGATGCCTATAGCTGTGGAGTTTTCGAAAAATGTATGAGGGATGCAATATGTTTATTGTCACTTCTCCATACTGATGGGGCCCAATACCGCGAATTCCTGGAATGAATTCAATACGGATTCCACCGGAACCTCGACCAGATACCCATACATAGAGTTGTTCGAGTGCGCTTTTCAGCCTTTGTTTGTTTGGCGTATCAGGCAAATGCTTCAAAGCTGGATCCAACAGCTCCTCTGGCAAACACACACGTTTTACAACGCCAATTTTGAGCCAATTTTCAATAAAGCGTACCAACGTTGTGAGTGGTGGTGTATGATCACTATGACCGTGGGTGATATATATGCAGTCAATAATCGTTCGGTCGAAGGATTGTAGCCATGTCTCGACTTGTCGAGGTGCCGGAACATCTATAACAAGGGAAGAAGTTTCGGTCGGTAATACTAATATACTATCGGCATTCCCAACGTTCAATACTATTAACTCAACTGTCACGTTCGGTCTCCTGACCTGCAAGAAAAGATGCCTGAAGGTCTCCAAGGCTTAGATAGGGCGCAGGGGTATGTCGCACAGAACGTAACGACCAAGGGCGCTGTTGAAGCTCGGCCAGCGATTTGACGGAATTGCTAATCTCCGCTGAAAAAACGGTACCTTCAAGTGCCCAGCCCGGTAGTTCTGGCGGAAGTGGTATCCAATCGTCGAGAGTTTCATCCGTCAAACTGTCCAGATAAACACGGACAGTTGTGCCGCTTGGGCCGATTTCCAAGACCTGTCCAGTGATAGAGGTTGCTGATTCGTCGCGTTCACTCGCCCAAGCATCACTTGCAGGTGAAGAACCTGTGCGAATACTTGGACGATAGTCCTCGATTTGGTAGGATTCCGCTACAAGTTGGTCCAGTACATCCCAGGCATGAATGATGTTACTTTGTCGCTCCATGCCCGCTTCTGCTTGTTGCTCACGTTCCACTGCATCACGGACAAAGTTAATAATGCGCGGATCAACTTGGTATGGCAATGGAAAGGCTCTGAGCCCGTCGATTGAGAGGTGTCGTGCATTGCGTGATTCGAGAGAGATATCCTGGCCTATCTGGGAGCGCAGAATGCCAGTCACCCAGTAGAGCTTCGACATAGTATCCAACTGCTCCCACCCCTCAGGAGTATCACGGTGATGAACTTCAAATTGCGGAGGAATAATGCAGTACACGTCGTTGTTTGGACAAAATCCTGTTGTGTCGATGCGGACTGGCATAGGCTCACGAGCGTTCCAATTCGTGCTACGCCCTACAAGCAGTTTGGCGCGCTCGAAGACCCATTTGCTGGGCTCCGCCATATCTTTGAAGTTGTCGGGGGTGTAGCGAATATATTGCTTAGCTGGAGGAATGCGCCGCGGATCTGCCCAAAACGAATCCTGTCGCTTCCAGCCATGTAGCCAATACCGTTGGTATGGCGCACCGGCGGGCGGATGCGCAAGCGCTGGCATTCCCGGTTGCGGTGTCACACCGATTTTGACCTCGAATAGACGATCAAGTCGCACTGTAGGTGCATGGGGCACGAGCTTTGGTGCAAGCACACCGCGCCAAATCGCAGAACTCGATGGAATTTGGGCAACCCACGCTTCGCCAAGATATCCCTCTGAACGAACACGGTCTAACTTAGCTCCCGAAATTACGCGCCGCGCTACTGTATACGATCGTGAGCGTTGGCCAAATTCACCAGTAATAATGCTTACTGCCTGGCGAGCTGTCGAACCGACGCTCCCTTCTGGAAGTAACCAAGTGTCAAAAATGTGACAAGAGTTGCCTATCAGTGATCGCACACTAGGCCACCCATGTGACATACCAGTAAGAAAAGATTGAGGGAGAACAAAAGCGAAATAATCGCCATCTCGCATCTTGCGTCTGACTATCTGTAAAAAGCGTACGACACGCTGGAGAGCGCCTTCTTCCTCGTAAGGTGGATTAGCAACAATAACTCTTGGCCGCTTACGAAGTTTCCACGCCTCGTCCGTGATCGATTCATAATCGTGGTGTCCAAAGTATATTGGATCGGGGAAAAGATCGGTATTCCCAACCGTTTGGGCTACAAGACGATAGCGCAATCGCGTCATTAACTCGGCCCATTGATCTAAATCATTGCCCATAACCGATTGCGCAAGATAATCGCGAATATTAGGAACGGTCGCACAGTCTTCCATTCGAGCCAGTCGGCGAGTGGCAGCCAGCAATAATGTTCCAGAGCCTGCTGCTGGATCAAAGATAATACGTTCCTCAGGTCTCAGTCGCTCGAGGGGCAGGTGATCAAGCATTTGTTGCGCGATCGCCAATGGTGTGTAGTGCTGTTGGAGATTGAAGCGCGCACGTTGTTCCGCAGTAGGTAGTTTTCGCACTCGTGGTAATAGAAATGCGTTTAAGTGCTCATATAGGCGCCCTACATCGTGGTGATCAATCAACGAAAAGGTGACGATATGACCAAGATGGAGCGCCAAAGCCTGTTGTGCCGGCGGGCGAACTCTTTCCAAAAGAGTTGTATAGGCTTTGGTGAAAAATCCATTAGCCTGACCAATAACTTTCCCGAGAAGGATTTCCGGATCATTTGTTGGAAGACGGTTTGGGCCAAAAAAGCCTTTGTCTTCGAGTATGCGTGCAGATAAGTACGCAATTGATACGGTCATCACATCTTCGATGATTGCTGCTTCTTCTAATTTTCCTCGCGTCGATATATCTTCCAATGCTGCTTTTAATGTGGCCTTAAGAGCGGTTTCCAATGCATGATCTAAAACAGCACGCTGCCTTCCCACCGCCGCAAAAGAGTCAGGAACTAGCGTGGTCTCGATATCACCAAGTGTGAGTTGACCAGTACGAAGTTGTCCGAGAGCACGTGGAGAAAACAAGCGCTTTCGAGCTTCATCAAGGATGAACGGTAGTTGTTCGTCAGTTATCGTTCTGGCTGTTGGCGACTCTGTCGGCGAAATGTACAGATAATGATTGCTCGTTGTAATGATGGCAAACGGAATGCCTAATTCATTGACAACGGAGAACCACCAGGCGCGAGACTTCTCTGCCGTTTCGCTATCCGCTACGAATGCAATGTTTCCCCAATGAGGCGGCAGACCGTCTTTCGTCCATAGTGCAGCAACCTCAAAGACAGATGGTTTTTGTTTGGAGTTGCGTCGGGTGGGGGAGGGTAAGGGAAAACGGTGGTTCGGTTGACGATCCTGACCGAACACCTTTGATGCGAGTTCAAGGAGTCGAGTGAGAGCCTCCACGGATATCAACTCCCAGTACGGGCAGTCACCCTATCTCATACAATGAAGTCTGTCATGAATCAAAAAGTGGGTTGTGTGGCACCGACTTTGCCACTAGCAACCACTTCATTATTAAGTGAACTACCCTTCACGAATGGATTGTGAACCACATGTTCTAATAAAAATTATACAATACTCTTTACAATCAGTCAATACCTTAGCGAACATCAGTCTTCGACAAACATCGGCTCGCCAGCTTCGAGCGCGCTGACTAATTCGTCAAACGAGGTTGGCTTAAGCTTCTTGAACTCCAATCTCCAACACTCGGCCTCTTATGGTTTGGCGGACTGTTAGCGCAATCTCCAACACTCGGCCTCTTATGGTTTGGCGGACTGTTAGCGCTCGACACTCGCACACACCTCTGCGGACAGCGTGCAAGCATCGCGCAGCTCATCCTGCCACTGTGGGATGCCGAGCTTGCGCAGTGCGGCGGCGCGATTGTGAATGATCACCGCAATTTTTTGCCGAACGCCGGGCTGATCCGCGAGCGGCCTTAGGAGCGCCACCGCCTTCGTGTAGGCATCGAACGCCTCGCGGTAGCGGCCCTGCAGGTACAGCGCGTTGCCGATCCGCTCCCAATTGGCGGCCTGCGCCTCCTGGCCGCGATCTTCTTGCGCCAGGCGCGCCGCGCTGACGTAATCGCCCAAGCGTGTGTAAGTCACTCCGAGCGTGTCGTAATACGCGCCGACGACTGGCGAAGCGATCAGCAGCGCCGTCGCCAGGAGCGCCACCAGGATGACGGCCGCACCAAGCTGGCGCTGGCGCGGGAAGAAGATCGTGAACAGCGCATCGGCGATGGTATAAACGCCCCACAGCAGCAGCCCGATCTTCAGCGCCTCGATCGGCAGCAGCCGGCCGCCAAAGGCCACCAAACCGATCGCGCCCAGCCCGGCCGCGCCGACGATCCATGGCCAGCGATCCGGCAGATTGAGCGTACGGTGCAGCGCTAGCGGCTGGGCCACAAACCAGTAAGCCAGCGGGATCAAAATCAACACGCCGCTGAAGGCTAGCAGCGAAACTGCCGCGTACCCGATCGGTCCGAACAAACGAATCAGCCAGTGGGTCCAGCTATTTTCGTTGGAGATGCACAGCAGCAGCAGGCCAATGCCGAACAGCAGCAGCGCACCCCAGCCGCTGCGTAGGAACTCGACGCCGCGCGACTCGGCGCGAGCCGGATTGCCGGCCTCGCGCAGGTGCAATTCAATATCATTCTGGAGGCCGTTATACCAGCCGACGATCCCATCGATACGTAGATCGCGCCCGTCGGCAGCTTCGAGCAAAGCGAGCGAGAACAGCGACATTGGCCGCTGCCAGAGCCGGCGGTCGACGCGAATCCAGCGGCGTAGATCATCCCAGCGGATGTGCTGCGCCAGCGCGCCGCGATAGTCGTAACGCACAATCCCTTGCTGATCGGTGATCAGGAAGTCGGGTTGTTCGCGCTCCAATGCTTCTAGCCGTATGAAAAAGATCAGCGCCAGCGCGACGATGGTATAGATGCCAAGCCCAAGCAAGCCGAGAATCGCCAACGCGCCGAGCGCATTCCACAAATTGTATATGGTTTGTGCCTGAACCAGCGCGCTATCGCCAACCCGCTGCACGACTTGGTTCGGCGCGACGAGCGCGGTCAGCGCCAGCGCCAGCGGGATGATCGCAAGCACCAACGCCTGGAGCAGCGGCAGCAGGCTACGTGGGAACCGGCCCATATAGCGCTTTTCCGGTTCTTGCTCAAGCAACTCGTTGATCTTCCGCGAGATCGGGCCGGGGCCGGCGCGCCGCTGCCAGGCGCGCAGCGCATACAGCACCTGCTCGCGCGCGGCGGCATAGCGTAGCGTCCGAAAGCGCGCCAGGCTATCGCGGTAGCTCGCCAGCGCGGCCTCGGCCGTGCCAGCATCGGCGGCGGCGCGGCCCTGCAACGCCAGCGCCGCTGCCTCGCCGCGAAAATCGCCGACGGCGCGGAAGCCGGCCAGCGTCTCGGCCAGGATCTGCTGGGCCGCAGCGATATCGCCGCGCTCGATCAGCGCCGCCGCGCGATCGTTGTCGACCCATAGCCGCCGGTAGGTATCTTGCGGCGCCAGCCGCGCGCGCAGCTGATCCAGCCACGCCAGGGCCTGATCGGCATAGCCAAACAGCAGCAGAATCTGGGCCTGCCGCTGCTCGGCACGCAGCGTTCCAACCTGATCGCCCAGCGCAGCGAACGCCGGACGAGCGCGGTCGTACCAGCTCTGGGCAGTGCGGTAGAGCCGGATCAACAACCAGTTCTGGTAAGGCGCAACATACTGCGGTAGCGGCAGCGTCCAGGGCGTGCGGCGCAGAAACGCGGCGACCACGATAAACGGTAGCCCCAGCAGCCAGTACCATGCCTGGCCCAGCGCGCGCAGTAGCGTGTTCTGCGGGAAGGCCGGCACATACCAGCCGCCGGTGTTCACCCCCAACCCGCGATACGCCTCGCCCAGGCGCAGCATCACATCGGCGGCCTTGCGCTGATCGCGAGTCTGCTCGAAATAACCTAGAGTGCTGCGGTACAGTTCAATCGCCCGCGCCCACTGGCCAGTCTCGGCCAGCGCATCGCCGAGCGTCTGGCCGGCCTCGGCGGCGAGCTGCCGCTCGATCATCGGCTCGGCCAGCAGTCCTTCGAGCTGCGCAATTGCCGCGTCGAGGTGCAGCGAGGCACGCTCGATCCGCGCACTCATGTAGCGCAACCACCGGGCGCCGGCTTCGTCGAGCGGGATGTCGTTGGTGATCTGGAGCAGCGCCTCGGCGTCGGCCAGCCGATAGCTGGCCTCGGCTTGGTCGAACGCGGTGCGCAGTTGCGCCAGGCCCGCCTGCGGATCGGCGATCAGCCGGTGGTAGAGCGCCTCGCGCTCCCAGAGATCCCAGTCGCCCGCCGGGCGCACCACCAGCATTGCGTTCGGCAGCTTGAAATCGTTGGACTGCGACAACGCGGCACGATCGGCGAAATGATCGGCCAGGCGCCGGTTGAGCGCGCGAAACTCGCCGAGCTGCTGCGCGCGCCATTCCACCAGAAGCATCGCGCGCACTTCGTCTTGATAGGCATAGCGCCCATCGCCGATCGGGCGCACGAAGCTATAGCCGGCGAGCAACGCCAGCACGCGCTCGTTGCCATCGGCGCGCTCGCGTAGCGCCGCCAGCACACCTATATCGAACCAGCGCGGAATGGCACAGCGCCGCAGCACCTCAGCCTGGCGCGGCCCAGCCTCCGCGAGGACGCGTTGGAAGGTAGAAATAATGAGGTTATCTTGTGAAATAGAAGCGACCATTTTACTCGATGGCAACATCACCACTCAAAATCATCCTCTTTTGGCCTCGTAGCCTGCTCAAGGTTATCGCCGATCAGGCCCATCACCTGGGGATTGCCGGCAATCGCCTGGCACAGCACTTGGGCTTGGGCGTCGGAGATATTCCCTAGGCCGCGCCGCTCGCGCAGATACTCGGTGATGTAATTGCATTCCAGCAGATCGAGTGTGACCCGCCCGAGCACCTCGTTCCACTCCACGCCGAATTCGGGCACGCGCCGGCCCGCCAGCACGATCGCCACATTCGACAACTTGCCGTCGCGGATGCGCCCAAGCAACTGGCCCATGATCCAGCGGTCGGCCGCGCTAGGCGCCCAGCGCTCGGCTTCGAGCGAGGCGCGCTCGTAGGTGTCGAACAGAAACACCACCCGCTTCTGCGCCGCTAACGCGGCCAAGCTCTCGAAAAATGCGGCGTTGATTCGATCCTCGATCGCCTGGCGCACAATCGGATTATCGGTTTGGATAACGAACGAGTTATCTTTAATGACGGTGTTGCCGATATCGCTGACGGTAACATTCGAACTGGTCAGGGTGTTTTCGGAGCCAAGGCTGACGTTGATCGGTCCGGTTGGCTGGCCGCCGGGGGTGGTCAGCGCGACGCGTGTGGTGGTTGCATCGATAATCGTTTGATCGAGAGCGCCAAAATGCTCGGCGCCAAAGGCGTCGCGGCAGCGCCGCACCAGACTGAGCGCGTCGTAGGCCTGGCCATCGGCGAAATCGATCTGCACCAGCGGGAGGTCGCGGCTACCGGCCTCGTAGGCGAAGACGCGCAGCAGCCAGGATTTGCCCATGCCCGCCCGCGCTGTAATGGCCATCATACTGCGGCGCGCCTGGCCCTCGATAATCTTGCGGAAGATATCGCTCTGTCGGACACGATTGACGAACAGTTCGCGGAGTGTTTTGCTCATAGCGATAGGCGATAGGCGAGAAAACTTCAAAATCTTAATTCTAGAGCACGCCAACCAGCATCGGACATAGTGCGTAGTGCGTAATGAGCGTCTACTACGCACTATGTACTACGTCGAAATAATCGATCATTATGTACGGATGCTCGATCGCTCAGTTAAACGATATTCAGCTCATGCGCCAGCCGCTGGGTTGTGAAGCGGGTAATGCGCAGTTCGTCGATGTCGATCGTGTGGGCGTGGCCGTCGAGAAGCTCCTCGGCAATCAGCATGCCGGTCGCCGGCGAGTGCATAATCCCATGGCCACTGAAGCCGCTTGCGTCGACATAGTTGGGCAGATCGGGGTGCCGGCCCAAGATTGGCATATGATCGGGCGTGATCTCATATGAGCCGGCCCAGCACAGCTTCTCGGCCAAGCCAGCCCGTTCGAGAATTGGGAACCGCGCCAGCCCATGTTCCAGCACGGTATCGAGCCAATTCCAATCGACCTGAGTATTATGGCTGGCAGGCTCGGCCAAGTTGGATTCCCCAAATAACACATTATCCTGCTCTTTGCGCAGGTAGAAGCCAGTGCCAACGTCGATTGTCAGCGGAATCGGGCCGGGGATCGGCCCGAACGGCTCGGTCATATAGACGCAACGGCGGAACGGTCGTACCGGCACTTCCAGCCCAGCCAGCGCGCCGACCTCGCCGGCCCATGAGCCAGCCGCGTTCACCACCGCATCGCAGCTGATCCGCCCATCGGGCGTCTCCACCGCCGTCACACGCCCGCCTGCGCGTACGATAGTGGTGGCGGGGGTGGCCCGCCGCAGGCGCACCCCCAGGTCGCGAGCGCGCCGAAGGTAGCCCATCGCGACGCCATACGGGTCGCAGTAGCCGTCGCCCGGCCCATAAGTCGCGCCGAACAGCCCATCGGTGCGCGTCTGTGGAATGAAACGCGCGGCTTCGTCGGGTGTTAAGACTTCGACACAGACGCCCAGCCGGCGCTGCATTGCGGCGCTGCGCTGGTATTCCGCCCAGGTTGCCGGGCTATCGATGAGGAATAGATAACCGACCTGCTTGAACTCGGCATAGCCGCCGATTTCTTCAGTGAAGTGCTTCAGCCGCTCAACACTGTAGAGCGATAAGCGCACGTTGACTTCACTTGAAAATTGATGACGGATGCCGGCAGCCGAGCGCGCCGTCGATCCCGTAATTTCTGTCTCAGCCTGTTCCAAGATCAGCACGTCGGTGCAGCCGCGCGCGGCAAGATGATACGCGATCGACGCGCCCATAATGCCCGCGCCGATTATGACCACCTGAGCGGTTGAGTCCATCATCGTGTGAGACCTCTCAATGTGATTGTAGATTGTGCTTAGCGCATATCAATGCAATTGGCACAGGCGAGCACAGGCAGTGATGGCCCGCGCCCAACTACTTCTTGGCACGCCACCACTCGCAGTCGTTTTGCCCGGCCTGCGCCATGGTGCTTGTCAAGCCTTGCAACTCTTTGCAGCGCGTCTCGAGGCGAAACATGCAGTTGTTGCAGCAATGCACCGGAGCATGGCATTGCCAGCAGAACGCCGCCACGCTATAGACTGATCCGCCACACTGGTAGCACGCAAGCTCATCGACTTCGTCGGGGTCGCGCGGCGGCGGCGGCACCCACTCGCCAGTTGAGGCGGGTGAAGCGGCTGGCGCTTCGGCCATCAGATCGCCAAAGCGCGAGCGCAGATACTCCAGCCCCTGGCGGGCCGCAGCATTGGCCGGGTTGAGCGCCAGCACATTTTCGAGCGCCACCTGCTGATCCGCGGGGTCTTCCATAGCGCCGCTGAGCCACAGCCAGGCTTGCTCGTTCTGCTCATCGCGCTCGATCACTTGCAGCAGGAGCCCCTGGGCATCGGCATGCCGGCCCTCGCGGACGGCCACGGCGCCTTCGTACAACATCCGAGCGATATCTTCACTCATAATGCAATCCTAACTCAACCCTGACAGGGTGACAAGGGGACAGGGTGAAATTCACAACCCTATTGTCACCTTGTCATTGTGTCGTGAATCGCCTCAACCAGTATTTCATCCTGCTCCTCGAGCACTGTGCGCATGTCGAGCAGCAGGCGCTCATCGGCGATCCGCCCGATCACCGGCGGCGCACTGAGCCGCAGCCGCCGCGCCAGGTCGTCGGGCGCTGCGCCGGAGAGTGCGACGGCGAAGCTCGGCAGCGTTTCGCCGGGCAGCGATCCGCCGCCGATCGCGCTTGCACATGGCACGACCGCGGCGAAATCGCCCAGCACGGCGGCGACCCGCTCGGCGCGCGCGCGCAGCGCCGGGGGCGCGGCCGCGATCATCCGCCACACAGGAATCTCGCTGGTGGCGCGGCCGTGCAGATAGGCCAGCAGCGTGGCCTCCAGCCCGGCCAGGGTGGTTTTATCGACGCGCAGCGCACGGGCCAGCGGGTGCTGGCGCAGCTGCGCCACCAGCTCAGCGCGCCCGACGATCAGCCCGGCCTGTGGCCCGCCCAATAGCTTATCGCCGCTGAAGGTCACGAGATCGGCGCCGGCAGCCACGCTCTCCTGCACGGTCGGCTCGGGCGCGAGACCGTAGGGCGAGGTCGGCAGCAGCGTGCCGCTGCCCAGATCGTCGAGCAGCGGCACTCCATGCGCGCGGCCGACCGCGGCCAGCTCGGCCAGCGCAGCTTCGTGAACAAAGCCCGTCAATCTAAAATTGCTCGTATGGATGCGCATCAGCAGGGCGGTGCGCTCGCTCATCGCAGCGGCGTAATCGCGATCGTAGGTACGGTTGGTCGTGCCAACCTCGATCAGGGTGGCGCCGCTCTGGCGCAGTACATCGGGGATGCGGAAGCCACCGCCGATCTCGACCGCCTGCCCGCGCGAGATAATCACCTCACGGCCGAGCGCCAGCGCGCTCAGCGCCAGGTAGATCGCCGCGGCATTGTTGTTGACTGCCAGCGCCGCCTCCGCGCCGGTCAGCCGGCAGAGCAACCCTGCCAGATGCGTATAGCGCGAACCGCGCTCGCCGGTGCCCAGGTCGTATTCAAGGTTGGAGTAGCCCGCGCCAATTTCGCGCATCGCGCGGAGCGCCGCATGGCTGAGCGGTGCGCGCCCCAGGTTGGTTTGAATAATCACGCCGGTCGCATTGATCAGCGGCTGCAGCGAGGGCTGCGCGGCGGTCCGCGCGCGGACCGCCGTGGCCGCCAGCAACTGCTCCGGCGGCGGTGCGGCCGCGCCGCTGGCGATGGCCTGGCGCGCCGCGTCGAGTTCTTGCCGCGCCGCGTCGGCCAACAGATCGCGCGGCAGCATGTCGCCATTCATGTGCTGCTGGAGAAGCTGGATCAGTGTTTCAACCGCCGGCAGGTTACGGTAAGCCGATGTCATAAGTGTATGCTCTTCAGCTCTACTCGACTAGGCCCATTGTAGCACATTGGCGCTGAGAGCGGGCGCAAGCCAAATCGATTCGCGGTGTAATAAAGGCGACGAATGTTGGCACGCCAAATGCTGCCAGTGTGCGGCGTGTCCGTACAGAGCAAGTTCCTTTGAAAAGAGGTGATGCCCCGAACATCAACTGGTCTCTCGGAGACCCTGGTTGAAGCTCGGCCGGTTGTGGAGCGCTGAAGTGGCTCCTTTCAACCACGTGCCGCTCTTTGCCCGCCTACGACCGAACGGCATAGGCAACCGGCTTCAGATCAGTGAACTAGAGGAGGATTTTCATGTCTCGAAACCGTTGGTTTATTGGCTTGATCAGCCTGGGAGTCCTGGCTGCGCTGGCCATCGTTGGCGCCACCCTGCGCCAGACGGCATCCGCCAGTCCGCTGCTGCAAGTTGAAACAGCGACCACCACGCTCACCGATACCGCGACGCTGACCGCGACGGAGACACTTACGTCGACCGAAACGGCGACGCCCACTGACACGGCGACACCCATCGAGACAATCACGCCCACTGAAACCCTGACACCCACTGAGACGGCGATTCCAACCATCACAAGCACAGCTACAGCGACGCCGACCCCGGCCATCCAAGGGCTTTTCTGGAGCTACGCCGCCAAGTTTGTATGCGGCGATCTCTCATCCAGCGCGGCGATTTCCGGCATGACGACGGTGCAACCAGGCAGCTATGCCACCGCGATAACTATCCACAGCCCACACTATAGTGGCCCAACGACATTTTACAGGAAGATAGTGCTACTGGTAGATCGCGGCGAAGCGGTTGGGCGCGCGCCGGCGACGGCGCAGCCGCTGTCGTTCGCTCCGGCAGGCCAGCTGGACGACGATGGAGCGACAATGGAAGATTGTGCGAGCATCTGGGCGCTGGCAAATCCAGACACTCCGCCGCCCACGCCGATGCCGCTGACGATAGGGTATATCGTGATTGTGAGCCCGCGCAGCCTGGATATCGACGGCGTCATCACCGCAGCGCCTGGGGCAGGCACAGCTGGCCTCGCGCTCGACACGAGCAAGGTTGAAGGCAAGCGCGTGCTTATTTTGCCGAGCGCATTGCCTGGCGGTGTACTGCCGAACCCCGAAGAGTTTGCCGAAGATCAATGAGCTTGACAAACTAACGCACCCGTAATGCGTAATGCGTAATATATAAGTATGCCGATTACATATTACGCATTACGCATTATGATCACATTGGCTGGCCTATTATTCGATAACTCCTGAGCTGGGTTGGCTAGCGCAGCGTATCGGTGAGCGTCGTCGGCTCCAGTCCCAGCGCAGCCAGCCGATCGAGCCAGCCAGGCAGCGCAGCGACGCTGGAGGAGCGGCCATGCAGCAGCAGGATGCCGCCGTTCGCCTCGCCCGGGTGCTGCACAGCCCAATCGAGCCAGCCTGGAATTGCACCGTCGTCGGCGCTCCAGTGATAGGCCACATACCCCTCGCGCGCGACTAGCGCGGCGGTGTCGGCGGTGAAATCGCCATAGGGGAATCGGAAATATGGCCGTGCAGTGACGCCAGTGGTATCGTAGATGATCTTCTCGGTCGTTTGCAGCTCCGACACCGCGCCATCGAGACCTATCCGTGAGAAGAACGGATGGGTGAGCGAATGATTGCTGATCTCGTCGCCGGCCTGCACGATCGCGCGGGCGGCGTCGGGGTAGGCCTGCACCCACCGGCCGGTTACGAAGAAGGTGCCGTGGATGCCGCGCTGGCGCAGAATGTCGAGAAAGGCATACAGCGCCGTGTCGTCGATCTCAATATCAAAGGTTAACGCGACTTTCGGCTCGGCCGGGTTGCCGCGACGGATGACCAAGCCGCCAGTGCCAGGCTCACCTGCCTGGTAGATTGGGATGACCAGCGGGCGTTCGTCGCGGAGCGGAACTGCCGGGTCGATATGGTTGAGCGCCGCGATCGCGGCCGGGTCGCTGCCCATGCGCCTAGCAATCTGCTCTAGGGTATCGTTCGGCGCGGTCAAAAAGGTCGCGTAGCCGATTGGCTCAGGAACAGTTGTGGGCACAGTCGTCGGCATGAGCGGCGTTGGAGTGATCGTTGGTTCAGGCGTCGTCGTAACCGGCCCAGCTCCCACGAGCGTTGGCAGTCGCGCTGTACCAACAACCGCCTGAGCGGTTACCGGGGCGCTGGAAGCGTGCGCGCCGAGCGCCCACGTGCCAAGTGCTAGCGCGGCAACGAAGGCCAGCGTACCGCCAGCAGTGAGCGCGGCGCGAAGCAGTTGACCGGATGCGCGACGGCGCTGATGCAGCACGAACAGCTGCTCGCCGCCCGGCGCCAGCCGCAGCTGCGGGGTGCCCCAGCCGCGGCCGTCGCCTTGCTCGGCCAACGCCCGTCGTCCGGCAGTGGCGGCCAAGTCGATTGGTTGGCCAGCCGCCAGGCTGGCATAACAGGCCGCGGCAAATCGCGCGGTCTGCCGGGCCGGCAGGGCACTCCCAAACGCGATTGTCGCAGGTAGCTCGGGTGTCAGCAATATGGCCGCCAGCCCAGGCAGTGCTGCTGCAGTGGCGCTCGCATCGCCCTGCGGGCCGGTGAAGATCACCAGGCGCAAATTGTGTGCATCGGCTAAAAGCTGGACAAGGTCGAACAGATCCATGCCGCGCCGGAGCAGCAGCCGCGGCGCGCCGCGTTCGGTACGCCCAATCGGCGCGGCGCAGTGCAAAATGTGCACCGGCCCGTCGAGCAGGCCGCGTTCCAGCGTCGCTGGTGTCGCGTCGTCGACGATCCGCAGTTCGAGCGCGCCCGCACGGATCGGCGCGGCCAGCGCGTCCGCCAACGCCTTCAGCTGAAGCCCCTCGGCCGGCGCAGCGATCGCCAATACCCGCAGCGGCCCGGCGACCGGCAATGGCGGCGTGGTCTGCATGTCGCGGCTGGCGCGCACCAGCGCGTAATCGTCGCGCAGGGCCGGCGACCACGGCCGCTCAGCGCCGACGGTTATATATTCCCAGGGCAGCATTGCCAGCTCGGGCGGGCCGATCTTGAGTTGCAGCTGCAGCCGGCTTTGCCTACGCGCAGCAGCCCTGGCGCTCTCCAGCAGCAGCTGGCGCAGCGGCGGTCTAAATAGCACGCGGCCGAGCGACCGGCCAAACGCTGCAGTGTCGCCGAGTGCTACCGCCGCCCCTGGCTGAACGAGACGTTCGGCAAATGTCAACAGTTGGTCGCTGAGCCGTAGCTCGGTCGCAATCTCGGTACGCTCACACCTGGCGCGAACTGGATAGCTCTCGCCGAGCGTGCATGGGCCGATCGAGATCTGGAACGGGACGATCGTTTGTTTCAAGCGCTACTCTCGCGACAAAACCGCCAAGCAACGAACTGACGCCACAGATGGCTCGCCAAAGTTCAACTGGCTCGTCACAACGCGGATACTATATCAGATAAATCATCACCGAGGTGAGACGCCGGCTCATCTTCATCACAAGAATGTCCGCAATCACATAGCAGACGAAGGCACCAACTGGGGGATTGGTCGTGTGGAGTATTCCCCAAGGGGTAGGATTCCACACCCAGCATCCGAGCAAGGTGCCCACCAGTTCGATGTAGAGTACCAGAATCCCCATGAGCAAGTAGAACGGGCCGGCACGTTTGCGCCTGAGGATGATGACGAAGAGTATGCCGAAGATCGCACTCAAGGAGTCATGGAAGACCAGCAGCGCGCCACTAAATAGGGTGAGATGGACCGCGAGTAACACATGGCGCACCTGCCGTTCATAGGTTTGGACGATCGGCAAATCGACGATGAGTAGGCCGGTACTGAACAGAATGGCGTGGCCAAAGGGAACATAGAATGGCACAGTGCCAAACTTGTAGTGGTAGAGCTGGAAGATCAGGCTAAAGAGATACTCGCCCACCGCCGAGAAGGGCACAAAGATTAACGCCATGAGACGCTGATCGGGGCGGAGTCCGCTGAGCACCAGGAGCAGGTACAGTGGCCCAGCGATATTACTGAAGAGTTGGCCATTGATCCCCCTGTCGAGCAAGAGCCGGGAGTCAGCGCCAAGAGTGGCTACGACCAGCGGGACGAACGCGGCAATCAGGATTTGGCGCCGACGAAGCGGGGGCCAGTCAGCGGGTGGCACGAACGCCATGACGTTGATCCTCGCCAAACAGGACAATCAGGACGACGAGCTGGCATGGTATCACAGATCTGGCGCCCCAGTGATATAGCATTTCGGGTCGATTCCAAACGTCAAAATAGCCACGATCGTGCGTGCCGAAGGCGGCCGGACTGCATGTGTGTGTTGGGCCACTACCCGATACTTTGCACTTATGGTTGCGCCGGTGCCACGCGAATTATGAGCTGCCCCTGATTGTCATAGAGCCCTTGATCACAATCGTTGATACGGAGGTAGAGCTTTCCTGGTGCGGCTACGCGCATACGGTGCGCATTGCCAATCTCAACCATCTGGGTAGTAATACACCTTTGGGATGAGGAGCCTCTGGCGACGCAGGCATCCACCCTTAAGCACAGTATACCGCAGGATGTGACGAAGAGGAATGGTGAGGCGCGGGTGAGGCATGCAATCGGCCATGGCCGCTGATGATCGGTATGCGCTTGTCGGTGCGGCGGCCCAACGGATAGCACATCAGCCGCCGAGGCGCGCCGCACCAGAATGCGCTAAAATCGCGATGATCTCGCGCGCCGAAGGCCGCCGGCTAGAAGCGCGTGTTCGGCGCACGGAATTCAAGCGGGTCTGGTTGCACGATCCGGCGCATTAGAACCGTGTGCTTGCCGATGCGGGCGATGGTTTCAAATCCTTCCCGCCTGAACATCTCGACCGACCCCGTGTGATGCGGTTGAACATTGGTCGGCCCGTCAAACGGAAATGCCTCAACGACGCCGCCCCCGTATTCGCAGATTTTCTCCAGCGCCGCCTTTAGGGCGAATGTCGCTAGACCCTCGCGACGCCGGTGTTTGTCGGCCATGAGGCAAGCGATGCGCCACTGCGGGGTTGCATCGGCCGCAAGTTCGAGCGTGGGGTAGACACGCCCATGGTCGTAGTGCGGGAACTCTGTGGGCGGTCCAAACTGACACCACGCTACCGGCGTCCCACTGTCGTAGACCAGGAGGCCATGCCCCCGGCCCTGGGAGACAAGCTGGGCTTGAAATGCCTTGTGTTCTTCCCGCGTCATTCGCTCAAACTCCGCCGAGGTACAGCGGAAGAACGTGCACCAGCACCCACCACGCAACCCTTTGTGCTTGCCAAAGAGGGCCTCAAAATCCAGCCACGTTTCGGGCGAGAGCAGCTTGACCTCAAGACCTGACATTATTGCCTGTTCCTTTCATAGCGCGTTCGGCAAGCATGCGCTCGTACTCGGCCAGCGTTTGGCGCGCGACCACCGGCCAGTCGAAAGTTGTTCGCACGATCCGCACGCTTTCATCGCCCCAAGCCGGCCACTGATTACGCGCTTGTAATGCACTATTGATCTTTACCGCAAGATCTTCGACATTTCCTGGCTCGACAAGATATCCATTGCGGCCATTAAAAACCTTGTCAGGTATGCCGCCGACTACACTTGCGATGATAGGTTTCTTGTGGATGAGCGCCTCAAGCGTTACCAGACTGCTTCCCTCGTACAACGTCGGATGAACGACCAGATCGACCTCTTCATACAGGCTGTGCAGCTCGGTGTCGGTGAGCTTGCCGGCGAACGTAACATGTTCGGCGAGGCCCAGATCGCGCACCTGCGCCTCCAATGCCGCGCGCTCCTTGCCCTGCCCAACCAGCAGCCAGCGCCAGTGCGGCGGCAACCGGTCGCGCAGCCTGGCCAGCGCCGCGGCCAAGATGTGGTAGCCCTTGTTGCGCTCCAGCCGGCTGACGCTCAGAAATACCAGATCATCCTGATCGAACTGGAAACGCGCGCGCATTGCCGCGCGCGTGGCGTCGTCGGTCCAGCCGATACACTCCTCGACATCGATCGCGCTGGGGATCACCACCACGCGGCGCGGGTCGACGCCGAGGTAGCGCGGCAGATCATCCTTGGTGCAGGCGTCGGTCGCGATTGCGCGGTCGGCGCTGCGTGTGCCATAGGAGTAGAGCGCGCGAAACGGCGCGTACGCCAGCCACTTGCGCCAATCGGGTGTGCGATACTCTTCCAGGCCATGCGGATTGGCGATGAATGGCAGCCGTCGTAGCGCCGGGTCGCGCCTGCGGATCCAGCCGTAGCCGGCCGCGCAGAGGCCCTGGGCATGGACAACATCATATTCGCCGCGCCGCACCGCCGCCGCCACGCGCCGGCCAAGTTGCCAGGTATACCAGGGGTAGTTGATCTGCCGGCCAAGGATAGAGTTTGGGCGCAGATATGGCGAGGTGTAGTCGTAGCGCAGGAACTGGAGGCTAGCAACTAGAGACTGGAGGCTTGTAGCTGCGGCAAGCTCACCAGCCTCAAGCCTCAAGTCTCTAGCCTCATCTTGGACATATAGTGTGATCCGCACGCCCAACCGCGCCAGGTGCGTCACAAGGTGAAAGACATGCCGCTCGATCCCGCCAAAGCCGTGCAGCGGGAAGACCACGCGGGCCAGCATAGCGACGCGAAGCGGCTGTGAAGGGCGTTGAGGCATAGCAATCGTATCGCTTAGCATTCGGCTTTGCGTCTGTGCATGAAAATCTTCAGCTTACGTCTTCGGCCAACGGTCGACATTGTAGCATACCTGTCATTCCATGCTACAATACCGCCAAGATTCGCTCAGCGCTCGGCGCTCTGCAGCACCCAGCCAGCCCGGTGTTCGCTGCCAACGTCGATGACGTCAACATGTCGGATATGGAAGGAGCGAGAAACGTGGACGAGGCGACGACCGCCTCAGCGGTGATAACGAACGACGGCGAGCTGGCGGCTTTGCTGCGCACCCAGCCAGCCGTAGGTATTGCGGCGCTCTATGATCGCTACGGGCGGCTGGTCTTTAGTATGGCATTGCGAATTGTCCGAGATCGTGGCGCCGCCGAAGAGATCACCCAAGACGTCTTTATGCGCTGCTGGCGCAATCTTGATCGCTATCAGCCAAGCCAGGGCAGCCTGGTTTCATGGCTGCTATCGATCGCGCATAATCGCGCAATCGACGAACTGCGCAGCCGGCGCGGCAAAAATGTGCGTCGGGAGATCTCCGACGACGAGTTGCTCCCGCAGGCGGCGATCGATCCTGGGTTCGACGAGGCGCTGCTGCGCGACGAAGTGCGTCAGGCACTACAAGAATTACCGCAGGCCCAGCGCGAGGTGATTGAGCTGGTCTTTTGGGGCAGCCTGACACGCCGTGAAGTAGCCGAGCAATTGCACTTACCGCTCGGCACGGTCCACACCCGGCTGCGGCTGGGGATGGATAAGCTGCGCGAGGCTTTGCGACGCCTGTTTATTGAAGAATAGATTCTTTTTTGTGCTGTGCACGTACATAATATAAGGTACATCGATCGGCTGAATCAGCCAACCCATGCGCGACCCCAGAGCCTTATTAAATAATCAACGGATTAATACAGAATCATGACAACCCAACCACTCCAATGTGATGATATTCAGCCTTGGCTCGCCGCCAATGCACTCGGTGAAGCTGACGACGATCCGGCAGCGCGCGCGCATCTGATGGATTGCCCGAAATGTCAGGGCGACCTGCGCGAGTATCGTAGCGTCGCCGGGCTGTTGCCATATGGCGTGGCCGAGGCTATACCTCCGGCAAAAGTGCGCGAGCGCCTAATCGCCGCAGTTGGGGCGGCGGCTGGCCAGCCGGCCGCTGCGCCGCTCCCACGGCCCCAATCAAGATTGTCGCGGCTATGGCCGCCCCGGCCAATCGTCTCGCGCGCTGGTTGGGCAGCTGTGGGGTTTGCGCTGCTGTCGTTAGTGTTGTTGTCCTGGAATATGGCCCTTCAGCGCCAGGTCAATCGGCAGGCCAACCAGTTGGTCGCCAGTGGCCGAGGCTGGCAGTCGGTGATTGTGCTGCTGAACGACGCGTCGTTGCGCTGGTACACGGTTTCCGGCGAGCAGGCCAATGGCCGTCTCTGGGCGACACCGCAAGGCGATCAAGCTTGCCTGGTGGCGCAACAGCTGCCAACGCTGGCCGAAGGCCAGGTCTATCAGGTCTGGCTATCACATGCCGGTGAGCAGGTGAGCGGCGGCACATTTGAGGCGCGCAACGGCAACGCCTGGATTATCATCGGTACCCAGGAGCCGATCGCCAACTATGCCACTGTTTTTGTAACAATCGAGCCGGATGGCGGCAGTGCTATGCCAACTGGGATGCGCGTCTTGAACGGCACCCTGACCAGTGGCACCACTGCCAGTTCGGCCGATCGCCTCGCACTGGCACGGCTATTGCATAACTAATAGAGATCTTTTTTCCGTTCTACTACGAATACTATATGACACAGCGCGTTCGTAACTCCAGGAATGAGCGCGATGTATATATGAAGTTGGAGATGATTAAGGAGGACGTTCGATGGCTCGACGAATCCGCTCGGTCGGAATCTTAGCGTTGGTTTCGCTGATTGCCCTTTTCGCGCTCACGCCGCTGGCCGGTGCGGCTCCGCGCGCGGCTGAAACCAAGACCGTTACGATCAAAGACTTTGAGTTCGCGCCCAAAGAGCTAACGATTAATGTCGGCGATACAGTCAAGTGGGAGAATGACGGGCCTAGCACGCACAGCGCCACATCAACCAACGGCGTGTTCGACTCCGGCGCCATCGCCGCCGGCGAAGACTTCTCATTCACATTCACAACGGCTGGCACATTCAACTACGCCTGTAAATTTCATGACATCATGCAGGGTACCATCACCGTTGGGGCAGCGGCACCCGCACCGGCGGCCGCGCCAGCGGCCCAGCCGACCGTTGCAGTAGATGCCGGCGACCAGCCGGTGGTCGACGGCGCGATCACTGTCGCCAGTGTGACCGCCGGCCAGGATGGCTGGATCGCAGCACACCTGGATGAAAATGGCGCACCTGGCAAGGTACTGGGACAGACGGCGGTGAAGACGGGCGATAACAAGGATGTCAAGATCAAGCTAAGCGAGGATGTGCCGGTCGGCGGGAAACTTTGGCCGATGCTGCATATCGACGCCGGCACGATCGGCACGTACGAGTTCCCCGGCGCCGATGTGCCGGTGAAGGATGCCGCCGGCAACATCGTGATGAAGCAGATCACCGTCACCGCGGCCGGTGGCGCGCCCGCGGCCGAGGCTAAAGATGCGGTCGAGGTCGACAATCAGGCGATCAAGAACAACAGCATCACTATCGAGGAAGTCTATGCCTCGAAAGACGGCTGGATCGTGGCGCACCTGGATGAGAACGGCGCGCCGGGCAAGGTGCTGGGGCACACGGCGGTGAAGGCTGGCGAGAGCAAGGACGTCGTGATCACGCTGAGCGAAGGTGTGCCGGTTGGCGGGAAACTTTGGCCGATGCTGCATATCGACGCCGGCACGATCGGCACGTACGAGTTCCCCGGTGCCGATGTGCCGGTGAAGGATGCCGCCGGCAACATCGTGATGAAACAGATCACCGTCACCGCGGCGCCGGCCGGCTTGCCGAAGACCGGCGGCGAGGACAACTCGCTCGCGTTGATCTTCAGCGCGCTGGTGCTGTTGATCGCGGGCGGGCTGCTGATGCGGCGAATGCGCCGGGTATAGCGCCTGACCTGAGAAACCCTAGATTGCAACAGAGCGGGCGCTGCAGACGCCCGCTCTGTTGCATGATCGATATGTAGGCGGCCCCGCCGCCCGCCGCACGGGCGAATCCTCCGCTACCCCTGAACCACTTCGCGCAGCTTCTCAACCTGGTAGCCCGACGCAGCGGCGGCCTCTTTGAGCTGCCGAATTGTCGCGGCGCATGCCTCGATCGCCGGGTCCGCGGCGGCGGGGGTGCGCTCGGCGTCGGCGCTGATCGCAATCGTGGCCACACGTAGCAGCCACGCCAGCAGCTGCTCAAAGGCATGTTTATCGAACCACAGCACGTTTTGGTAGCGATTGACCCGTAGCAATTGTTGGATCTCGCTATCCGCCAGCAGCGCCTCGACCAGCGGTTGGGGCCGCTGGAGCTCGGGTGTGGCAAACCAATCCTGATAGCTGGTCATGTGCTTCAGCACCATCACCGCCTGGCCTGCGGCGTATTCATCCGTGCCTAGCTCGCGCAGCACACCATCGATAATTCTGCCAAGCCGCCATTCATCGATCCAGCTGCGGCTCTGACCGGCGTAGTCGGCTGCGCCACTGATTTTGCCGAGCGCATGGACGAATGCCCAGCCAAACAAGCTGCCCCACCCCGCAGTTCGATCGGCCAGCCCGCCTGGCGCTGGCAGGCCGAAACGTTGCTCCAGCAGTGGAAGCTGCAAGATGATCGCAATCTCGTCGCGTACCTCGTGTGCGATTGGCGTCTCGTCGCCCTCGCTATCGATAAAGCGCTTGATCTCGCGCAGCAAGTTCAGCATCTTCTGTTCAACCTCGCCGAGGAGCGCCAGGTCGACGACCGACAACGGACCACCAACCAACGATGCTTCCTCCGCTTCAGCCACCGCCTGGCCGTCGTCGGTCGTCGATCGTCGGTCGTCGGTCGTCGCTACCGCGGCGATCAGCCGTCCGAACAGATCGGCGTTGACCAGCTCCTTGAACGGGTAGTGCAGCGGCTGGAGGAATAGCTCTTTCATCGCTTCGTTCATGCTTGGCACGCCACGGCCAGCCAGGAAACCCGCCAGATGCGCATATTGATTCACCGCGTCGCTGTGCACCTCGCGGAACTCGAGAAATGCGTGGCACTTGTATGCGCCCAGCTCCACATAGAGCCCCTGCTCGACCAATTCCTTACCGCTGCGCAGGTACTCCAACCCGGTCACATAGTCACGGAAGATATAGAACACGTCGTCGGCATCATTCAGCCCCAGACCCTCGCCCAGGCTGCGCTGGACCAGTATGCGCTCGTCGCCGTTGCCGGTCTTTACCGAGTAAGCTGCCGACATACGCACCCAGCCGCGCACATCGGCATACTTGTTATGGTAGATCACCAGCGCGCGCTCGTTGCCATAGCGGTTGGAGTAGGCATAAACATCCTCAGCGACCGAGCCGTCGGAGGTGAAGAAGTCGTAGAGCAGAAAATGTTCGACCCCGGCAAACAGGTAACGCTTATGCGCCAGCGGGAAGATCTCGCGCTCGTGTCGCTCGATCAAATAGCCGTCGGGCTTTTCATCCCAGTAGGCGCGCTGATACTCCATGCCATACTTTTCGGCAAAGCCCTCGACCTGGCCGTGGCCGAGCATGGGCAGGCCCGGCAGCGTCAACATGACCGTACAGACGCCGAAGTACTTGTCGCCCTTACCAAACTGATCCACGGCGGTGCGTTCGTCAGGGTTGTTCTGGAAGTTAACGTAGCGCTTGAGAATCTCGGGGTCGAACTCCAACGTCTGCTTCATCAGCCCGCGATACTTGGCATTGTCCTCGTCGCGCAGCAGGTGCATGAACGCGCTGTTGTAGACCCGATGCATGCCAAGCGTGCGGACGAAGTAGCTCTCCATGAGCCAGAATGCCTCGGCCAGCAGCAGCGTGTCGGGCGCCTCGGCGGCAACCCGATCGACCACCTCGCGCCAAAACTCGTTCGGTATCAGTGCGTCGAACTCGGCCTTGGTCATTGCGTACTCTGAGCGCGATGGAATCGCGCCGCCGCTGCCGGGCTCGGGGAACCACAGCCGCTCGATATGCTTTTTTGCCAGCGTCATCGCCGCGTCGAAGCGAATAACCGGAAACTGGCGCGCGACATGCAGGATGGTTTGGATCACGCCCTCGCGCACCTCGGCACTGAGATAATTAAGCTGGGCAGTGTCATTCCAGGGCATACTAGTGCCGTCGTTGCCATGGTAAATGTAGCGCTCGTCACCGGTCCAGCGATCGACGCGCTTGAACACTACCGCCGCATCGCTGCGATCGTAGTAATGGTCTTCCAGATAGATCCCGATTCGCTCATCCCAGGAAAGATCGGGCCCGTTGAAGCTATACGACGGGTACGGGCTATGTGGCACCGCGAGGAACCAGTCGGGGTGCTGGATCACCCAACGGCCGTCGATGCCGACGTGGTTCGGCACCATATCGCTTGAAAGCCGGATGCCGCGCTGCCAGGCGCGCTCGCGCAGATTCTGGCATGCCGGCTCGCCGCCCAGCCGCTGGGCGATCTGATAATCGAACAGCGAGTAGGCCGAGGCTACCGCCTCGGGGTTACCCATCATCTGCTTGATCCGCTGCGAAGCCGCGCTACGCTCCCACAGGCCGATCAACCACAGGCCGCTAACACCCCAGCTCGCCAACTTGTCGAGTTCCTCGTCGGGCACCTCGTCGAGCGTTCGGACTGGCCGAGCGTACGCTTGGGCCAGTTGGTCGAGCCAGACATAGGCGTTCTTAGCCATCAGGACCAGCTGCGGCATCCAGTCTTTATCCTTGCTAAACCGCTCAACGTCGCGGGCGGCAAAATCGAACACCGGGAGCTCGATTGGGCCGGGACCAAAGAACACCGGCTTCTCTTCTTCTTTGATCAGATCCAGGCCGCCGAGCAGGCGATAGACGTGCTTCCCAAGCGACGCGCCCCAGCGTGCGCGGATGAACTCGAGCTGCGCCTCGAGCGAGTGGGGCGCGGCGCGCGCGGGCGCAAGCAGAATATCGATCAGATTCTCGCCGGTATCAAAGGGGCCAGCGGCCCGACCACCAGTTGGCATATCCCGATCCACGCCCGCCACAGAATCAAAGTAATCGTAGATCGAACTCATGATCGACGGGTAGGCAGTTTCTTTTTCCAGCCGCTGATCGTCGAACAGTTCCATAAACGGTGCAAAGGCCGGGTTGGCGTTCTCCAGCCAGAGCATCAACATCTCTTCCAGCACAATCTGCCGGTTCGGCATGCCGTCGGTCTGGCCGGCCAGGTAGGTATCGATATCTTGCTCACGGCGATACACCAGCAGCGCCGGGAACTGGTCGGCAAATTTCTTGAGCGCCGCATCGACCGCCTGCGGCCCAACCTGTTGCGTCAGCCAGCTCAGCGATTGCTCGAGCAGCTGCGGATTGAACTGCTCGCGGTAGATCCGAAACATATAATGGGTTAGCTCGTGGATGAGCGCCAAGGCATTGATCTGCGAGGACTTGACCGCTTGCTCGGGGAAGTTCGCGAGATCGCGCTTCTGATTCATGCGCTGCGCGAACAGCCGCGCGGCGTGGAAGTTCGCGAAAATCACATTGCCGGTAATTGTATAGAGCGATTCATCGAAGCGGTAGCGATCTCGCGAGTCGCGCGCAACGTGGAATTCCATCGTTGGAGCGCCTGATCTGCGGTCAATCTGCATGGTCCCCTCTCAGCTATCGCCAAACCAGCGCAGCCCGATCGAGTACGTAGGAAGGATTCGGAAACAGTCTCGATCCGAATCAAAGCATGTATGCAGGTAGAGTTGCTCCTACATGCTATGGCATAGTTGGTGATTGGTCAATTTTTCGGAGCGCACAGCCCTTATCAAACCGCATCATCCCCCTTATCGATCACCCAGCGCGTCGCCTCGGCGATCGCCGTGCCGGCGAGCGCGCCGCTGAACACATCGCCGGGGTAGTGCGCGCCCAGGTAGATACGCGAGAAGCCAACCAGACCGGCGATGGCATACCAAAGCGCCGCCAGCCACGGATAGTGCCGGGTCAGCAGCCAAGCTCCGGCGAACGCCGCCGCCGAATGACCCGATGGAAACGAATAGGTGCCGGGCTTCTTACCCACCGCGATCGCCTGCACAATATCGACAAACGGGCGCCGGCGCCGGAAGTAGTATTTGACCGGGTACTCGACCGTCATGGTGGCGAACCAGAGTGGCGGTGCGGTCTGGAGCAACGCCTGGCGTCCGCGCTTGCCGTCGAGAAGCGCGACGCACACCAGGCCAAGCACCCAGCCGAAGCCACCATTCATGATTTCGGTCAGGCCATACATCAGCTTGTTCGCCAGCGGCGGGTGCGGCAGGTGGTTGATTGCTAGGTAGGCCTGCGCGTCGACTGCCTGGTAGGGCTTCATCTGTTTCAGAATCGCCGTGCGCAACAGCTCCAGCGGCTCGCGCTCGGCCGCATCGGTTACACCTTGCTGCTCAGGGTTAGTCGCCTCGACCAGCGCCTGTTCAAGCGCCTCGCGGGTTTCGCCGCTGCTGCCGGCGACTTGCTTGGCAGCTTCGACCAGCGTCGCCTGCGCTTTCGTAGTACCAGCAGTGGCCTCGGCAGTCGCCTGAATGGCTTGGGCCGGCTCAGGCGCGGCGCCACCTTCTTCACGTATTTGACGCTCAGTCGTCTGCGCGCCGGTGCTGGTGAGTCCCTCCGCGACGCGTTCGGCCTGCTCGGGCGTCTTGATCTCGCCAATCGCCTGTTTGACCGCTTCTTTCGCTGGCTCAGCCGCGGCCTTCGCCTCTGGCGATGGCCCCACCCAGGGATGCGGCGGGGTTTCTTCATTCTCGCCTGGGTTAGCAGGCGGTGGTGCATGCTCTTCTGATGTCATCTCAGATCCCTTGAGAATTGCAGATTGCAGATTAGTACGACTTCTCACCTTAAAACCACAACGAGACGTTAGCCACAGACTACAATCTGCAATTGCACTAGACTCCGACCTCCTTGGCGAAAAGCACCTGCTCCTGCTGCTTATACGCTGGCAGCGGCACGATCACGCTCACGGCGGCGGGTACAACTTCAATTCGTATCGGCGTCTCGCCGAGAATTTCGCCGTCGGCCTGCACCGGCAGCGATTGGTCGGCATTGATCAAAATACTCTCGGTTGCGGTCAGGTAGCGCACGTTACGATCGCGGCGCTGCTGGCCAAGCACGGTATGCCAGATCAAGCCCAAGTAGTCAAGCGCGGTGCGAGCGCTCACAATACACACATCGATCCGGCCATCGTCGGGGCAGATGTTCGGACCCCAGCGGAACGGCGCTATGCCAAGCACCCCGCCATTTGCAATCAGCACCTGCGAGGCGCGCGGGCGGAGGCGCTTGCCATCGACCACAATGGTAAAGCGGACCGGCTGGTAGCCAACCAGCCGCGTCAGTGCCGTCCAAACATAGGCGGCGCGACCGAAACGGCGCTTGGCCTCCCGCTCGGTATCACGGATCATCAGCGAGTCGAGCCCAATGCCGATCTGGAGCACAAAATACTTGTCGCGCGCTTTCATGGCATCGACGCTGCTGATAGCATGTTGCCCAGCTAACAGAGCGCAGGCGTCATCGAGCGTCAGCGGAAGGCCTAGTTCGCGCGCGAAGACATTCGCGGTGCCAACCGGAACGATACCCATCGGCACATTGCTCGCGATCAACCCCTCGCCGACATCCGAGACGGTACCATCGCCGCCGGCCGCGACTATGAGATCGAAACCTTTGGCGACCGCCTCACGCACTGTGGCGACCACATCCTCATCATCGCCGCCGGTCGTCTCGTAAATATCCAGCTCGATCCGCTCGCCAAAGTGCCGCTCCAAAGCGGTGCGAACATCGTCGGCGGTACAGCTGCCAGCCATTGGATTGAGCACTACAAAAACACGCTGCGGCGTATTCGGCGGCTCTGCCACTATAGCACTATATGACACATCCGAAATACCAGCCACGGCAAATGCTCCTTCACATCCGACGGCGCCTCGCTACCGTATCTTTACGTGCGTTTTGATCGATGCAAGATCGGTGCCATGCTACAGCCGTCGCGAAGGTCCTGTTAATAGCACGAGTTACGAGGTGGATGCGAACATTCGATCACCACGGATTAAAAATCTCTCGTATCGAACATTTTTCGTTCGCAGAACGAAAAATGTTCGATACGAAGTGAAGGAGTAATCTGAAATCTGCAATTACCTAGTTGCCGCCGCCACCGCATAGCGGTACAATAGCCCTACTAACGACATTACATAGAGGCAAGCTGTGATTACCTACGATGAACTCGCGGCTGGACTTGAAGATGCCTGGATCTTAGCTGGACTGCACGACCATCTCCTGGTCGAGAGTATGCAGCCGGATACGCTCGAGCGCACCTACCGGGTTGAGCTGTTCCCCGAGCATCCCGAACCACTTACCGAAGGAAGCTCGCCCCCATGGGTTGAGCTGAGCTTCACCTGGACTCCCGCACAGCAGCTGCACTCCGAAGGGCGTGAAATTTCGCCTGGCGTGTTGGAGCTGGCATGGACCTTTACTGTCGACGTGCGCGACCAAGGTGAGCGCAACGACGTCGATCTGACGCGCGCCTTCAATACAGCCGTGCGCAGTGCGCTGCGCCGCGCTGCACCCGACATGCCGGCGCCCAGCGAATATATCGCGATCGAGGTACGGCGCGGTTATCGCACGAACGGCGAGAAACCATCACTTGCCTATATCCAGATGGTGGGCACCAACGTGACCGATTTGGGCGACCTCTGGGCCGATCGCGCGCCTGATACGCTGCGCGAGGCGCTACGCGACGAGCTACTCATCGTAGCGGCGCTGCTGCACGCGCTTGGCGAGACCTTCGCGCCTAGCGGGATGGGTGGCTATCGCTCGGTTGATACGGCATAACCTCTTTTGAACTGGGGCGCGCGGAGGCTGAGTATCCTGCCCCTCGCGCTCCCGATTTTGCAACCACCACGATGCCCTGCATTACTCCTCTTTCTCTATTCACGCGCCCCCAATCTTGGCACGCGGCTTGCTTGGTAGAGCATAAACATCCCACTCGACAATGTTGCCACACGTAGATTCCAAGCAACACGACTAGGGGAGACAGCCATATGACTCAGCAAGAAAATAATCCTCGGCCTGAGATCCAGGCATCCGAGCGACGCGACGTTTATCGCCAGACCACGGTAGATGATGATCGCGTCGGAACAGCCGGGACCACGCGTGATGTCTATGAAGAGCATGTCGCTGGGACAGCCGATGATCAGGTGATCCGCTCGGAACATGTGCATGTGCCAAGTGAGGCAACCAGGCGCGCCGCCATGATCGCGCGAAGCAAGCAAATCATTTACTTTATTTTTGGAATCATCAATGTCTTGCTACTGTTGCGTTTCATCTTTCTTGCATTAGGCGCCAGCCAAGCTAGCCCGTTCGTCAACTTCATCTACGGGTTGAGTCGGCCGTTTGTGCTGCCCTTCCAGGGTATATTTGGCGAACCAACCTTCGGCGATGCGGTGCTGGAATGGGCCTCACTAGTTGCCATCGCCATCTATATGCTGATCGCTTATGGCCTTGCGCGTGTGCTTGAGCTGGCCTACGCCCCGCCACGAGTGAACGAGTAACGCAATCTTCCGGCGAGCACCCGCGGTGCGGCATAATTCAATCAGGGAATCGATCGAATACCTCGCTCCGTGCGCGACTCATGCCATCTTAATTGCAATATGGTATAATTTTACTGTTCTCCAGCGCTAAAATGCGATGGTTTCTTTTACCCGTTTGCTGGTAATTGCGATTCATCAGCGATGGTGAGGAGGCGTGGTATGGTAAGTGAAAAAGGACTGACAGATCTTCGCGCGCGGCTGGAAAAAGAGCGACGATCGCTGATCGGTGATATTGATACACTCAATATCGAAAATCAGACTCAACCCGACGACTACGGTGTTGGCAATCATCTTGCCGACGATGCAAGCGATGTCGTTAGCAGGGATCTCAATCTGGCGCTGCGTAGCAATTCACGAGATCTATTGACGCAGGTCGAAGCGGCACTGCGGCGTTTGGACGAAGGAACATACGGTGTCTGCGCGCGCTGCGGCAACCCAATTAACCCAGAGCGGCTTGAAGCGCTGCCCTACGCGACATATTGTATTACATGCCAATCGGAGATTGAGCACCAACGCTAAATGATATTCGCTTGTATTCCGGATGCTCTATTGGGGATCGCATCTTATGCGCAATCACGGCATTACCTAATACGTATCGAACATCGGAGATCGACGTGAGCGAGGAGTTTCGGCAACGCTGGCAGCGACCGGCCTTGGTCGCCCTGGCCGTAATTATTTTGGATCAGCTCACTAAGGCCTGGATTGTGCGTACCCTCGGCCCCACCGAGGGCAACAGCCGCCCACTGATCGGCGAGTGGCTGAGCTTTACATTCGTGAAAAACAATGGAGTTGCCTTTGGATTGTTCCGTGGCATCCCCTACTTCTTTACGATTACCTCGATTTTGATCAGCATTGGCGCGATCCTGTTCTATCGCTATCGACTGCCGAATAATCGGTTATGGGTTCAGTTCACCTTAGGCCTGATCGTCGGCGGAGCAATCGGAAACATTATCGATCGGCTGCGCTTTGGCTATGTCGTCGATTTCGTGCACGTGAGATGGTTCCCCGGTATTTTCAATCTGGCCGACAGCGCAATCACTGTCGGCGTGATCATGCTGGCGGGCTATCTCTTGCTGATTGGCGAAAATGGGAGTGGCGCTCGTCCTGGGCCGGCCGACGAGGCGCTGCTGGGCGAGCTCCTAGGTCAGGATCAGTGGCCGCAGCGAGGCGATCGGCAGTGATACTATGCCGGGTTTCTTAGACGACGGTTTAGCCACAGCGACCACAGAGGCTACATGACGATAGAGGATAGAGAATAATATTTATCGTGTGACAACCACTATCTTCTATCCTCTATCTTCTATTTTCGGTGGAGCAAGCGGATTGGGTGAAGAACAGCTGTGTTTCGAGGTAGCAAGCCTGCATGATGGGCTACGACTCGATCGCTATGCGGCTGATCAAGTCAGCGATCTCTCGCGGAGCTATGCCCGCCAGCTGATTGAAGACGCGCATATTCGGCTGAATGGCGCCGACGCCCGGCCAAGCTCGCTCGTCCATACCGGCGATATCGTTACTGTGCAGCGGCCGGTCGCGCAACCAACCGACCTGGTGGCGCAAGATATTCCGCTCAATATCGTCTACGAAGACGCCGATGTGGTGGTGATTGACAAACCAGCCGGGATGGTGGTGCATCCAGCGCCTGGGCACCTTGATGGCACGATCGTCAATGCACTGCTGGCGCGCTACCCGGATATCACTGTCGGAGGCGACCTGCGACCGGGCATTGTCCACCGGCTCGACCGCGATACATCGGGGTTGCTGGTCGCCACGCGCAACGACCACGCGCGCCACGCCATCCAGGCTCAACAGCAAGCTCGTACCATGATGAAAGCCTACCTTGCGGTGGTCGACGGGCGGTTCAAAGAGTCCACCGGCGTGATCGATGCGCCAATCGCCCGCCATCCGACCGATCGCATGCGTCAGGCAATTGTTGCGGGCGGGCGCCAGGCGCGCACGCATTGGACTGTGCTGGAGGAACTAGGCGAATATACCTTGATCGAGGCGCGCCTAGAGACCGGGCGCACGCACCAGATTCGGGTGCATTTCGCGCACAAGAGCCGCCCGCTGCTGGGCGACCCGCTGTATGGCCCCCGCAAGCCGCGCACGACTTTTGGGCTCACGCGACAGTTTTTGCACGCATACCGCCTGGGGTTTGTGCTGCCCGCCACCGGCGAATGGATCGAGTTTGAGTCGCCCTTGCCCGAAGATCTGCGCGCGGCACTTGAAAAACTGCGCGCTCGTGCGGCTGCAGCTCGGTAAATCCCTAAAATATACAGTTATATCAACCAGCGGAGCATATTCGCCAATCGACAGATCCAAGACTGGTGCTATACTAGATGGCGCTTGATGTAATCGGAACGATACAGTACCATCGTTTGACTGTAGCGAGTTCCGTATCGTTGTTTTGAGGAGACGCGTATGCGACCGAAAATTACCATCATCGGCGCTGGTTTCGTTGGTTCAACCGCTGCCCACTGGATCGCAGCCAAAGAACTCGGCGATATTGTGTTGATCGACATCATCGAAGGTATCCCTCAGGGTAAAGGGCTGGACTTGCTGGAGTCGAGCTCAATCGAAGGCTTCGATCTTCGTATCACCGGCACCAACGATTATGCCGACAGCGCCAATTCCGACGTCGTTGTCGTCACTTCCGGCGCGCCGCGCAAGCCCGGTATGAGCCGCGAGGATCTGATCAAGATTAATGCGAACATTACTCGCGACTGTATCGAAAAAGCCTCCACATATTCACCCAACGCGGTTATTATTATGGTTAACAACCCGCTCGACACCATGGCCTATCTGGCCAAGCAGGTCAGCGGCTTCCCCAAAGGCCGCGTGATCGGCCAGGCCGGCGTCCTCGACAGCGCGCGCTACCGCACGTTCATCGCTATGGAGGCAGGTGTGTCGGTCGAAGACGTGCAGGCGATGCTGATGGGCGGCCATGGCGACGAAATGGTGCCTCTGCCGCGCTTTACCACCATCGGCGGCATCCCGGTGAGCGAGTTCATCGCCAAGGATCGGCTCGATGCAATTGTCGACCGCGCGCGCAAAGGCGGCGGCGAAATCGTCAATCTGCTCAAGACCGGCAGCGCTTACTACGCACCCAGCGCCGCGACGGTTCAGATGGTCGAGGCGGTGCTGCGCGACAAGAAGCGTGTGATTCCTTGCGCGGCGTATCTCGAAGGCGAGTACGGGCTGAATGATATGTATTTCGGCGTGCCGGTGGTGCTGGGCGCTGGCGGCGTCGAGAAGGTGATTGAGCTTCAACTGAATGATGACGAAATGGCGCTGGTCAGGAAGAGCGCCGAGGCTGTGAAATCGTCGATCGAGGCGCTCAAGGCGATGTAATACCAACTTTACGCCTATGACTGAATCAAGCCGTCACGATAACGTTGCCGACGAAGCGCTGCTCTTACATCAGGTAGCCCAAGGTCAGCTTGTCGCGCTCGAACAACTCTTCGCACGCCATCAACGGCAGGTCTACCAACTGGCGCTGGGCATCACGCGCAATGCAGAGACGGCCGAAGAGGTACTGCAAGATACGTTCTATCGGCTTTATAGCCATGCGGCCGAGCTTGACACCGCGCTGCCGTTGTTGCCCTGGTTGTATCGCGTAGCGGCGAATCTGTCCTATAATCAATCGCGGCGGCGCAGCTTTTGGAGCGAGCCATTTCATGCCTTGGCTGAGCGCCTGCGCGTCCCGACGTTACGGCTGCCTGAGCAGATCGCCGAGCAGCATGAGCTTCAGCAAACAGTCCGCGCGCTGCTCGATGAATTGCCGCCCAATCATCGCGCTGTACTCGTGCTGCATTATTTAGAGGACTACTCGATTCCTGAGATCGCCGAGATCTTAGATTGCCCGGAAGGCACAGTCAAATCACGCTTGCATCATGCGCGCAAGTTGCTGCGCGCCTATTTGCAGCGCCGTTATGGCGGCGGTTTCATCCTGCCCGACCAATTATAATATGAGTATATCGCCGGCCACAAATGTATCATCACAGCCCATCCAAACCCGCTGGCAGCTGCTGGGCGGCGATCGCTTCTACATCGCAGCACGCTGGGCGGTTCTGGTGTTGCTGGCGCTGATCGGCAGCCTGCTGGTGAAAGCGCCAATCTGGCCGCCATCGTTGGCAATGCCGCCAATCTTGCTGCTGATTTGGGGCTATGGGCTGTTTAATCTGCTGGCGACAATCGCGCTGATTGCGCCGATCTTGAGTGGCCTGCTGAATGTTGCCTTTATCGTCGATATTATTTTCATCTCGCTGTTCACCTACTTTAGCCACGACCCGCGCGATCTGTTCTACCCGCTGTACCTACTGCCTTTGGTGAGCGCGTCATTTCGGCTTCGCCCAATCTCAAGCCTGTTGACCGGCTTCTTCGCCGCTGGCGTCTATGTCGTCGCCTATCTGCTCGCGCGCATCGGGCCGAACAATGGCACGCCGCCATACGAATTGCTGGCGCTGCTTGGTTTATTGCTGAAGGTCATTGCACTTTTGTGTATTCCCTGGCTCACCGGCGGTCTGGCCGAGCGCTGGACCGCCAACAACCGCCTGAGTGTTGCCCTGGCGGAACGGAAGCAGCAAGAAGCGCTCAACGAAGCCAACGCTTATCGTGACCAGATGCGCTCGCTCTACGAAGTAGCTTATACGCTCTCGACTACGATGAACTATCAGAGCGTGCTCGATACCGCGCTGACCGAGAGCCGCAAGCTGGTGCCACATACCTGCGGGTTGGTGCTGCTTTCGACCGGCGAGCCGGATGAGCTGTATATTGCCGCGTCATTCGGCATCCGCAACACTGATCAGAGCCAGCGTCTTCAGCTCGGCGCCGGCCAGATCGGGCAAGTGCTGCGGTCCTCGGATCCATGTGTCATCGCCGATGTAAGCCAAGAGCCCGAGCTGGCGCCGATTACGGCGCTGGCGCAGTGCCACGCGGCATGCCTGGTGCCGTTACGGGCGGCGCTGCGCACCTATGGTCTCATGTTGATCGCCAGCGATCGCATGCGTGCGTTCAACCAGGAGCAGCTGGGAATGCTCACCGCGCTGGCTAACTACGCGATTATCGCGCTACACAATGCGCAACTCGTACACGATCTGCGCGCGGAGCGCTCGAAGCTGCTCTCGAAAGAAGAAGAGGTGCGCCATCAGCTCGCGCGCGACCTGCACGACGGTCCAGCGCAAGCGCTGGCGGCGATCACAATGAATGTTGAGTTCATCAAGCGGCTGCTGGAGCGCGACCCGCCGCGCGTCATTGCCGAGCTCGATAAGCTCGGCGGGCTGGCCAAACGCACAACTCACGAGGTCCGCACGATGCTGTTCGAGCTGCGGCCGCTGGCGCTTGAGACTCAGGGCCTCGATACAACCTTGCGGCAGTATCTTGAGCGTTTTCAGAATAGCACAACCAACATTGGGATGGAGTCGAACGAAATTTCGGTCAGTCTTGATACGAAAACCGAGGGTACGCTGTTCAATATTATCCAGGAAGCGATCAACAACGCGCTCAAGTATGCCAAAGCCGAACATATCTGGGTGCGACTCAAGCAGACGCCGGGCACGCTCGAAGTTACCGTTCAGGATGATGGGCGCGGCTTCGATCTGCAAAAAGTGCTCGAGTCCTACGAGAAGCGCGGTTCGTTCGGCCTGCTGAATATCGAGGAGCGCGCCAAGCTGATCGGTGGCACTTCCGAAATGATGTCGGCACCCGGCGAGGGCACCACCGTGCGTGTGACCGTACCCCTTTTGTAATTGGAGATTGCAGATTGCAGATTGTAGATTAAGACACTTAATTTGCAATCTGCAATCGGGTGCCCTCTGAGCGAATTTGCAATGGAAAACCCTTACCTCGACCCAGCCCGCGTCCGCGCCGCGCTGCGCTCATTAGATCTGCGCCCCGCGCGCGACATGGGGCAGAATTTCTTGACCGATGCGAGTGCGCTTGGCACAATTGTTGCCGCCGCCGAGCTGACGCCGCATGATACCGTGATTGAAGTCGGACCGGGCCTTGGCGTGCTGACATGGGAGCTGCTGCAACATGCCGGTCGTGTGGTCGCGGTTGAGCTCGACCGGCGGCTGGCCGAGCGCCTCCGCCAGGAATTCGCCCCAGAGCCGCGCCTCACCGTCGTCCAGAGCGATATCTTGAAGCTACCGCCAGGCGATCTCGTAAAGGATGAAGGCGAAGTATTTCATCCTTCATCCTTCATCCTTCATCCTTATAAAGTGGTGGCCAACCTGCCCTACGCAATCACCTCTGCCGCGCTGCGGCACTTCCTCGAAGCCGAGAACAAACCGACCACAATGGTGGTGCTAGTGCAATGGGAAGTTGCTGAACGCATCGTCGCGCGGCTCGGCGACATGAGCGTGCTGGCCCATTCCGTGCAGATCTATGCCGAGCCGGAGATCGTCGCTCGCGTGCCGGCCAGCAGCTTCGTGCCCGCGCCTGCAGTCGACTCGGCGGTGCTACGGCTGCAACTGCGCCCGCACCCGGCCACCGATGTCGAGGTCGCGCCGCTAATGCGATTGATCAAGGCCGGTTTCCTCCAGGCGCGCAAAAAACTCGCCAACGCCCTGCCGACCGGCCTGGCCTCGCTGGGCACCCAGGTCGAAAAGCAGCGCGCTGTCGCTGCGCTCACGGCTGCTGGCGTCGACCCCAACCGCCGCGCCGAGACCTTGACATTGGAAGAATGGGCGAGAGTCTACCGCGCGCTTTTTAACGATCAAGATCCCGAATAGCCGAAAGATCACCGCAACTTGGCGATGCCATTGCCGCGATGATACCGATCGATCACGATACCTCTTCGTGGGCGCGCATCGTCTTTATCGCCGTCGTCGTCGGACGCCTGGTATTTGGCAAGAAATGTCAAGTCTGCTACGACCCGGCATGCTACATTTCTGCTGTTCAATGAACAACATCGCTTTCATTCAGCTAAAGGAGGTCGTATGAAATTCCGTACCCGCATCTTCGCCATCGCCCTTGTCGTTTTCACTCTGCTATCGCTCGCGGCGTGCGGCGGTAGTGCGCCGGCCAAGCTTAGCGATATCCCGGTGTACCCCGACGCGACGGTGCTCAAGCCCGGTGAGAACCCCATGGCTGATACCCTGGCCAAAAATGTCCAGCAGGCCGCCAACATGGGTGCCAACATCGATCAGAAAATCTTCGCGCTGCCGAAGGAAGCCTCGTGGGATCAGGTCAAGAAATTCTACTCCGATAAGCTGACTGCCGGCAGCTGGTCGACCTCGAACTTGCCAATCCCCGATAACGACATGTTTAAGATGTCGCTTTGGACACGCGGCAGCCAGAGCCTCACCGTCGCACAGATCACAGAGCCAATCAGCAAAGACTCGTTCCTGCTGTTCTCGCTGGCGACGCAATAGCCACCATAAAGAACCGAGAACTGCGAGTGATGCCAGTTCTCGGTTCTCATTTCTCGGTTCTTCGGCGTCAGGCCGCCACCGCGCTCGCATCCTGGTCGGCCCGTTCCGACACCGAGCCGATTGAGAAGTACTTCGCCTCGGGGTGATGCACGACGATCGCGGCGGTGCTCTGCTCAGGCACCAGCTGGAAGGCGTCGGTCAAGGTCACGCCAATCTGCTCGGCCGGCAAGATACTGAACAACTTACCGTGCTCGTCGAGATCGGGGCAGGCCGGGTAGCCCCATGAGTAGCGCTTACCCTGCTCGCCGCGCAGGCCCAGCCCCTGGCGCACCACTCGATTGGTATATTCGGCGAGCGCCTCGGCCAGCGAAACGCTCAGGCCATGGATGAAGTAGCCGCGACTGTAGTCGCCGGCTTTCTGCAGCTCCTCGGTCAAGTCGTCGACGCGGGTGCCCATTGTGACGATCTGGAATGCCGCTATGTCGAACTCGCCATCGTCCACCGAACGGAAGTAATCCGCCAGACACAGACGCTCGCGTTCTGGCTGGCGCGGGAACACAAAGCGCGTCAGCTCGCGCACCGTCGACAAATGCTTCGGGAGCGGGCCTTGCCCGGCCTCCGGCCCCCAGCCGCCGCTGCCAACCTCGACTAGTGATGTTGGGTCGTAGACGATGACTTCATTGCCGCTCGACTGCACTGGGAAGTAGCCATACACAACTTTCGGTTCCAGCCAGCCCTCGCGTTCGGCTTCGCGAATCAAGTCGCGGACCTTGATCTCGAACTCAGCTTTAAGTTGCTCCCACTCCGACCCCTTCGCGTTCTTGGCGCCCCACTGCAGCCGGTACAACGCGTTGCGATCCAGACAATCCACCACATCCTGCAGCTTGATGCGCGTCACCACCTGCGCGCCCCAGAACGGCGGCACCGGCACCCGCACATCGCGGCGCACGTTCGAGCGCGTCTGTTCGCCATTTTGGCTGGCCTTCCCAAGCTCGGCCAGCGCCATGCGCCCGCGCTGCTTCTGACGCAACACTCCTGCGGCATCCACCTTCACTTGGTGAACGAATCCGGCGCGAATAGCTGGATCGGAAAGCTTATCCATCGTCTCCAATCCCTCGAACGCATCCTTGCAGTAAAACACGCCTGGGTCGTATGGCTCTTCGTCGCCGACAAACAGAATGCGCTGGCCATACTGCTTGTTGATCGCCGCGCCGCCGACCAGCACCGGGAACGACAGCCCGCGCCGGTGCAACTCCTGAACGCACAGCGGCATCTGCTTCGATGTGCTGACCAACAGCGCCGAGAGGCCGATCGCGTCGGCCTTGACCTCGACCGCCTTCTCGATGATCGTGTTTAACGGCACCTGCTTGCCCAGGTCGTAGACGGTGTAGCCGTTATTTGCCAGGATCGTATGCACAAGGTTTTTACCAATGTCGTGCACATCGCCATACACCGTCGCTAGCACGACTTTGCCCTTGGTAGTCCCCTCCAGCTTGTCTAGGTACTGCTCCAGGTACGCCACCGATTTCTTCATCACCTCGGCGCTCTGCAGCACAAACGGCAGAATCAGCTTGCCCGCGCCAAACAGATCGCCGACTTCTTTCATCGCCGGCAGCAGCACATCGTTCAGCACGCCAACCGCCGCCTCGCCGCGCGGCATTGCAAATTGCGCCGCATCAGCTGCGCCAATTTGCAATTTGAAATTTACAATATCCACCCCCATGCGCTCCGCCATCAGGAGATCAATGTCTTCTTCCACGCCCTCTTTCTTGCGATGGACGATCTTCCAGTGCAGCCGCTGCGCCACGGTCATGCCGGCGGTTGGGTCGGCCCTTGTCTCGGTCTCGGCCGCGGCGTTCTCTTCGAAGAACTGGATGAACCGTGCCAATGCGCCATCGTCGCGGTTGAAGATCAAATCTTCGCAGATCTGGATCTGCTCGGCCGGGATCTCGGCGTAGGGTACCACATGCGACGGGTTGATGATCGCCGAGTCCAGCCCGGCGTCGACGGCATGCTTCAGAAATACCGAGTTGAGCGCGGCGCGGGCATGCGGCGCGACGCCGAAGCTCAAATTCGAGACGCCCAGTGTTGTGAAGCAGCCCGGAATCTCGCGCTTGACCGCGCGGATGCCCTCGAGCGTCTCGATTGCGGCGCGGCGCAGCTCTTCCTGGCCGGTGGTGATTGGGAAGGTCAGCACGTCGAAGATCAGCGACTCGGCCGGCACACCATACTCGTCGCACGCGATCTGCGCGATCCGCTTGGCCACCGCCAGCTTGCGCTCGGCAGTATGGGCCATGCCTTCCTCATCGATCGTCATTGCCACGGTCGCGGCGCCATAGCGTGCCACCAGCGGCATGGTGCGGTCGAGCTTGTCGCCGCGCCCGCCTTCCAGCGAGAGCGAATTGACGATCGCGCGGCCGGGGTAGATCTCCAGCGCCGCCTTCAGCACATCGGCCTCGGTGGTGTCGATCACCAGCGGCAGCTCGACATTCATGGTCAGTTTCTTCAGCAGGCTGACCATCTGCTCCTTCTCGTCGGCGCGCTCGGTCATCGCCACGCAGACATCGAGCGTGTGCGCGCCGCCGTCGACCTGCTCGCGCGCGACCTCCAGCACGCCGTCGTAGTCGTCGTTCAGCAGCAACCGCTTGACCTTGCGCGAGCCGAGCGTATTCACGCGCTCGCCAATCATCATCAGCGTGAGATCCTGGCGCAGCGCCGCGGCCTTCACGCCCGACGACACGCTGGGGATATACTCGATCTGGCGCTCCGCCGGGGTCCGGTCGTAGCCGATCGCGGCGCGCAGCAGGGCGATATGCGCGGGCTTGGTGCCGCAGCAGCCGCCGACCGCGTTCACGCCATACTCGCGCACGAAATCGCCCAGAATACGCGCGAACGGCGCTGGTTCCATTGGGTACACCGTCTCGCCGTCGACCTCCAACGGCAGGCCGGCGTTGGGAATGCACGAGATCGGCAGGCGCGAATGCGCGCACAGGTATTGGATCGCCTCGCGCATATGCTCCGGCCCAGTCGAACAATTCAGCCCGATCACGTCGACCGGCATCGCTTCCAACGTCGCAATTACCGACGGGATCTCGGTGCCCAACAGCATGCGCCCGGATAGATCGAGAAAAACCTGCCCCTGCACTGCGACACTGCTGCCGCTCGCCTGCTTGGCGCGGCGGATACCGTCGAGCGCGGCCTTGACCTCCAGAATGTCGACGCTGGTCTCGACCAGTAGCAGATCCACGCCGCCGGCGATCAGCGCGCTGGCCTGCTCGCAGAAGATGTCGGAGAGCTGGTCGAAGGTAATATCCGAGAGCGCCGGATCGTCGGACGAAGGCAACTTGCCGGTCGGGCCAAGCGACCCCGCGACATAGCGCGGGCGGCCATCCTTGGCCTCGAAGCGATCGGCAACACGGCGGGCCAACTGCGCGGCCGTGCGGTTAATCTCGGCGGTGCGATCCGCCAGGCCCCACTCTTCCAGGCGCAAGCGCGTCGACTGAAATGTGTTGGTCTCCAGCACATCGCAGCCAGCCTCCATAAATGAGGTGTGAATCTGCTCAATTACGTCCGGGCGCGTGATCACCAGGAAGTCGCGATTGCCGTTGGTCCGCTCGCCGCCATAGTCCTCGGCGGACAGGTTGAACAGATCGATGCTCGTGCCCATGGCGCCATCATACAGCAGCACGCGCTGTTTGAATGATTCGAGATATGTCGGTTTCGATTGAGTCATGCTTTACCTCTATGGTTGCAGACATAAAAAACACCCCACGCGCTGGCGTGAGGGTTCAACTATTCCACCTCATCTCCCAGCTTGCGCTGTCGGAGTTAGCACCTTCCCGAATCGTAGATTTCAGATTGCAGATTGGAGATTTCAGATTGGTGGTAGCTCAATCTGCAATCTGCAATTTGCAATTTGCAATCCGTCCGGGGGTTGCCGGGGTTTCACAGGGCCGGTCCCTCCACCCCTCTCGATGAGCAATTCTTCAATTATTCCGCGCAGTATACACGGCTGCGCGCCGGTTGTCAATCGATTACCACCAGAATGTATGGCCGTTCAGCATGCTACGAATCTGATCGCAGATCTTGTCGGGTCGGATCGGCTTACTAATAAAGCTATCGAACCCGGCGTCCTTGGCGCGCAGGCGGGTCTGGTGCATAATATTCGCGGTGACCGCGGCAATATGCGCGCGCGCCGACTGCGGATGAGCGCGCAGCCGCTTCAGCACCGCGAAGCCATCGTCGCCGGGCAGGCCAATGTCGAGCAAGATCAGGTCCACCTGGGGCAGCGCTTCGATCAGTTGGATCAGCTTGGCGCCATTGCCCCGGTGATAGAAATGCTTGAACCCGGCGTGCCTGACCAACTCTTCGACCACCAGGTACGAATTTGGATCGTCTTCCACCAGGATGATATAAGCCTCTTCGGCGCGCACCGCAGCCGTGTTGGTCATGTTAATACCTCGTTGTAAGCGATCAGTTGGTCGATTCGTAAGCCAATCGTATTGATCTGTTCGTCAGTTGCAATCGGCAGCGTGAAACGAAAGTTTGATCCGTGACCCAGCTTGCTGGAAACCGAAAGCTCACCACCATGCAGCTCGACCAGGCGCTTGCTAATCGGCAAACCAAGCCCAGTGCCGCCGTAGCGGCGCGATAGCGTCTCATCGGCCTGGCGAAATTCCTCGAAGATCATGTCCAGATTTTCGTCGGCGATTCCAATACCGGTATCTTCGACCTCGACCACAACGTACGACGGCTCGGCGCTCGATCGACCATTGGTGCTCTGCAGCGTCGGCGCGACATAAACACGCATGGTGATACTGCCGCGATCGGTAAACTTAATCGCGTTGGACAGTAAATTGAGCAGCACTTGCGACACGCGCATGCGGTCGACATACACCAATGGAAGATCATCGGCCAGCTCTTGGCGCAGCACAATTGGTTTGCCATGCGTCAGGCTGCTAGCCGTCATTTGAGCATCCTGAATAATCGGCTCCAGCTGGGTCGGCTCGCATTGCAGTTCGAGGCGCCCGGCTTCGAGCTTGGCATTATCCAGAATGTCGTTCAGCAGCTTCAGTAGATAGTTGCCCGAGTCGTAAATGCGGCTCATGTAATTGTGCTGCTCGTCGCTGAGCGGGCCTTTCAGCTCCTGCTTAAGAATATAGGAGAAGCCGATAATTGCGTTTAGCGGTGTGCGCAGCTCGTGGCTCATGTTCGCGACAAACTGCGATTTCATGCGATTAGCGTACTCGGCGACAGCGCGCGCATGTTCAAGCTGCTTATTCGAGGCCTGGAGCTGGTTATTCAAAAAGTCTTTCTCTAGGAGCGCACGTTGGAGCTGCTTCTCGCTCTCGAACAGCTGCGCCTCACGCCGCTCAACCTTGTGGTAGCTGTCGATCGCCCACTCCACCGCCGCAAAGAAGCTCTGCGCCGAAAGCATGGCCACAAGTGCGCTGAGGAAGGCAAGCAACATGGCTGCCATAAATGGCAGGTGAAAGATCTCGTTGCCATGATCGGTCACAATCGCCGCGCCCCCAAGCAGGAATACTGAGCCGGTTGCCACTAGGAAGCCAACCCGCGGGCTAAGCAAGATTCCAGCGATTCCGACGACCAAAGGAGTAAAGTAAATGTACGGGTTTTCTCGCAGATCGTAGAAGTGAAATGTTACGGTGATTCCGGCGAGCGAGCCGGTGAGGAACAGCGCGACGGCCCATTGATAGGCTCCGCGCTTCCGTACGATATTGGCGAGCCAGTAGGTGATCAGAAACACAAGGCCGATCGGAAACGACAGCGCAGTCGAGCTGTTGGAGATAAACCCGATCGAGAACAGAACCATGCCGGTGACGCCCAGGCTGCGCAGCAGCAAGACGAACGAGTCTTCGCGCAGCGACTGCGTGTATTCCTCGAGCTTGGGCTGTCTCGGCTGTGCTGTTGTGATGCGATCGCTCATGGTAGAGGTTCAAAGTGAAAGTTCTAAGCTCTATTGTACGACAAATCTTGGTTCTGTGAAGAATGCTACTGTGACAAGTAAATGACAATTAAGAAAATATGTTGAAGCGCGGCGGTCGACGACCGCCGCGCTTCGCCACATGTTCGCTGCCGGGCAGATCTACTCAATCAACCTAAGAATGCCCTTCCGAACCGGCCGGCTGCTGGCCCGGCACCTGCTCGCCGCCGGTGGCCACGTTGTCGTCGCGCCCTAGCAGCCGTAGCCCTCGTTTGACGACCTCCGACACAGTCAGTCCAAAGTGCTTGTAGATCTCCTTATATGGCGCCGACGCCCCAAAATGCTCCAGGCTGATCACGTCGCCCGCATCGCCGACCCAGCGATGCCAGCCCTGTCCCACGCCGGCTTCAACCGAAAGCCGCGCGCGCACGTCGGGCGGCAGCACGCTGTCGCGATATTCCTGCGGCTGCTGCTCGAACAGCTCCCAGCTGGGGAAGCTTACCACCCGCGCCCGCACGCCCTGCTTGCTCAGCTCGTCGTGCGCCTCCAGCGCCAGCGCTACCTCCGAGCCGGTCGCCAAGATGATCAGCTCTGGCGAACCATCAGCAGCGTCAAGCAGCGTATACGCGCCTTTGCGCACCCCCTGCGCCGAGCTCACCTTGGCCTGGTCGAACACCGGTAGTTTCTGCCGGCTAAACACCAGCGCCGTCGGCCCATGCGCCCGCTCGATCGCGACCTGCCATGCGACCACGCTCTCATTCGCATCGCCAGGCCGCAGAAGGACTAGGTTCGGCATCGCGCGCAGCGCCGCAAGATGCTCGATCGGCTGATGGGTTGGCCCATCCTCACCCAAGCCAATGCTGTCGTGGGTGAACACATAGATCACCGGATACTCGGACAGCGCCGCCAGGCGAATCGCGCCGCGCATGTAATCCGAGAACGTGAAGAATGTGCCGCCGTAGGCCCGCAGGCCGCCGTGAACAGCCATGCCATTCAGCGCCGCACCCATGCCATGCTCGCGCACGCCGAACCAGATGTTGCGATTCTGGTACGCGCCCGGCTGAAAGCTGACCTCGCCTTTCGTTGGCATTTCATTCGACGAGGCCAAGTCGGCGGAACCGCCGATCACCCAGGGCACCTTGGCCTTGATCGCCTCCAGCGCTTTCCCCGAGGCCTGGCGCGTCGCCAGTTCGCCGTCGGCTGGCGTGAAACGCGGCAGATCGGCATCCCAGCCATCCGGCAGTTTGCCGGCGAGCGCTTGCTGCAGCTGGCCGCCTTCGCCAGGGAATGCCTTGCTATACGCATCAAATTGGCTCTGCCACACCGCTTGCAGCTTGGCCCCGCGCTCGCCGAACGAGCGCATATGCGCCAGCGCCTCGGGCGGAACGAAGAACTTTTTGTCGGGGTCCCAGCCGTAGAATTCCTTGGTCTTCCGCAGGTTGTCTTCGCCCAGCGGGTTGCCATGTACTTTGCTGGTGCCCTGTTGCGGGCTGCCGTAGCCAATCACCGTGCGCACCGCGATCATCGACGGGCGCCCAGTCTCGGCCTGGGCTGCGCGGATCGCATCCTCGATCGTGGTCAGGTCGTTGCCATCGGCTACCCGCACGATGTGCCAGCCATACGCGTCGAAGCGCTTGAGCACATCCTCGGTGAAGGCCAAGCTGGTTGGGCCGTCGAGTGAGATATGGTTGTCGTCGTAGAGATAGATCAGTTTGCCCAGCTTCAGGTGGCCCGCCAGCGAAGCGGCCTCGGATGCCACACCCTCCATCAGATCGCCGTCGCTGACAATCGCGTAGGTGTAGTGCTCGATCAGGTTATAATCTGGGCGGTTATATGTCGCCGCCAGGAATGCCTCGGCGATCGCCATGCCAACGCCATTGCCAAATCCTTGCCCGAGCGGGCCGGTACTCACTTCGACACCGGGCGCTAAGCCGTACTCGGGGTGACCCGGCGTTTTCGAGCCCCACTGCCGAAAGCGTTTCAGCTCGTCGAGCGGCAGGTCATAGCCGGTCAGGTACAGCAGGCTATACAGCAGCATTGAGCCATGGCCAGCCGAAAGGACGAAACGGTCGCGGTTGGGCCATTTGGGGTCCTGTGGGTTGAAGCGTAGAAAGCGCGACCACAGCACATATGCCATCGGCGCCGCGCCGAGCGGTAGGCCAGGGTGCCCCGAATTCGCCGCCTGCACGCCGTCGATCGCCAGCATGCGAATCGTATTGATCGCCAGCTGGTCCAAATCGGTGTATCGTTCAGTCACAAAGCAATCCTTTCAGAATGTAGGAGTCAGAATTCAGGAGTCAGAATAACTGACACAAATATAAAGCTGATCAATGCGACCCAGCGATACCTTCTGAATTCTGACTCCTGACTCCTGAATTTTTGGTTACTGTCGTGCCTTCCAATCGGCCAAAAAACGCTCGATCCCGATGTCGGTTAATGGATGCTTCATGCTCGCCTCAAGCACTTTGAAGGGACAGGTGGCGATGTGCGCGCCCGCCAGCGCCGAATCGATCAGGTGGCGCGGGTATCGGATCGATGCCGAAAGAATCATCGTTTTGATTGCCTCGTCGTTGCGGTAGATCTGTGCAATCTCGCGGATCAATTGCATGCCCTCAACGCCGGTGTCGTCGACGCGCCCAATGAACGGGCTGATGATGAACGCGCCCGCGCGTGCGGCCATCAGTGCTTGAGCAGCATTGAAACAGAGCGTCACATTTGTGCGAATACCATCTTTCGCAAGCTGGTACACGGCTTTCAGGCCTTCAGTCGTGCTGGGCACTTTTATAATCACATTCGGATGCCACTGAGCATACTCGCGACCTTCTTTGACCATTCCCTGGGCATCCAGCGAGACGGTCTCGGCGCTGATCGGCCCATCAACGAGCGTGGCAATCTCGCTGATCGTGCTTTTGAAGTCGGCACCCTTCTCCTTGGCGAGCAGGCTCGGGTTGGTCGTCACACCGCTGAGAATTCCCCAGCTAGCGGCCTCGCGAATCTCGTTGATATTCGCGCTATCAAGAAAGATTTGCATGACATTCGGCTCCTTTGTTTCACAGAGCAGTGTTCTGATCTGCTCATTTGTTATGCTACACCTGCCTGGTGAAGAATATCACTGAATGGCCCATGTGTAGTCTCATTTATCCGAGATTCTGCGTCATCAAATAAGAATCAGCAAGAATTCGACCATGCGGCATTCGCCAAGTTCAAGATCGCTCAATCTTTCCTCCAACGTAATTGATACGCTCGATTATAACACGTCAATCAGGTGGTCAGTTGAGTGCTCGTCCGCGCGACCGACGCAGTTTGCACCACTGCGCTGGTGTGCATTTTGTCATACCAAGGGCTTATTCTGCGACTAATCGAAATAGTAGGCAAAAAGCCTCTTGAAGCGATCATGATTTTGTGCTATATTGCACTTTGCATAACATGACCAAAGCCGTCTTGATAGAAAGCCGGACCCAGTGAACGATAGACTCGATCTGCTGTTGTCCACGGCCCGCGAGAAGCGGCACCTCTCCTCCGTATCTGCCTACGACTATTCCCGATCGCCGAACCCGCCATCCGAGCACACTGCCAGTTCAGCCGCATATCGGCAAGCCGGTGCTTCCGACGCCGAGCTTCCATCCGCCGGGCTGCCCGCGGCCTACGACGAGGACGAGTTCGACAGCGTTGATCTCGACGCCGAATTGGAGCAGGAAGGCATCGTCGTCGACGATCCCGTTCGCATCTATTTGCGCGAGATTGGCCGTGTAAGCTTGCTGACCGCGCAAGAGGAGCAAGTTCTAGCCCAACAAGTCGAGCGCGGCGAACGCGCGGCGGCACGGATCGATTGTGGCGACCACACGATTGATGAAGGATCGCAGCTCAAACGCTGGACGTATGAAGGTCAGATTGCCCGCGAGCATTTGATCCAGGCAAATCTACGGCTGGTGGTGTCGATCGCTAAAAAGTATCTTGGGCGCGGGATGTCATTTCTGGATCTCATTCAAGAAGGTAATATCGGCCTGATGCGCGCCGCCGAGAAGTTCGACTATCATCGCGGGTTTAAGTTTTCGACCTATGCAACCTGGTGGATACGCCAGGCAATCACGCGCGCAATCGCCGACCAGAGTCGTACGATCCGCTTGCCGGTGCATGTCGGCGAAACGATCAACCGCGTGTTGCGCACGACCAATCGCCTGCAGCAGTCGACGGAGCATGATCCAACCCCCGATCAAGTCGCGAGCGAGCTTGGCATCCCGGCCGACAAGGTTCGTCGCGCGCTGGAGGTTTCGCGTCAGACGGTGTCGTTGGAGACGCCGGTAGGCGCCGAGGGCGATGCGGTGCTGGGCGATTTTATCGAGGATAAGATTGGCGCACCGCCACTCGATAGCGCCGCTCAGCACATTCTGCGCGAGCAGCTTGAGGTTGTGCTGCAAAAGCTGCCTGAGCGCGAGCGGCGGATTATACAGCTGCGTTATGGGCTATGCGATGGGCAGTATCGCACGCTCGAAGAGGTCGGCCGAGAATTTGGTATTACTCGCGAGCGCATCCGCCAGATCGAAGCGCGCGTCCTACGCAAGTTGCGGCATCCACACTACGGCCGACATTTGCGTGGGTATCTTGAGTAGCAGTAGTGCGATCTGAGTTCCCATAGTTCCCTCAGTTCCTGTGCGAAGGAACTATGGGAACTATGGGAACTTGCGAAACTCGGATCGAAGCCTGTACTTAGAACTCACCGCACCAATGTCAGCGCCGTGCCCACCACCGCGCCGACACAAAGCACCGCCAGCATGCCCGCCGGCATATCGAGCGGGTGCGACGAACGTGGATGCCGCGCGATCACGATGATGCCGAGCAATGTGGTTGGGAGCGCGAGCAGGCCGCCAAACAATGTCAGCGTAACGACCGCGATACCGGCAACCAAGCTGCGCAGGCGCGCCGCGCCAGATAATGCCGCGTTCGCGAATGCCGGATCGAGCCAGACCATAACGCCGATCGGCGTAGCGCATGCGGCGATCAGATAGGCCGAGCCATACAAACCCAGATTGGCAGCCGGCGAGGCATCCAATCTCCACACCTGCGCCGCCGGCAGCGCCAAACTGAGCGCAACACACAGTGTTACCACGTGAATAAGCTGGTCGAGCATGAACGGGCCAATCGGCGGGCCGGGAATTCGCTCGCCAAAGCGTACCTTCCACCGGTCAGCGGCGATATGCACCGCTGTGATACCCAGCATCACCGGCCAGAGCGCTAGCGCCGCGCGATCCAGCAGCGGCAGCAGCAACATGCAAGCCAGCACAATTCCACCATGGATCAACAGACCATCCCAGTGTCGCTTGCGCAGCACCAGCCAGAATGGTTGAAGTACAAAGTCGGCCACAAGGTGGGCGAACAAGAACAAGTACAACATCGCGATTACTCCTTCATTGCGGACTCCATGTATGAACAGAAAAGAGCGCTGAATTTTCGCGGTGCAACACGAGCGAGAGGTAGGCAAAATTGATCGTTTATCGCACATATTTCATTGCTGGTGGACGATCTGTCCCTACTCACCGGAATGCTCAAGCTGATCGAGATTCAGCACGCTCACCCGCGCACGCTCGACCCGGATCAATCCCTGATCGCGCAGGTTGGCGAGAACACGATTCACCGTTTCGCGGGTCGTCCCCGAAAGGCTCGCGAGATCATCTTGCGTCAGATGCAGGTCAATTCGGATCACGCCGCCGTCGGCGAAACCATAGCGCGCAGCCAGATCGAGCAGCTGGCGCACGACCCGTTGTGATGCCGAGAGATTGGCCAGTTGCTCGGCTACAATGTTGCTTTGGCGCAACCGCGCCACCATCACCTCAAGCACCGATGCGGCGATTGGCGGGCAGGCGTTGATGGTGTGCAGAAACGCGGCACGATGCAGTGTCAGCGTAGCAGTCCCGCACATTGCTTCGGCGCTCGCCGCGCGCGGTTGGCCATCCAGCAGCGCCATCTCGCCGAAGAAATCACCATCGCGAAAGATCGCCACCGTCAGCTCCTGGCCATCTTCGCTGGTGGTGTAGATCCGCACCTGCCCGCTCACAATGATATACAGCGTGCTGCCAATACTGCCCTGGTGAAAAATGGTCTCGTCGCGCTGAAACGTCTGCGAACCGATGCTGCGCGCTAACAACGCGAGTTGATCGTCGGTCAGCCGTGAAAAGGCCGTTACACGTTTGAGCAACTCGGGCTTGTTCATCGGTTCCCCCATCGCTTATTTATCGTGACAAAGTTATTATAGGAGAATACCCATACCAATACTATGATCTATGTCACGCAACTATGATCGCCAGTGCTCAGGAGTCAGAAGTCAGGAGTCAGAATAGTAAGACATTCTGACTCCTGACTTCTGACTCCTGAGCACTGGCTCCTGGCTCCTGGTTTGGCAAGCGTCAAGCCCTCTGGTATCATAGCGCGGTGATTTGGACAATTTCCGACCTACATCTTTCATCGGTGAATCCAAAACCGATGGATATTTTTGGCGATCGCTGGAGGAACCACCCCCAACGCATCGCAGCGGCATGGCATGAGCGCGTGAACGGCGACGACACGGTGCTGATCGCCGGCGATATTTCATGGGCGCTGAAATTACCGGATGCCTTGCCGGATCTCCAGTGGATCGGCGAGCTGCCAGGGCGCAAGGTGCTCTCGCGTGGCAACCACGACTACTGGTGGGAGAGTGCCGGCCGCGTCCGCCGCCAGTTGCCGCCCTCGCTCGCGGTGGTGCAGGCCGATGCACTCGATCTCGGCATTGCAGTGGTCTGCGGCACTCGCGGCTGGATCACACCCGAGACGCCTGGCTTCAAACCCGCCGAAGATCTGGTGGTGTATAATCGCGAGCTCGTGCGGCTCGATTTGGCCCTGACCGCTGCCCGCAAGCTGGCCGGCGAAACCAAGCCGATCATTGTGATGTTTCACTACCCGCCATTCCTCGACGGCCGGCCAACCGAGTTCGCCCACCGAATCGCTGCCGCCGGTGCGGCCGCCTGCATCTATGGGCACCTGCACCGCCCGCACGATTGGGCGATGGCGACCCAGGGCCTGGTCGACGGCGTTTACTACCAGCTCACCGCCTGCGATTACCTTGGTTTTGGGCCGGTCGCCGTGCGTGGCCTGGACCGCGTCGCTCGGCTCACAGATTAACGACCGATCCTCGTTCAGTAGCACTTTCGTTCGCCACCTATCGTTGCTATTCGTGGGTCATCGTTTCGCCCAGCGGGGCGAAACGATGACCCACAAAAATGTAAAGTACCATGCTGCCGCAGGCTAAGAAGCGTGTCGCAGTAGCCCGAAATGCATTAGCAACTATGTTCTAAAAAGCAATGGACAAAACATCGATTTAGCGGTATAATATGCTGAGAATCGAGGCGTGCATAAAGTAGAGTTTTTATCAGCTGGCGGTGTGCGTGCCGCCGCTGATCGCGTTTGGAGGCACCATGGAGATCGGGATCGTCCGGCCAATTAGCATCAACGACGAGATGCGCACGGCCTACCTGGAATACGCAATGAGCGTCATCGTCTCGCGGGCGCTGCCCGACGCGCGCGATGGCCTCAAACCGGTTCAGGTTCGCATTCTGTATGGCATGTGGGATATGGGCATCCGGCACAGTACACCATACAAAAAGTGTGCGCGTATTGTTGGTGATGTGCTGGGTAAGATGCATCCCCATGGCGACACAGCCGTGTACGACGCGCTGGCCCGCCTGGCCCAGCCCTGGAATATGCGCTATCCGCTGATTGATGGGCAGGGCAATTTTGGATGTTTTACCGGCGACACGAAGATTAAGCTATTAGATGGCACTGAGCGCACATTTGAGGAACTGGCGCAATTGCCGCCCGGTGAGCCATTCTTTGTCTATTCGGTGGATACTAATGGGCGTATTGTGGTTGGTGAAGGCCATTCCTCGCGTATCACACGACGCAAGGCGCAGGTGATCGAATTGACCTTCGACGATGGATCCACCGTTCGTTGTACGCCAGACCATCGTTTCATGCTGCGCGATGGTTCCTGGAAGCAGGCACAGCATCTGACGATTGACGATAGTCTCATGGCGGGATATTTCGATGTAGCGCTTGTAAGGAGCACATCTAATGATTACCTGCGCGTTCTCCAGCCAACCACTGGCAAGTACGAGTTCGTGCATCACCTGGCGGATAAGTACAACGAACAGCGAGGGCAGGTTGAGAATGTGAGCCGGCCGTTCGTGCGCCACCACAGGAACTTCAACCGCTTCGATAACCGCCCGACGAACCTTCAGCGGATGAAGTGGCGCGACCACCTGCGGCTACACACCGATCGGAATCGCGAACTCTGGGAAGATGAAGAGTTTCGAGAGGCATTTCAGGCCGGAGTTCAGACCTTCTATACAGCGAACCCCGAAGCGGTTGAGGCGCGGCGGCAGAAGTTGTCTGAGGCAACACGTAATTGGTATCAGGAAAACCCTGAGGCCGTTCGTCGTCTGGCGGAACTGGCACGAGAGCAGCATAGGAAAGATCCTGAACAAGCTCGTCGAATGGTGCGGACACTCTGGAAAAATCCTGCCATGCACGAGCTGCATCGCGCGAAAATAACAACTCAGCGTCGAGATCCTATGTTTCGCGCAGCACAATCTGAGGCGGTTCGAAATAGCAACGCCGGTCGTCTGGCGCAAAATCCGAAGATGATGATTGAACTCACAGCACGGGCTGTCGATTCATTGACTCAAAAGTGGAGCGACTCAGCGTACGCGCGACGGGTAATGCGCACGAAGATCGCAGGCTACGTTTCGCGGTTACTGGCAGAATTTGAGCGCGCTCAGATTACGCCAGAGTTTTACGATGCACATCGTTACGCGAACTGGATACCTAACAGCCAGAAGGCCCTCTCATACTTCGAGAGCTTCGACGAGTTGCTGGCGGTCGCCGCGACGCACAACCATCGCGTTGTCAACATTCACTGGCTCGACGAGCGCGTGGATGTGTACGACATTACCGTCGACGAGCACCACAACTTCATGCTCGCGAATGGCTCTGTAGTGCATAATTCGGTCGACGGTGACCCCCCTGCAGCAATGAGATATACTGAGGCGCGCCTTTCGGCCATCGCCGAAGAGCTTTTATTTGATATCGACAAGAACACTGTCAATTTCCGCGATAACTTCGACGGCACCTTCCGCGAGCCAACTGTGCTGCCCGCCAAGCTGCCTAATCTGTTGCTGAACGGCGCGGCCGGTATTGCCGTTGGTATGGCCACGAACATTCCACCACACAACCTCACCGAGCTGTGCGATGCGATTATTCACCTGATCGACAACCCCGAGGCCACCGTCGAGGATCTGCTCCAGATCGTCCCTGGGCCCGATTTCCCGACAGCAGGCATGATTCTGGGCACCGAAGGCATTGTGAACGCCTACAGCACCGGGCGCGGCCATATCACGCTGCGGGCCAAGGCGCATATCGAAGAGGCTGCGCGCGGTGCATATAATATCGTCGTCACCGAGCTGCCCTACCAGGTCAACAAGGCGCGCCTGCAAGAACGCATGGCCGAAATGGCCAAGGAGCGCAAGATCGAGGGCATCCGCGATGTGCGCGACGAGTCGGATCGCAGTGGTATGCGCCTGGTGATCATCCTGAAACAAGACGCGCAGCCGAAGAAGGTGCTCAACGCGCTCTACAAACATACCCAGATGCAGACGACCTTTGGCGTCAACATGCTGGCGCTGGTCGAAGGTGGGTTGCAGCCGCGCGTGCTGACGCTGAAACGTATGCTGCAAGAGCATATCGATCATCGCCGCGAAGTCATCCGCCGCCGTACCGAGTTCGAATTGGCCAAGGCCCGCGCCCGCGCCCACATCCTCGAAGGGCTCAAGATCGCGCTCGATCACCTCGACGAAGTCATCCGCATGATCCGCGAGTCGCGCAATGCCGACAGCGCCCGTAATAACCTCATGCGTAACTTCAAGCTCTCCGAGCTCCAGGCCCAGGCGATTCTTGATATGCAGCTACGCCGCCTGGCCGCGCTGGAGCGCAAAAAGATCGAGGATGAGTATAAAGAAGTTATCAAGCTGATCGCCGAGCTCGAAGATATTCTGGCCAATCCGCGCAAGGTGCTGCACCTGATCAAAAGCGATCTGCTCTATCTCAAGGAAAAATATGGCGATGAGCGCCGCACGCGGATCATCCCCGACGCCGACGGCGAAGTCAGCGACGAAGACCTGATTCCCGATGTCAAGGTGTTGGTAACCCTTACCGAGCGTGGCTATGTCAAACGTATAAACGCCGATACCTACCGCACTCAGCGGCGCGGCGGGCGCGGAATCAAAGGCATGGTCACCCGCGAGCAGGATGTCGTGCGCCACATTCTTACCTGCAACACTATGGACGATCTGCTGTTCTTCACCGATCGCGGCAAGGTCTACCAACTCAAGGTCCACGAGGTTCCCGACGCCGGCCGTACCGCCAAGGGGCTGCCGCTGGTGAACTTAATTTCGCTTGAGCCGGGCGAGCAGGTCACATCGATACTGGCGGTGCCCGATTTCGATGAAGCCGAGTATTTGATCATGGCCACGGTGCGCGGCAAGATCAAGCGCACGAATCTCAAGGAATACAGCCAGGTGCGCTCGAACGGTCTGATCGCGATTGGATTGGAAGAGGGCGACCTGCTCGGCTGGGTGGCGATGACCCACGGCCATGAAGATGTGCTGATCACCACCGTGCGCGGCCAGACCATTCGCTTCACGCAGGATCAGGTGCGGCCGATGGGCCGCCCCGCCAGCGGCGTGATCGGCATTAACCTCGCCAACAACGATCGGGTGATTGGCATGGACCTGGTCCAGGACGACGCATCGCTGCTGGTCGTTACCGCCAACGGCTTTGGCAAGCGCACTGCGCTTCCTGAGTATCCGACCAAGGGCCGCGGCACCGGCGGCGTGATCACAATCAAGCTCCGCCCGCGCGACGCGATCGCCGCCGCGCGCGTGGTTTACGACACGTCGCTGCTGACGTTCATCACTACTGGCGGCACGGTGATGCGCTGCCTGGCCGACGAAATATCGCAACTTGGCCGCTCGACTCAGGGTGTGACCATCCTGAACGTCATCAAAGGCGACCATGTGGCGGCGCTCTCGTGCGAGGAGCCTGGCGACGACGAGGAGCGCAGCCAAAACGTGCTGTTCAATATGAACGGCGATGGCGATGGTGTGGTTGGTAAGTAGCGCGCGGTAGGCGGTTGGCGCGGGGCTTGAAATCAGTGGCTCTGGTTTCAGGCCCCGCGTTTTGATCTGTTCCCCTGTAGTCAGGAACCTACCACATATGGGTTGCCGCAGGGGTGCGAACCGCCGCTCCCGTCACAGTTCGGGCTGGCGTTCTCGTGCGGATATGCTCGTATAGCGCTGTCGTCTCGGCTGACGGCTCAACGCCCAACTCGTCGGCCAGCACCTGGCGGCAACGCTCGTACTGCGCCAGGGCAGCCCTGCGCTGGCCCTTGCGCACCAGCACGCGCATCACACAGCGGTGCGCCGCCTCGTCCCACAACTCCAGCGCCAGCTGCCGCCAGGCGTACTGGCGCGCCAGATCGTCCGCGCCACAGCCCTCGTGATAGGCCGCCAGCTGTGCCAGCGCCTCGAGCGCTGAGCATTGCAGCTGCTCGTGCAGCAGCGTGACCCACTCGTCGAAGGCCGCGCTACCGCGCACCACCAGCTGCTGCAGGAAGTCGCCGCGGTAGAGCCTCACCGCATGGGTGAGCCGGGCCGCGCATTTGGGACAGAGCGCACCTACGGGATGGGCATGCGGCTCGCTGGCGCGGAGCAGATCAGTGAAGCTTGTGATATCCAGCCAGACGGCGCTGGCCGGATTGACCTGCACACTCTCGCGCGTGGCGATCAGGAAAGGGATGGGCGCGGTCTGATCGCCAATCGCCTGGCGCAGGGTCGTCAGGGCCACGCGCAGACTGCGGCGCGCGGCTGCGCTTGATTGGCCGGGCCAGAAGAACTCGGCCAGCGCATCGCGGCCATGCGGCCGCGCTTCGACGGCCAGATAGGCCAGCAGCGCGCGCACTTTGGCATAGGCCAGGCCAGTGACCGGCTGGTCGTCCAGCGTCACCTGTAGTGGCCCTAATAGGGATAGCGTCAGTCGTGCCATTGCGCCCCCGCTTCATGTTTGGACTGAGCAGGCCGCAGGTAGCAGCGAGCGCCTGCTCCGTCGTCATCGCCGAGAATGTTCAAGCGTCCATCAGCATCCGCTCACTGTGCTGCGCATTTCGCTCCAGCCAGTTGCCCACCTTCACCAGCAGCGCCCCCACTTTGCCGGCCGCGCACCATCCCAGCTGCATGCTGCCGCGATGCAGGCCAGCCATCCTGCGATCATGGGTCGCTTCCTGAAGCAAATCGGCGCGATGAGCGCTGTCAAGCTTCTCGACCAGATACAGATTCGTGTGCATGAGATGTTCCTTTCTGGCTTTGCTATGCCGTCCTGTCTTGCTACTGAGCGCAGTCTACAGCACAAGACCTGTCGGCACATCGCCGGAACAGGCTATCACGTTGGTTATTCGCGAATTCGGCACGGGCAAAGCTTTGAGAGGGAATAGCCAGAATTAACTAGCCGCAAGTCTTCATCGAATTTGTGGTCTTCTTATACGGCAGAATGTACACAGCGCGGTGATCAATGAAGCCGATGCCCCACATTGTCATGTTGAGCAGAATGCGCACAGTGCGGTGATCAATGAAGCCCGATGCTCCACATTGTCATGTTGAACGGAGTGAAACATCTCATGGAGCCTTCAACGCACAGTCAAGGATTCCTCGCTGCGACACCATGAGATGCTTTACATCCGTTCAGCATGACGATGGAAAGATTATCGATTTGGCGCTGCGACGCCATGAGATACTTCACATCCGTTCAGTATGATGATGGAAAGACCATCGAATCCGCGAAGGAAGCTCGATCTCTCCCTCGCCCACCGCAGCGGGAGAGGGGGTTGGGGGGTGAGGCCAGCCCATCGCGTATGTTGTGTTATACGAGATGATGATCCACCGCGAATCGCGTCGCGGCGGCGCGCGAGGAGACCTCGAGCTTGCCGTAGATCGAGCGCAGGTGCGCATGGACGGTGTGCGCGCTGACGATGAGGCGCTCGGCTACTTGGGCATCGGTGAGCCCTTGGGCCACCAGGCGCAGCACCTCGACCTCGCGCGCGGTCAGGTCGGCCGGGTATGGAGCTGCGGCGATGGCCGGCTGAGGAGCTGATGGCGGCGGTGGCGCGGGCGGCGCTTCTGGTGGCGGCTCTAGCGCCTCGGCGATCATCTGCTCCAATGGCATCGCGCGCCCAGCTTCCCACGCCGCCGCGAAAGCTTGATCGCCCAGTTGTGCGCGCGCGACGGCCGCATTGCGGTCATATTCTGTGCGATCCCCTGGCTCCACTACTTGGCCCATGGCATCGAAGAGAGCATCCGCCGCTCTGAACAGCCGCGCCGATCGCTCCGGCTGCCCCTGTGCTGCCAGCACGCCTGCCATTCCTGCGAGGTTCATCGCGATTCCATATCGGTACCCTATTTCTCGGCTGAGGGCCAGCCCTTCCGCGAAGCACGGCGCTGCCCGCCGCGCGTCCCCTTGGTGGAGCACCGCGCCCCCTAAGGCGTACAGACCATTCGCGGTCATCTCTTTATCGCCTGCTTCACGCATGATCGCCAGGCTCTCCGCGTAACACGCCATCGCCTGCTCCCAATCGCCCTGAAGCTGCGCTAAACCTCCTTTACTCGTGAGGTTGATGCCGACGCCTTTTGGGTACCCGATCTGGCGGTAGAATGTCAAGTTCTCCTCAAAATAGACGGCTGCCTGAGTAAGATCGCCCTGCACAGCCGCTATGTTACCGAGAAATTGAAGTGGATATGGCCGTCCCCACGGGTTGCTCATCTCGTCAAATAAGGCCAGGCTCTCTTCCGCGTACGCGCGTGCCATCGCGTAATCGCCGTTGTCCCCCACTATTCTGCCGACCATCCAGAGTGCGATTGCGGTAGCTGCTTTGTCGCCCAGCTCGCGCAGAAGCGCCAATCCCTCCTCGGCATATGCGCGCGCCGTAGAATCCCCCAAAGAATGAGCCAGATACCCCGCTGCCACGAGCGCTTTTGCTCGCGCTGCCCCTGCCATATGCTGGCTCTTCGCTAGCGCTGCTTCCAGCCACGCACGGCCCTCGCTCCAATGAAAGCGCAGCTCCCAGAATTTCTGCAGCGCCCCTGCGAGCCGTAAGCCGAACTCGGCTTCCTCGCGCTCGCCGAACCATTCCAGCGCAGCGCGTAGGTTCTCATGCTCGGCCTCTAACCGCGCCATCCATGGATCGCGCTCCGGCCGCATGAACCAGATCCATGGCTGCGCCTCCTCGGCCAGTTCCAGGAAGTACATCGCGTGCTGCTGCCCAATGGCATCGGCCTCGCCGCGCTCCGCCAGCCGCTCCAATGCATACTCGCGGACCGTCTCCAGCATCGTGAAGCGCGGCTCACCTTCCAGTCCCTCGTCCTGCCGCACCAGGCTCTGATCCACCAGCGCCGCAATCCCGTCGAGAACGTTCCAACGTTCCAACGGTTCAACGTTCCAACCTGCAACCGCCTCAGCCGCCTCCAGCGTGCAGCCGCCCACGAACACCCCTAGCCGAGTGAATAGCCTCTTTTCGCCTTCGTCGAGCAGCTGGTAGCTCCAGTCGATCGTGCTGCGGATGGTCTGTTGACGCGCCGGCAGATCGCGTGCACCGCCCGTCAGCAGCTTCAAGCGGCTGCCCAGACGCGCGAGCAGCGCCTGCGGCGGAAATAGCTTGACCCGCGCCGCCGCCAGTTCGATCGCCAGCGGCAGCCCGTCCAGCCGGTAGCAGATCTCCGCCACCGCCGGCGCATTCGCATTCGTCACCGCAAAATCGGCCTTCACCGCCTGTGCCCGCTCGATGAACAGCCGCACTGCCTCGTACTGTGTTAGTTCGCCCACATCTCCTGCTCCCCCTCGCCCCGGCGTGGGGGAGGCCTGCCCTGAGCGTAGTCGAAGGGGGGCCGGGGGGTGCGGGGGCAGCCCCAGCGGCGGCACGGCAATCTCGCGCTCGCCCGAGAGATGCAGGGACATCCGGCTCGTGGCCAGCACATTCAGCCCTGGTGTGGCCGCTAGCAATTCGCCCACCAGTGAGGCCGCATCTGCGACTTGCTCGAAGTTGTCCAGCAGCAGCAGGAGCTGCTTCTCCCGCAGATGGTCCTTCAGCTGGTCGAGCAGCGAGCGGCCCGCGTTCTCTTTGATGCCGAGCGTCTGCGCTACGGTAGCGGCAACCAGGTTGGGGTCACTTATCGGCGCCAGGTTGACGAACCAGACGCCATCCTTGAAATCGTCGAGCAGTTCCGCCGCGGTCTGGAGCGCCAGCCGGGTCTTGCCCGTCCCACCCGGTCCGGTCAGCGTGACGAGGCGCACATCGGCGCGCCGCAGCATGCTGCAGACCGTCGCGATCGCTTGCTCGCGCCCGATCAGTGCGGTTGGCTGATCGGGCAGATTATGCCCGCGCCAATCGAGCGTTTTGAGCGCTGGAAAGTCGGTTGATATGTCGGGCGCGATCACTTGGAAGATATGCTCTGGGTGCGTCAGATCTTTGAGCCGGTGCGTGCCCAGATCCCGCAGGGTCACGTCCGGCGGGAGGTGGTCGCGCACCAGTTCCTCGGTTGCCAAGCTGAGCAGGGTCTGGCCGCCGTGCCCGGTGGCGAGCAGCCGGGCGATCCGGTTGAGCGGCTGACCCTGGTACTCGCCGTCGCGCAGCTCGACGCCGCCAGTATGCAGCGCCATGCGCACGCAGAGTGGCCCTATCTCGCCCCAAGGTTCGCTGTAGAGCGCGTGTTGAGCATCAAGCGCCGCGCGCAGGGCCACCGGCGCGCTGGCGAAGGCGGTGCAGAAGGCGTCGCCGACCGTTCGGAAGACGCCGCCGCCGTGCGCTTCGGTCGCGGTGCGTAGAATAGCATCGTGCCGCGCGAGCGCGCCCGGCATCGCCTGGGGATGCTGCTCCCATAGCTGGGTGCTGCCCTCGATATCGGTGAAGAGGAAGGTCACGGTCCCGCTCGGCAGGTCTGTCATAAGGATTCTCCGTATAATCTAGAGACAAACCTGGAAATATGATACCACGAGACACAAGCGGCCGATACTATACAGTCGAAGGCGGGCTCAAACCGCAGCGGAAAGGCCGCCGGACGAACGTTCATCGGTTCGTCCGGCGGCCTTCTTTTCCAAGCTTTGATCGTTTGAGTAGGCCAGTGTTTCTCGTCACCTTAATTCAAAACCTTGCCCTTGAGCGCAGCGAAGTGTCAACACTCATAACTCAAAACTTCCTCAGTCGCGCGGCTCCAGCTCCATAACCATGGGCGGATCGAGCAGCCCACTGACTGCCAGCTGCGGCGGGCGCGGGCGCGGAATAATCAGTATCTCACCCTCACGCTGCATCAGATCGACAAAGACCTCGACAAATTCACCATCCCAATGAACGCCACGCCCATTCATCAAAATCTTAAACGCTTTTTCGGGCTCCATCGCCCGCCGATAGGCGCGATGCGAGGTCATGGCATCGTAGGCGTCGGAAATTGAGACGATCCGCGCCTCCTCGCGAATGTCAAGGCCGGTCAGCTTGCGCGGGTAGCCACGGCCATCCATACGCTCGTGGTGGCACTCGATGATCGGAATGACATCGCGCAAAGCCTTGATCTTGCGCAGAATGTCGGCCCCGATCGTCGGGTGCGTCTGCATAATCCCATACTCTTCTTCGTTGAGCGGGCCCGGCTTGAGTAAGATGTAGTCGCGAATACCGATCTTCCCGATATCGTGCAGCAGCGCGCCGTAATGAATATACTCGACTCGCTGTGGCGAGAGCCGTAGCACCTCGCCCAGCCGCACGGCATAGCGGCGCACCTGCTCGGAATGGCCGGCCGTGTAGGGGTCGCGCGCATCGATCGCCGCCGCCAGCGCGGCGATCGTCTCAAGGTTCTGATCCTTCAGCTGCTGGTAGAGCCGTCCATTGTCGAGCGATGCGGCGATGTGCGAGGCGCACACCTTTAGCAGCGTGCGATCCTCGGAGTCGAAGGCGGGCTGATCTGCGCCCCGCGCCAGCTGAAGCATACCGACCGGCCGATCGTTGGTTCGTAGCGGCAGCCGAGCAATGTGGCTGGGGCCGGGCAGATCGCATTCCTCGCCTACCAGCTCGATATGCGCGCGTAAAATCGCCTGCTCATCGTTGCCGGCTACCATCACGCGCGAATTAGGCGCCCGATCGACTGCGGTGCCGCGCTGTGCCAGCAGCTCTAGCTGCTCGTCCTCGGGATGCAGGATTGAAAGTGAGAGCGATCGCGGCGAGAAGCGCCGCCAGAGCAGGCGCACGATTTCGCGCACCGCCGTGGTGGTATCGAGCGTTGAGGTGAATGTCTGACTCATCTCATGCAGCGCGACAATCTCGGATAGGCGCTGCTTTTCCTGGCGCACGCGCCGCCACTCCATGGCGCGCCGAACCGTGCGCTCAAGATCATCCACCGTAACCGGCTTGGTCAGATAGTCAAATGCTCCAAGCTTCAGCGCCTGACGTGCGGTTTCTACCGTAGCATGCGCCGTGAAAACAATTGCATCGGTATCGGGATACTGCTGGCGTAGCTCGTGCAGCAGCTCGATACCACCCATCTCTGGCATTTGCAGGTCGGTGAATACTAAGTCGTATGGAGCTTCGCCCAGCCGGGTCAGCGCAACACGGCCATTTTCGGCCGCCGCGACTTGATAGCCATTCATCCGCAACAGGCGAACACAAAAATCACGCACATTCGTATCATCTTCAACAACCAATAGCCGCGAAGGCTCGATTTTTCCTTGCTCCGTCATTGTTGTCGTGCTCATTTGCAGTACCTCTAGCACACTGGGTGTAGTGCGGGCCCTGTTAGTATATCGGTTCACCGCCGGCAAAGATACGGGAAAATCCGAGATGACAGAATGTTAAATGGCCGGTAAGCAAACCGTAAATATGCTGCCTTGCCTGACCTGACTCTGCACTTCGACGCGGCCCCAATGATCCTGCGCGATCGTGTGGACGGCATAGAGGCCTAAACCCAGCCCACGCGAAATACCGTTATCGACTTTGGTCGTGAACCCAGGCTCGAATACTCGCGTCAGCAGATCTGGGCGAATACCGGGGCCCGTATCGCCGATCGCTATACGAGCCCAGCCATGCTGTTGGCTAATCTGAATGTTGAGCCGCCGCGTCTCGCTGGCACTCATCGCCTCGATTGCATTCTGCAACAGCTCGACAAAGGCCTGCTCGAGCTGCCCGGCTTCGCCAAGCACCATCGGTGACTCGGGCGGTATGTCGAGAGTGACTTGCACCCCACTCTCTTGCAGGCGGCTCCTCAGCAGCCCCAATGCATCCAGCAGCGGCTCATTAACTGCGAGCGGGCGCTTGCCACTAGAAGACGGTTGTGCAAAGTGCAAAAAGCGATCGACCAACGTCGCGATACGCTGGCCTTCGACCACAATCCGCGTAATATCGTCACGTGTCGCGGGCGAGAGCGATTGATCCCGCAGCAGCAGGTGGGTGTATCCCAGGATCGTCGTAAGCGGATTGTTGATCTCGTGGGCAACTCCAGCAGCCAGATCAGTCACAACCGCCAGACGAGAAGAGAGCAACAGATCATGCTCCGACAGAGCATCGCCATCGCCTGCCTGATGCCCAATCTGGCGCGCCTGCTGCTCGATCGTCACGGCTGCTAGATTGCCGAGCTCGAGCAATAAGGTTTCGTCAACATGTTGAAATGCGCCAGGCTGCGGCGATTGCAGATCAATAATGCCCAGGCTCTTTTCCGCCGAATAAATTGGGATCACGAGCTGGGCGCGCGTGTTCGACAACGCCGGCAGCGCATAGGGGTCGCTCACGATATCGCTGGAGAAGGTTACGATCCGCTGCTGGAATGACCGTCCAGTCAGGCCATGTTCGAGACTTGGCGGAATCTGCTGTACTAACGCGGCCTCGTCGGCGGTATAGCCGCGCTTGGCAATCATCACTGCGCGCCCCTGTTTGCTGCGAAAAATACAGCTGTGCGTCGCGCCGGTAAGCGCTAGCGAAGCCTCGGCCACCAGCGTCAGCGCAGTCGCCTGATCTTGGGAATGACGAATCTGCCGATCAAGAGCCAATAGCTGTTGGCTTTGTCGTTGCGATATCATCCAGTGCAGGCTGGTCGCAGTTTGCTGAGCGAGCGCAGTTGCCAAACGCTCATCGCCGGATTTGAAATCGCCCACGAGACTCACGAAGCCATAGAGGCGTTCGCGACTCACAATCGGTGCGCCAATCCAGGCGCGACCGCTGGCGGGAGTAGGCACGGGCGGCTCAAACGGCACCTCGCGCTGTAGCAATAACGCACGCTGCGATTGAGCGATTTGGTCGAGAATCTGGCTGGCTGCGGGGCTAAAGGCGATCGACGAAGGAAGCGGCAGGGGACCGAACTGCGCCGGTATTGTAGCCCCCGATCCACTGGGGATCAGAACTGCAATACCGCCACATTGCAACAACTCACTCAGCGTGGTGCGTCAACGGGTCAGTAGGGTTCAAATATCAGAACGGACGTTTCGATCGCTGATGAAAACTGCGGCTTACGCGAACGAATTCATCCATACATAGCAATTTGGGCCGAATCAAGGGTCTTTATTTATACAGCCTCTATAAATATCAGGCGTAGGGCTTATGCAGATGCACTGCCAGATATCACGCTGGTTTGGCACGGCTTTCAAAGAAAGCCCGCACACGGCGCTCTAGCTCTTCGAAGTCGAAAGGCTTCGCGAGATAGTCGTTCGCGCCAATCCGCCGCGCCTGTTTCTCGGTATCTGGTGTGCCGAATGCAGTAATTAAAATGACATGGATATCACTGTAATCGCGCCGAATCGCCTGAATGAGCTCCATGCCATCCATACGCGGCATGTTCATATCAGTAATCACCAGATCAAAGTGATGTTTGGCGAGTTGCTCAAGCGCTGCAATGCCATCCTCTGCCTCGAGCACAGGATAGCCCCCATTGGTCAACATAAATTTGTACAGGCGGCGCGTCGCGGCATCGTCTTCGACAATCAGGACGCTGGGGGAACCATCATTGGTGGGGGTCGGGCCGGTCGGCAATGACATGGGATGACCTCCGTAACCTTGTCAAAACAACGCTTTGAGCGACTTCCGGCGGGTTTACGAGATTGCATTGTGTGTTGATGAGCAAGCACAGCCGATCAACCAACACATACCTTGAAGCATATTGCTATTTTACCACATGTGAACGCGGCGCCAAATATAAAGTGACGCTTTTTGAGCTACTGTGAGTCAACTGTAATCCCTTTGTCATGAACTGCCAACAGTGAAAAGAGCGCTTCTTTTATGGGCGCCGATAACCGTTTGTACGACGCTATTCTTCGCTTCAGCGATAGGAGGCCAGATCACGCTCTTCAATCGTTGGCATAAAACGCGACATTTCCACCATCTTAAATATCTTTTGGTGATGCGGGCTCACGTTCATCGCAAATAGCTTATGGCCAGTTTTTCGCGCAGAAACAACAAACTTTAGTAGCGCCGAGATGCCAGCCGAGTTGATAAAGGCAACATTGGCGAAATCAAGCACGGTGATTGGGCGCATGGCCGATAGTGTGGCAGTAGCCTCGATCGCCGTGGCCGAATTCGTATCGACGCTGGTGGTCATGATATGCAGCACGGCAACATCACCAAACTCTTCGCGTCGAATCACTTCATTACTCATTAGAAATTTCCTTCCGGTATAGTCGTAATGTCATAACTGTTCCCTGTTGAGAGGTGCTGACATCATATTCATCGACCAGCGCGCTGATGAGATACATGCCAAAGCCGCGGTGCATACCGCTATCAAGGTTCTGCTCTTCGACGAAGCGAGGCGAGAAATCGACCGGGCCGACACCCGTGCCTTCATCGCGGATGCACACCTCGAGCTTATCGGCATCTAGCACGAAGATAACTTCGACTAGCTTGGCGGCCTCGCGCTGATTGCCATGGTCGATCGCGTTATTAACCGCCTCGCTGACCGCCAGCTTGAGATCCTCGACGCGATCGGGCGGCAGGCCGATCGCGTGGCCGAGCTCATCAGCACTCGCACGCACGACGCGTTCAAAGATCGGATTTGATGGAATATTGACCAGCACACGTTCCATGCGCCATCCTTACACTGTCGGTTGCTCGTGAACCGACAATCGACGTATAGTTGTGAAGTATCGTTACTGATACGATATGCGCGGTGGTGGGCTTCGGGCAGGTTCCAGTCCAGTTGCCCGAAGACCCCTAAAAACGCCACCTGCGGAAGTCGTGTTATTGACTGCTCAAGGCACGTAAGCCGCGCGCCTGCGCCACTCGTTGCGCAAGCCGCGGTGCGGCGGTTTGCTCTTCTTGCCGAGCAAGATGGTCGTAACGACGCAAATATGCCTTACCGAGCGAGGCATTGCCGATCTGCAGATACGATGCGCCCAGATAATACAGCGCCTGCGCATGCCGTGGATTACGGCGCAGCACTTTTTCGAAGAGCGGAATTGCGCGGGCTGGCTCCATCAACTCTTTATAGCACACGCCGAGCATAAAATTCGTTTCGACATCTTCCGGCCAGAAATGCAGCACCTGCTCGAACTCTCGAACGCCCAGATCATGCCGGCCACGGCGGATATACATATAGCCGAGATCATAGCGCAGCGAATGCGCGTCGGGCGCCAGTTCCACCGCTTTGCGCCAGGCGGCCAGTGCCCAGTTTTCACGGCCCATCACATTATACATAAAACCCAGCAAGTAATATGCCTGAGGATCACGTGGCAATAACTGCACCGATCGTTCAAAAGCGCGCACCGCCGCATTGTTTTTGCTCATATCATAAAGCAATTTACCCATATTGAGAAACAGTTTCCCGTTGCCAGGGTGTAGTTTAGCACATTCGAACAATACTTCGTATGCATCTTTGAGCTTGTTCTGGAGTTTCAGAACCGCGCTGGTGCGGATGCGCGCATCGACATAGTGGCGGTCCTGCGGTGGGATCAGCTTGTACTCCTGTAGGGCAAGATCGAGCCGGCGAGTGCGCGCCAACAGGTTGCCTAGCAGATAACGCGCGCGATATTCTTCCGGCCGCCATTTCAAGAGTGCGCGATAGATCCGCTCGGCTTCTTCTTCATAGCCTTGAACTTTCAGGTCTTGACTCAGCCGGTAATACCACTGCGCCACCTCTTCTTCCGAGCGAGTCACCAGTACCTCATCCTGCACCTCGGGCGAGACGAAGGTTGGCTCGACGCGGAGCGCCTCGGTGAAGCAGCGTTGGGCCAACTCGTGCGCACCATGAGCCTGGTGCATCAATCCCATGTAGTAGCGTGGCTCAGCGGCCTGCGGTCGCGCGCTGCAGGCCTGGTCATAGTGAATATAGGCACGGCCGGCATCATCGAGCCGCTGATAGCAGCGACCAAGCGAGAAATGCGCTTCATATAGCTTGGGGTTGTGCTCCAGCGCTTCTTTAAACGCGGCGATCGCTCGATCGAACTGACCACGGGCGGCGAAGGCGACGCCGAGATTATAGTGCGCCTCGGCCAGCTGCGGGTCGGTCTGCACCGATTCGAGATATTCTCGCAGTGCACCATCCCAATCATCTTGAAAGGCCAAGGCGTTTCCGATGTACAGGTAAATAATCGCGCGCTCACGGTCGAAGATCTGAGCCTGTTCTTCGCCCTCGACATAGGCCGCAATCAGCGCAGCTTTGAAATGCTCAATCGCATCACTATAGGCAGCTCGTAGGTAGGCACGGATGCCCTGGCTGAAGGCGGCGCCAAGTCGTGTGCCGGCCATGAAACGCTCGCTCCCGGCAAAGGTGTCCAAGTCGAGCGGCATAAAATTCAGCGGTTCATTTACAGTCATCATGTTCGCTCCCAACCCATATGCGAGCGGATGAACGGAAAAGCTAATCGCGGCTCATCCGTTTTATCCCTTCATCTGCCATTTACCGATACTCTTCCAGAGCGAGTCGTAACTGCCCATGTAGCTCGCGCGCCAGCCCGCGACCGTATTGGCTTTGCACCATACCAATCAGGCTGGGCAGGCTTTCGGCCCAATCGGCTTTTGGCGCATCGTCGCTGGGAAGATCAAGTGTGGCCCACAATTGCCCACTACGCTCGACGCCCAGCACGTCGTCGGCAATGCCGCCCAGTTCGGCGCCCAGACTCGCCAGCCGCCGACGAATGATGACCATTGTAATATCGTCGGCCTGCTCGCTCCCGCTCCAGGCGCGGAGTTCGTGCAGCAGCACGGCGAGCAGCGCCCGCGGCTTAAGATGAGCATTTGTGCGTAGCATGTGCTCAAGCCGTTCATAGCCATAGATCTGTTCATTTGGGCCGCTGGCTTCTACCACGCCGTCGGTATAGAGCACAACCGTGTCGCCAGGATGCATAACTGCGCTGATCTCAGTATACTCGCTCTCATCATCCACGCCCAGCGGCAGGCCCGAAAGCTCAAGCTCGGATACCTGGCCGTTGATTAGCACGGGATAGTTGTGTCCGGCATTCGCGATGTTGAGCAGTCCACGCTGAGTATCAAGCCTGGCATACAGCATGGTGACCATGCCCTGCGGTATCTCCGACAGTACGCCGCGATTCGTGCGCGCCAACGTCGCGCCAGGCGATTGGTCGCAGCGCGCTTCATGGCGAAAGACCGTGCGTGCAACCGCCATGCGCAGCGCTGCCGGCAGCCCTTTGCCCGAGACATCACCAATCATGATTCCATGCCAATGGTCGGGGAATGGCAAGAAATCGTAGAGGTCGCCGCCGATATCACGCGCCGGAAGCGACACGGCACTGATCTCCCAGCCGAATAAGCGCGGTACTGCTTCAAGCAACAAACCCTGTTGAATATCGCGTGCCAGCCGCATGTCCTGCTCGATCTCGGATTGCCGGCGCAGCTCTTCTAGATTCGGCGTTGGAGCTACTGGTACAACTACCGGACGGGCGCGCGGGCGTATGAAGCTAGCCCCGCCGGTATGCGTCAGCAGTGTCGCGCGGAGATGATGCCGTTTTTGACGCCGCAATTTGAACATGGGCATGTACTACCATTGATAGTAAAGGGGCGCTACGCCCCTTTCTGCTAGCTACATCGTTCGTGGCAAGTATTCGATCTGACGACGGCATGTTTCGCGAAGCCAGCCGACTGCAACTCCATCGAGCAATGCGCCAGGCGGATGTTTATCGAGCTTCTGCAAGGTGTTGCGATACTCTTGCGCCGCTTTATCGATCCGGCCGGCCTGGCGATACGCCTCAGCAAGATGAAACGAGATCACCGCCGATTCAGCGCTCAGATAGCGCGCCCGCTCAAGTTGCTGAATGGCGGCGGCCAGCTGGCCTTGGCGACCATAGATGATTCCCAATAGTACATATGCATCTTGATGAAGCGCGTCGATCTCAATTGCACGCTGCACTTCGGCAATCGCCAAATCGAGATCGCCACGATCGGCGTGGGCGCGAGCAATCAGCGTAAGGGCGCGCGGCGCATTGGCCGACCTAGGCGAAATATGCCGAAGCGTTTCCAGCGCTTCTTCGAAACGCCCCTGCTCCAGCAGCGCCTGCCCTTGGTCGAGCGCCAGTTGATCGAGCTGCTGCGACTGGGCCGGCTGCGCAGGGTTATGAGTTGACTTCGCACCCTTCCAAGAAAGATCTTTGCTATTATAGCCATGCAGTCGTGTAGACTTGCCAGTGGCGGGCTCGACAGGCGGCTGAACTGATTCGATCGGCAGTCGTGTATCGATGCGGCGCTCGCGGGCCGATGCCTGCCGTGAAACCAACGCCTCTTTGTAGTAAACGTAAGCGCCTGCTACTTCTCGTGAATGAAAGTGATCGAAAACGTTCCAAAGTGTTTCAGAAAAGCCTAAAAAGAGCAGCCCATCATCCGGCAGACAATCGTAAAAGCGCGCAATTAATTGCTTGCATGTTTTGAGCTGAAAATAAATCGTGACATTTTGGCAAAAGATCATATCGATTTGCTGGGCATACTTAGGAAACGTGTCGAGCAGATTCAACTGCTCGAAGTGCACAAGTGCGCGCACACTTTGGTTGACACTATAACCGTCGTCTTTGGCATGAAAATAGCGCATCAACAACTCAGGGGATACATTTTGTAACGTGCGACCGCGATAGAATCCAGCGCGCGCCTTTTGCAGCGCCGGCATGCTGAGATCGGTGCCCCAAATCTCGACCGGGCGCGCAAGTGGCTGGCCCAGTGTTTCCAATGCGACAATCGCCAGCGAATACGCCTCTTCGCCAGTAGCACAGCCAGCGCTCCAGATTCGGATCGGCGAGCCAATTGGCTTGCGTTCATGCACTTCATGCAGCAAGATATTCCGTAAAGCTTTGAGATGCGGGCCATTGCGGAAAAAGATCGTCTCATGATTCAGCACCAATTCAGCCAACCGCCGTAGTTCGGCGCGCCCGTCGGCGGCGCGCAAACGGCGCTGGTAGGCTGCCATCGTATCGCCGGTGGCATGCAGACGCTGTGCCAGCCCGCTTTCGAGTTGCCGCTGCCGCGTGGCATCCAGGTAGACACCGCTGAACTCAGCCAGTAAGTCACGGAAGTCCGCGAACTGATCCAGCGCAAGCGTGCCAATTGTATTCGCAGATGCAGCCGGCAATTGCGTTGTTTGGCGATTTTGCTTCACATCACACCACGGCTTGGCCGCGCGATAGCCTCGTTGATCAAGCTAACAAGTCGCTCGGCAATCTGCGAAGCCGGTAGAACTTCACACGCAGCACCAAGTTGAATGGCGGCGTGCGGCATGCCGAAGATTGTACTGGAAGCCTCATCTTGAGCGATAGTATAGCCATGGGCGCGCTTGATAGTGAGCATCCCATAGGCGCCGTCGCGACCCATGCCGGTTAGCAACACACCGATCGCGCGCGGGCCGAACATTTCGGCTGCAGCTTGCATCGAAATATCGATCGACGGACGCTGGATCAGCAGCGGATTATTGCTGAGATGCACGCGGCCACCAGGCATCATCAGCAAATCGCGCTGATCGGGCGCAATCAGCACCTCGCCCAGCTGCAGCATGTGCCCTTCATAGGCCAATCGCACCGGCAGCTTGCTGCTATGCGCCAGCCACTCGGTCATCCCCACACTAAAACCCGCCGCAATATGCTGAACGACCAACACAGCGGCCGGCAGATCGCCCGGCAGCTTGGCAAGCAGCTGACTCACCACCCGCGGACCGCCAGTGCTTGCGCCAATCACAATCAAGGGAAATGCTGGCGTGGCGGCGGAGCTAGGTGCAACCTGGCCCGATGGCTGAAGACCCGGATGACGCGCCAGATCGCGAATAGCTGTGACATTGTGGCGACGCAGAGTTTTCTCAGCTTGTGTTAGCACCCGCTCATCTTTCGCAAGCTCCGAGCCATCGCCGGTCCTACGGCGCCCCCGCAAGTGAGTAACAACTTTGACACGCGCCAGTACTTTGATCCGCCGAATTAATGAACGCGCGGCTCGATCGAGTGCCAGCGGATCGGTACCTGCAGGCTTTTCGATCACTTCCAACGCACCCGCGCCGAGCATTCTAAACGTGATATCGACATCGTGATGTGCGAGCGATGCGGTGAGCACCAGGATCGGTGTTGGGCAATAGGCCATCAGATGCTCGGTAGTCGCCACGCCATCCATCACTGGCATACGCACGTCCATCGTCACAATATCAGGCCGTAGTTTCTGAACGACATCAATCGCCTCACGTCCGTTGCAGGCGGTCCCGATGACGCGAATCATCCGATCCTGCTCAAGCAGTTCGGTGATTACGCGCCGCATTAATGCGGAGTCGTCGACTACAACTACACGAATTGGCTCACTCATATATTGTTTCTCAAGCGAGAACGTCGCAACATCTCAGTACATTTCAAGAATGTGCTTGACCCGATTTGGCAGGTTCAGCAAATCGATATCTTTATTGAGATAATCGTCGACGCCGGCCTCAAACGCGGCATGTTTGTCGTCGCTGGACGTCAACATGATAATGCGCAGATCATCAAGCGCCGGATCATCGCGCAGACGGCGGCAGACCTCGTAACCGTCGATGCCGGGCATCTGCACATCGAGCACCATCAGATCGGGCACATTGTCGGCGATTTTGGCCAATGCTTCCTCGCCGCTATGCGCCAATTGCACATCGTAGCCATACATTGTGAGCCGCATCTTAACGATATCGGTCACGAGCTTGCTATCGTCCACAACCAGTATTTTCTCGGCCATGTCGTGCTCCAATTAGAACGGTAGCTGATGCCCCGAACATCCTTCTACCGATATATTCAGGCCAACAGCTGCTGGACGGTCTCCAGCAGACTATTTTGATTGAACTGACTCTTGACAATGTACGCCTGTGCGCCAACCTCCAGACCACGGCGCTTATGGGCCTCGGAGGCCAAGCTGGTGACAATAATCACTGGAAGATCGCTCAGTCCGAGCTCATGGCGAATGCTGCTGGTGAGTTGGAAGCCATCAACGCGCGGCATCTCGATGTCGCTGACCACTAGATCGTAGGCATCGCTCCGCAGTTTGTCAAGGGCATCAAAACCGTCGACGGCGGTAGTGACGCTATAGCCAGCCGATTGCAGAATCGTCCGAATGAGCTCGCGGGTTGTGAACGAGTCATCGGCGACGAGCAGGCGTGAATGGCGCTGGCCCTCCTCGCGCTGACCGTTGGTCGTTGTCAGCGTCATGCCCCGCGCCGTCTGCGCCAGCGCGATCGGATTGAGCAGCAGGATGAGGCGGCCATCGCCAAGCTGAATCGCGCCACTATAGCGGCGCTGTTTTTCCATCAACGGACCCAGTGGTTTAACAACCACCTCGCGCTCGTCAATCAAGCGATCGACTATCAGGGCTAAAGGCCGCTGCGCACCGCCAATGATCACGGCCGGCATGCGCTGGCGCGCCGGGAATGGCTTGGCAGCTGCTACATCTAACAGATCGGCTAGGCGCAACAGCGAAGCGAGCCGCCCCTCGTACGGAAGCATCGCGCGGCCTTCGATGGTCTTCAATCGCTCGGAATAGGCCCAGGCGCTACCCTGGCAGCCCGATGCCGGGAATGCGAAAACCTGCTCGCCAACCTCGACCAGGAGCACACGCGTAGTCACCAGCGTCAGCGGCAGCACCAATGTGATAGTTGTTCCGCCATTGGGCTTCGAGTCAACATGTACCTGCCCGCCCAGCTCGAGCATGTTCGTACGCACCACATCCATGCCGACACCCCGGCCGGAGATATCGGTGATCATCTGCGCGGTGCTAAAGCCGGGCATGAAGATCAGTTCCAACGCTTCCTGATCGGTCAGCAGGGCGGCCGTTTCAGATGAAAATAGATTTTTCCGAACCGCGGCCTCGCGCAACTTTTTTGGGTCCATGCCGCGACCGTCGTCGCGAATGAGCACATGGACATGCGACCCCAGCGATTGCGCGCTCACATGGATCGAGCCTTGGCGCGGCTTACCCAGCGCCTCACGTTCGGCAGGCGACTCGATGCCATGATCGACGGCGTTGCGAATCAAGTGAATCAGCGGGTCGTTCAGCGCCTCGATGACTTTACGATCCAGTTCGGTCGTCTCACCTTCCAGCGTCAACTGGATCTCCTTGCCGGTCTCGCGCGCCAGCTCGCGCACAGCGCGCGGCAAGTTCGTAAGCGCCGTCGAGATTGGCAGCAGCCGCGCGGCCATCACCTCTTGCTCTAAGTCCTCGATCAGCTGACTGCTATGACTGGCCTGTTGCCCAAAACGCTCGACATGTGTGCGAATAAGCTTGCCAGCAAGATCGCCGGCATTGAGCGCAGTATTGATATGTCGTTCCAGCGACTCGCGCTGGGATGAAGAAAACCGCAACTGCTTCAGTTGGCGATCAAGCGCTACCAATGCGCGTTCCTGCTGTTCAACTAATCTGAAGATCTCATCCAGCATTTGTATCTGGGCCGCCTGGATTTGGCGCCCAACTGCCAACTCGCCGGCCAGATTTAGCAAACGATCGAGCCGGTCGACGCGCACGCGAATGGTCTGGCGAACAGCGGGACGTGCCGGCTTCACCTGCGGTACTTGCAGAGCTGCAAGGCTGACTGACGACACTTCAGCCGGCGAGGTAACTATGCCACTGGCCAGATCCGGCGCTGATGGAGCATCTTCGGCCGGCGCCTCGGCTATGCCCATGTTCTCGGTCCGGTTGCCGCGCCCGAGCGTCAGCGTCAGCGCTTCGACATCAACCGAGGACGGGCGGCCCTCGACCCCCGCGTTAGTCAATTCCAGAAGTGCGTCGGCGCCACGAAGCAAGTCGTCGGCGAGCGCGCGATCGAGCACGCGGCGGCCATCGCGAACCGCGCCGAGGATATGTTCGCACGTATGTGCAAGCCGCCCGACCTGCTCAAAGCCAAGCAGCCGCGCCGATCCCTTGATCGTATGCATCGCACGAAAGATCGTGTCGATCTGCTCGCGCCAGCCCGCGGCCTCGGGGGCGAACGACTCGAGCGCCAACAATCCTTCGGTAAGAATGCGGATATTCTCACTCGCCTCGTCGCGAAATTGACTGTAGAACGTGCTTAGATCCATGTGTAATGTAATTGCAAATTGCAAATTGCAAATTGCAGATTGTGTCTAGCTCGTATTGATGCCATCGCGGTAATGTTCATTTCCTAACATCCTGCTTGATATTGCACTAATAGCCATTGGTCACGATTTTTTGCATGCGTTCATCGAGCGCATTGAATTCGGCCTCAATCGCACCCGAATTCGGTGCATCATACACAATCCCGTGCAGCCGCTCGGCGATCGCGGTGAGCATCTGCGCAGAATCGGCCATCTGGCGCGAGCCGGCAGCTGTTTGCCGGGCGACATCGGCAATCTCACGCATCGTCTCGACGACCTGCTCACTGGCACTCTGCTGCTGTGCGGTTGCCAGACTGATCTCGGAACTGCTTTGTGCAGTGCGCTCGGCAACCATCACAATCATATTCATTACCTCGCCGGCGCTATGCGCCAGTTCGACGCCATGCTCGACCTCTTTGCCACCATCTTCGGCCGCGAGCACCGCCGAGTTGGTGGCTTGCTGGATTTCGGCAATCACGCCCTTGACCTCCTTCGCGGCCGCGAGCGCGCGGTTGGCCAAGCTCTTGACCTCGGCGGCGACGACGGCGAAGCGCCGACCATGCTCGCCCGCACCGGCCGCTTCGATCGCCGCATTGAGCGCCAGGAGATGGGTTTCATCGGAAAGGTCGTTAATCAAATCAATAATCTCGCCAATCTGCTGGGATCGCTCGCCCAGATTGAGCACGCGCGTCGAAACATCCTGCATGCGGCCGCGGATGCGCTCCATCGCCTGGATGCTATTATCGACGGCATCCTGCCCTCCGCTGAGATTCTCGAGCGTCTGCCGGGAGGCTTCGGCGACCTGCTCGGCGGCAATCGCGATCTGCCGGGCGGTCGAGCCAAGCTCTTCGATCGTCGTGCTGACCTCCGACACCGCGCTGGCCTGCTCGGTCGCACCGCTGGCCTGCTGATGCGAGGCGGTCAGCAACTGCGTGGCGGCGGTGGAAAGCTCGCTGCCCAGTTCGATCTGCTGGATGTTCTTCTCCAAGAGCTTTTGATTCGTCTGGAATAGCGCCTCGGACTGCTCTTTCGCCTGATTGAGAAAATGCGCCATGCTGCTGGACCAAACCAGCGCCAGATACGCCAATAAGCCGCCGATCGTGACGAATGTCAGCAGCGAAATGACGATCCAGGCTACCCCGTTGAGCATGATCACTGGAGGCAGAATATTGAGAATCTGCAATAGCCCTAGCCCAGCGTAGCAGATGGTCGCGACAACAAAAAGCCGCAAGCTGTCGCTGGCCTTGCCAAACAGCCCGGCGGCCATAATTGGAATCAGATACGAGATGAAGATCGGCCCAGTCACACCGCCGACTAAAGAGATTCCGGTAGTAACATAAAACAGCGTGCTGAACAAGAACAGATTGGTCGCGATCTGGTAGCGCTTCTTACGAATTAACCATTGTGTGGCGAGTGAAATACTGCCGGCCAGCACGATCGACAACAACACCGCAGGAAAGAGCCGATCGGCAGCTAAGAAGCCGACCGTCGCCAGGACAAGCATAGCTGCGCCGCTCACTCCAGCGATAGCAACCAAACCGAGCGAAAATCGACCAAGCAAGCGAGCGAGCACGCCTTGATCGTTATGAATATCGGCGATGGTGCGACCGAGACGATTCTGAGCAGAATCCTGTTCCATACAATATTTCGCCTTTGCTAGTAGTTCCGACCCGAATAACCAAGCAGCGCACTGCGCGCCACAGCGCGCAGATCGAGCTGTACAACCAGATCATCTTCCAGAATGAGCGCGCCGATCGCCCAGGGTTGGATGAGCCGCTCGCGCAGTAGCGCGGGCAGCGGGCTGCTGTCGGCTTGTTCCAAAAACGTCTCGATATAGTCGACCATCAGCGCGATATAGCGGCGACGCAACGGGACAATCAACGCGCGACGGCGCTTCAGACTGCTACGGTCGGCTGGATCGAGCAGCGGCCCAAGCTCGAATCCGAGATATGGTCGATCCGACGAATCCTCCACTTGAAACATACCGCCTGCTTGGGCCATTTTCACATCAAGGAGATCGTCGCGCCGAATAGCATAGCGTCGTTGCGCGGTCTTTACAATCATCAACACATTGGCAGCCATCGCCTCGCCTTACGCTCGCAGACCGGAAATCAACTCGTTGAGATCGAGCAGCGCAACCGGCTGATCTTCATAATGAACGACGCCGCGCAGATAACGGGCGCGCGCTGGATCGAGCGCGGTCGGCAAAGGGTCAATCGTGCTGGCTGGCAGCCCCACGAGATCGAGCACACGCTCGGCCAACAACGCCATATCGATCTCGTTGTGCGATATAACCACCAAACGTGTTGTACGAGTCGGCGGCGCGCTTTCAAGCCCCAACAGCAACGGTAGATCGACCACTGGCAAGATCGCACCGCGCTGATTCAAGATGCCGGGTAGCACCGGCGGCGCGCCCGGCACCGGCGTATACTCACGGTAGCGAACGACCTCACGCACGCTCGCCGACGGCAATGCATAGAGTTCGCTCGCGAGTTGAATCAACAAAACATCGAGCGTTTCGGAGGCATTGGGCTGATTGTCGGCCGAGTTGGATGCAAACACGTGCACCTGCGCATCTCTAAGTGTATGCATAAAGTTAACGATACCAGTACCAGGCAGGATACTACGGATGAACACGCATGGTCAAGCCATCGGTTGGTACTGCAGGCACATCGATCACCAGTACTCTTGTTTGAAATATTCACAATCCTTGCAGTTTTACCAAACGGGAGGTCTGGCAGGGGACAGTTCCTCCAGATCCCACGCCACGTGGGAGGCGTTTTGCGGCGAGTGCAGGCCGCCGTATTCCCCATGTTGCAAAAAGCGCAAACGAGTGATATTGGCCATAGTTCGGTTTTGAGCTATAATCGCTAGGTACACCTCTACAGAATGAGCTAAAGCTTTATGACCCATCGTCGTAGGACCGTGCGAAATCCCTGGCCATTATGGCTGGCGCTTACATTAGCAGTGCTCGCGCTGTTGGCGGCGCTACGCTTGGTGTCGGCGCTATTCGCGCCGCCCGGCATTAGTGTTGCTGCACGTGGGCTACCGACAGCTGAGGTGCTGGTGCCTTCGCCGCAGGCACAAGTGCTGCCGCGGCCGATCGGCCAGGCGCCAGCGCTAGCGGATCTGCCAACTGTGGAACCGGCCGCTGCGGTGCCATCCCCAACTGACGCGCTCGCAGTATCAGCGCCGCCCCGCGCCGAACCAACGCTCACGATCACCCCAGTGCCATTGGGCGATGTTGCCGCTGAGCCAATTGCGACGCTGTTCCCGACGCAGCCACCCGTGCCCGCGCCGCAGCCAGGGGCGGGCGCTCCGGCATTTGTACCGATTCTCATGTATCATTATATTCGGTTCGTCGACGGAGCGATCGACGAATTAGGATACAACCTCTCGATCACGCCGGACGACTTTGCGCAGCAGATCGCCTGGCTGCACGAACAAGGCTACACCGCCGTCTCGATAACGACAGTGCAGCAATGCCTGCGCGGTGAAATCGCTTGCCCGCCGAAGCCAATCGCGCTCACATTCGACGACGGCTATGAAGACGCCTACAGCACGGTGCTGCCGATTATGCAGCGCTATGGTATGCGCGGAACATTTTATATTGTCAATAGTTTCGTTGGGCAGCCAGGCTACATGAGCTGGGAGCAACTGGCGACGCTGCGCGATGCCGGGATGGAGATCGGCGCTCATACCATCAGCCATCTCAACCTGACGTCGCTCGATCAAGCCACCGCGGCGTATGAGATCAGCCAGTCGAAAGCCGATATTGACAGCCGCCTAGCGATTAACGTCACAAGTTTCTGCTACCCGGCTGGCTTCTACGATGGGAATATCGAGGCACTGGTTCAGGCCGCGGGGTATACCAACGCCACCACAACGCGCTGGGACAGCGACTTTAGCGATGTGCTGGCGCTGCCGCGCCGGCGGGTAGCGGGCGGAACGGGGATCGATTCGTTTATTGGGATCGTGACGGGAGGGTAGGGGTGAGAACAAGGAGGCACTATGCTGCTAGAAGGAAAGGTTGCGCTGGTGACAGGCGGCGGCAGTGGCGTCGGCGCGGCGATCGCCCGGCAATTCGCCGGGGCCGGCGCGCAAGTGGTGATTGTTGGGCGGCGGTCGGAGCAATTGGAAGCCACCTGCGCCGAGATCACCTCTAGCAGGCCGGTGCGCCCGGCCGTCGCTGACGTGGTCGACCGCGCGCAGGTGCAAGGGGTGGTGGATCAGGTTGTCCAAGCGTTCGGGCGGATTGACATCCTGGTGAACAACGCAGGCGTGAACGTCTCTGCGCGGCGGCTCGAGGAACTGGCTTCAGAGGATTGGGACCTGTTGATGAATATCAATGCGACCGGCGTGTTCAATATGACCCAGGCGGTGCTGCCACACATGCGGGCACAGCGCGACGGCGTAATTATCAATATCTCTTCAATCTCGGGGCTGCGGGCGCACACGCTCGCGGGGGCGGCTTATAGTGCATCGAAGCACGCGCTGAACGCATTATCGAAAGTGATTGGTCAGGAGGAAGAAGGCAATGGCATCCGCGCCACAATCATCGCGCCGGGCGATATCAACACGCCGCTGCTCGACAAGCGCCCAGTCGCGGTGAGCGCCGAGCAGCGCGCGCGTATTCTTCAGCCCGACGATGTAGCCGCAGGGGCGTTGTTCGTGGCGACGCTGCCGGCGCACGTTTCGGTGCCAGAATTGGTGATCAAGCCGGTTGGGCAGTTTTATGCGTGAGCCGTTATTGACCGTTGCATTGTGAGCTAAACGTATTGCGTATTGCGTTATCGCGCCGCTACGCACTACGCACTACGAGGTTTAGTTCTTTATGCAGCGCTCAGCATCTCTGCAGGAATTCGGCCAGCAGCCCATGGAAGTGGTGTACGCCATTCTCGCGCGCGACCGAGAATCGCCCGACGTCGTAGGCGCGCGACTTGAGCCGCTTCTGCACCGACTCGCAGATATCGATATCTTCCTTCTGCACCAAATCGCTGAATTTGAACGACTTATGGAAATCGTCGGCGATATCGGGGCGTCCGGCATCGAGCACATACCATTCGAAGATCGTCAGCGTGCGCTCGGGGCCCAGCGGTAGGATGATGTTGATCTGCACATTATCGGGGTAGGCATTCAGCATCAGGTTCGGGAACAGCCAGTAGTAGAGCGCTTGTGCGCTGGCGCCCGCCTCCAAGTTGCGGCGGAGCAGCGAATCAGGCTTCGCGCGGATGGGCGCGTGCTGTTTCGAGTAATAGCGGCAGGTCTCGACCGCGTACTGTTTGTAGTCGATCTCCTTGAATAGACCGGGATGCGCAACTGGGATATGGTAGCCCTCGAGATAGTTATCGACATAGACCTTCCAATTGCAATCGATCTCATAATCGACACGCTTGTAAAAGCTCATGCGTTCGAGCGGTAGGTGCGCTGTCTCGGCGGGTATGCCGCCCAGCACCTCGAGCAGCGGCGGCGCCGCAAGGTCGAGGTTCACGAACACAAACGGCCCCCAGCTGTCGACCTGAATAGGTTGCAAGCCGTACTGGGATTTATCGAAGTTGCTCACACCCTCGAACTCCGGCGTGCTGAGCAGCTTGCCGTCGAGACTATAGGTCCAGGCGTGATACATGCACTGGAGCGTCTTGCGATTGCCACAGCCTGTGGCGACTGCGCCGGCACGGTGGCGGCAGACATTAAAGAAGGCATGCAGCGCGCCAGCGGTGTCGCGCGTCACCACCAGCGGCTCATTGCCGACCCAGCAGCTAAAGAAGTCGCCGGGTTTACCTACCTGATCGAGCCGGCCAACTAGTTGCCAGGTGCTGCCAAAGATACGCTCGTTTTCAATCGGCAGCATGGCTGGGTCGGTATACCAACGGGCCGGAATTGTGGTGGCGAGCGCAAGTTCTGGTTGGAATGTGAAGTCGGCGAGGTTCATGGATCGCTCCTACTGGAGAACATACTGCTGAACCAGCTCCAGCAACTCATCCAGGTCGAAGGGTTTTTCGAGGAAATGAGCCACGTCTAACTCTTTGGCAGTGGCCGCCAAGTCGCGCCGGGCAGAAAGCAGCACGACGGGAATCGAGCACGTCTGAGGCATTGATCTGAGCGCGGAAATAACCTGCCACCCGCTCATTTCTGGCATCATAAGGTCAAGCAGAATCACAGCTGGTGTATGATCTTTTGCCTGCAGCAACGCATCCCTGCCCGACCTGCAGGTGATCACCTGATAGCCCTCGTACCCCAGCAGCTCGGCAATCAGATCGAGGATGGCGAGATCATCATCAATTACTAAAATAGCATTGTCGATCATCATTTCTCCTCATATGCTGAGCATAAGGTACCACGAGCCGGCCGACTTACTCATAGCCAGGCACAGTTTATAGATCGAGTTGGCAGGCCCTTCAACAACCTAACAGACTGTAACATCTGCTACGAATATGTAAAAGGGGGCCGCGCGCAAATAGTATCATAACTCGATAGATTTTGTGATTGAATTTCTGTTCATCTTTGGTTGGAAGTTGACGTTCATGCCGTCGATGCGTATGATCTACGATACTTTATTGGAATGAGGGAAGCGCGTACATTGTTGCGAACCAATCTGCGCATAGGTATAGCGATTGCACAGACGCTGCTGATTGTACTGATACTATGGCAGGCAGCACGATTCGTGTTCCGGAGCGATCCTAATGATGAATTGAGGTCGGCCGACGCGCTGTTTGCTGCCCGCCGCTATCACGATGCGCGCGGGGCGTACTCGGCAATGCTGGGCCACACGCCATACTTTGCGCCAGCGCTGCTTCGCCTGGGGATCGTCGCCACGATTCGTGATGAGCGGACAGTTGCGGATCAGGCATTGGTAGCAGCGCTGGGATTAAAGCTCAGCCCGGCCGAGTACGATTTGGTACGGCTGTACCAAGGGCGGCTCGCGGCGATAGGCGGGCAGCGCGATCAAGCGGAACAGTTTTGGGGCGCGATTGGCCCGCAGTCGGCATTATTCGGGCGGCGGCGAGTGCTTGAGGCCGAGCAGTTGCTGCTGATCGGCGATTATGCCGGCGCGTCGCTCTCCTATCGATCGGCGCAGCAATTCGACTTACCAAACGATTGGCGCGCGCTGGTGCATACGCGCCTGGCATTGCTGCGTGCCTCCAGCGATCCGGCCGCGGCGCGAGCCGAGCTCGCTCAGATCGCTGCCCTGGCGCCAGAGCCGAAAGCAACGTCGATCGACTGGGCCGCAACGCTGCTGCCACGAGTAAACCCGGATGCACAGCAGCTAGCGGCCGCGCTGGGCGCCCCGCCCGACCTACGGGCACAAACGCTTGGGCAGCTGTTTTTGAGCGCGCAGCTGTACACACTTGCCGAGGCGCAGTTTGCCGCCGTGGCGCCAACCAGCCCCAGCGCGCTGGCGGCGGCGGCGTATGCCGCATATACCCGCTGGCGTGCCGGCGACCATGCCGAAGGGCTGCGACGATTACAAGAACTGGTCGCACGCTACCCGGATGAGCCGCGCGCGCGCGCGTTATTGGCGTTGGCCTATTTGACGAATCGCGAGGACGACAGTGCCAAAGCAGAGCTGGATGCCATCCGTACGCTTGCGCCGCACGCCCCCGACACACACCTGGCCTGGGGCCAGTGGTATGCGACACAGCACGACTATGTGGCGGCGGCCGACGCATATCGCCGGGCGCTGAGCGATGCGGCGCCGGAGCAGCGCGGCGCCTACGCGCTGGCGCTGGCGCGCTTCTATGTCGACACATCTTTTCAGCTCTGCGAGGCTGGGCCCAGCGCCGCCGAGCAGGCGATCGCCGCGCTGCCCGACGACCCGCGCGCATGGACGCTTGCATCGGCAACACGCATAAGCTGTGGAGATTCAGCCGGCGCGCAGCAAGCGGCCGCACGCGCATTGCAGCAAGATCCAACCAGCGCCGAAGCAACCTACTATCTCGGGCGCGCCTTGGCGGCGCTCGGCCAACGCCAGGCCGCGCGCGCCGCACTCATCAGCGCGGCGGACCTGGCGCCCGCGTCGGCCTGGCGCGAGCGCGCCGAGCAGCAGATCACCGTGCTGGGGCTTTAAGGGGATCACTCGTTGACGCATAGTATAGATGCCCTGGCTTCTACCAGCGCCGCATGGGGCTTGCCACTGGCGCCGGCGCAGATCGAACAGTTCGCGAGCTATCTAGACGAGCTGCGAGCGTGGAACGAGCGCATCAACCTGACCGCAATTACCAACCCCGACGAGATCGTCACGCGGCACTTTCTCGACTCACTGCGCTGCGCGCTAAGCTGGGGCCAGGCACCAACGAGCCTGATCGACATCGGCGCTGGCGCGGGCTTGCCTGGCCTGCCACTCAAAATTCTGCGGCCTGCGCTCGAGCTGACCTTGGTCGAGAGCATTGCGAAAAAAGCCGCGTTCTTGCGGCATATCGTGGATGTGCTCGCTCTGTCACATGTGACGGTGCTGGTGGATCGCGCCGAGACGGTTGGGCAACATCCAGCCCAGCGCGAGCGCTACGACGTGGTGGTAGCGCGCGCCGTCGCCGAGCTGCGGGTGCTGGCCGAATACTGCCTGCCGCTTTGTCGCATTGGCGGGCGCTTTCTCGCGCCTAAGGGCGCGCACGTCGACGCCGAGTTGGCGGCGGCCGAGCGAGCGATCGCCACGCTTGGCGGGCGAGTCGCGGCAGTCGAGCCCGTGGAACTACCCGGCGTCGAGCCACGCTCGCTGATTGTGATCGAAAAAAACGCTAACACACCGCCACAATACCCGCGCGCGCCAGGAGTACCGGCAAAACGGCCGCTGTAGTCAGGAGCCAGGAGTCAGAAAATAGAGAATAGAAGATAGCCGACCAGAGACGAAATAAGCAATTATCGAGCGTGTGTAGTATATTCTGACTCCTGATTCCTGACTCCTGACTCCTAACCGCAACTTATTGTTGCATGCTGCGTACCATGGTATTGAATAGCGTGGCCGCTTTGTGCTAGAATACCCTGAGGCATCAATGTGCGGCAGAGCTTTGCGCGCCATGCGAGGGTGTCAGAAGTGATTTGAAGCCGACCTCAAAGTACAAGGAGGGCGAAACGATGTCGATTTTTAGTCGCGTCCGTGATCTACTAAGCGCGAACATCAATGCGATGCTCGATTCCGCCGAAGACCCCGAGAAGATGGCGGATGAGTATTTGCGCCAGCTAAACAACGAGCTGTATGAGGCCAAGACGAGCGTAGCGGCGGCGATGGCCGATGCTACCAAGCTCAACACCAAAGAAGCCCAATACACCGCGGAGAACGAGCAGTGGGCCAACAAGGCCGAGGCGGCGTTGCGGGCCAACAACGAAGAGTTGGCCAAAGCCGCGCTGGGGCGTAAGGTGCAGGCTGGCAAGCTGGCTCAGCAATACAAAGAGCAGTCCGACGCGCAGGATCAGCAGGTCGAAGAGCTTCAGCAAGCGCTGATCCAGCTTGAGACGCGTATTGCCGAGACGCGGGCCAAGAAAGAGTTGATCGTCGCCAAAAAGAACCGCGCGGCGACTCAAGAGGCCATCCAGCGCACGGTACGCGGCCTAGGCGACATCAATGCCATGGACAAGCTCGATCAGCTTGAGGAGCGCGTGGATGATCGCCTGGCCAAGGCCGACGCGATGTCGAAGCTCGAGAGCGGCACATTGGAGAACAAGTTCCGCGACCTCGAGCACGACTCGGAAGTCGACTCCGAGCTGGCGGAGCTAAAGCGCAAACTTGGGCAGCAGTAGGGCTTGATACGGTGACAAGCTAACCTGGTGATGGGATGGAGGATGGAGGAGAGAGGATAGTCCGGCCATCCTCTATCCTCCATCCTCTATCCTCTATCTTCTATCCTCTATTCTCACCCCTTCACGACGCCGGAGGCCGGCATATATAGCCGTGTAGTATACTCCTTCACCATACGGCGCGTGCTGAAGACCGGCGCGACGGTGGCGATCGCCTCTTTGCTCCACTTCAGCCAGTTGTGCGGTATACCGTCGCTCCCGCGCTCATAGAACATCGGCAGCACATCGTTCTCTAACAGCCGGTAAAGGTGCTGCGAGTCGTTCCAGTCTTGCTCGTCGAGATTGCTGTACTCGCGCTCCTCGCCGATCGCCCAGCCATTCTTGCCATTGTAGGCCTCGGGCCACCAGCCGTCGAGAATGCTGATATTCGGCGCGCCGTTCAGGCTGGCCTTCTGCCCGCTGGTGCCACTAGCCTCGTATGGCCGGCGCGGCGTGTTCAGCCACACATCGACGCCCTGCACCAGCGCACGGGCGACGCACATATCATACTCTTCGATAAACAGGATGCGGCCCAAAAAGCCCGGCTGCTGCGACATCTGGTAAACCTGCTGGATAAACAGCTTGCCTGGGTCGTCGGCCGGGTGGGCCTTGCCCGCGAACACGATTTGCATCGGGCGATCCCAACGATTCAGGATCGCCTTCAGACGCTCGACATCTTTGAATAGTAATGTGGCGCGCTTGTAGGTCGCAAAGCGGCGCGCGAAGCCAATCGTAAAGGCGTTCTCGTCGAGCACCGGCCACACTGCTGGCGTGGTGCCAAGGCGGATGTGCCGTGCGCGGGTGCGCTCGCGGGCAAAATCGACCAACTGCTTCTTGAGGTCCTGGCGTGTCTGCCAGATTACCTCATCGGGAATCTCGTGGATCTGCTGCCACATCTCGACATCATCGAGGCGATCCTCCCAATCTTTGCCCATATATGCTTCGAACAAGCGGCGCATCTCGGGCGCGAGCCAGGTGGCGGTATGCACGCCGTTGGTGATCGAGGTAATCGGCACATCGTCCTGACTCTTGTCATGATAGAGCCACTGCCACATGCCGCGAGCGACATGGCCGTGGAGCTTACTCACGCCGTTGTGCCGCTCCGACGATTTCAGCGCCAGCACGGTCATCGCGAAGGTTGGACCCCAGCTCTGCTGCTGCATTGCCACATTCACGAACTCATCGCGGCTCAGGCCCAACTGCGACCAGTATTGCCAAAAGTACTTCTCGATCAGCGATAGCGGGAAGGCGTCGTTACCGGCCGGCACCGGCGTGTGGGTGGTAAAGACCGATTCGGACTGAATTTGCTGCATTGCTTCCGCAAATGGCGTACCTTTCTGGACCAACTCGCGCGCCAGCTCAAGTACCAGAAACGCCGAGTGGCCTTCGTTCATATGCCAGACAGTTGGGCTAAGGCCCATTTGGCGCAGCGCGCGGACGCCGCCAATACCCAGCACAATCTCTTGTGCCACACGCATCTCTTGATCGCCGCCATACAGCCGGGCCGAAAGCTGGCGGTCCTGCGGGCTGTTCGGATGAATATCGGTATCCATGAGAAAAAGTGGGATGCGGCCAACCTGGATTCGATAGACCTTCGCGTAGATCGTGCGGCCCGGTAATTCTACCTCGACGACGACCTCGCGGCCTTCGGGGGTCAGCGCCGGCGAGGCCGCGACATCGGCGAAATCGAGCTTGGAGTAGATCGCCTCTTGCCAGCCGCTATGGTCGAGCAACTGGCGAAAGTAGCCCTGCGGGTAAAGAAAGCCAACTGCCACAAACGGCAGGCCGATATCGCTGGCCTCTTTTGTATGGTCGCCGGCCAACACACCCAGACCGCCCGAGTAGATCGGTAGCGACTCGTGCAGGCCGAATTCGGCCGAGAAATACGCGATCGTTTCGTTTTTCGCATCGGGGAAGGTACGCGCAAACCAGGTTTGCTTCTCGCCAACATAGCGATCGAAGCTTTCCAACACCTGATCGTATTGGCGTAGATACTCGGCGTCTTCGACGGCGTCTTCCAGGCGGCGCTGCCGCACATCGCGCAGGAAATCGACCGGATTGTGATAATCCTGCTCCCATAACTCCGGATCGATCCGGCGATAAAGTTCCTGTGCCTCGGGGTGCCAGCTCCACCAGATATTGAACGCAAGTTCGCGCAGGCGATTGATACGCTGAGGAATTGGAGTGAACAATAGGTCGGTGGTCGTAATAGTCACGGAGCCTCCTTAATGCAATTGCATATTGCAAATTGTAGATTGCAGATTGGTTCCGGCGTGTCTCAATGCCACAGAGCAACGGCCAATCACCAAGATGCTGCTTGATTTTGCATTTAGATGCGATTGGCTTGGCAATTGGAATATGACCGATCGGCACAAAGGACGAAGAACAAAGGCGCAGAATTCAGCCTTCGTCGTTCGTCCTTCACGGGTACACCGCGCCATTGTACGAAAAGTCTTGCTATCTGTCCAGTGCAATTTGTTTGCTCTCTTGACAAACTTTTCATTCTATGATAGTATTCCAGCCATCAGAAATTCTAAACCGATTTAACTGCACGGTGTCATGCTCTTTTTCGGATTCCGTCTGGTTTTTTGACAGGGTAGTATTTGCGTGTCAGAATCGCAGCCAGCCGATCTTGCGCTTATGCGCGAACTGAACGAGCGGATTGTGCTGGGCCTGCTGCGTCAAAAAGGGCCGATATCACGTGCGGAACTTGCCCGCCGGAGCAACCTAAGCCGCTCGACAGTATCGAGCATCATCGCTACACTGCTTGCATCGGATGTGGTGCACGAAACCGGCATTGGCGATTCGCATGGCGGGCGCCGGCCGATCATGATTGAATTCAACTATCAATCAGCCTTCGTGATCGGCATCGAACTCGGCAACACCACACTTACCGTGCTGCTCACCGATCTAGCCGCTACTATTCTGCGCCGCGTGCATGTGCCTTTCGACATCACCAATGGCCCTGAGGCGTGCATTGCCCAGGTCATTGCGCAGGTCAACTTAGTGCTGAAAGAAGCGCATGTCAGCCGCGCCAAGATCGTGGGCGTTGGCGTTGGGGTACCAGGCCCGCTGGCCTATGCGACCGGGCGCCCGGTCGCGCCACCGGTGATGCCGGGCTGGCACGACGTTCCGCTTCGTAAGCTGCTGGAAGACGCGCTGGGCCTGCGGGTCTTTGTAGAGAACGACGCCAACCTGGGCGCACTGGCCGAACATCGCTGGGGCGCGGCGCAAGGATGGGAAAACGTCGCATATCTGTATCTCGGTAGTGTTGGGATCGGCTGTGGCCTGATTCTTGATGGCCGTTTGTATCGCGGCGACATTGGCTCGGCCGGCGAAATTGGCCACCTGATGATAGAAGAAGACGGGCCGGCGTGCCGTTGTGGCGCATACGGCTGTCTCGAGGCGATCGCTGGCATCCCGGCGATTCTAAAACGTGCTCAAGCGATCGGCCTACCTTGCCAGCAGATCGACGATGTGATTCGGCTGGCCGGGCAAGGCAATCGCCAGGCGGTTGCGCTGCTTGAGTCGACCGGCGAATATCTTGGCATCGCTATCGCGAATATTCTGAACATGATCAACCCTGCCTGTGTTGTGATTGGCGGCGCGCTGAGCGAGGCCGGCGAGTTGTTACTCAAGCCGCTACGCAGAACACTACGCCGGCGCGGTCTCGCCATCGCCGTCGCACATGTGGCAATTGTGTCCGGTGCATTAGGGTACGAAGTCGTCGCTATCGGGGCGGTCTCGATCGTCGTTCAGCATGCTTTTAGTGTGCCGGCTACTGTGCGGGTATCGAATGGAGCGAGTCACGAAGCCGTTCAGGTGTGAGTTCTGAGTTCTGAGTTCTGAGTTATGAGTTTTGAGAACTTGCAACTCATAACTCATAACTCGGCGAAAGGGGGTGGTTCCCGGGCATGGTCTGTTCGGATGGAACATTCCATCCGCAACCCATCCAAACCACAATGGCGAACCATATGAGTGTAGTCCGGATCAGATTCCTACAGCAAAGGAGCAAGACAAGTATGCATCGGATGCTCAAACTCTTTGGCGCGATCACGCTCATGGCGCTCCTGCTGGCCGCTTGCGGCGGCGGCACGGCGGCAACTCCGACGACGGCACCGGCTGCGGCAGCGCCCACGGCGGCCCCCGCAGCAGCAGCGCCCACCGCAGCGGCTGAACCCACCGCGGCCCCAGCGGCAACCGCAGCGGCCGAACCGACCGCAGCGGAAACGGCACCCACCGCGATGGCCGAGCCCACCGCTGCCTCAACTGGCGGCGCAACGGCTGGACCAAAGGTGACCGGCGAAGTGACGCTATGGCACGCCTACGGCGCCGGCAGCGCCGAGGAGACGGCGATCAACCAGTTGATCGACAAGGCCAAAACGGATAACCCCGACGCCAAGATTACCGTCCTATCAGTTCCATTCGACCAGATCTTCAACAAGTTCGAAACCGAGGCGGCGGCCGGCGGCGGCCCCGACATGTTTATCGCCCCGAACGATAGCCTCGGCAAGGAAGTTCGCGCCGACCTGCTGATGGCGGTCGACGACCAGATGAAGGGCCACCTGGACAACCTGCTGCCGGTGGCGGTCGACGGCTGCAAGGTCGAGGACAAGCTCTACTGCGTGCCTGAGTCGCTGAAGGCCGTGGCGCTGTTCTACAACACCGATAAGGTCAAGACCGCGCCGAAGACCACCGACGAGCTGTTGACCGCAGTCAAGGGCGGCCTGAAGATCGCGTTCAACGAGAATTCCTACCACAATGTCGGCTTCTTCACCGGCTTCGGCGGCAAGATTGTCGACGACACCGGCAAGTGCGCGCTCGACCCGGCCTTCGGCGAGGCGATGGCCTACCTGAAGAGCTTGAAGGATGCCGGCGCCGAATTCTTCACCGACGGCGGCAAGGCCAATGACGCCTTCCAGACTGGCAAGGTCGATGCGATCATCAATGGCCCGTGGGCGACCGGCGACTACAAGAAGAGCCTGGGCGACAAGGTGGCCGTGGCGCCGGTACCGGCCGGCCCGAAGGGCCCGGCTGGCCCGCTGACCGGCACCGACGGCTTCTACATCAACGTGAACACCAAGAACGTCGAGGGCGCTGTGGCGCTCGGCTTGTACCTGACCAGCCCTGACTCGGAGAAGGTCTATGTCGACGTCGCCGGCCACGTTCCGGCCGACAAGACCATTCAGATCAGCGATGCAGTGACCAAGGGCTTCGCCGATGCGTCCGCGACCGGCTACCCGCGCCCGCAGGTCAAGGAGCTGGACAACTTCTGGAGCAACTTTGACGACGCGGTGAAAAACGTGTTTGAGAAGGGTACTGACCCAGCGCAGGCTTCGAAGGATGCGTGTGCGGCGATGGACAAGGCCAACGGTAAGTAGGTACTATGCGCGGGTGCCGGCCTCACCGGCGCCCGCGCAGCAGCCGGTCTCATGCACCACCCGTATCGCGCAGCGCTTACAGCCTGTGCTATAATAACCAAACTACCCACGTCTTCATACACATGCCAGTTCCCGACCCCTGGTCGTTAGCCAAGGAGCGCTTCATGGCTACAGTGAACGTACAGTCGAACACTCCGACCACCGCGCAGCGATCGTTCTGGCAGCGCTCAGAGTCCACGCGCACGGCCTACTTGTACCTCTTGCCCGCGCTGATCGTCATGGGCGTGATCACGTTCTACCCACTGCTGTATCAAGTCTACATGTCGTTTACCGACTTTGGCTTGAAAAATCTACGCGTCAATTCCGCGCCGCCGGCCTTTGTCGGCCTGAGTAATTACACTCGACTTCTGACCAATGACATGCCGATCCCCGGGTTTAACTTCTGGGGGACGCTTGCGTTCAACTTGTGGTGGGCGCTCTCGAATGTCATCATCCATGTGGTGCTGGGCGTGTTAATCGCGGTTTTGCTCAACACCGAAGGATTATGGGGCAAGCGGATTTATCGCGCGATCTACGTCTTGCCGGTGGTGATTCCGGCGCTCATTATCGCCACCGTCTGGCGCAACCTGTGGGATGCCGACTATGGCCCGATCAACGGGTTGCTGACGACGATCAGTGGCTGGTTCGGTTCCACCCAGGCGGTGCATATTCGCTGGCTAGATTCATACGATCTGCCGATCCCCTGGATTCCGCTGCCGCTTTCCTACTATGCGATGCTGATCACGAATATCTGGCTGGGCTGGCCGCTCAACGCGGTGGTCGCCACGGGCGCGCTGCAGAGCATTCCAAGCGAGTTGTACGAGGCGGCCGAGATCGACGGGGCAACCAGTACGCAGCAGTTTTTCAATATCACAGTGCCGATGCTGCGCCCGGCACTGTTACCTTTCGCTATCTTCGGCTTTATTACGACCTTTAACCTGTTCCATCTCTCCTACTTTCTGTCTGGCGGCGGTCCCGACCATCGCACTGAACTGCTTGTGACCTGGGCGTACCGCCTGGTGAACGAACAGAAGCTCTACGGTATCGCTTCGGCGTTCGCAGTCTATGAGTTCTTTATTCTGCTGGTTCTTACGCTGATCACCAACCGATTGGCAAAGGTGACTGCGGGCTATGCCGATTAGGGCAAGAACAAAGGACAGCAAGGAACAATATCGCCGGACACTCTGTTCTGTACTCTCTGTTGTTTATTCTTCTCACGACGGGCGATTTGTAACGAGTGAAGAGGTCGAGATATGGCGACAATCAATCCCCCTATTCCGGCACGGATCACTGGCCGGCGCGCACGCGGCACATCGGCAGGCCGGCCGCTGAAGCTGAGAACGCAGCTGCTGCTGCAGGCAATCTGCCTTTTTCTAACCTTTACCGTCTTGTATCCGATCGCCTGGGTCGTCGCTCGGTCGATCGACCCCAGCGCGCTCAACCGCCCAACCTCGCTCATTCCGGAGGGCGCGACGCTGGATGCATACCGCATAGTGCTCACCCAGCCAACCACCAACCCGGTGTCGTTTGCGCAGCTCGCGCTGAATACGATCCTACTCGCCGGCGGCGTGACGATCTTCGCACTGGCGATCGCGGTAAGCGCGGCGTATGCCTTTTCGCGCTTGAGCTTCCGCGGGCGCCAGCAGCTGATGCTGGCGGTGCTGGGCGTGCTGATGCTGCCGGCCGTGGCCGGCATCGCGCCATTGTTCGTGCTGCTCAACCGCATCGTGATCGGCGGTTTCAACCTACGCAACTCGCTGCTGGGCGTTGGCCTGGCGATGACTTCCGGCGCGCTGCCGTTCGCGATCTGGAATCTCAAGGGCTACCTCGACACGATCCCCAAGGAACTCGAAGAGGCCGCGACGATCGACGGCGCGACTCGCAACCAGACGTTCCTGCGGATTGTTCTGCCGCTCGCGACCCCGGCGCTGGCAGTGACGGCGTTTCTGGTTTTCCTGGGCGGCTGGACTGAGTTCTACCTGTCGTGGCAGTTTCTGACCGAGCCGAAGAACTTCACGCTGGCGATGGCGCTCTATGGCATGGTCGGGCAGTACGCTGGCCAGACGCCGTGGTCGCACTTCACGGCAATGGCGCTGATTATCGCGGTGCCGGTGGCGATCGTCTATCTATCGTTGCAGAAATATATCGTCGGCGGGTTGACGGTTGGCAGTGTCAAAGGGTAACGCGTCAGGCGATGGGCAAGCATTTTGGTATCGGCGAGGGGCGCAGAATGCGCCTCTCGCCGTTTGATTGGCTGTTCAGTTTGGAGCTGCGCGCCCGGCAAGCTTATACATCGCAGCTTGTTTCGATGGCTTGACGCGCAACGCAGCGAACCCGTATACTAGCGACCGTTGCGCCGCTGCGCGCCAGGATTGGTTCATATGTAATCGACGGCAGCCTTAATATGATCGAATCGCGCGCTTCAGCATCCACACATCGCTCATCCCTCCTTCAGCTGTTGCTGCACCTTGCGCTGTGGGCGGCACTGGCCGGGCTAGCGGCTATTCTGGCTCTGCAATTGTTCTTCTTCGCCGTGCATGCGGCCCACCTGCTTGGCTACCCCTACCCGCTGGACTATGGCGAGGGACCGCTACTGGCGCAAGTGAATCTGCTGCGCGGCGGCATGCCAATCTGGCGGCTGTACGGCGATCCCGACCTGCCGCCCTACGCCGTGGTCAATTACCCGCCCGTCTATCATCTCGCGGCGGCGGCGCTGTCGCTGCTGACGGGCAACACGCTGCTGGCCGGCAGGCTGGTCGCGCTGGCCGCGGCGCTGGCGTCGGTGGCAGCGCTGTGGCTGCTCTCGAACGTTGAAACGTTCAAAGGTTCGAACGTTCGAACGTTGATCGTTCTTTCATTCCTGGTGCTGCCGATCGTGCGCGAGTGGGCCGTGCTGATGCGGGTAGATCTGCTAGGCGTATGCCTGGGGCTATGGGCGCTGGTGATTGTGCAGCGCAACGCCGGGCGGCCGGCGGTGCTGTGGGCCGCACTGCCGCTCGCGCTGAGCCTGTTGGTCAAACCTTCACTGATCGCTGCACCAGCGGCGGCGCTGCTCTGGCTGTTCTTCCGCGATTGGCGGCGCGCGGCGCTGCTGGGTGGACTGACTGCCCTCCTTGGCGGGTTGGTGGTCGGGCTGATGCAGGTTGGCAGCGGCGGCTGGTTTCTGCTGCATGTTCTATCTGCCAACGCCAACGCCTGGGAGCGCCGGCTGGCCTACGGCTTTTGGCACGATCAGTTGCTGATTCTCTGGCCGCTGATGGCCGCCGCCGCGTTAAGCGCACTGTTTCTGTTTCTTAGGCGAGAACCAAGAATGGGCACTCGCAGGGTCAACCGAGAACCAGAGACGAGTGATGCGCAATCGGAAGAAATGGTTCGCGGTTCTCAGTTCTCGGTTCTTCTAGCGCTCTACTATACGCTGTTTGGCGCGATCATGGCCTATGGAGTCGGCAAGGTCGGCGCGTATGCCAATTACTTTCTTGAGTTCTACGCTGGACTGATCTGGCTGGTCGCTGTCAATTTCAGATTTCAGATTTCAGATTTCAGATTTTCGAGCAACTCAGCCCAAAATCTAAGAGCGAACATCCAGACGTTCGTCATCGTTCTCCTTCTGATTGGCGCGCAACTGCGCTACTACCCAACCTGGAGCGCGACGTATCTCAAGCTCGCCGGTATCATCGAGGGCACCAACCCGCCGCGCCTGCTCGTGGGCGGCTATGGCCTTTGGCAGGATCTGCGGCGCGAGCGCGATATCCTAGCGACGCTCTCGGGCGTGAATGCCGCGCTCGACCGCGAGGTGCGCGCCGCCAACGCGCCAATTTTCACCGATGTGCCCGGTGTCGCCGCACAGTCGGAGCAGTTGGCGCGCCTGCAAGTCTTCGAGTATCGCCAGTTGCTCGGCGCAAGGTTGGCCGATCAAAGCGGGCTACTGCGCGATATGGCCAACGGCCGCGTGCCGCTGGTGGTGCTCGACTACCTGGGCAACTGGCTCACGCCTGAAATGATTGCGCTGATTACCCACCGCTATGCCCAGGACGGCTCGCGCGGCGCCTATGATCTGTATCGCCCGATCGATCCGGGGCCGGCGGTTGCGATCGATCGCGCCTTCCCGGAAGGCTTACGGCTGGCCGCATACCACCTTGCCATGTCGCCCGGTCGCGCGGCCTATCATGGCGGCGAGACCGTATTGCTGACGCTCGACTGGACCGCGAGCCAGGCGCCAACTAACGCGCGGGCGATCGAAGTCGTGGCACAGCTGAACGATAGCAATGGTCATTCTTTGCTTACAGAGACTCGGCCGTTGCTGTATGGCGCACTGCCGCCAAGCGCGTGGGGCGAGGACACGGTCCAACATCTCCAGCCGCTGGAGCTCCCGCTCGACATTCCACCGGCAACCTACCAGATCGCTGTAACAGTGCGCGCTGCCGGCCACGACCTCGTGCCGCCGCAGACGCTCGCGCCGCTGATGGTCGAAGCGCCGGCAGGCCGGCAGATCGGCGAGTATGGATATTATGTGCCCGCGCCGTTGCTCGACGCCTGGCGCCAGCTTGGCGGCGACGACGCAACCGGTCCGGGCGATCCGCTTATGCCGGCGACGCCGTTCCACAGCTTTACAATGCAATGTTTTGCGCGCGCTTGCCTACGACTGGCCGGCGGTGCGGTGCAGCGCGTACCGCTTGGCGAGTTGGTACACCTGGCCGATGTCGGGCTACCGCGCGCGCCAACTCCTGGCGAAGAGAGTCAGGAGAGAGTAACCGCGCTCAATTTCCCCGCGACCGATCAGACCCTGTATGAAACATTCCTTAACTATTGGCGCGATCATGGTGGTGAAGAAGTGCTCGGCCCGCCGATCACCCCTGAGTTGATCCGTGGTGACCGGGTCGTGCAGTATACCCGCTACGCGCGGTTGGAGCGGCCGATCAGTGGCGGCGCTGTGCGCCTGGGGCGGCTAGGTGAGGAGTTTTTACGGCTGCCGGGGGGCGTGTTGTACCGCTGGCCTTAGAGCCGCGAGAAATACTCCATCATACTGAAACGCGCCTCTTCGAGCATATCCAACCGCTTCACGCGCTGCAATTTGATGTCCAGTAGATCGGTAAGCGGCTCCAGCAGACCGACCACCTCCTGGGTCAATACGCGAATTTCTTTTGGTAGAAACCCCATCTGCTCGAACAGACCCAGCAGGTGGCTCTGAAATTCGGCGCCATAACTCTGGTGATTCGCGAGATGCGGCGGCAGCATCATGCCACTACGATGATCGACCAACAGCGCCATGTAGGGGTAATACGGACGCTGGTCTTTTTGCTCTTGTATCGGCGTTGGCGCCGGAAACAGGTCAGCCTCCCAAATGCCTTGGCGCCGCTTGATCGTCTGTTTAATCCGCCGCGCGCGCGCCTCGTCGATCTTGGGTGCGGCGGCAATTGGATGAAGCATCGTCGTCGGCGCCAACCATTGATCGCTCCAGGTAACTCCGCCTGGCGTTGTCGCCGGCACACGGATCAAGTACTGCCCTGGGTGCGGCGGTGTCAGCAGATCAGGGTCATCGCGAAACCGCTGTGCCACATCCATAGCCTGCTCGAGTGCCGTGGTGAGGAAGCGCGCCTCAGCGGCGGTGACGTACCATGGCAAATAACCAGGCTCATGACTGCGGAATTGCGGCCAGGCGTTCCGACCGCGGTATTTCAGCCCGAGCTCCTTGATAATGCTGAGGTCGCGTTTCTCCAGATAGGCCCGATCTTCAAACGACGCCATCAGGCATTGCTGGGAAAATATCACCGCGAGCGGATCCAGATTCATTCCAAGCTCGCCCGACTGGAGTCGGAGATAACCAGCCAGCCCGGTTGTGCCACGATACACCCCAAGCGCGAAATGCTCGCCCAGGATGCCCATCACGCAGCAATAGCCAATTTCGCCATCTTCGGGATTCTGAACGCCAAAGAGATCGGAGTCATACATCCACGTCCATGGGGCAAGCGCTTTAAAGGCATCAGCGGCTTGGTAAAGGGTGGCCCATTCGGATTGCGATGGTGATGTCTGATCTATTGGGTTCAACCAGATCTCCCTTAGCGATGCAAGGTTTTTTCAACGCCAGATAACGGCAGCGGTGTGTCGAGCCCCTGGTAGCGACCGCGCAACGCAAACCAGCGCACTGTCAGCACATCCCATAGGTTGCGCCACGAGTCGCGAATCGGGTTCACCTTCGTCTCGGTGCCATATTGCCACGGTACCGGCACTTCGGCGATCCGGTAACCGCGGCGGCGCGCCAGATACAGCAGCTCGACATCGTAAGCGGTGACGGCGGCGCCCTGCACGCGCGGGGCCTGCTCGCCATAGATCTGCACCCGACGAAACAGATCGAGCGCGACATCGCTGCGCAGTGCCTTGAAGCCGCATTGTGTATCTTGAATGCCGGACACGGCGACGATCCTGACGATCATATTGAACACCCGCCCCATCAGGTGGCGATATCGTGGCTCGCCGAGCCGATGTGCGCCAAGCCCCTCGCGCGAGCCGATCGCCAGATCGTAGCCCTGCATCAGCCGGCCGTGCAACTGCTCCCATTCCTCGATCGGCACGGCCAGATCCGCATCGCAGAGCAGCACATAATCGCCATGAGCGGCCAGCGCTCCGGCGCGCACCGCAAAGCCCTTACCGCGATGATCGAGCCGGAGCACACGCAGGGTTGCGTATTGCTGCGCAGTACGCTCGACGAGCGCCGCCGTGTCGTCGGAGCTGCCGTCGTCGGCGACGATCAGTTCCCACTGGTACGGCTGCTGCCCCAGGTAGTCAAGAATGTTCGCTAGCGTAGTGGGCAGGCGTTGCTCTTCGTTATAGGCTGGAACGACAACCGAAAGCAGCGGCGAATCAGTGCGCGAACTCACGACGAACTCCTCACGATGTTAGTGTTTCCGCCAGAGCCGGCGCGGCGGTTCGTGAAAACCGATGCGCGCGCTTGCGGAGAAATTTCGGCAAGGCCAAGACGCCGGCGAGTTGGCCACATATGCGCGCGCGGGCGGCTTCCTCGCGGACATGCCACAGCGACTCGAGCATGGAACCAAGTTGAGCGCGCACCAGCGCCGGCCAGAAACGCCAGGCCAGCGCGGCGGGCATATTTTTGGCCCACACAAGAATGAAATTGCGCCCGCAGTAGTAGCTTGCTAGCTTGCCGCCGCCGGTCGCACTCAGCCGATGATACACGATCGCGCGCGGCACATAAATCGTGCGGAAACCATGCAGCCGCGCACGCAAGTTCAAATCCACATCCTCACAATACATTACGAGATCTTCGTCGAACAGCTGCCCGCGCTCAACCAGTGCTTCCAGCGCCGCCCGCCGATACGCCGCCGCGCCTGCACATGGGCCGAAAACCTCCTCCATCACATTGAACTGAGCTGCATCGCGCTGCCAGACGCCGCGATTGCCGGGTACTCCGTTCACCCGATAGTAATCGCCGGCGGAGTGCACATGGTCGCGCCGATCGAAAAGCATCAGCTTGCTGGCGGCGAACGAATACTCCGGGTAGCGATCGAGGGCGCCGATCAGATGTTCGAGCCAGCGCGGGTGCGCCTCGGTGTCGTTGTTCAGCAGCACCACATAGTCGCCGCCAGTGGCGTCGAAGGCGATGTTGACGGCTGCCGCAAGACCACGGTTGTGCGGCATGCGGATCACCTGTGTCTCGGGATAGAAGCGCGCCAGGAGCTGGCGCGACTCGTCAGTCGAGCCATCATCTACCACCACAATGCAAAAATCTCGGCGCGTCTGGCGGCGCAGCGCGTCGAGGCAGGTCGGCAGGTAGGCAGCACCGTTGTAGTTTGGAATAATGATATCGATCATGGGAATTGCAAATTGTAAATTATAAATTGTAAATCGTGCTCTACGAAAAGACTCAATTTACAAAATGCAATGTACAATTATCTGGTCATCGCCTTCATGTACTCTTCGAGCGCTTCCTGCCATGGCCGCAGGCGAATCCCGAGTGTGGCGGCGGCAAGGTTACGTAGCGGCGTATATCGCGGCACGGCACTATCGCGCTGATAGTCGGCCAGCTTGATCGGATGCAGCGTCACCCGATCACGACCGGCCTGCCGCAAAATCTCGGCCGCGAAATCATAGCGTGAGCAACTACCCTCGTTCACCAGATGATATGTGCCATAAAACGGCAACTCGATCAGCTGGGCAATCGCCGCGGCCACATCCGGGGCATATGTAGGGCTGCCGATCTCATCCGCCACCAGCGATAGCGCGTCGCGCTCGGATGCAAGCCGTAGAATAGTGCGCACGAAATTCCGCTCGCCGCCAAACAGCCAGGCCACCCGCGCGATATAGAAGCGATCCAGCAATTCGCGAACCGCCTGCTCGCCGGCCCACTTCGAGCGCCCATAGGCATTGATCGGATCAGCCCGGTCATATTCGAAATAGGGCGCCACGCTAGCGCCGTCGAAAACTTCGTTCGTGCTGATATAGACCAACGGGGCGTTTAATTGCCGGCAGGCCAGTGCCACATACTGCGTACCAAGTCCATTCACACGATATGCTAGCTCGGGGTCGCGGGCGCAGCCATCGACATTGGTATATGCTGCGGGATGAATCACAAGCTCGGCGCCTGTGGCGATTAGGCGCGCAACACAAGTGGGGTGGCCTAATTCCAGGTCGTTATGACCAAGCGCAATGATGGTATGCTCGGGGCTGAATTGACCCTGAAGCGCTTTACCAAGCTGTCCATGCGCGCCGGTGATCGCTATTCGCATCGTTCGCAGCCTAACACCATGCTCATTAGCGTGCATGATAGGAGATTGTGAGAGCAACGTCAAATACTGATCGACGTATCGAAGACCCAGAAACGTTCGTGACGAGCACAAAAGTTAAGTACTGGTATAAAACAGGACCATGGAGACGTTGCATACATGTGGCCGCCATCGGTATAATATTTCCGATTTACATGCAATACTGGTGCCGGTATCGTATAAGCCACGATTGCTTACCAGTATAAGCTGGAGATGATCACAATGAATTCGCAGCTTTTTGCTTTTCCCCCAAAGCACGATCTGAAGCCCGTTCGCTCACCAAAAGATGTTCGGACTACCTATAGCGATCGATTGCCGGTTCCAAAGCTCAATATGGAGCAAGCGGCCAAGGTCGGCCCACTCTTGCAGCAGCTTTTTCAGTCGCTGACGGTGTTGGGCGGTACCTCGGATCTGGCATTGACCGGCCGGGCAGCTTCGGCAACCGACCAGGCGTTGCGCGCCCAGTTGAGCCCCAATGCGCGCCAGGCTGAAGCGGCGATGCATGAGTTGCGCGATCTGCGGCTCACAACATCACCAGTGCTAACCGAGCTCTCGCAGAGCCTCACGGTGCTGGTGCTAGCGGCCGATATGATTACAGACGGCCAGCTTTGTGGAACTGAGGCGCTATCGTTTTATGAACTATTGCGGCGCAATACCGATACGACAATGCGCTGTTTAAACCAGCTGTATCTCATCTTTGGGCTGGAACTCCACGCGGCCGAATAGCCTCACTGCTACACGCCGACCACAGGCATGGGTGCCCGTGGTCGGCGTGTTTTTTATTAATACGACTTACGCCATCACTTAGCGAGAACCATCCGAGCCTTCGGCAGAGCGGTACTTTATCTTTTATTCTTTTTCGTTTTTGCGCTCGTAGAGCGCAAAAACGAAAAAGAGGAATCGGAATGCCGCTTCCTGCCGGAAGCTTAAACCCACGTTCGACAAGTTGCCGAGTAATTATGCTGGGTGCCGCGCTGGCGCCTACGCAGGCGCGGGGAGCCGCACACCGGCCTCGACCACACGTGCGGCACGTAGCACGGTGGCATCATCCCAGGGCCGGCCGACCAGCTGAAGACCGAGCGGGAGTCGCTTAAGGCTCAGGCCGGCAGGCACGCTGATCGCCGGCCAGCCGAGCGTATTGAACGGACCGGTGAAGTTCGTCCAGCCGATGTTGTTCAGCAGTGGCGCGGCATCGGGCTGTGTCGGAGTGCTGAGCAGATCAATTTGGCCGAACAGGGCTTCACACTGGCGGCGGAGCGTAGCGCGAGCCTGTTGCGCGCGCACTAGCGCGCGTGGACCATAGGCGAACGCCGCGATAATGCGCTGGCGCATAAACTCGCCATAGTCGCTCAGCCGCGCGCGCAGCATCGGCTGGTGATAGGCAGAGGCCTCGATCGCCAGGATCGCGCCGTTGAGCAGCCGCAACGCCTCTAATTGCGGTACGTCGATCGGAATCAACTCGGCGCCATTCCGCTCGAGCAGCGCCAGGCCGGCCCGCCACGCGCCGAGGGCCGCATCGGTACCCAGCGGCCCGCCCGAGCCATCGTCCTGCAGCACGCCAATCCGTAACCCTTGCACGCCCGCATCAAGATCGCCTGGCACCGCGAACTCGCTGCCCGAGCGCGTGCGGATGTCGCGCCGGTCGGGGCCAGCCAGTATCGCCAGCAGCAGTGCCGCGTCGGCCACGCTGCGCGTCAGCGGCCCGAGGTGGTCGAGCGACCAGGCGAGCGGCGTGACGCCATATAGGCTGATGCGTCCAAATGTCGGCTTCAGCCCGACGACGCCGCACAACGATGCCGGAATGCGGATCGAACCGCCGGTGTCGGAGCCGAGCGCCGCGAACACCAGCTCGTCGGCCACCGCCGCAGCCGATCCGCTGCTCGAGCCGCCGGTGTCGCGATCATGGTTCCAGGGATTACGCGTCGGGCCATAGTGAGCGTTGTTCGAGCCGGGCGAGTAGGCGAACTCCGAGAGTCGGGTCTTGCCGACGACGATCGCGCCGGCAGCCATCAATCGCTCGACGGCGGCGGCATCCAAATCGGTGACGCGATCGGCGAATATCTTCGAGCCGGCAGTGGTGCGGGTGCCGGCCATCGCCAACAGATCCTTGACGGCGATCGGCACGCCGTGGAGCGGCCCGCGGTAGTTTCCGACGGCGATCTCCTGCTCGGCGCGCTGAGCAGCCGCCTGCGCCTGATCGGCCAGCACCAACTGAAAAGCGTTCAGCTGCGGGTCGCGCTCGGCGATGCGCGCCAATGCCCGTTCGGTCAGCTCGACCGGCGAGACCTGCCGCGTGCGGATCTGCGCGGCGATCGCACCGATCGGCGAATCGACGCTGAAGGATTGAGCGCGCGGTTGCTCGAGCTGCATGGCGTTCGGGCCGGGAGCCCAATCGTCCAGGTAGTCGGGCGTTGCGTCGCTGGCAAGCTTATCAACTAACCGATCGAAATCGACCAGCCGGCTCAAAAAGCCTTTCTCGACGATCCCCTGGATGTCGGTTTCGGCGGCCTGGATGCCCGCATCGTACAGATTGCGGCGCAGCTGATCGATCACCTGATCGGGAACGCGATTCATGCTCATTGCTATTCCTTTCGAAGACCGAGAACAGAGAACAGAGCACAAAGAACAAAGACCAAAGGACAATCATTGTGACCTCTGGCCTCTGTCTTCTAGGATTTTAATCTCCGATCAGCTCCTCGAGCCGGAGCGAAAGCACGCGTGACGCGCCGTCCTCGCCCATCGAGACACCATAGATTGTATCGGCGGCCTCGATCGTGCCGCGATTGTGGGTTACCAGCAGGAACTGAGTCTGCTCGCTGAGATCGGCCAGCGCCTCGCGGAAGCGCCCAACATTGGCTTCGTCGAGCGCGGCATCGACCTCATCGAGCACACAGAACGGCGATGGATTGACCTTGAGGATCGCGAAAAGCAGCGCCGAGGCCGTCAGCGTGCGCTCGCCACCCGAGAGCAGCGAGAGCGTCTGCTGGCGCTTGCCGGGCGGGCGGGCCAGGATCTCGACGCCCATGCCTTCGACGCTTTCGTGACTCTCGCCATTGCCGTTGCCGCCATCCGGCCGAGTGAGCAGGAGTTGGGCCTGGCCGCCACCGAACAAACGGGTGAAGCTGCGTTCGAATTCGGCGGCGACAGCGCGGAACGTAGCCTCGAAGCGCATCTGCATCGCGCTGTCGAGCTCGACGATCAATTCGCGCAACGCGGCCTCGGCCTGGCGCAGATCGGCGATCTGAGTGGTCATGAAGCTATGCCGCTTCGATTCCTCCTCGTACTCTTCCAGCGCCAGCGGATTGACGACGCCGAGACGCTGGATTTTCGCCTTGATCACTTGGATCTGAGTTTCGAGATCGACGTCGGTGGTCCCTTGTTCGTTGTCCGTTGTCTGTGGTCCGTTGTCCGTGGTCGATACGACGGACAACGGACCACTAACAACTGACTCGATGTCGATATCGTCGGCGGCGGCGCGCTCCCAAATCGTGTCGAGCCGGTCGCGGGTGCGCTGAACTTCAACAGCGACGCGGCCATGAGTCGATTCGGCCGCCAGCAGCGCGCTGGTCAGTTCGGACTCCTGGCGCTCCAGGTTGCTTTGCGTAGCTTCCAGTTCGCTCTGCTCGGCCTCGGATGGGCCAATTCGGCTGCGCAGGTCGTCGATCTGATCGAGCAGACGAGCGTGCGAAGTTTGCAGTGCACCCAGCTGAGCTTCCAATGTCGCGCGCTCGCCGGCTAGTTCGTCGAGCCGCCGCTCGCCAGCCCGGCGCTGGTCGGCCAGCCGCGCCAGATTCTGGTTATTCGACTGTAACAACGTTTGCTCGGCGCGGGCCTCACCCTCGGCGGCGGCCATAGCGGCGCGGAGCGCGGCGGCTCGCTGCTGAAGCTCGCGCTCGGCGTCCAGCCGACCTTGATCTTCGGCGCGCAACCGAGTCAGCTGGGCGTGGGCCTCTTGCTCGCGCGCCTCGAGCGCGGCCTGTTCTTCGTGCAACGCGGCCTGCTGCTCGCTCAGATCTTGGATCGCCGCGGCGGACTGATCGTGGCGGCGACGCTGCAACTCCAGATCGATCTCGGCCTGGTCGGCGGCGCGGCGCGCGCGATCCGACGATCCCCGTACAAGTTCGAGGTCTTGGACGGCGCGCTGGCGAGCGCTTTCGGCCTCGTGCAGCTCGCGTTCGGCGGCGCTCATGCGGGCCTCGAGCGCAGCACGCGCCTGAGCGGCCACTTCAACGATCGTGCGTTGCTTGTCGATTTGTTCGGGTAGCTCACGTAGCTCGCGCTCGCGCCGCAGCGTGCCGGTCTCCTTAGTCTGCGCCCCGCCGGTCACCGCGCCGCCACCGCTGACCTGTTCGCCAGCCAGTGTCACCAGCGTCCAGCCGCCGGCGATCTGGCGCAGCGTCTGGCGCGCGGTGGCAAGATCTTCGACTACCAGGGTTCGGCCAAGCAGATGTTGAACGACCGGCTGATAGTGCCCGTCGAAGTCGACCAGATCGGCGGCAATGCCGAGAACAAAACCGAGAACGGGCACCCGCAGCGTCAACTGAGAACCGCCCGCTTCCTGGCTGGTTGACCCTGCGGGTGCCCGTTCCTGGTTCTTGGTTCTTATAGTATCGAGGGGCAAGAACGTAGCGCGCCCCTGCCCGCCACGCTTCAGCGCCTCGATCGCGTCTTCGGCATCACTCCAGCGCTCGACGACAATATTTTGCAGCCGCGAGCCCAGCGCGACCTCAATCGCGGTCTCGATCTGCGCTGGCGTGCGGATAATCGAGGAGACCAGCGTGAAGCCGGAGCGCTTTTCCGCCTCGGCCCATTGCATAGCTGCCTTCACACCGGCGAAAGCGCCGGCATAGCTGCGCTGCAACCGCGCGAGCGTTTCGAGGCGCGCCTCGGTGTCGGCCAGCGCGCGGCGCGCCTGGGCCAGCATCTCCTCTGCGCCGGCGCGCTCGGTGCGTAGTGCATCGATCGTCCCGCCGGCCTGCTCGACGACGGCGAGCGCCGACTTCGCCGCTTGATCGGCGGAAGCGAGTCGTTCTTGTGCGGCGCTCAGGGCGGCCTTGCGCTCGGCCAGCGTCCGCTCGGCAGCGGTGAGCGTATCGGCTGCTCCGGCCTGTTCATGCACCAGCTGTTCGCGTTGGGCGGCCAGTTGCTCGGTGCGGCGGCGGCGCTCGGCGAGCGCGGCGGTGGCTTCGAGCTCGGCGCGCTGGGCGGCGTCGAGCGCGCGCTGCATGGCGCGGCGTTCAGTCTCGCGCTCGGCCAGCTCGCCCTCAATAGCGCGCACGGCGGCGCGCTGCTCGGCCAGGTGCGTTTCGGCCGCAGCCATGCGTGCGGCCACCGCGACGCGCTCACGATCCAGCTCCTCGCGGCGCAGATCGAACTCGTTCAGACTACGCTGGAACTCTTCGCCCCGGCGGATCAGCGCGGCCTGCCGCTCATTACCGACCGCCAGATCGCGCTGAACGGCCTCGGCCTGTGAGTGCAGCGCGCTGCTCTCGGCATGGAGCGCGCCAAGTCGTTCGCGCAGTACACGCAGCTGGTCGCGCGCGGCGCGCAGCGCAACGGTCGCGGCGGCCTGCTCGGCACGGCACAACTCGAGCGCCCCGGCCAAAGACTGTTCATTCGCCTCGGTAGTGGCCAGCGCCTGTTGGGCGCCGCGCCACTGTGCGGCATAGTGCTGGAGCAGCAACCCACGCAGCTCAGCGTTCAAATCGCGGTACGAGCGCGCAAGGCTGGCCTGGCGTTTGAGCGAGCGCAAACGCGGCTCGAGTTCGGTGAGCACATCCGCGCAACGCTCTAGGTTAGTCTCGGTCTCGCGCAGCTTGCGTTCGGCGTCGTGCTTACGCGACTCGAACACGCTAATCTCGGCGGCATCTTCGAACAGGCGGCGGCGTTCTTCAGGGCGCAATGTCAGCGCCGCATCGACTAAGCCTTGATTGATGATTGTATAAGAGCCGCCGAGCGGACCGACCGCCTCCTGCACATCACGCAGTCGCACACGGTTGCGGTTGATGAAGTACTCATTTTCGCCAGCACGCGTGGCGCGCCGAGTGATCGTCACCTCGCCGTAGGGCAGCGGCAGCAGCCGATCGCTGTTATCGACCGTCAGCGAAACCTCGGCCAGGCCGGCCGGCGCGCGCCGCCCGCCGCCGCTGAACAGCAGATCTTCGGTGCGCTTGCTACGCAGCGCCGCATAGCTCTGCTCGCCGAGCACCCAGCGCACCGCGTCGGCGATATTGCTGTTGTGGACGACGATGTTCCCAGCGACAAAATTGTGTGTCTCTGCGACGCTCAGATCGTAGACCCATGGATCGGGAGGTACGACCTGCTCGACGCTGACAATCTCGTCCCAGTAGACATCCGAGGTGGCAAGCGCGGTTAATCTATGCAGTTGATCGGATGCGCGCTCAGGTGTTGTCCCGAGTTGTGCGATCTGACCCGTCACTTCGAGTAATCCACCCCGGCTGGCCTCGCAGCGCTGCTCGGTATACGCGGCAAGCTTTGGACGCCCGCTGCGATGGCGTTTAATACTGACTCCGGCCAAGCGAACGGCTTCTTTAACTAATGGAGTAATGCCTGGGATAAGATCGTGATTAGGGTTGTTCGCCTGAGGCAACTCGCGTAAAGCTTGGAGAGCAACTCGCTTTTCACCGACGAAAGAAAGATTCCGTGCGGTGTGACGAAGTTGATCGGCGCCATAAATATATACAGAGTAATATGTGCGCCGGTGTTTCGCTACTGTATTGGCGGCGTACTTTACTTTGGGGCGGATCGTGGCAAACACTCCCAACCGCAGCAGCAACGAGACAACCTGATCAGCCAGTCGTCGACTTGCAGTGGTGTACTCAATGTATGCTTGTTTCTTTGTTCTCTTTGTCGTAGAACTAAGAAGATGAATGTGAGCATCGCCTTCAAAGAGCCCTGATAGAAATGCCCACTTTATCTCGTCATCACATTGGAATAGTTGGGGGGGCATCTCTTTCTTAGCCGAGCCTGAATTAGCCTGTATTTTGAACACTCGCTCAAGAGCTAGGACAAGGGTGCGCGAACGGAGAGTGACATCCTCTGCTTTAAAGTTACTGTGCGGATGGCGGCCCGCTTCTATTCCAAACAAGGATCGAGAGAGATCTTGGAATACATTGTTCAAAATGGTATCGGAATTAATGAATTCCACACGCTCTGGAAGAATGTACCCCTCAGCGATAAGCAAACCAAGGAAGCGAGCCAGCTCGGCCGTGAATCTGGATGGGAGGCTAATTGGAGTCGCGAAACGGGCTTTGAGACGACCATCGAGCGGTGGCGCCAACTCCGCAGCACGAGCCAGCCTGAGAAGCGCGCTGATTTCAATACTGTTACCCTTGCGCAGATTGTTGAGTTGAGTATGCGGTATCTTTGCTGTACGACTCCATTCGAGCCACGTTCGAAATCTGGGGCGAACAGTGTCGGCCCACTCGCGCAGTCCCGCTGAGGTTGGCACGCTCATTCCCTTGTCGTCGCCGAATTGTTCGATTATCTCAAAGGGAGGAAGTTGGACTTCTTTGCCTTGCACAGACAACCTTCGCGGCAGAGCAAGTCGAGCTCCCACTTTCAACTCTTCGGCCTTAAGCGCCTGCAACTGCCCATTTTCAAGAGTAAATAGGGGATGACACGGCGTCGCCGTTACTTCTCGTCCAGAGCGAGTACGGACGCACAGCAGATAGGGTGTAGCCTCGCGTTTGACGAAAGCGGCAATAGGACGCGCCTCAAGCCGAAATGTGATCGGGTTCAGCGAAAAGATTTGGATATTTTGGGGGTTCTCGAGTGTCACTAGGCCATCGTCAAGTGCTTCGACGATATGCGCGTCGTTAAGTGCGGCTTCGACAAGATCACGAATTGGGACATCGCGCCCATCAGCGAGTGTCACTAGAGTATTACCCGACGTGCATTTTCCCGAGCCATTGGGCCCAACGACAGCGGTAATACCGGGGCGAAACTCAAAGACCGTGCGGGTGGCAAAGGTTTTGAAGCCCTGGATTTCGAGGCGTTTGAGGTACACGATAAAGCGCTTACATACTATTCCGAAACAACGCGTGCAGCGGCGCGAAGAGCATTATAACATATGTGCGATCGCGATTGACAAACATCGAGCGCTGTAGTATACTTTTTCGGCGTTGATGTAAGGCGTTTCGTTTCACCTGAACAGGGTAAACGATCACAAAGCAGATGCGAGCTAGCACAGCCTTTGGCGTGCTGGTTTTTGTTTGCCAAGCCCTTACATCTGCACCTTACCAACACAATGTGATAGTTAGTGCGGTGCAAACCGATCCTTTGAGATCGGAAACGCCAGAAAATGAAGAGTTTGATCCTGGCTCAGGACGAACGCTGGCGGCGTGCCTAATGCATGCAAGTCGTACGCAGCGCCTTCGGGTGCTGAGTGGCGCACGGCTGAGGAACACGTGGGAATCTGCCCGTCCGTGGGGGATAACTC
>WNFU01000086.1_pt1 | contig 104874 bp, 95 predicted proteins | sample 5400121 | NCBI WGS metagenome assembly WNFU01 (sample SAMN13153360, study PRJNA577476) | soil metagenome | isolation source: 100 cm soil or saprolite under grassland replicate 1 | place: USA:California | collected 2016-06-15 | reverse complement strand
TCAGCCTCGGCCTGGACATCGGCCACGTGGATCGTCTGCCGCTCGAGCACGCTGCGGCCCGTGGTCGTACCGCGCACGAGGGGAATCAAGAGGCCGATGGAGGCGGCGAGCAGACCGTGATGGGCGACCAGCTCCAAGTTGTCTCCCTTTCGGAGAAAGATGCCCGCGTCGTAGGCTCCGCAGAGGCGCGCGGCGCTTGCGGTGACCGCGTCCATCACCGGCTGGAGGTCGGTCGGCGAGCTGGCGATGACGCGGAGGATTTCGCTGGTCGCCGTCTGCTGCTCGAGCGCTTCGCTCACCTGCGCGTGGGCCTGTGTGACGGCGAGGTTCCTCTCCTGCAGCTCCGTAAAGAGGCGCACGTTTTCGATGGCGATGACGGCCTGGTCGGCGAAGGTCTTCAGAAGGGCGACCTGGCGCTCCGTGAAGAGGCGAACTTCCGTGCGCGGAAGCTGGATCGCCCCGATCGCGACGCCCTCGCGCATCAATGGAACGCTGAGCATCGTGTGGAACCCTAGCCGCCGCGCGTTCTCGCTGGCCTCGGGGAACTCCTCGGCCTCGACCTGGACGTCCACGATGTGAACGGTCCGCGCGTCCAGCACTGTGCGGCCGCCGATCGTTCCACGGTCAAGCGAAAGGGTGTACCCGCCTATGGTCCCCAGCGCGCGGGCAATGGCCGAAGGGTCGTAGATCGGACCGTGATGAGCCGCCATGACGAGCCGATCGTCACGGCGGAGAACAATGCTAGCGTCGTATGCCTCGCACAACCGGGCCGCGCTCTCCACCATCGTGTCAAGCACGGGCTGGATATCCGTCGGGGATCGCGAGATCACGCTCAGGACCTCGCTCGTGGCGGCTTGCTGTGTCAGGGCCTCGGTCAGCTCGGCGTTGCGGGCCTCCAGCTCCGTGAACAGGCGCACGTTCTCGATGGCGATGACGGCCTGGTCGGCGAAGGTCTGGAGAAGCGCGATCTGCTTATCAGAGAAAGGCCGAAGCTCGGTTCGGTAGACCGCAATCGCCCCAATGGGTACACCCTCACGCAGCAGCGGTGTCGAGACGAAGGTACGAATGCCCTCGCGCCGCACGTTGTCTCTGGCCACGGGGTACTCCGTGTCGACCTCGGCGAGAAGATCAGGAATGTGAAGGGTGCGGCGCTCCAACATGGCGCGGCCGATCACCGTGCCGCGCGTGACCGGCCGGGTACCTCCAACCTCTTGAGTTGTGCGGACGGATCCGTGGCCCGCGACCTTCCGCATGAGATCGCCCTCGACGCGGTAGAGCGATGCGTTGTTCGCCTCACACAGGCGAGCGGCGGTCTTCACGACCGCGTCGAGCACCGGGTCGAGCGTTGTGGACGAGGCGGCGATGACGCGCAGGATCTCGCTGGTCGCCGTCTGCTGCTCGAGAGCTTCGGCCAGGACTTGCGCGAGCCGTGTCTTGTCGATGGCCGTGGCTGCGTGCTCGGCGAAGGCCTCGAGGAGCGCGATCTGCTTGGTCGTGAAGGGGCGGACACGCTGGCGACGGATCAGGATGACGCCGATCGCCGCACCCTCCGAGAGAAGGGGGGCCGCCAGGATTGTCCTGGTTCCTGTCGCCCGTTGCCCTGCCTCGAGCTCGGGGAAGCGTGTCCGGACGGCCGCCTTCATGTCACGGACGTGGATCGTCTGTCGGTCAAGCAGCGCTTGGCCATAGTGCGTCCCGCGGCTGATGGGGAACTCCTCCCCAATCGCCCGGGTGGTCGGCACAGATCCGTGCTGGGCGACGAGGCGCAGTGCGGCGCCGTCGGCAAGGAAGATCTGGGCGTCGCTGGCGTCGCAGAGTCGCGCGGCCGTTTTGGCGATGGCGTTCAGATTCAGATCGATTCCCGCTAAAGCCGGCCGGCGGGCGCTCGGTCTGAGGGCGGCTCCACACTTCGGGCAGAGAGTGGCGCCGGGTCGGGTCTTCTGCCGGCACCGGGGACAGGCCATCTTGCCCTCCAGGGATCAGGACCAGTAGGTGCGCGGCAGGGGCCGCGTAGAGGAAGAGGGTAAGTCGCGCTTGGCCGACCGGTCAAGGGCTCGGAGGAGAGGAACCGCCCCCTCACCCTGCCCTCTCCCCCGGTGGGGGAGAGGGAATCGGAGGGAGGAGAGGAGCCGTCCCCTCACCCTGACCCTCTCCCCAGAGGGGAGAGGGGATAGGGAGCTTTCGATTCCCTCGCCCCCAGAGGGGGAGAGGGTAGGGTGAGGGGATTAGGCGGCGACGGGGGCGGGCGCTGAGGCCTCCCAGTATTCCTGGAAGACCTCCCAGACTTCGGCCGGGCTCTTCGTCTGGAAGATGCGGGCGCGGCAGTCGGCCGCGTGGACCAGCCCTTCCGTGTACCAGGCCAGGTGCTTCTTCATTTGCGAGAGCGCGTAGCGGTCGAAGCAGTGCTCCTGGATCAGCGCCATGTGCCAGCGGATGACCCGGTCCTTGTAGTCGCGCTGCGCCTCCGCCCCGAGCGCGTCGAAGCTCTCGTCGAAGATCCAGGGGCTGCCGAGCGCGCCGCGGCCGATCATCACCGACGCGCAGCCCGTCTCGTCAGCCATCCGCCGCGCCTCCGCCATCGAGCGCACGTCGCCATTGCCCGTGACCGGGATGCGCACCGCCTTCACCACCTCGCCGATGATGGTCCACGGCGCCTTGCCGGTGAAGCGCTGCGAGCGCGTGCGCGGGTGCACCGTGATGGCGTCCACGCCCTCGCTCTCGGCCATGCGCGCCACCTCGACGGCGTTCAGGTGTAGGTCGTCCCAGCCACCGCGAATCTTAATGGTGAAGGGGACCGCGATCGACTGTCGCATGGCGCGCAGGAGCCGCGCGGTGCCGGGCACGTCCTTCATGAGCGCGGCGCCCTTGCCCTTGGCTGTGATCTTGGGCATGGGGCAGCCCATGTTGAGATCCACGATGTCGGCGCCCAGCTCCTCGCAGCGGAGCGAGGCGCGGATGAGCGCCTGCGGATCCTTGCCGAGAAGCTGCATGGCGAGCGGCCGCTCCTCGGGATAGTACGCCGCCATGTCGCCCGAGCGCGGCGTGTCCATCACGAGGGCGAAGGCGTCGATCTCCTCCGTCGTCGTCAGGCCGCTGCCGCACTCCCGGGCGATGAGCCGGAAGGGCGCATTGGAGATGGCCGCCATGGGTGCCAGGCGGCAGAGCTGGGGGATCTCGATCTGTCCGATTTTCATGGTGGAGCCGGGCTCGGGCCCGGGTCACCCAATATACACCGACGGCGGCGACGAACGGGAATCAGCTCATCGGCCAGCGGGAGAGCGGGAAGCTGATGCCGGTGCGGGCCTGGAGCCGCTCGCCGATCTCCTGCACCTTGGAGAAGAGGTGATGTTCGTCCACGAACGTCTGCCGGTAGGCGTCGACCACGACGCGGCCGTCCACCACCACCGTGTGGACGCTGCGGCCGTCGGCGTTGTAGACGAGGTTGTTGACGGGGTTCCAGAGCGCCCGCCACTCGGGGCGCAGCGTGTCGAAGCACACGAGGTCGGCCTTCTTGCCGGCTTCGATCGAGCCGAGCTCGTCACCCAGGCCCAGCGCCTGCGCGCCGTGCAGCGTGGCCATCTCGAGGGCGGCCTCCGCCGGCACCTGGCGCAGGTCCTGGCGCGCGTCCTTGTACTGGATCGCCGCCATGTTCATGGTCCGCACCATGTCGAGGTGGTTCGAGTTGTTCGGCGAATCGCAGCCGAGCGCGATCTTCACGCCGCGGGCAAGGAACTCCGGCATGCGGCCGTGCTCGGGCACGCCGCGGCCGCTCTTGGCCGCCTGCACCGGGCACATCGCGACCGCCGTGCCTGTCCGCGAGATGCACACGATCTCGCCCTCGTCGAGACTCAAGCAGTGGGCCAGGAGCACATTCGGCCCGACCACACCGATGGACTGGAGATACGCCGTTGGGGTGTGGCCGTAGCGCGCCAGTGACTCCTGGCGCGCCTGCTGCCCGCTGCTGTGGTGCAGGGTCAGTCCCGTGCGGTGCTCGTCCGCCACCCGCTTGAGGCCCTGCAGGAGCCCCGTGCTGCAGGTCTCGTACGAAAACGGCATGGCCCAGGCGCGGATGCGACCGTCGAGCCGCCCATTCCACTTGGCGATGAACGCCGTCGTGCGCGCGACGGCCTGCGCTGGGGGGTAGCGCGGCAGCGCCCAGGGTGCCTTTTCGTCCGTCACGCACTCGCCCAGGATCACACGGATGCCGGAGTCCTGGTAGGCCTGGAGGCACGCGTCGGGGAACTTCGTGCTGCCCGGATCCAGGAAGCACACCGTTCCGTTCTTGAGCAGCTCGACGAGCCCGAGCAGCGTGGCGTGGTACTCCTCGTCCTCGGTCATGGCGGTCTGGAGATTGAAGACGTGCACCAGCGGGCTCGCCTGCTCATCGGGGAAGATCCCGCGCACCGGATGCGCGTAGCTGATGTGCATGTGCCCGTTGAAGAATCCAGGCGTGACCACCATGGAGCGCCCGTCGATCACGCGGTCGGCGCGCGCGTCGTTGAGCTCCGCGGCCTTGCCGACCCGGCTGATGCGGCCCTGTTCCACGAGGATGGCGCCGTCCCGGATGATGCGCCGCTGGGGATCGAGGGTCAGGATGTACAGGATGTGATCGATCTTGAGGCTCTGGGCTGCCATGGCGGGTCGCCTCCTGAGAACTCCGAGTGACGAATCGCCCGGAGTCTACGCTCCCCGGGCGCGGCTTGTCCATCGCGCGCGAGCCACCGCGATGCGATATCATCACGGGCCATGCCGACGGAGCCGGCGCTCGGCAATGCGCGGCGCTGGGCCATCACGGCCTCCGTGATGCTCGTGTCCGTGCTCCAGATCCTCGACACCAGCATTACCAACGTCGCGCTTCCCCACATCCAGGGCGCGCTCTCGGCCGGGCTCGACGAAGTCTCCTGGGTGCTCACGTCCTACCTGGCCGCCAACGCCATCGTTCTCCCCGCCACGGCCTGGCTGACCGCGCGCCTGGGGCGACGGCGCTTCTTCCTGCTCTGCACCCTCCTCTTCACGGTCAGCTCCTTTCTGTCGGCCATCGCGCCCTCGGTGGAGTTCTTGATCGCGGCCCGTGTTCTCCAGGGTCTCGGGGGCGGGCCGATCATCCCCATCGCGCAGGCCATTCTGTGGGAGATTTTCCCGTCCCGGCAGCGCGGCATGGCGATGGCGGTGTGGGGCATGGGCATCGTGCTGGCGCCGACGTTCGGGCCGACGGTGGGCGGCTGGATCGCCGACAACTGGTCGTGGCGCTGGATCTTCTACATCAACCTGCCCATTGGGGTGGTCGGCTTCTTCATGGCGAGTATCCTGCTCTTCGACTCGCCGCAGGCCAAGCCCGCCGGCCGCGTGGACCTGCTCGGGCTGGTCCTGATGATCGTGGGATTCGGCGGCCTCCAGCTCGTGCTGGACCGGGGCGAGCGCGAGGACTGGTTCGACTCGGGGATGATCGCGGGATTGGCCGTGCTGGCGGTTGCGGCGCTCGTCGCCTTCGTGATCCGCGAGCTGACCACGGATGAGCCGCTGCTCGACTTGGGCGTTCTCGCCGACCGGAACTTCACCCTTGGCTCGCTGGTCATGTCCATGGCGGGCTTCGGCTTCTACGCAAGCATGCTGCTCCTGGCGCTCTACACCCAGAAGCTCATGGGCTACGATGCCTGGACCTCGGGCCTGGTGCTTGCCCCGAGCGGGCTCGGGCAAGCCGTGATGCTGCTGGTCGTGGGATATCTCGTGAACCGCTTCGATCAGCGGATCGTGCTCTCGTTCGGCGTGCTCATGAACGGGCTGGCGACGTTCATGATGTCGAACGTCACCCTGAGCATCGACTTCTGGTCGCTTGCCCTGCCGCGCCTCATCCAGGGGGTGGGAATGGGCTGTATCTTCGTGCCGCTCCAGATGCTGGCCTTCGCGTCGATCCCCATCCGGCACCTCCCCAACGCGACCGCTCTCTTCAGCGTGGTCCGCAATATCGGCGGGAGCGCCGGGGTGGCCATCTCGACCACTCTGCTGACCCGGCGGGCGCAAATGCACCAATCGGTCCTCGTCGCCAACGCGCACGTCTGGGCCCCGGAGACGACCGAGCGCCTGCGAGTGTGGACCCAGCATTTCCAGGGGCAGGGAGCCGACGCCATCACCGCGGGCCAGCAGGCGGTTGTCATGCTGTACCGGGAGACGCAGGCCCAGGCCCAGGTCCTCGCGTTCATGGACGATTTCCGCTTGCTCGCCGTCATGTACGCCGGCCTCGTGCTGCTGATCTTCTTCATGCACCGCAACCGTGCGGAGCGGGCCGAGCTGAAGGGGTCCGCCGACGAGCGGGCCGTCGCGGCCGTACCCGCGGAGTGATAGAGTTCCCTTCTATGGCACGTACGATGACGGCGGCGGCCCTCAGATTACTGCTCGGCGCGCAGGCCACGTGCGCCGTGATCGACGTCCGCGACCCCGGCGAGTACAACGACGCGCATATTCCTGGCTCGAGCCTCGTCCCGCGCCGGCAGCTCGAGTTTCGCATGCCGCGGCTGGTGCCGTTCAATGGCACGCGGGTGATCGTGTGCGACGACGACGGCCGCCGGGCGTCGCTGGCTGCGGCGACGCTCGAGAGCATGGGGTTCCGCCAGGTCAGCGTCCTCGAGGGCGGCATCAATCGGTGGACGACGGAAGGCTACCCGACCGAGTGGGGTGTCAACGTTCCGAGCAAGGACTTCGGCGAGAAGATGCAGGTCCTGCACCACGTCGCCGAGATGCACCCGGAGGAGCTGCACGCTCGACAGCAGCGAGGCGAGAAGATCGTCCTGCTCGACTCGCGGACGCCCGAGGAGCATAGGCGCGCCACCATCCCCGGCGGCCGCAGCGCTCCCAACGGGGAAGTCGCCCTGCACATTGCCGACCTCGCTTCCGACCCCGACGCGACCATCGTCGTGCACTGCGCCGGCCGGACGCGCAGCATCGTCGGCGCCCGGCTGCTTCAGCGCATGGGGTACCGGAACGTCTTCGACCTGCGCAACGGCACCATGGGCTGGATGATGGCGGGCCTCGATCTCGAGAGGGGCTCCACGCGCCTCGAGCTGCCCGCCCCGTCGCCGGCGGCATTGGCCAAAGCCGGAGCCTTCGCCGCGCGCATCGCGGCCGAAGACGGCGTGCGGTCGCTTTCGGTTCCCGCCCTTCGGGAGCTGATGGCCCGAGCCGATCGCGAGAACGTGTACCTGATCGACGTCCGGACTTCGGACGAATACGCCCGGGGGCACATCCCGGGCTTTCAGTGGTTCCCGGGCGGCCAGGCCGTGCAGCGCGCGGACGACCTCGTTGCGGTGAAAAACGGCCAGGTGGTCTTTGCCTGCGACGGACGCGTGCGGGCGACGGTCGCCGCGTCCTGGTACAGACAGATGGGCTTCCCCAATGTCCACGTGGTTGACGGGGGTACGACGGCCTGGGTTGCCGCAGGGCAGGCGCTCGCGAAGAGTGCGGTTCCGAGCGGGCCGCGGGGGTACGACGAGGGAATCGGGGGCGCACTGCCGGCTGGGTACGAAGTCGCCAAGGCCCAGGTCGAGCTCCTGGATCCGGCCGGCCTGGACGGCCGCCGTACAGCATCACACGCGCCGCTGGTGATCTTCGTGGACACGAGCCGCGAGTTCAGCAATGGGCATGTACCCGGGTCGCGGTGGGTGCCGCGCGGATGGCTGGAGCTGGCGATCGGCGACGTAGCACCGTCGAGGGAGACGGCCCTCGTCGTGACGTGCGGCAACGGCCTCAACTCAGTCCTGGCGGGAGCGACGCTCAGGGCGCTGGGGTATCCGCGCGTCGCCGTGCTCGCCGATGGGATGCAGGCGTGGCTTCGGGCTGGACTGCCCGTGGAGCGCGGCCTCAGCGGCGTGATGAACCCGCCCAAAGACGTCTTGACCATGGGGACGGACCGCACCTGGGCCGAAGCCATCCAGTACCTGCGCTGGGAAGAAGAGCTCGGCAAGAAATACGGTGAACACGGAGGATGACCATGGCGACGACCGCGCTCAGCATCGACGACTTGAGGACCCACATCGGACGGCGGCTGACCGCGACCGACGTGATTCACCCGGGGCCCCCCAACCTGCTGCGGCTGGCGCTGGGGCGCGCGGACGCCGAGCTTGGGCCCGGCGATGCGCTGCCGCCCGCGTGGCTCGCGCTCTATTTCCTGCCGCGCTTCGGACCCGATGAGCTGCGGCCCGACGGTAGCCCGCGCGACGCCGGCGTGGTGCCGGCGATGCCGCTGCCGCGGCGCATGTTCGCCGGCGAGAGCGTGCGCTTCCACCGCCCCCTGCGGATCGGCGACGCCGTCCGGCGCGAGACGGAGCTGGCCGACATCAGCATCAAGAGCGGCGGCACGGGCACGCTCGTCTTCGCGACCGTCTCGAGCCGCGTCTTCGGCCCCGAGGGCCTCGCCATCGAGGAGGAGCGCCGCACGGTGTTCCGCGAGGAGGTCAAGGCCGGCCTGCGCAACCAGTCGCCGCGCCGGGAGCCGGCGCCGGCCGACGTGCCGTGGCGGCGCAGCGTGACCCCCGATCCGGTTCTCCTCTTCCGCTTCTCGGCCCTGACCTTCAACAGCCATCGCATTCACTACGACCGCACCTGGGCGACGGAGACCGAAGGCTACCCGGGCCTGGTCGTCCACGGTCCGCTCACCACGACGCTGCTCATCGACTTCGCGCGCGACTGCAACCCGGGCCGGACTCTGCGGTCGTACGCGACCCAAGCGCGCGCGCCGCTCTTCGACACGGTGCCGTTCGAGCTCCGCGGCCGGCCCACCGCCGACGGGCGCGCCGCCCAGCTCTGGGCGGCGACGCCGGAGGGCACGATCGCGATGAGCGCCGAGATCGAGCTCGACTGAGAAACCGGGGTCAGGTCTTGCTTTCCAACCTCGATTTGTCGGTTTGCAAGACCTGACCCCGCACTCAGTTTACTTCTTGTAGTTCAAGGGCGAAGAGTCCGAGCAACGCGGGATCCGATAAGATTTCCCGATGACGGATGCCCTTACACTGTGAGAGCGTAGACGGGATGAAAAGGAGCACCAATGCTGCGTGACATTCCGACCGGCGGCTATCAATTCCTGCCTGGCATCAGCGCGTTCTCGTCGGGGGTGGTGGCGATCGCCGGCTGGGAGATCGTCCACGCGACGCTTGGTACGCCCGTGCCGTGGCGCGACGGCTTCGCGCGCATCGACCGTCACCTGCGCGAGGCGGGGCGGCCGCGCGAGGCGCTGTGCGGCATCGAGCTGCGCAGCCCGGCGCCGTTCACCTTCGGCGGCTTCGACGACTTCAACCAGGGTTATCGCGCGCTGCTGACGGAGTGGAAGATCCTGGTCGGCGACGACAACCCCATCCCGCGCACCAACGTCTGCCCGGTCGCGGGAGCGCCGCGCGAGCCGTCGCTCTACGCCTTCTCCTACACTGTCGCCGGCACGACGCCGGCGCCGACCTTCGTGGTGGCGGGTGCCGGCGAGATGCGCGAGCGCGGGAAGGGCGCCGACGGCATCGTCCGCCACGGCGATACGTCGCCGGACGCCATGCGCGAGAAGGCCCGCTTCGTCATGACCATCATGCAGGAGCGCCTGCGGGCCGTCGGCGGCACGTGGGATCGGGTGACCGCGATCGACGTGTACGCCGTCCAGCCTATCCACGAGGTCGTCCAGCACGAGATCCTGCCGCAGGCCGGTCCTGCCGCGATCCATGGCGTCCGCTGGTTTCCCAGCCTGCCACCGATCCAGGGCCTGGAATTCGAAATGGACCTGCGGGGCGTCGCCCGCGAGCTGCTGGTGTAGAAGCTCAGCGGGAGCTCTGCGCCAGCTCGCGCAGCTCGAGGAGGGGCTCGGCCTCGTGCCGGCCGGGGGCGAGCACGATATCGTCGAAGCCCAACTCGCGGAGGCGATGCAGGCGGTCACGGGCAACGTCGCGCGGGCACTTGAGGTCGCACGGATCGTCGGGACCGTCCGGGCTCGGAGTGGTGCTGTCGAGCGCTACCCGCACGTTGGTGACGACGGCGCGTTTGCCGCCGAGGTTGCGGAAGCGCGCTATCCCTTCGCGCAGCGCCCGCCAGCTGCTGCGGCCGCCCGAGCCGATCCAGCCGTCGAACTCGCGGGCCGCCCGCTCGATCCATTTCGAGCCCGCCCAGGAGCCGATCAGCACCGGCGGGCCGCCCAGCACCGCGGGCCAGACGGGCGCCAGCGAGGCCCCGCCGACAGTCTCGCCGGCCCACAGGCGGCGCATGATGGCGAGAGACTCGCCGAGACGACGGAAGCGCGACTCGAAATCGACGCCGAGCGCGGCGAAATCCGCGGCCGTGGACCCGGCGCCCACGCCGAACCGGAACCGGCCGCCTGACACCAGGTGCACGGTCAAAACCCGCTGAGCCAGCTCGACCGGGTTGCGCAGCGGCACCTGAAGCACTCCCGTCCCCAACTCGATGGCGCGCGTGACGGTGGCGACGACGGCGAGGGCCATGAGCGGGTCGGGGCGGAGCGTGCCGCGGCCGACGGAGTCGAAGGTCCACGCGCTCTCGAAGCCGGCGGCCTCGATACCCCGCGCCGCGTCAGCCAGGCTCGAGGCGCGGAACGGCGGCCCGCCACCGATTCCAGTAGGAAGCGAGATCCCGAATCTGGTCATGTCGTCCGGCCGTGACCATAGCACAATGCCGGTCATGCGATCGCGCCCCGACCGCGTCCTCGTCTGGATCTGCGTGCTCATCGCGGTCAATCAGCTCGGCGTCGGCGGCACCGTGCCGGTGCTAGCGCTGTACGCGCGATCGTTCGAGGCTGGGTGCCGGCGAAATGACGGCTGGCTAACCCCGGCATGCAGCCGATGGACTGCGGCCGCGGCTGATACCGCGCGTTCGCCATACCGCGAACGGACTAGCGTGGGGTTATACTTCAGGCATGAGTAAGCGCGGGGTGGACATCGCATCGCTGACACCGAAACAGCGGCTCGACTTGCTGGAAGAACTGTGGGACAGCCTCGCGGCTACGCCCGAGGCGATTCCACCCACAGACGCCCAGCGCGGAGAACTCGACCGGCGCTTGGACGATTTGGACCGCGACGGTCCGGTCGGAATACCCTGGAACGATGTCGTTGGGCGGATTCGCGACCAGGATCGGTGAAGCACGTCATCGTCCGACCGCCAGCTGCCGGTGACATCGAGGACGCCTTTCGATGGTACAGGTCGCGACGGCCGGGGCTGGGTGAAGGATTCTTGGCGGCGCTGAGATTGCTGCGCGACCGAGTGCTCGAAGACCCAGAAGCTTTCCCGGTCCTGCACCGGGATACGCGCCGCGCTCTTATCCCCAGGCGATTTCCCTATGGCCTTTGCTACCGCATTTACGGCGACACCATCGTCATCGTGGCCTGCATGCACGCGAAACGAGACCCGCCCCGGTGGCAACGTCGCACCTGATGGCGAACCCAGCGCCGTAGGGGATCGGGCTCGCGACCCTCGCCCCGGCCGCTGAGCGCGGGCGGTAGACGCACCACGATGAAGATTGGTAGAGCCGCTACAATGCGGAAGGGGGACGCCGTGGCATCAGGCGAAAGATCTCGTGCCTCGGTTTCATCGTTGGCATCCTTGTGCTCGCTTCCGCCTCGTTCGGGGCACCGCCAGGACGGGTCGTGCGCGTCGGACTCCTGTATCCGGTCAGTTCCAACTTCGATCCGGCAACGAATCGCTTCGATCGGGAGCTCGTCGAGGGGCTGCGCGAGCTTGGTTATACGCCTGGCCGTGACGTCGTCTTCGAGTTCAGGAGCAGTGGATGCGCCGCTGGGAGGACATCGTCGACTTCGAAGTCATCCCGGTCGTTACCTCACCTGAGGCCGCCACCATCGGGCCTCGGCTATGACCGCCGGCCACGGCACCACCGCCCAGGCGATATTCTGGAAGCAGGATTTTGCGGAGCTGCTGCAAGGCGCGCCGCGGAGGGCGAAGTAACCCTCGAGGAGGCAACATGACTCCTGACCACCGAACGATCCTCGAGCGAATGCGGTCGTCGGCCGGCGTCGTCCTGCGCGTTGTGGAGGCCGCGCCGCCAGGCCGGCTCGGCCGTTCGCCCCGGGACGGGGAGTGGTCGGCACTGGAGACGCTGACCCACCTGCGCGACGTCGTCGTCCATGTCCACGGGCTCCGGATCCGGCGGCTCCTGTACGAGGGCAGTCCCGTCTTCGCCGACTTCGACGAGGAGGGGTATCGTCGCGCCAGCCTCGCCCGCGGCGAGGCAGTCGGAGACCTCCTCGCGACAATCGTCGCTGAGCACGAGCAACTCGCGCGTCTGCTTCAGACGCTGCCCGATGCCGACTGGGCGCGCGAAGGTCGTCATCCGTCACTCGGCGTCATGTCGATCGAGTTCCTCGCCCGGCGGATGGGCGAGCATGCGGAGGAGCACGCGGCGCAGATCGCAGAGGCAGCGAATGCCGGTTCCATAACACAGCCATAGGGAGACGGCGTATGAACATGTCGACAAGACTCAGCCTCGCACTCGTGGGCCTATTCATTGGATTGCCGTTGATGGCTCAAGGGCAAGGCCCCGCTAGACCCGAGTTACTTTTGAAAGAAACCGTAGCGGGCATGCCCAAGGGAGAGAAACAGGAGGTACGCGTCCTAGCGGCAAGCCTCAAGCCGGGCGACAAGACGGTGTATCACACGCACCGATTCCCGGTCACGGTGTTCATCCTGGAGGGCGCATTCACGCTGGAGCCGGAGGGGCGTCCACCAATCACGGTGAAAGCCGGTCAAGCGTTCGTGGAACCGCCGAACGTGAAGATGACTGGTTACAATCGCAGTAGCTCTGGGCAGTTGCGACTCGTGATCTTTTACGTCAGCGACCCGGAGACACCGTTCCTTGACCCGATCCCGTAATCGGATTGCACCCGCTCAGGCCCGGTTCACCAGATAGGCGGTCACAACCTCTGCTTGTACGCGCTCCCGCCCTTCATGATGAGGTGGAGGTTGTCCGCGTTCTGGAAGACCCGCAGATCCTTGAGCGGGTTGCCCTTGACCGCGATCAGGTCGGCATATTTTCCCGGCTCCACCGTGCCGATCTCGTGTTCCATCCGGAAGATCTCGGCGTTGACGCGCGTGGCCGAGAGCCGCACTTCCATCGGCTTCATCACCTGGCCCTTCAGCTCGAGCTCCACCGTGCGCTGCGCCTGCATGTCGCCGAGGAGATCGGAGCCCGAGCCGATCTTGCAGCCGGCCCGATAGGCGTGCGTCAGCCCCTCGACGCTCTTCTCGCGGGCCATGTTGATCTTCTGGATCTGGTGCTCGGTGATGCCGTAGCTCTTGCCCTCTCGCGCGATCGCCTCGTACGTGACCATGGTCGGCACGAGGTAGGCGCCGGCCTTCTTGATCTCCCTAGCGCCCGCCTCGTCGATCAGGTTGCCGTGCTCGATGCAGCGCACGCCCGCCTGGAGCGCGACGCGCACGGCCGAGCCGGAGTACGCGTGGGCGAGCACGTACTTGCCCACGGCGCGCGCCTCCTCGACCGCGGCGCGCATCTCCTCGAGGGTGTACTGGGTCGTGTCCAGCTCGTCGGACGGGGACATGGCGCTGCCGGAGGCCATGATCTTGATCTGGTCCACGTCGCGGCGCAGCTGCTCGCGCGCGGCCTTGCGCACTTCGTCGGACCCGTCGGCGATGACCCCGATCATCCCGTAGCAGCAGTCGATGGGCTCGATCCACTCGGCGCGCCGGCGCTTGTCGCCGTGACCGCCCGTCTGCGAGAGCACGCGGCCTGAGACCAGCATGCGCGGACCTGGGTACAGGCCCGTGGAGACTGTCTCGCGGAAGCCGTAGTCGGCGCCGCCCGCGTCGCGCACCGTCGTGAAGCCCTGCTGGAGCGCCTGCTCGATGCGCCGGAGCGTCTTGGCCCCGATCAGGCTCGGCGGGTTATAGCGGTGCTGCTGGCGATGTTGCCCTCGACGGCACAGACGTGGACGTGGGCGTCGGTGCGACCCGGCATGAGCGTCCGGCCCTTGAGGTCGAGGGTCTCGACCTTGCCCTTGAGCGGGCCGACCTTGCCGGAGCGGATGACGTCCTTGATGCGCTCGCCTTCCAGGACGACCGCGGCGCCGTCCACGGGCTCCTTGCCCGTGCAGTCGATCAGGACGCGTTCATCAGCACCGTGATGGGCATGGGCGCCTCCTTACTTCTTCGCGATCTTGGCCTCGTACATCCACACCTTCTCGTCGGCGCGCGGCTGCCAGTCGATCCAGTTGGCGACCCCGTACAGGTCGTGCTGTTGCCAGAGGAAGACCCAGGGGGACTCGAGGGCGACCACCTGCTGGAGCTCGGCCCAGGCCTCGAGCCGCTTCCTGGGGTCGACGATGGTGATGGCCGTGGCGATCTTGTCCTCGATCAGCTTGTTGCCGCCGTAGGAGGAGTAGGTCATCGTGCCCTGGAAGAGCTGCTCGATGGTGTTCTGCGCGTCGAGCGCAGGGCCCCAGCCGAGGAAGAACATGTCGCCCGTCGTGCGGTTCTTGATCTTGTCGAGGTGCGTGCCCCACTCGTTCACGACCACGTTGACCGTGATGCCGAGGCGGCCGAGCTGGGCGGCGATGGCCTGCGAGATGTCCTTGTCGAGCGGATAGCGCCCCGAGGGCGTGTCGAGCGTGAGCGTCAGCGTCTTCGGGTCCACGCCCGCCTCCTTGAAGAGGGCCTGGGCCTGCTTGACGTCGTATTTGAGGCACTGGGCCTTGGGCGAGTAATCCACGTTGATCGGCGACAGCGGGCCGCACATCTTGCTGGCCCGCCCGCGCAGCACCTGCTGGATCAGCTCGTCCACATTGACCGCGTGGCTGATGGCCTGACGCACGCGGATGTCCTGCATCGGCCCCGGCTTGAGCGTGACGAGCGCCAGGTAGTTGATGCGCGAGGAGACCGTCGCGCGCACGGTGACCTTGCCGCTCCGGTCCACCAGATCGACGGCGTGCGGCGGCACGTCCTTCATGATGTCGATCTCGCCGGCGAGGAGGGCGGCCAGCCGCGCGCTGAACTCCGGGATGAACCGGAACGTGACTTTCTTCAGCTCGGGCTTGCCCTTCCAGTAGTCGTCGTTGCGCACGACGACCAGCTTCTCGTCCCGCACCCACTGGGAGAACTTGAAGGGCCCGGTGCCGGCGGGCTTGGCGAGAAGCCCCTTCGCCCCCTCGGCCTTCAGCGCCTTGGGGGGCATCATCAGCATGTCGCCCAGCGAGATGCGGTCGATGAGCCCCGGCCACGGCTTCTCGGTGATGAAGCGCACCGTGTGGGGGTCGACGATCTGGACATCCTTCACGAGCGTCCAGCGCGGGGCGTAGTGTGTCTTGTTGGCGGGATCCTTGATGTAGTCGAGCGAGGCCTTGACGCTCTGGGCGTCGAAGGGCTCGCCGTTGTGGAACTTGACGCCCGAGCGGAGCGAGAACTCCCACGTGGTGTTGTCCACGACCTTCCACGAAGTCGCCAGCATGGGAATCGGCTTGTAGGTCTTGGGGTCGCGGTCCACCAGCCGGTCATACATGTGCTCGACCATGTTGTTGGTGGTCCAGTCCACGATGGTGTTCGGCAGGAGCGTCCGCGGCTCGGCGGCGAAGGCGACCACCACCTCTTCGGCCTTCATGCGTTCCTGGGCCGCGGCGGGGAGCGCCAGGGCCAGGACTGTCGTGAGCGCGGCGAGGGATTTCAGGAATCGCATCAAGCGGTCCTCCTCGTTCCTAGAGTTCTTGGGAGCTCTTCACGTAGCGTGTCATCGTCGGGTCGTACCAATAGCCGGCGCGCTCGAGGGCGTTCCAGAAGCCGACGGCCCACGGGTGATCGCGCTCGACCAGGGCGGTGATCCTCCGCGCGCCCATGGCCTGGAGCGCCGCGTCCACCTCGCCCATGAGGGCGCTGGCTATGCCGCGGCGGCGGTATTCCGGCACCACCGCGAGCCGGTAGATATTACCCCGCCAGCCGTCCCATCCGCCAATGACTGTGCCGGCGAGCCGGCCGTCGGCCTCCGCCAGCAGCAGGATGGACTGGGGCGACGCCAGCAGCTGCGCCAGGCCTTCCGGCGTGTCGGTGGGCTTCGGCGTGGCGCCGGCCCGCGCCCAGAGTTCCAGCACCGGCCCGACGTCCTCCGGACGGCCCCTCCTGATCGCGACGGCGCCAGCCATCGCGGCCGATCCTACACCCGAAACTTCGGGTCGAGGACGTCGCGCAGCCAGTCCCCGACGAGATTGATGCCCAGCGCCGTCAGCGCGAGCGCGGCGCCCGGGAATGCCGCGAGCCACCACGCGATGTAGAGGAAGTCCCGACTCTCCGACAGCATGCTGCCCCAGGCCGGCGTCGGCGGCTGTACCCCGAAGCCGAGGAAGGAGATGGCCGCCTCCGCCACGATGAACTGCGAGAACTGCAGGCTCGCCACGATGATGATGGACGGCGCGACGTTCGGCAGGACGTGGCGGAACAGGATGCGGGCGCGTCCCGTGCCAAGCGCCGAAGCCGCCTGGACGTAGTCGCGCTGCTTCACCGAGAGGACCTCGCCGCGCACCACGCGAGCATAGACGACCCAGCCGGCCGCCGCCAGGCTGATGATGATGTTGCGCAGCCCCAGCCCCACGATGGCGTTGATCGTGAGCGCCAGCAGGATGAAGGGGAAGGAAAGCTGCACGTCGCAGAGGCGCATCAGCGCCTGGCCGGGCCAGCCGCCGAAGAAGCCCGCGACGAGCCCGAGCAGGCCGCCGACGATGGCCGTCAGCAGCACGGTGCAGAGCCCGATGAAGAGCGCGACGCGCGCGCCGTAGAGGACGCGCGAGAGCGTGTCGCGGCCGAGCTGGTCCGTGCCGAGCAGGTGCCCCGGCGTGCCCGGCGGCTTGAGGCCCTGGCTGAAGTCGCCCTTGACCGGATCGTGCGGAGCCAGCAGCGGTGCGGCGAGCGCCGCCAGCACCGCCAGTCCCGCGAGCGCCAGGCCGAGCACGCCGAGGCCGTTGCGCCGGAGCCCGGCGCCGCTCACAGGGCCACCTCGCGGCGCGTGCGCGGGTCGAGCCATGCGTAGAGAAAGTCCACGGCGAGGTTGATCAGCGTGTAGGTGACCGAGATGACGGAGACGGCGGCGAGCACCACGGGGAAGTCGCGGTTCAGGAGCGCCTGGACGGTCAGGCGCCCGAGCCCCGGCCACGCGAAGATCGTCTCGGTGATGACGGCGCCGCCCAGGAGCTGGCCCGTCTCGAGCCCTGCCAACGTCACGATCGGGATGGCCGAGTTCTTGAGCGTGTGCTTGCCGATGACGATCCACTCCGAGAGTCCCTTGGCCCGCGCCGTGAGCACGTACTCCTCGTTCAGCGTGTCGAGCACCGACGAGCGCGTGAGCCGAGCGATGCGCGCCGCGTAGAAGGACGCGAGCACCACGCACGGCATGACGAAGTTGGCCGGGCCGCCCATGCCGCCCGTCGGCAGCCAGCCGAGGCGCACGGAGAAGACATAGATCAGCATGAGCCCAAGCCAGAAGCCCGGGATCGCCTGACCGAGGACAGCCGCGCCCATGCCGACGTAGTCGAACACGGTACCTCGCCGCGTGGCCGAGAGGACGCCGACCGGGATGGCGAGGCAGAAAGTGAGCAGGAGCGCCGTCACGCCGAGCTCGAGCGTGGCCGGCAGGCGCTCGAGGACGAGGTCGAACGCGTCGCGCTTGTACCGGAGCGACTCGCCGAAGTCGCCGCGCACGGCGCCGGTGATGAAGCGCGCGTACTGGACGGTGAGCGGATCGTTGAAGCCGAGACGCTGCCGGAACTCGTTCACGTCCTTGGCCTGGATGTCCATCGGCAGGAAGAGCAGCACCGGGTCGCCGGACAGCCGCACGAGGAAGAACACGGCCGTCAGCGACAGGAACACCACGAGCGCCGTCTGGGCCAGCCGCGAGACCAGGTACCCGCGCATCGCGCTAACCCCGCTCCCCGGTGAGGGGGTCGAGGAGCTTGTAGTAGAAGACGGTGGCGTGGAGCGTGCCGTCGGCGCTCCGCGCGTAGCGGGGAATCACGCCGGCCGGCTGCCACCCCATGCCGCGGTAGAGCGCCTCCGAGGAGTCGCCCTGCCGCGTGTCGAGCACGAGCGTGGTGCGCCCGAGTTCCCGCGCTCCGGCCTCCGCGGCCTCCATCAGCATGCGGCCGACGCCGCGGCGCCGGGCCGACGTCACGACCATGAGCTTCGTGACCTCTGCGCGGTGATCGCCGTTCGCGCGCCGCTCGAGGTCCAACTGCACGGTGCCGACGATGCCGCCATCGGCATCGCGCGCGATCCAGAGCCGTCGGCCGCCCTTGAGCGCCAGCGATACGCTTTCCCAGTATGCGGCTGCTTCGCCGGCCCCGAGCGGTGGCAGGAAGCCCACCGACGCACCCCCCTCCACGACATCCTGAAGCAGCGCTACGAGAGAGGGCCGATGGGCGCGCGCGCTGTCGGCAGTGAGCTCCTCGGCGCGCAGGCGCTCAGGGCCGGCCATCGAGGGCGCGTCTCAGCTGGTCCACGTGATTGTCGTCGTGCGAGGCGAGGCTCGCCACCCAATCCGCGAGGGTGAGGCGGCCGCGCCGCGAATGGATGCCGCCACGGAGCCACTGCTCATCCGAGAGCGAAGTCAGGAGGGCGAGCGTGTCCCGGCGCTGGCGGCGGAAGCCGGTGAGCGCGTGGCCGGGATCGTCGCGCGAGTACAGCCGGTCATCGGCCCAGCGGTCGGGATCGAGCGGATGTGCCACCGGACCGCGGATGCCCCAGGCCGCGAGGTCCTCGGGATCGGCGCTCAACGTGAGGATCTTCGGCTCGTCCAGCGCGAGAATCGTGTGAAAGCGAATCCGGAACAACTCCTCCACGTCGCGCAGGTGGCACATGATCTCGGTCGCGGACCAGTTGGCCGCGTCCGGACGCCGAGATAGCGAGGCGTCCGGCCGGCCACGAATCGCGTCGGCGAGCTCGTCGGGGGTGCGCGCCAGCCTTGCGAGCCGGCGCTCGAGCGGCTGCCGCAGGTACTCGTCGCGGGAGGGCATCGCGGCCGCTTAGGGCCGGAACTCCTGGTCGAGGATCTCGGTGATGAAGCGGTCGAGGGAGACGGGATAGAAGCGCACGTTGGGCGCCATGATCACGCCGGTGTTGATCACCTCGCGCATGGCCAGCTCGTCCATGGCGCGCTCGATCTGGGCCTGCGGGTCGCGATCCGAGCGCAGGATGTTGAGATCCTCGCTCTCGAGCATCACCTGGTGGCGCGAGGAGTACATGAAGGAGAAGACGCGTGCCACGAGCGTCTCGTCCATCACCTCGTGCTCCTTGAAGAGATCGCCGTACGTCTGCCCTGAGCGCCCCGGCGCCAGCACCAGGCGCGGCGAGACCTTGATCTTGCCGCGGATCTCGACCGAGCGGTGCGGCTGTTCCTCCTGCGGGCCGACGAGGATGTAGGGCAGCACGTGGTAGCCGGCGATGATGCCAATGACGGGCTTGCGCAGGATCTCCGTGCGCTCGAAGAGGTGCTTGAGGAACTCGGGGTCGTGGCGCTCGCCGAACATGCGCTACCCCTTGAACATGGAAACTTCCATGCAGTCGAAGCCGAAGTCGTATTCCCGGCTCGTGTACGGACCGCCGCCCCGCACGTGGGCGAGGTACGGCTTGACATCACGGCGGTAGATGCCGGTATTGTCGGCGATGATGAGGGCATCCTTGACGAGGCGCGGCTCGACGGCCTTGAGGTAGTCGAGGTAGTCTGCCTTCTGCGCGTCGAGCAGCATGAGGTCCACCGGCCCGCGCAGGAAGGGCAGGACGCGGAGCGCGTCACCCACGACCACCTTGACGCGGCCCTTGAGCCCGGCGTGCTCGGCGTTCGACTGGCAAAACCTGGCGAGGTACGCGTTGTTCTCGATGCAGGTGAGATGGCCGCCGCGCGGCATGCTGCCGGCGAGGAGGATCGCCGAGTAGCCGAAGAGCGAGCCGACCTCGATGCCGCGCGTGGGCCCGTGCTTGGCGAGGAGCCGCTTGATCACGCGGCCCTTTTCCTTGCCAATGATCGGGATGTGCCACTGGGTCACGGCCCGGTCCATGAGACGCAGCATCTGCTGCGCCCGCTTGGTCATGTCAGGTCCGACCCCTCACCCTGCCCTCTCCCCCGGTGGGGGAGAGGGATTCGAGTACTCCCTCTCCCCTCAGGGGAGAGGGTAGGGGTGAGGGGTGAAGGTTCATTCTCCTCTCGGTGGGGAGAGGGCAGGGGTGAGGGGTGAAGGTTCATGCTCATCGCGGCGTGAGGCGGGACTGGACGCCGTCGGGCAGCGGATAGCGCCGGGTCCACTTGCCCGCCTTGACGATCTGCCCGGGCAGCGCGCGCCCGACGATCTCCTGCACGCGCTTCGAGACGGCGATCAGCGCGTCGAGGTCTATGCCCGTCTCGACGCCCATGGCCAGGAGACAGTGGAGGAGGTCTTCTGTGCAGACGTTGCCCGAGGCGCCGGGAGCGAAGGGGCAGCCGCCGAGCCCGCCGATCGAGCCGTCGAAGTTGGTCACGCCCATCTCCATCGCGGCCAGGATGTTCGGGATGGCCATGGCGCGCGTGTCGTGGGTGTGGAGCGTCCACTCGACTTTTGGAAAGCGCGGCATGAGGTGTTCGAGGACTCGACCGACCTGAGCGGGATTCGCCATGCCGGTCGTGTCGGCGAGGCCGATGCCCTTGGCGCCCAGATCCACGAGGCGCGAGACGACGGACTCGAGCTGGGTGACGGGCACGTCGCCCTCGAAGGGGCAGCCGAAGGAGCAGGAGATGCCCGAGTAGACGGGCTTGTTGGCTCGGTGCGCCACTTCCGCCGTCGCCTTGAGCTTGACGAGCGACTCGGCGATGGACATGTTGACGTTGGCGAGGTTGTGGCTCTCGCTGGCCGAGAGCACGGTGTGGAGGTCGTCCACGCCTGCGTCCACGGCCCGCACGGCGCCCTTGTCGTTGGGCACCAGCGCCGAGTAGCGCGTTCCCGCGCGGCGGGTGATCCCCGCCATCACGGCCTCGGCGTCCCGGAGCTGCGGCACGGCTTTGGGGGAGACGAAGGACGTCACTTCGATCCGGGGCATGCCGGCGGCCGACAGGAGATTGACGACATCGATCTTCTGCTCGGTCGGGATGAAGTCGGGCTCGATCTGGAACCCGTCCCGCGTCCCTACCTCGCAAACCGTCACGCGCTTGGGCAGCTTCATGGAAGTCTCCTCAGTACGAGCGCGGCATGCCGAGGACGTGCTCCCCGACATAGGCCATGATGAGGTTGTTGTTGATCGGAGCCGCGCGGTAGAGGCGCGACTCGCGGTACTTGCGCTCGACGTCGTACTCCTCGGCGAAGCCGTAGCCGCCGTGGCAGTCGATGCAGGCGTTGCCGGCGTCGATGGCCGCCTCCGAGCCCAGGTACTTGGCCATGTTGGCCTCGGGGCCGCAGGGGATGCCGGCGTCGAACATCTTGGCCGCCTTGGTGCGCATGAGATCGGCGGCCTCGATGGCCATGTGCGCCTTGGCGATGGGGAACTGGACGCCCTGGTTGGCGCCGATGGGCTTGCCGAAGATGACGCGCTGGCTCGAGTAGGCGACGGCCTTCTCGATGAACCACCGGGCGTCCCCGAGCGAGTCCGAGGCGACCAGGATGCGCTCGGCGTTCATGCCGTCGAGGATATAGGAGAAGCCCTTGCCCTCCTGGCCGATGAGGCTTGAGGCGGGGATCTCCAGGTTGTCGAAGAAGAGCGCGTTGGTCGAGTGGTTCATCATCATCTTGAGCGGCCGGACGTCGAGCCCCTTGCCCTTCGCTTCTCTGATGTCAATCAGAAAGACGGAGAGACCGTCCGTCTTCTTCTTGACCTGGCCCACGGGCGTCGTGCGCGCGAGGAGCAGCATCAGGTCGGACTGGAGCACGCGCGAGATGAACATCTTCTGGCCGTTGACCACGTAGGTGTCGTCCTTGCGGATCGCCGTCGTCTGGAGCTTGGTCGTGTCGGAGCCCGCGTTGGGCTCCGTGACGCCGAAGGCCTGGAGCCTCAGCTCGCCCGTCGCGATCTTGGGCAAGTACGTCTTTTTCTGCTGCGCCGAGCCATGGCGCAGCACCGTGCCCATGATGTACATCTGCGCGTGGCAGGCGGCGGCGTTGCCGCCCGAGCGGTTGATCTCTTCCAGGATCAGCGCGCCCTCCATGATGCCGAGCCCCGCACCGCCGAACTCCTGCGGGATCAGGACCGCGAGGTAGCCCGCCTTCGTCAGGTCGTTGACGAGTGCGTCGGGGTACTCCCGCTTGGCATCGAGGTCGCGCCAATACTCGGGCGGGTACTGCTTGCAGAGATCGTGGACGGCGGCCTTGAGGGCCCGCTGGTCTTCCGTCAGCGCGAATGACATGTCGTGCATACGGGACCCCTCACCCTGCCTCTCCCCAGAGGGGAGAGGAGAAGTTGTAATTACTTCCCCTTGAAGTTGGGCTTGCGCTTCTCGTTGAACGCCCGCACGCCTTCGAGTCTGTCCTCGGTCGTGACGGTGACGTTGTAGGCCTCGATGGCCAGCGCCATGCCGGTCTCGAGGTCGGTCTCGCTGCCCCAGTTGATGGCCTTCTTGGCCTGGCGTACCGCGACGGGGCCGTTGGCCGCGATCGTGGCGGCGATCTCGTGCGCCTTGGCGCGCGCCTGGCCGGCAGGGACGACGTGATTCACGAGGCCGATGGCCTTGGCCTCGGCGGCGGCCACGCGGCGGCCGGTGAAAATCATTTCCTTGGCGAGCGGCCCGCCGATGATGCGCGGGAGCAGCTGCGTCCCGCCGATGCCCGGGAAGATGCCGAGCGTCACCTCGGGCACGGCGAACACCGCCGTCTCCGACGCCACGATGAAGTCGGAGAGCACGGCCAGCTCGCAGCCGCCGCCCATGGCGAAGCCCTCGACCGCGGCGATCACCGGCACGGGGCAGTGCAGCACGCGCGCGGCGCCCGCTTCGAAGATCACGTGCTGGGCGCGCCAGACCTCGTCGGCCATGCCCTGGCGCTCCTTCAAGTCGCCGCCCACGCAAAAGGCCTTCGTGCCCGACCCGGTGAGGACGACAACGCGCGCCGCCTTGTCCCACTGCAAGGCCTCGAAGCAGCGCAGCAGGTCCTCGCCCATGGCCGTGTTCATGGCGTTGAGCACCTCGGGCCGGTTGAACTCGACCGTGACGACGTAACCGTCCGGCGAGGCGCTGACGTTGAGCGTCTTATAGCTGGATGACATGGCGCGAGGCGAGCTCGTTGATGGACGCCTGGTCGTAGCCCAGCTCGGCCAGGACTTCCGCGGTGTGCTCGCCCAGGAGCGGGGGCACCCGCGAGACGCCGGGACGCTCGCCGTTCCAGCGGATGGGAAGGCCGACGGCACGGTAGTCGGGAAGACGCGGGTGCTTGGCCGGGATCAGCATGCCGCCTGCCTCGGTCTGCGGGTGGGCGGCGACCTTGTCGAGAGTCAGGATGGGCGCGCACGGCACGCCCGCGCGCTGGAGGCGATCCAGCACTTGAGCGCTCGTGAGCGCGCGCGTGACGGCCGAGAGCGCGTCGACGAGCTCCGCGCGGTGCGCGACGCGCCTCGGGTTGTCCTTGAAGCGCGGATCCCCGGGCAGGTCGCGGACGCCTAAGGCCTGCGAGGCCTTGACGAAGAGCGTGTCGGAGCCCGCGGCGATCATCACCCAGGCATCACGCGTGGGGAAGGCCTCGTACGGGCAAATCATCGCGGTGCCCGAGCCCTGGGGCTGCGGCACCTCGCCCGTGCTGAAGTACTGGTTCATCTGAAAGACGCTCCAGGCCAGCGCCGTCTCGTACAGCGCCGTCGTCACGTGGGCGCCGCGGCCGGTGCGCTCGCGCTCGCGCAGCGCCCCCAGGATCGCGATGGCGGCCCACATGCCCGTGCCCATGTCCACGATGGACACGGGCACTCGCGCGGGCGGCTGGCCCGGATGCCCGTTGACGGACATGATGCCGCCCAGCGCCTGCATGAGCGGGTCATAGCCGGGGCGACCGGCGAGCGGCCCCTCGGTGCCGAACGCGGTGACCGAACAGTAGACGAGCCGCGGGTTGACCGTGCGCGCGCGCTCCCAGGCGACCCCCAGCTCCTCGACGGCGCCGGCGCGCAGCGACTGGACGAAGACGTCGGCCCGGGCGAGAAGCCGTTCGAGGATGGCTCGCCCATCAGCCTGCTTCATGTCCACCGCGAGACTCCGCTTATTGCGGTTGACGCTCATGAAGGTGGCGCTCTCGTCGCCCCAGTAGGGCGGCGCCCAGGCGCGGGCGTCGTCGCCTCGCCCGGGGCGCTCCACCTTGACCACTTCGGCCCCCATGTCACCCAGAATCTGGGTGCACGTCGGGCCGGCGACATTCTGGGTCAGGTCGGCGACGAGGAGTCCGGCGAGCGGGGCGTCCATAAGGAACTCGATTATATCCCGGCAGGGCGTCGATAAGGGCCCAGCTGCGTCATTTAGCTGGAAGCATGTTGGGGCGCCCTCGGCTGCACGCTCAACGTACAGGAGTACGCCTCGCATGCGGTGCATTTAGGGCTTTTTGAGACGCTTGCGGGAATTCGCGTGCTAGGCTCCTCGCAAGATGTTGTTTCTGATCTTCGCGGTATCCGTGGCTGCGCTGATCGTGGCGATCAAGGTGCTGCGGGACAGCCGGCCTCTCCCGGGCCAGCCGACGCCGGCGGAGCGCATCGCAGGCCTCGAGGAGCGGGTGCGCGACCTGCTCTACCGCGTCTGGACGCTCGAGCAGCAGCGCGGGGACGTGCCGCTCCAGCCTGAAGCCCCGCCCGTTCCCGCGCCGACGGACCTCGCGCCGTCGGCGCACGAGCCCCTGCCGTCTCCCGCATGGAACGCGACACCGGAGGCCGTTCAGGGCGCCGCCGTCCACGCCGAGGCGCCGCCGCCAGCACCTGTGCCGGCGCCGCGTCTCGACCTCGAGCAGCGGATCGGCGCGCGCTGGACCACGTGGATCGGCGTGATCGCCATCCTCTTCGCCGCCTCCTTCTTCGTGAAGTGGTCGATCGAGAACAACCTGATCGGTCCGCGCGCGCGTCTCGGTCTCGGCTTGGCGGCGGGCGTCGGCCTGCTCCTCGCGGGACTCGCGCTCAACCGTCGCCGCGACGTGCCGTACCTGTCGGAAGGACTGGCGGGCCTGGGCCTCGGCCTCTGCTACCTCTCGCTCTACGCCGGCCACGCCTACTACAACCTCCTCCCGGCCGGCGCCGCCTTCGCCCTGATGTTCATCGTGACCGTGCTGGGCACCGTGGTCGCCGTCGTCTCCGAGCGCCAGGTCACCGCGGTCCTCGCGCTGCTCGGTGGCCTGCTCACGCCGGTGCTGCTGGCGCGGCAGGAGCCGCGAGAGCGCGAGCTGATGGGCTACCTCTTCATTCTCGACATCCTCGTGCTGGTCATCGCGCGCTACCACACCTGGCGCGGGCTGAATCGCTTCGCATGGGCCGGCACCGTGCTGCTCCTGTGGCCAACTCTCCTGCGTGACCCCGAGCCGTCCTATCCTGTCGCGCGGCTCGTCCTGCTCTCAGGCCTCTTCCTGCTCTTCCTGCTGACGCCGCTCGCCCGCGAATGGAGGCAGCGGGGGCGAATCGGCGAGGTGGATCTCGTGATCGTCGCGGGCACGGCGGCCGGGTACTTCTGGGCCGTCTACGTGACGCTCGAGGGGTGGTGGCCGCTGCTCGAGGCGCCGGCGGCCATGGCGCTCGCCATTGTCTATACCGTGCTGGCCGGTTTCTACCGCCGCCGCGTCCAGGACGACGACGCGACGGTGGGCGTGCTCATGGGCGTGGCGTGTGTCTTCCTGACGATCGCCATGCCGCTGGGGCTCAGGGGCCCGTGGATCACGCTCGCGTGGGCCGCCGAGGGCGCCGTGCTCCTCTCCGTCGCGCCGCGCCTGGCCACGCCCGTGGCCGCGTGGGGCGGCACGCTCGCCCTCGTCCTCGCGGTCGTCCGAGTTCTCGGCGTGGACACGTGGGGCTCGCCGTACTGGACGCCCGTGTGGAACGCGACCTTCCTCGCGCACCTGCTGACCGTGGCCGCCACCGTGCTGGCGGGCCAGCTGGCGCTCGCGCTCCAGCCCGGCCACCTCCTCAACCTGAGCCGCGAGGGGCTCCGGAGCACGCTGTGGGTGCTGGCCTCGCTGACGCTCTCCGCGCTGCTCTGGCGCGAGCCGCCGGGTCTCTGGGCCGCCGGGCTTCTCATCGCCCAGCTCCTGGTGCTCGGATTCTTTGCCTGCGCCGTGCCGGCTCCGGCCTTCGTCGTCGCCGTGCCGCTGGCCGCTGTCACCGTGCTTGCGCGGACGCTCGGCGCCGACGACACGATGGCGCGCGCCTTTGCCGGAGAGCTCGTGAACGCCTATACGCTCATGCGGGTGCTGGCCTGTGTCGCGCTGGCCGCGGCCGGGGCCTGGCTCGGCGCCTCGGACGCGCGCCACGCCCAACCTGTCGGGCGCGCGGTGTCGGGAGCGGCGGGGGTGGTGCTGCTCTTCGTGCTGAGCCAGGCATGGACGCGCTACGTCAACGTCGCCATCAAGGACGCGCAGGGGACGACCAGGGCTGCGCAGACGAGCGAGCTTCGGTGGCGGATGCAGCTCGGGCTCTCGATTCTCTGGACCGTCTATGCCGCCGCGACGCTGGCCTGGGGCTTCCTCCGCCGCTCGGTGGCGCTTCGCTACGCGGCCCTCTGTCTCTTCGGCTTGACCATCGTGAAGGTCTTCTTCGTGGATATGGCCTCGGTGAAGACGGCGTACCGGATGCTCTCGCTGCTCGTCCTGGGCGTCGTGCTGCTCCTCGTCGGCCTCCTCTACCAGAAAGCCAGCCGCCGTCCCGTCGTAGCCCGGGAGCCATAGACACTCGTGAGGGCATGGCGTCTGGAGAGAGCCGGCGGGCGGCTCAGCCTGGAGGACGTGCCCGTTCCGAGCCTTCGACCAGGAGCGGCATTGGTCAGGCTCGAGGCCGCGCCGGTTCTGAGCTACATGGGCGACGTGCTCGCGGGAAAGATCGCGACGATCTATCGCTTTCCGGACCATCCCTTCACGCCGGGCACCAACGGTGCCGGCACCGTCGAAGCGGTCGGCCCCGCCGTGTTCCACCTTCGCGCGGGCCAGCGTGTCGTCCTCAACCCGCACTTTGTCGTCGACGAGCGCGGCGTCGAGCCGGCCCAGGTCCTGATCGGGCTCACCCGCATCGGCCCGGACTCCGCGCCCGTGCAGGAGCAGTGGCCCGATGGCACGTTCGCCGAGTATGCGCTGATGCCGGCCAGCGCGCTCACGCCGGCCGGTGACGGCCTTGCGCCTGAGCGGCTGGCGACGCTTGGAAAGTTCACGGTCCCGTACGGAGGCTTCGTCCGCATCGGGCTCGAGGCCGGCGAGACCGTCATCGTCAACGGAGCCACGGGGTACTTCGGCTCCGCGGCCGCCCTCCTCGCGGCCGCCATGGGCGCCGCGCGTGTCGTCGCCGCCGGCCGTGACGCGGCCACGCTGGCCACGATCGGCGCGGCCCTCGGTCCGAGGGGCGCGATCGCGGTGCTCACCGGCGACGTGACGGCCGACGCGGCGGCGCTGCGCGACGCGGCGGGTGGCGGCGCGCATGCGGCGATCGACCTGGTCGGCCGGGCGGGAGAGAGCAGCAGCACCGTGGCCACGATGCGCGCGCTCCGTCGCGGCGGTCGGCTGGCGCTCATGGGCAGCATGACGGTTCCCCTTCCGGTTGGCTACGGCGAGCTCGTCATCAACGACCTCACGATCGTCGGCCAGTTCATGTACCCGAAGGACTCGCTGGCGAAGCTCGTCGCGATGGCTGCCGCCGGCCTGCTCGACCTGGCCGCGGTCCAGGTACGCTCCTTCCGCCTCGAGGAGCTCCCCGCGGCCCTGGCGCACGCCGCCGGCATGCGGGGACTCCAGGCAACCGTGCTGAGAATGTGATCGGGTGAAGGCCGCCTCGACGCTCGCCATCGAGGCCCGGCGCCAAGCGCAGCAGGACATCATCCGCTGGCTCGAAACCGGCCCGCGCATTCACACGATCGCCGGCCGCTTTCCCCTCGACGAAACAGCGAGAGCGCACGCGGCTGTCGAGGCCGGCACCAAGCTCGGCACGGTTGTCGTTCTGTGCCAGCCGGGAGTGCCGCCGCTCTAGTTCATTTGACCCATTGGCTTGACACATCGGCACTTTCCCGCCACGCTACCGGCGGAGCATGATCCAGCCGACGAAAGGACACGTCATGAATCAGCCTGTGACCAGACGCAGATTCCTCACGGCTGGAGCGGCCACGGGTGTGCTTCTGGCCGGCCCGGCCGTGATCGTTCGCCCAGGCTGGTCACAGACCGGCGCCATCAAGATCGGCGTGCTCGAGCCGCGCAGCGGCCCCGTGAAGTACGTCGGCGACAAGCACGTGGCGGCCCTGGGCTACGCCGTCGAACAGGTGAATGCCGCCGGCGGCCTGCTGGGCCGCAAGCTCGAGATCGTGGTGGCGGACAGCGAGATGAAGGGCGATGTCGCCACGCGGCGCGCCAACGACCTGATCTTTGCGGAGAAGGTCGACTTCCTCACCGGACTCGGATCGACCGTGGGGAAAGCGGCCTCGCAGATCGCGTCGCAGAACAAGAAGATCTTCTTCACTCCCACGAGCGAGGCCGTCGAGCTCACCGGTGAGGAGTTTTTCGACACGACGTTCCGCTGCACGGTCAACACCGAGATGCACAGCGCCCTGCTCGCCGTCTACTTCACGAAGCTCGCCTCGCGGACGTACGAGAAGATCTACCTCCTCAGCGAGGATGACAATTTCGGCCGGTCGGCGACAGCGGGATTCAAGAGAAAGTTCGCGACGCTCAAGCGGCCGAACCAGAGCATCGTCGGAGAAGAGTATCATCCGTTTCAACGACTACAAGATTTCGCCCCGTACATCACGAAGGTCCGGGCGTCGGGCGCCGAGGTCGTCATCACGTCGGATTGGGGCCAGGACCTCCGGCTCCTGCTGCAGCAGGGCCGGGCGCTCGGCTGGAACGTGAAGGTCGGCTCGTTCTTTCTCAACGACCCCTCGACCCTGCAGGCCATCGGCGCGGACGCGATCGGGCACGTCACCGCGTCCGACTACCTCGTGACGGTGGACTCGCCCGCCAACAGGGAGTTCATCAAGAAATGGCGGGCGCGGTACCCGAATCCTCCGCTGGAGTCGCGGGTCCCGGATCTCACCATGGGCCGCTATGTCGAGTGCGTCCGGTGGCTCGCCGAGGTCATCAAGAAAGCGGGAAGCCTCGACACCGCGCGATTGATCACAGCCTGGGAAGGCGCCACATTCGACGCGGCGTGGGGCGAGGTCGAGATGCGCGCCTGCGACCATCAGATGCAGACCCCGGGATACGTCGCCGAGGTCATGCCGCCGGAGAGGATTCCACAGGAGATCCGCTACTTCGGGAACGATTTTCCGTACATCGGGCGGCCCGTCAGGATCTCCAGGGACGACATCGCTCAGGCGCAGCGGGAGACGGGCAACAAGCGGTGCGCGTAAGCGGGCTCGCGGATCCGGCGCCATGTTCCCGCTGAGCGTCTACGTCACGCAGGCGATGCACGGCGTGGTGTCGGGCATGCTGCTCTTCCTGGTGGCGTCGGGGCTGACCCTCGTGTTCGGCATGATGGGCATCCTCAACATCGCCCACGCCGGCTTCTACATGCTCGGCGCATATCTGGCCTACAGCACCGTCCACGCGACGGGCAACTTCTGGCTGTCGCTCCTGGTGGCCCCGCTCGTGGTGGGGGCGCTCGGCGCCCTCGTGGAGCGCTTCCTGCTGCGGCGCACGCACGCCTTCGGTCACGCCTATGAGCTGCTGCTGACCTTCGGGCTCTTCTTCATGATCGGGGAGGTCGTCCGCTGGGTCTGGGGCAGCAATCCGCTCCAGGTCACGGTGCCGGTCGGGCTCGGCGGCTCGATTCCCTTCCTGGGGAGCCAGTATCCCCTCTACCGGCTCTTCATCCTCGGCATGTCCGCGCTGATCTGCATCGGGATGGCCCTGGCGCTGCTTAAGACGCGCGTCGGCATCGTCATCCGCTCCGCCGTCTCGGATGGGGAGATGGTCGCGGCCCTCGGCATCAACACGCCGCTGGTCTCCCTCGGCGTTTTCACGGCGGGCTCGGCGCTGGCCGCCGTGGCCGGGGTCATCGCCGCCCCGTTTCTTCAGGCCGACCCCTCCATGGGCGCGGTGATCCTCACCGACCTGTTCGTGGTGATCGTGATCGGCGGCTTCGGCTCGCTTCTTGGCGCGCTGCTTGCCTCGCTCATGATCGGCGAGCTGCAGTCGTTCGGCATCCTCTGGTTCCCGGAGTTCGCCCTCGTCTTCCAGTTCCTGTTGATGGCCGTCGTGCTGATCGTTCGCCCCCAGGGTCTCTTCGGGGAGAAGGGGTGAGTCACAGCAATCGAGCCCTGACCATGGCGATGCTGGTCGCGCTCTACGCACTACCGTGGGCGCTGGACGTCGTGCGGCTCCGGATGGCCATCGAGGTGCTCTATTTCGGTCTCTTCGCGGTCTCGTTCAATCTGCTGTTCGGCTATGCGGGGCTCCTGTCCTTCGGCCATGCGGCCACCTTCGGGATCGGCGGCTATACGGTAGGGCTGACCCTCAAGCACATCGCTGGGCTGCCGTTGATCGCCGCCCTCGGCCTGAGCGCGCTGGCGGGGGCGGTCGGCGGTGTGGTGATCGGCTTCTTCTGCGTGCGGCTGCGCGGGACCTACTTCGCCCTGCTGACCCTGGCCTTCAGCCAGTTCCTCTACGCGGTCGCGCTCAAGTGGCGGAATGTCACCCGCGGCGACGACGGGCTGAGCGTTTCCGTGCCGGACATCACCCTGCCGGGCCTCGGCACGCTCCGGATGGGGCAGCCCGCCCACTTCTACTGGCTGGCCCTCACCGTGGTCCTGCTCTGCCTCTGGGCGGCCTGGCGGTTCACCCGCACGCCGCTCGGCAATGCCGTGCTGCTGATGCGAGAGAACGACGAGCGCGCAGCCTTTCTTGGCTACAGCGTGATGGGCACCAAGCTCATCGCCTTCACCGTGGCGGCGACACTCGCGGCCGTGGCGGGAGGGCTCTTCGCCGCCTTCCAGCGCCTCATCTCGCCCACGTCGCTCGACCTGCCCATCGGAACCGAGGTCGTCTTCATGGCGGTGCTCGGAGGCACGCGCAGCTTTCTCGGGCCGTTCCTCGGCGCGACGGTCTACCTCCTGCTCCAGGACTGGCTGTCGCGCACCACGGAGCGCTGGCCGTTTCTGCTCGGGCTGCTCTTCGTCTTGATGGTGATGTACGCCCACACGGGGTTGACCGGCCTTCTCGGCCGGGACGGGCCGGTCCGCCGGCTGTGGACCCGGACCGAGGCGGAGGAGGGGACGTGACCGCTCTCGAGCTGCGGGACATCCACCACGATTTCTCCGGACTGCAGGTGCTGACGGGGATCGATCTCGAAGTCCGCGAGGGGGAGCGCCACGCCGTCATCGGGCCCAACGGGGCGGGAAAATCCACGCTCTTCAACATCATCACCGGCCGTTACGCCCCGCGGCACGGCCACGTCCTCTACCGGGGCCGCGACATCACGGGCGCGTCGCCGCACACGATCGCGCGCCTGGGCGTCGGGCGGTCGTTCCAGATCATCAACACCTTCCCGCGGCTCACCGTGTTCCAGAACGTGCGGAGCGCCGTGCTCTCGCGCCGCCACATGCGCCTGGATGTCTGGTCCCTGCTCGACCGGCAGGCCGACGTGACCCGCGAGGCGGGGGACGTGCTCGGCATGGTCGGCCTCCTCGACCGGCGCGATGTGCCCGCCAGCGCGCTCTCCTACGGCGGCCAGCGCGAGCTGGAGATCGCGCTTACCGTGGCGACGCGCCCGGACTTGGTCATGCTGGACGAGCCCACCGCCGGCCTCAACAGCGAGGATACGCGGCGGGCCGTCGGGCTCATCCGCCAGGTGACCGAAGGCCGGACGCTCGTGATGGTCGAGCACGACATGGAGGTGGTCTTCAACCTGGCCGACCGGATCAGCGTCATCTACTACGGACGCGTCCTGGCCACGGGCACCCCCGACGAGATCCGGGCCAACGACGAGGTCAAGCGCGCCTACCTGGGGAGGAAAGCCAGTGCTGCTCGCCGTTGAGGACCTGCACGCGCACTACGGCAAGTCCCATATCCTCCACGGCGTGAGCCTTCAGGTGGACGCCGGCGAGATCGTGTGCCTCCTCGGCCGGAACGGCGTCGGCAAGTCCACCACGCTCAAGAGCGTCATGGGGCTCGTGGCGCCCTCGCGGGGCCGCGTGGCCTTCAAAGGCGCCCCGATCGCCGGCATGCCGCCCTACCGGATCGCGCGGCTCGGGCTCGGCTACGTGCCCGAGGAGCGGCGCATTTTCCCCACCATCACGGTGCGCGAGAATCTCCTGATGGGCATCAAGAGCGGGACGCGGAACGGAGATTGGACGCCCGAGCGGGTGTACGAGTTTTTTCCACGGCTCCAGGAGCGCGAGCACCAGCGAGCGGGGACGCTCTCGGGCGGGGAGCAGCAGATGCTCACCATGGGCCGGACCCTCATGGGCAATCCGGAGCTCCTTTTGGTGGACGAGCCCACGGAGGGGCTCGCGCCCATGATCGTCGAGCAGGTGGAGCGGATCCTCGGCGCGGTCCACAAGAGCGGGACGCCCGTCCTGCTGGTGGAGCAGTCGATGGAAACGGCGCTGGCGCTGGCCCAGCGGGTCTATGTCATGTCCAAGGGGCAGATCGTCTTCAGCGGGACCATGCGCGAGCTCCAAGCCAGCGAATCGGTGCGCAAGCAGTACCTCGAAGTCTAACCATGCAGTGCGAGCCGAGACGCGGCCGAGCTGCCGGAGGCACGAGCGCGGCGAGGCGAGCGGTGAAAAGGCTCGAAAGGAGGCAGTCATGATCGGCAAGCTGAACCGCAGGCAGTTCCTCAAGGGCGGGGCGGCCGTGGGCGCGGTGGCGACCGGCCCGTTCGTCATCACGCGGCCGGGTTGGTCACAAACAGGCCCGATCAAGATCGGCGTGCTCGAGCCCACCAGCGGGCCCGTCGCCTATATCGGCGAGGGCAACCTGGCCGGCTTCCGGTTCGGCGCCGAGCGCGTGAATGCCGCGGGCGGCGTGCTCGGGCGCAAGCTCGAGATCGTCCCGGCCGACAGCGAGCTGAAACCCGACGTGGCCACGCGGCGGGCCAACGACCTGCTGTTGGGCGATAAGGTGGACTTCCTGGCGGTGAACACCGGCTCCAACATCGCCAAGGCCGTGTCCCAGGTTGCCAACCAGGCGAGGAAGGTCTTCTTCTCCACGGGCACGGAGGCCTCCGAGCTGACGGGGGAAGAGTTCTTCGACACCACCTTCCGGTGCTGTCTCAACACGGACATGCACTCGGCGGAACTGGCGCTCTATTTCGCCAAGCTGGCGCCGCAGAAGTACACGAAGTACTACCTGCTGAACCAGGACTACAACTTCGGCCGGGCCGCGGCCGACGGCTTCAAGAAGAAGTTCAACAAGATCAAGGCCGCCAACCAGTCGATCGTGGGCGACGAGTACCACCCGCTCCAGAAGGTGCAGGACTTTGCCCCGTACATCACCAAGATCATGGCCTCGGGCGCCGAGGTGGTGATGACCGGCGACTGGGGGCAGGACCTCAAGCTCTTCCTCCAGCAGGGCGCGGCGCTGGGCTGGAAGGTCAAGGTCGGCAACTATTTCCTCGACGACCCGCTCGTGATGCAGACAGTGGCGAAGGCCGCCATTGGCCAGATCACGGCCGATGCCTATCTCTCGACGGTGGACACCAAGGAGAACCGCGATTTCATCAAGGCGTGGCGGGCCCGCTATCCGGACGCCCCGATCTCGTACAAGTACCCGACGCTCACCTGCGCCCGGGTCACCAACGCGACGATGTGGATCGGCGACACGATTAAGCGCGCGGGCAGCCTCGACACGGAGAAGCTCATCAAGGCTTGGGAGGCCAACAAGTTCAAGACCGTCTGGGGCGCCGAGGTCGAGATGCGGGCCTGTGACCATCAGATGCTGACCCAGGGGTACGTGGCCGAGGTGATGGCGCCGGACAAGATCCCGGCGGACTTCCGCTACTTCGGCAGCGAGTTCCCGTACCTCGGCAAGGCGATGCTCCTGCCGAAGGACGAGATCACCATCCCGCCCCGGGAGACCGGCAACAAGCGCTGCGCCTGACGCAGTGACGGGCCGAGCCTCGCTCCCGCCCGGTCGTCGCCGGGCGGGGGTGGGGACATTGGCGGGTCCTCTCTTCTAGGGCATCGCCTCCGCCAGGACTTTGAGGTTCAGGAGCTGGCGGCGCATCATCACGAGGTCGCCCCATGGCAGGCCCCAGCGCATCAGCGCGCCGGTGAAGCCCCGCGGGTAGCGCACCACGAGCTTGACGAGGAGCCGGCTGCGCCCGGCCTCTTCGGGGACGGTCAGATACGTGACGGCGAGGTCGCCGAGAAGGCTGAAGGCGCCCGCGCCGTGCTTGATGCGCAGCGTGAGGTGCCGGTCCCGCGCGAACTCCACGAGCGAGAAGATTCGCATCACCGATTGGCCGACGGCCAGCGCTTCCAGGCCCGGCGTGAGCGTCCGAGGGCTCCGCCGCCCACCGTTGTCGATCCAGTCGTAGGAGTAGGGCGCCACGCGCAGCTGGCAGAGCCAGCGGAACACGACGGCAGGCGCCGCGCGCACCGTGACCCCGCGGAAATATGCCGCGTCGGCTCGCTCGATGTAGTGGTCGCAGGGGAACGGCAGTCGCCGTTCGGCCTCCTCGGTGCCCCAGGCGTAAGCGGCGGGCACCGCGACTACTTCTTCCCCTCGAGCTCCTGGCGGGCAAGGACGGCGCCCGCGGCCAGGGCGCGGACCTTCTGGTTGCACATGTAGCGCGGCGACCAGCCGAACCCGCAGTCCGGATTGACGTAGAGCTTCTCGGGCTTGCAGACCGCGAGCACGCGCTTGATGCGCTTGGCGACGTCCTCCGGCGTCTCGGGGTAGAAACCCTTGACGTCGATGACGCCCGCGCCCAGCTCGCGGTCCTGGCCGTACTCCTTCCAGAGGTCGAGCTCGGAGAACTCGCGCCCGGCGAATTCGAGCACGAGCTGGTCGGCGCGCGCCTTGAGAATGCCCGGGAAGTACGGCCGGTAGGTCCGATCGAAGCGCGATCGGCCGAAGCGGTTGCCGAAGCAGATGTGAAAACCGAGCTTGGCCCGGACGCCCTCGGTGGCCATGTTGAAGAGGCGCGCCATCTCCTCGCCCGAGACGTTGCCGCGCGCCGGTTCATCGAGTTGAACAAAGTTTGCTCCGGCCGCGACCAACGCCCGGAGCTCGACGTTGATCACCTCGGCGAAGCGCTCGGCCACGTCCACCACGCCCTTGTATATCGTGCCTGGATGAATGCGCGAGCCGAAGGTGAGCGGCCCGGCGCACGTGGCCTTGGTCGCCTTTGACGTGTGCGCCTTGAGGTACTCGAACTCCTTGACGATGCCGAGCCCGCCCTCGGGTGCCTCGATGCGGCCGACGGCCTCGTAGCGCGTCTGCTGATCATAGCCCCAAGGGCCGGCCTTGCGTCGCACGGGCAGGGGCGAGATGCCCTTGATGATCGCGTAGTAGGAATCCACATAACCGTCGAGACGGCGGACTTCGCCGTCGGTGATGACGTCGAGGCCCGCGCGCTCCATGTCGCGGATGGCGGTGTCGGCGGCGTCGTCGAACATCTCGTCCAGGTCGCCGGGGCCGTACTCGCCGGCCTCGAACTTCTTGACGGTGGCGAACCACCATCCAGGCTTGCCGTGGGAGCCGATGACGGCGGAAGGAATGAGGGGGAGAGCGGGCATCAGGTGGGTCCGATCCATTAGGTATATCCTCCAATGATTCGGAGAGCGGCGGCGTCCTTCCGGACGTCGTCCGGCCGCCCCGCAAAGATGATCTCGCCGCGCTCGATGACGTACAGGCGCGTGGCAAAATCCGGCACGTGGTGGATGTTCGACTCGGCTATCAGGATGGCGTGGCCGCGCTGGGTGATCTCGGCGATGCCCGCGGCGACCGTGGGGATGATGGCGGGCGAGAGGCCCTCGAAGGGCTCGTCGAGCAGCAGCATGTCCGGGTCGAGGGCGAGCGCCCGCGCGATCGAGAGCATCTTCCGCTCGCCGCCCGACATCTCGGGCCCCTTGCGCGCGACGTACTTCTTGAGCACGGGGAAGATCTCGTATGCGGCCGCCAGGCGCTCGGCCGCCGGGCGCCCGCCCGGGCGCGTCCACGTCGAGATCTCGATGTTCTCCGCCACCGTCAGGTCCGGAAAGATGCCGCTCTCCTCAGGCGCGAACCCGAGCCCCAGCCGCGCGATCTCATAGGTGCGCCGCTCATGGAGCGGCACGTCGTTGAAGTGGATTCCACCGCCCCGTGGTCGATGGTAGCCCATGATGGTCCTGAGCGCCGTGGTCTTGCCGGCGCCGTTCCGCCCGACGAGGCAGACCACCTCGCGCTCCCGCACCTCGAGCGAGACGCGGCGCAGGATGTGGCTCGCCTGGATGAACACGTCGATCTCGTTAACCGCGAGCATTCTAGTGCCGCCGCCTGCCGACCACCATGTCCACCACCCTGGCGTCAGCTTGGATCTGGGTGGGCGTGGCGTCGGCCAGCACCTTGCCCTGGTGGAGCGCGATGATGCGGTCCGAGTAGCCGAAGACGATGTCCATGTCGTGCTCGACCTGGATGATGGCGCGCAGGCCGATGCGCCTGGCCGCGCCCACGAGGATCTCCATGACGGCGTGCTTGTCGGCGGTGCTCACACCGCTGGTCGGCTCGTCGAGCAGGATGATCTCGGGACGCAGCGCGAAGGCCGAGGCGACGTCCAGGAGCTTCTTGTCGCCCTGCGGCAGCGCGCGCGCGAGCGCGTGGGCCTTGTCGGCCAGGTTGAAGAGCTCGGCGACTTCCAAGGCGTCGTCTTGAACCCGCTGGTCGCCCGCGAGCGAGGCGAAGAGCCGCGCGCCGCGGCCAAGGCGCGAGACCACGGCGGCCTGGAGCGTCTCGAGCACCGTCAGCTCGGGGAAGATCTGGACCAGCTGAAAGCTCCGCGCCATGCCCAGCCGCGTGAGCGCGACCGTCCCGATGCCGCCGATGTCCTTGCCCTTGAAGCGGACGCTGCCGCCGCTCGGCTGGAGCACGCCCGTCAGCACATTGATCAGGGTGGACTTGCCGGCGCCGTTCGGCCCGATGATCGAGACGAACTCGCCCTCGCGGACCGACAGGCTCACGCCGTCCAGCGCCACGTAGGCGCCGTAGAGCTTGCGGACGTCCAGCGCCTCGAGGATCACGCGCGCGAGACCTCGACAGGGCGGCGGCGGCGGGTGAAGAGCCCCATGAGACCCCCGGGAGCGAAGATCACGATGAAGGCGAGCATCGCGCCGAAGATGAGGCGCCAGTAGGGAAAGACGGACATAACGGTGTCCTGGAGGAAAATGAAGGCGAAGGCGCCCAGGAGCGGGCCGAAGAAAGAAGAGAACCCGCCGAGGAGCACCATGAAGACGATATTGCCCGAGTGCGTCCAATACGCGAGGGTCGGGTCCACGTTTCCGATCGGCGTGGCAAGCAGCGCGCCGCCGGAGGCGGCATAGACCGCGGAGATCATGAAGGCGTACCACCGGAAGCGCGGCACGCTCACGCCGAGGCTCTCGGCCTTGAGGGGGTTGTCGCGGATGGTCTTGAGGCAAAGCCCGAACGGCGAGCGGACGACGCGCCACATGAGGAGCGTCGCCAACGCGAGCACCGCCAGCGAGAAGTAGTAGTACGGCCCGATCAGGTACGCGGTCTTGGAGTAGCCCGCCCACTCGCTGCCCAGGAGCGACGGTCGCAGCATCCGCATGCCCTCGTCGCCGCCGGTCAGCTTGTAGAACTTCAACAGGAAGGTGTAGAAGACCATGCCGAAGGCCAGCGTCAGCATGCCGAAGTAGATCTTGACGTAGCGTACGCAGAGCGCGCCAACGGGTGCCGCCACGATCGCGGCGGCAAGCGCGGCCGCCGGCAGGATCAGCTCCATGTGGCGCACGCCGAGGTGCGTGGTCATGACGGCGCCCGTGTAGGCCCCGATGCCGATGAAGAGCGCGTGGCCGAAGGAGACGAGCCCCGTGTAGCCGAAGAGGAGGTTGAGCCCCAGCAGCACCACGCCGTAGGCCATGAAGGGCAGCATGAGCGTGATGTAATAAGCCGGCGCGACCACGGGCAGCGCGAGGAGCGCGATCCCCACGAACGGCAGGACCACGGGCGTCCTCACGCGGCCGCCATCCCGAAGAGCCCGCGCGGCCGCCAGATGAGCACGGCGATGACGATGAGATAGATCAGCAGCATCTCGAGCTCGGGGTAGACCGAGATCGCGACCGAGCGCAGCACGCCCACGACGAGCGCCCCCACGAAGGCCCCGCGCATGCTGCCGAGGCCGCCGATCACGACGACCGCGAAGGCCTCGACGATCAGCTCGATGCCCATCTCGCTCATGGCCGCCGTCGCCGGGATGACGAGCGCGCCGCCCAGCGTCCCCAGCATGGTGCCCAGCGTGAAGACGCGCACGTACACCCAGCGCATGTCCACGCCGAGCGCTTCGGCCATCTCGCGGTTGTCGGCCGAGGCGCGGATGATGCGTCCGAAGGCCGTGCGCGTCAGCAGCCACCCGATGCCGAGCGCCATAGCGAGGCTCGCCGCGATCACGATCAGGTTGTAGACGGGCACCGTCGCGCCGAGGATCCTCGCCTGGCCATAGTTGAGGTACAGTCCGCCCGTCGAGACCGGTGCCGTCCCCCAGGTCATGCGGATCAGGTCCTCGAGCATGAGCACCAGCGCGAAGGTCAGCAGGAGCTGGAAGGTCTCGTCGCGGTCGTAGACGAAGCGGAGGAGCCCGCGCTCCACGACGACACCGACGAGACCAACCGCGAGCCCGCCAAGGGCCAGCGGGATGATGAACAGCGCCGGCGGCCCGCCATGCCCCGTGAAGTACCCGACGGCCGAGACGCCCGTATAGGCGCCCAGCGCGTAGAAGGACCCGCACGCCAGGTTGAAGATCTTCTGCACGCCGAAGACGACCTGTAGCCCCGCCGCGACCAGGAAGAGGATGGCGGCATGGAACACACCGCCCATCAGCACGTTGACGACGTTCGCGGTCACAGCAGGGGAATTTATTCGATGCCGGGCATACTAGCGCCCGAACGGCTCGAGGTCGAATCGTACGGAGCGGCGTAGCAGCTCGAAGTCCTTCACGTTGTCCGTGACAACCGAGGCGCCGATCTGTCGCGCCGAGAAGGCGATGAGCGCATCGTTCCACAGGCTCGCGATCTTGGCTCGCAGCCCGGGCTCGCGCCGTCGGATATCTCCCAGGACATCCCCCGCGAGGTTCCAGGCTCTCGCATCCGGGGTGACGACTCGCCCCAGCCGGTCGAACTGATCGACCAGCTCGCGCACGGCCAGCCTCCCGGTCTGGTCCGTGGCCCCCGCCCGCAGCTCCGCCGAAACGACGGAAGCAAGAAAGGTGCGCGGTGTCCTTTCGCGAATCCGGGCGAACGCCGCGCCATCGACCCCTTCCCGGAGCGCTGCCACGTAGACGTTGGTGTCGAACACCACCCATCTACCTGCGGGCATCGACGTCCTCGATGTGACCACGTCCCTTCACGACGAAGCTGCGTAGCGCCTCGACCAGGGCCGCCTCGTCGGCGACCAGGTCCAGCGCCCGATGGATGGTCTCGGTCTCGGTGCGCGTCCCGAGGATTCGCCTGGTCCGCTCCAGCTTGGACACGTCGATCCGGTAGTTCTTCCGTTGGATCGGCGCCCGCCTGCGCCTGCTCGTCTTGATCGCCATCCGGGCACCTCTTTTCCAGTCAGTACAGACTTAGTCTATCACATATCTGTACGTACATGCTCGACGGACACGCCGCAGACGGCGCCGGTCACCGCGAGAGTGGGGCGACACCGCTGCCGATGAACTCCTGACGGTCCACTACTGGATCACCTGGTCGCCGCGGCCGACAAGCGACTGCGGGAGCGCGAGCCCGAGAGTCTTGGCCGCCCTGAGGTTGAGCGCCAGCTCGACCTTCGTGGGCTGCTCAACGGGAAGATCCGCCGGCTGCGCGCCCTTCAGGATCGTGTCCACGTACGCGGCGATGCGACGGAAGGTGTCGCGGTGGCTGGGTCCCATACGACATGAGCCCGCCCTGCTCGACGAAGCCCTGTAGACGGCCGCGCGACGACGCAGGTCCACAAGACTGGCGCCGTATGTCATGAGGCCGCCGTCCTCACCGTACTCTCTCGCCCAGTAGATGCTGGGCACTCGAAGCTTGAGTGCCGCCTGGACAAGCGCTCGTCGGTGTAGAAACGTGATGGCATCAGCGGTAGCGATGATCCCCGCCATTCCCTCTGTCTTCGCCCGGGCCAAGACCGGCTCGAAATCCGCCGGCCCCTGCACCGGTAGAAAGGACAGGCTCATCCTGAGAACTTTCACGGCGGCTTCCAGTTCTCGCCGATGGTCGGGGACAGGATTTAGGGGATTGGCGATGACGGCGAATCGCGATGCCGACGGCAGAACCTCTCTGAGGAACTCGACGTACTTCTGGCTAAGACCGGGAACGAGATTCGTCGGGCCGGTCACGTTTCCACCTGGCCGTGCCAGGCTCGTGATGAATCCCTGCGCGACCGGATCGGGTACCAGCACCATCATGATGGGAATCGTGGATGTGGCCTGTCGGGCTGCTAGCGTTTCCCGTGTTCCTGTCGTCACGAGGACATCCACCTTGGTACGGACGAGTTCGGCGACGAGGGCGGGAAGGCGCTCCGTTCTGCCGTTAGCAAAAGCGTGTCCCACGATGAGGTTGCGTCCATCGACGTAGTTCAGCTCTCGCATCGCATCGAGAAACGGTTGCCACTGCGTGGGTCTTGCTGGATCAGTGCCAACCGACACGAGTCCAACCCTGTACACCTTCCCCGTCTGCTGCGCCCGGACCGTGGGCGGCGTGGCGAGGGAACGGAGTCCCAGCAAGACGAGGAACGCTCTCCGGTCGATCACTGAATCATCTGTTCGGACGATTGAGGATGAGAGCCTCGCCCCTCACCCCGGCCCTCTCCCCCTCGAGGGGAAGAGGGTAGAGTGAGGGGGTGAAAACTCAGACCTTCCAGCCGTTGATCCAGTCGAGGAGCTTGGAGCCCGCGGGCTTCATCGCGGTCTTGGTGGAGACGACCTCGATGGGGTTGATGGTGACGAAGTCGTAGTTGTTCTTGTGGGTCGTCAGGCCCTGGTAGAAGTTGCACATCTGGATGTGGTCCGGCCGCCACGAGCGCGGGCCCGAGAGCGACTGGGCCTCGATGCCCTCGAGCGCCTTGACGACCTGCGCCTTGGTCGGCCACTGCTTGGCCTGCGCGTAGGCCTTTTCGACGGCGACCTTGTAGGACTCGATGTTGAAGTAGGCGTGGTCGCACTCGTAAGGCGGGTACTCGTTGTACTTGGCTTTGTATTCGCGCACGAACTGCTTGAGGAGCGGCGAGCCCTTGGGATCGTCGAAATACATGGTGTTGTAGCCCAGCAGGAGCCCCTCGGGCGTGAACTCCTTCTTGAGCGAGTCGTGCACGCCGCCCGCCGTGGTGAAGACACCCTTCATGTTCTTGAAGAGCCCGACGGCCGCGGCCTGTTTCATGAGGATGGTCGCGTCACCAGACCAGAAGGACGTCATGAGCAGATCGGGCTTGGCCTGCTGGATGGCGGCGATGTGGGAGGTGAAGTCCGTCACGCCGAGCTTCGGGAACAGCTCCAGCACCGACTTGACGTTCAGGCCCATTTTCTTGAGCACGGCCTGGTAGGTCTCCCAGCAGTCGTGGCCGTAGGAGTAGTCGTTGTTGATCCCGGCAATGGTCTGGACGCCCTTGAAGTACTTCGGCGTCAGCTGGCCGGCCACGATGGCCTCGACCTCGTTGTCCACGCTCTTGAAGGCCCACTTCGGGTTGGGCATCGTTTCCTCGACGCCTTTTTGCGTGGTTCCGTCCCAGGACAGCCACGGCGTGTCCATCTCCTCTGCGACGGGGCCCAGCGCCAGCGTCACGCCCGTGGAGATGCCGCCGATGACGACCTCGACCTTGTCCTGGAGGATGAGCTTGCGATAGCGCTCCACAGTGTCCTTGGGGTTGGACTCCTCTTCGACGATGAGCTGCACCTGGCGCCCGAGGATGCCGCCCGACTTGTTGACGCGCTCGGTCCACCACTCTGTCCCGCGAAGTCCCGCGGTGCCGACGGGCGCCGCGATGCCCGCGCGGATGGCGAGAATGCCGATCTTGACCGGGTCAGCCGGCACGCCCGGCTTGGCCTGGGCCCGCGCGACCGCCGGAAAACCGACCGCGCCAGCGGCCGCCGCGCCGCTCGCCACCTTGAGGAATTCGCGCCTCGTCGTCGCCATCATGTCCTCCCTCGTCGTTGAGAGTTAGCCCCCGAGTTCCTTGCGCGCCAGTTGAGCCCCCGCCGCCAGCCGCTTGAGCTTCTCGAACGCCACCCACCGCGGCACGGGGAAGAACCCGCAGTCGGGAACCAGCGACAGCCGCTCGGCCGGGATGTGCTTGAGGCAGAGGCGGACCCGCTCCACTATGTCTTCCGGAGTCTCCATGTAGAAGGACTTCACGTCAACCACGCCGCAGGCGATGTCCCGGTCCACGCCGACGTCTTTCCACATTTCGATCTCGGCCATCTCGCGGTTGGCGTATTCGAAGACGAACTGGTCGCACTTGGTCTCGAGAAGCGCGGGAAACATCCAGCGATAGCTCCGCTTGCCCCGCGGGCGCGAGAGCAGGTTGCCAAAGCAGACATGGTAGCCGATCTTCGCTTTCACGCCCTCGACGCAGGCGTTGAACATCTTCACGTACTCGGGCGCCTGGCCGGGCACGATGGCCGCCGAGGGCTCGTCCACCTGGATCCAGTCCGCACCCACGGCGGCCAGCGCCCGGAGCTCGGCGTTAACCGCCGGCACCAGGTCCCAGCAGAGCGCCAAGCGGTCGTTGTTGTAGGCGTCGCCCGGCCGCGTCTGGACGTGGATGGAGAGCGTCACCGGGCCCGGGCAGGTGGCCTTGACCGGCTTGTCGGTCTGCGACTTGAGGTACTTGAACTCGTCCACGGTGCCCAAGCCTTTGGGCACCGTGATCCTCCGCGTCGGCCGGTAGCGCGGCACGCTGTCATAAGCGTAGAGCCCGGTCTTGCGCAGCGGCTCGATCTCCTCGAGGCCTTCCATCTTCCCGTAGAAGCTTTGGACGAAGAAGAAGCGGCGCATCTCGCCGTCGCAGATCACGTCGATGCCGGCGCGCTCCTGGTCACGGATCGCGAGCTGTGTCGCGTCGTCGAAGGTCTCCCGGACGTCGGTCTGCCCGTACTCCTCCGCCTTGATCTTGTCGAGCGCGGTCCAGAACCAGCCGGGGAAGCCGTGGCTGCCCATCACGTGGGTGTACAGAAGCGGAAGCATGGGGGGCATATGCAATCCTTTCCTAGAATAAATGCTTCTGGATCTTGCCCACGGACGTGCGCGGGAACTCTTCCCGGAACACCACGACCTCGGGCACCTTGAAGCCGGAGAGCCGCGCCCGGCACCAGGCGATGAGCTCGTCGGCCGTCGCGGAGGCGCCGCCCTTCACGATCACGTAGGCCTTGATGGCCTGGTCTCGAATCGGGTCCGGAATCGCCACCACGGCCGCGTCGAAGACTGCGGGGTGCTGCTTCAAGGTCTCCTCCACCTCCGAGGCGGACACGTTCTCGCCGGCGCGCTTGATCATATCCTTCTTCCGGTCCACGAAGAAGAAGTAGCCGTCTTCGTCCATGTAGGCCTGGTCGCCGCTGTGGAGCCAGCCGCCGCGCAGAGTCTCGGCCGTGGCCTGGTCGTTCTTGAAGTAGCCCTTCATCAGCGACACGCCCGGGATGCCCCTCACCACCAGCTCGCCGACCGTGCCAGGCGGCGCCTCCTTGCCGCTCTCGTCCACCACCTTGCACTCGTAGCCGAGGACGGGCATGCCCATCGAGAGCGGCTTGCGCGGGAGGTCCAGCGGCTGCAGGAGCGGCAGGCTCATCGTCTCGGTCATGCCCCAGATCTGCATGAGAGGCGCGCGGAAGCGCTCGTGCCACTCCTCGAACTGCTTCAGCGTGACGTTCTGTGCGTAGGAGACGGCGCGAAGGCGCGTCTGCCCGTCGCGCGGCGCGCGGGGTTGGGCAAGCAGCATGCGGATCGGCGCGGCGAAGAGCGCGGCGAGCGTGGCCTCGTGGCGGATGGCCTGCTCGACGAAGCGCGTGGCGCTGAAGCGTTCCACGAGCGCGATGCTGCCGCCGGCGAGCAGCATGGGCAGGAAGGCGTGCAGCTGCGCACCCGCGTGGAAGAGCGGCAGCACGATGAGGTGGCGGTCGGCGGGCCCGACGCGCATGGCCTTGGACAGGGCCTCGCCGCCGTAGAGGTAGTTGGCGTGTGTCAGGAGCACGCCCTTGGGCCTGGAGGTCGTGCCCGAGGTGTACTGCATCGAGATCTCGTCGAGCGATGCGACGGCGGTGTCGGGCGGCGTGGATGGCAAGCCGCCGAGGAGCGGTGCGAGCGGGCGCGCCTCGAGCACGCCGCCGAGCGCGGGACACCGGCCGGCGGCGGCGTAGACCGGCGCCGCGTACTGGGGCTCGGTGATGGCCAGACGCGCCTCGGAGTGCCCGAGGATGTACTCCATCTCGCCGGCCGTGGACACGGGGTTCGTCGGCACCATGACCGTGCCCGTCTTGGCCGCGGCCATCCAGAAGAGAAGGAACTCGGGGCCGTTGCCGAGGTGGAGGTTGAACTTGTCGCCATGTCGGAGGCCGCGCGCGAGCAGGAGATGCGCAGCGCGGTTGACGTCCGCGTCGAACTCGCGCCAGGTCCAGCGCGCGATCGCCCCCGCCGCATCCTCGAAGACGAGGAAGGTCTCGTCCGGGAAGCGTCGGGCCTTGTCCTCGAGCGCGCCCTTCAGCGTGCGGGTGGCGGTGATCAGCATGGCGTATCAGTCGCTCTTCTTCCGGCGCGCCACGAAGTCGGCGATGCGCGCCTGCGCGTCCTTGTCCCGCCTGAGCGCCGCCGCATAGGCCTGCGCCGCGTTGCCGGACTTGCCGGAGCGGATGGCCGCGACGATGGCCTTGCTAGCGGCGAGCCCGCCCCGTGGATGCCGCGCGATCCCCGCGGCCAGCTCTTCCGCCGCGCCGGCAAGCGTGCCGTCGGGAACGACGCGCGTCACGAGCCCCATGCGCAAAGCCTCGGCGGCATCCACGGCCCGGCCGGTGAGCAGGAGATCGCGCGCCGGGCCGCCGCCCACGACGTCGAGAAGTCGCGCGATGCCGTAGGAGGGATTGAAGCCGAGTGTCACCTCGGGCAGTCCGAAGCGCGCCGAGGCCTCGGCGATGCGCAGGTCCTGGGCCGCGGCCAGCATGCAGCCCCCGCCGAGCGCGTAGCCGTGCACGGCCGCGATTGTCACCTGAGGCAGCCGCGCGAAGCCGTCCATGATGCGCTGCCAGCGCCGCGAGAGAGTCCTCGCGTCCGCCGGCTTGAGCGTCGGCATCTCGGCGATGTCGTTGCCGGCGCAGAAGGCGCGCCCGCGCCCTGACACGATCACCACCGTGACCTCCTTGGACCGCGCGAGCCGCCCGAGGGAATGTTCGAGCACCGTGGCGATGTCCCGGTTCAGCGCGTTGAGCGCCTCGGGCCGCTCGAGGGTGAGCCGCGCGACGGCGCCGTCGATGACGAGGCTCGCGTTCACAGCCCGAGCCTCGCGCGCGTGGCGGCAGGCAGCGCCGCCGCGTCCAGGCTGTCGGGCGCGCCAGTGACTTCGCCGCTGACCGAGGCCATCTGGAGCGCGGCGAAGGCGGGATGGGCCACGCCCACGTCGGTGAACCAATACAGCGGCACACCCTCGCCCGCGAGCCGGCGCTGGAAGTCGCAGCGGAGCCGGGCGTCGCGGTGAATCGCCGCGGGGTCCTTGCCCGCGCCGAGGGCGTAGGCGGCCAGGGCACCCGCCGACTCGCCGATGTTCCACTCGACGGGATGCAGCCGGTAGCAGCCATTGGTGATGTGCGTCGTGCCGAGGTTCTTGGCTCCGGCGAGAAGGTTCTTCACCCTCGCGGGAATGAGTGCGCCCATCGGAATCTGGAACGGGCGGGTGCGGCAGGACACCCCGACATCGTCGGGGCCGGAGTTGTGGATGTCGATGGGATACCAGCCGATGCCGACCGAATCCTCGAAATGCCGGGAGCGGGCCCTAGGCTGATAGTCCGCGGACACATCCTGCTCGACCACGGTCGTGAGCGCCCGGATGCGCCGGCACTCCCGTATATACGGATGCTTGCCGAGGGCGTCCTCGGTGCCAAAGACGTCCGGGCGGGGCTCGAGCTCGGGGAATCCAGGCGCCGCGCCGGGCCTCGGCGCCTCGGTCTGCAGCCAGTAGAGGAAGCTCAGGCTCACGCGCTTGGCGTCCTGGAGCGCTCGTGCCGCATCGATTGGCGTGCGGTCGAGAATGCTCTGGTCGCGGTAGTCGTTCCCGGGCCAGTTGAGCATGCTGATGTCGTGGGGATAGCCGGCGACGGGCGGAAACAGGCTCGCGTCGATGAGACGGCGGTAGGTCCAGAGCCCGCCCTTGGTGCCGGGCGCCTGCTCGAGCACCTGGTAGTCGAGCCAGCGCGTCTCCTCGCCATAGATCTCGCCGCCGTGCACGTGGATCCTGAGCGAGTAGGGCTGGCCGTCTCGGTAGTGCTCGTAGCGCTCGGGCTTTGGGATGACGTGGCGTGCTCTCGTCGCCATGCGCTCGAGCACGAACGTGTACGTGAAGCTCTGGACGCAGCGGGCTTTGGGCTCGAGGGGCTGGGCGTGCGGCTCACCGGTCTTGGCCTTGGTCTCCGCGCCGATCACGTACTCCGCGCCTATCAGCGGAAGGAGATCGCCCAGCTCTGTCGCGTCGATGACGACGCGCGGCCTGATGCGCGTCCACCGTCGGTCGTCCAGGTTGACCGCGAGCACACTCTCGACCCGATCGGCCTTTACGTGGACGCTTGCGGCCTTGGTGCGGGTGAGGATCATCAGCCGGCCGGCCTCGACGAATGGACGGGCCATGGCGGAGAGCGCGTCCACGGCCACTCGAGGCTCGAAGGCGAGCCGCGTGACCCAGCAGGTGCCGGGGTTCGGATGCGGCTGGGCGGCCAGGGTGGGGGAGAGGTGACGGTAGTGATCGCGGATGGCCTCGCGCAGGGCGTAGTAGCTCCGCGTCCCGCCGAAGCGCTCGATGTGCTCGTGCTCGTCGAGCGCCGAGACGCCCTGCGCCGTCAGCTGGCCGCCGACCCAGTCCGTCTCCTCGAGAAGGCAGACGGTTCGTCCGGCACGCGCAGCCGCCAGCGCCGCCGCGATGCCGCCGGTGCCGCCGCCCACGACGAGCACGTCGCACTCGCGGTCTTCGAGGCCCCGACCCGGGTCGCCGCACTCCACGACCGCCGCTGCGGGGTCGCCCGTCGCCCGCACCGCCATCACGTCGAGGAGCGCCGTCATTTGATCATCAGGCTCGGCAGCCAGAGCGCGATCCGCGGAAAGGCCATCACGATGACCAGCGCGGTGACCTGGAGCGCCATGAAAGGCCAGATGGAGTGGAAGATGTCGCCGATGGTGATCTCGGGCGGCGTGACGCCCTTGAGGTAGAACACCGCGGGGCCGAAGGGGGGCGAGAGATACGAGATCTGCATGTTCATGCAGAAGAGCACGCCGAACCAGACGCTGTTGAATCCCAGGCTCTCGATGATTGGCACGAAGATGGGCGCGGTCAGAAGCAGGATGCCGATCCAGTCGATGAGACACCCCAGGATGATCCAGATGATCATCATGAGGGCGAGGATGCCCCAGGGGCCGATGGGCAGCGCGGTGATCGTCTGTTTCATGAAGTTGGTGCCGCCGGCCAGCGTGTAGACGCCGATCAGTGCGGAGGCGCCGAAGAAGAGCCAGTAGAGCATGCAGGTGACCCTGGTCGTGTCGGCGATCGCCCGGGATATGTTCTCCCACGTCAGCCGGCGGTTCACGGCCGCCGAGAGGAACGCGCCCACGCACCCCACGCCGGCGGCCTCGGTCGGCGTGGCGAGCCCGAGGTAGAGTGAGCCGAGGACGCCGAACGCGACGAGTCCAGGCAGGATGAGGCCGCGGAGCAGCGCGACCTTCTGGGCGAGCGGGATATTGCGCTCTGCCTCGCTGGCGGCCGGCGCCAGGTGCGGCTGGAGGTAGCAGCGGATGACGATGTAGGCGATGAAGAAGCCCGACAGGAGCAGGCCCGGAACCACGCCCGCCATGTAGAGCTGGCCCACCGAGACGCCCGCCGTGAGCCCGTACATGATGAAGACCACGCTGGGCGGAATCAGCGTGGCGAGCCCGCCGCCGGCGCAGATCGAGCCCAGCGCGAGGTCCTTGTCGTAGTGGCGGCTGAGCATGGCGGGCAGGGCGACCACGCCCATCGTCACGACCTCCGCGCCGATCACGCCGACCATGGCGGCCATGATGGCGCACGAGATGATGACGGCGACGGCGAGCCCGCCGCGCACGCGCCCCGACCACACGTGCACGGCGCTGAAGAGGTCCTCGGCGACGCCCGCGCGCTCGAGGATGCACGCCATAAGGATGAAGAGTGGCACCGAGACCAGGACGTAGTTGCCCATCAGGGTGAAGACGCGGCTGACGATGAGGTTCAGGCTTTCGACGCCGAAGAGCCCGATGGCGAAGATCACCGCCACCGCGCCCGTCGCGAAGGCGAGCGGCAGCCCCGCGGCGAGGATCGCCATGAAGAGGCCGATCATCAGAACGGTGATCCACTCGATGCTCATCCGCGCGGCTCCCGGCGCGCCGCCTGGAAGTCGCGGACGACGTTGGCGATGCCCTGGAGGAGGACGAGCGCGGCGGCAATCGGGATGGCGAGCTTCACCGGCCAGATGGGCGGGCTCCACGGCGACCCAGTGGTCTCGCCGATCTTAATCGAGTCCCACGCCCAGACGGAGCCCGCCCAGAGGAGCGTACCCAGGTACAGGACGAAGAAGGCAAGGGTCACGACGTCGAGCCAGGCGCGGGTCCGCACCGAGAACCGCGCATAGAGCACATCCACGGACACGTGCCGACGGTGGCGAAGAGCGTAGCCGCCGCCGAGCAGATACGCCATCGCGGTGAGGTAGATCATGACCTCGTTGGCCCAGAGCGTGGGGGCCCCGAAGATTCCGCGGAGCGCCATCTCGTATGCGATCACGACGACGACGAAGAGGATCTGGAGGCCGACCAGCCAGCCGCACCAGTCGTTGAGACGGTCCACCGCGCGGAAGAAGCGGTCCATGATCTCCTCGCTAAGCATGCGGAGGGGGCCGCGTGGGCCCCCTCCGCTCGGACGTGAGCTGCCGCGGAGTGCCTACGCGAGCAGGCCGAGCTCCCGCAGCCAGGCTTTCTGGGAGTCGACGGCCCGCTTGGCGAGCGGGCTCTTCTTGGCCCAGTCGTCCCAGGTTGCCTGGGCGAGGGCGCGGATCTTCCGCAGCTCCTCGTCGTTCCACGACACCATGGTGACGCCGCCCTTCTGCTTGAGCTCGGCGACCACCCGGATGTCGTCCACGGACACGCGCTCGACCTGGTCCCACGTCCACTCGCGGGCCGAGCTCTCGAGGATGACCTTGACGTCGTCGGGCAGCGCCTTCCAGGCGTTCATGTTGACCGCGAAGTCCTGCACGGGCATGGAGTGGAAGCCCGGGTAGATGGGGAACTTGGCGACCTCGTGGAAGCCCATGCGCTGGTTCATCGAGATGCTGGCCCAGTCGGCGGCGTCCACGACGCCTTTGTCGAGCGCGGAGTACACCTCGCCCCCGGGCAGCACGACGACGGAGGCGCCGAGCTTGGCCAGGATCTCCGCCGTCATGCCCTGCGGGGAGCGGAACTTGACGCCCTTGAAGTCGGACATGGTGCGAATCGGCTTCTTCGACGGGATGGACTCGACGCCCCACCAGGACAGCCCGATGACGTGCATGTTGTACTTGTTGTAGGCCTCCTCCAGCATCTGCAGCCCGCCCTTGTAGTGGAACCAGGCGTCCTGCTGCCACGGGTGCTGGTAGCCGAACACGAAGTCGCCGATGACGGCGAGCCCCGGCTCCTTGCCGGTCCAGTAGCCCGGCCACGAGGATTGCCCCTGCAGCACGCCCGCGCTCACGGCGTCCAGCGTCTCGAAGACGCCCGTCACCGCCCCCGCCGAGAAGGGCGTGATCTCGAGCCGGCCGTTGGTGAGCTTCTTGATCCGCTCGCAGTACTCCTGGAAGATCTTGAAGGTCAGCTCCTGCGCGCTCCAGAGCGACTGCACCTTCCACTTGTGCACCTGCTGGGCGCGGGCGACGTGCGGGAAGCCCAGCGTGCCGGCTCCGACCGCCGCCGCGCCGGCCGCCTTGAGGAACGTTCGTCTCTGCTTGTCCATGCCCCGTCCTCCGAGTCTCTCCTGCGTTGAGCTGCGGGCTGACGCCATGTCGCCGCGGTCCCTCTCACCTCCCTGTCCGGCTCGTCACGCGAGGAGCCGTTTCGCGATGATCTCCTTCATGATCTCGGACGTCCCCGACGCGATGGTGTAGAGCCGTACGTCGCGGAAGAAGCGTTCCACGGGGAACTCCCGCATGTAACCGTAGCCGCCGTGCATCTGGACGGCCTGGTACGCCACGCGGTTCGCGACCTCCGTCGCGAAGAGCTTGGCCATGGAAACTAGGGTGATGCAGTCCTCGCCCGCGTTGTAGCACGCCGCGGCGTGATAGACCAGTTGCCGCGCCGCTTCGATCTCGGTCGCCATCTCGGCCATCCTGTGCCGGAGCGCCTGCTTCCGGCTGAGCGGCTCCCCGAAAGCCTGGCGCTCACGGATGTACGCGGCCGTGTCCTCCAGCGCCTGCCCGGCGCCCGAGAGCGACAGCACCGCCGCCATGATGCGCTCGCGCTGGAGCCCGGCCGCCAGCTGCTGGAAGCCGCGCCCCTCGACGCCCAGCAGGTTCTCCGCGGGGACGGGGCAGTCGTGGAAGGCCAGCTCCGCGGTGTCTGAAGCGCGCATGCCCATCTTGTCGAGCTTGCGACCGATCGTGAAGCCTGGCAGTCCGCGCTCCACGAGGAACATCGAGATGCCGTCATAGCGCCGCTCGGCCGTCCCCTGCGCCGTCCGCGCCGCCACGAAGTAGAGATCGCCGTAGACCCCGTTGGTGATGAAGATCTTGCTGCCCGTGAGCAGGTAGCGGTCACTGTTGCGCACCGCGCGCGTGGAGAGGTTCGCCATGTCGGAGCCCGTTCCCGGCTCCGTGATGCCGAGCGCGCAGACGGTCTCGCCGCTGATGATTTTCGGCAAATACTTCCGCTTCTGCGTCTCCGTCCCGTAGCGCGTGAGCCAGGGCGACGACATGTCGGTGTGCACCAGCACGCTGAAGGCCACCCCGCCCGAGCGGCAGCGCGCCATCTCCTCCCCCAGCACCACGCTCGAGAGAAAATCCCCGCCCGCCCCGCCGTACTCCACCGGGAATTCGAGCCCGAGGAACCCCAGCTCTCCCAGTCGCCGCCAGAACGCCTTCGGGATCTGCCCCGCTTCCTCCCACTCGTCCACGCGCGGCGCCACCTCCTTCTCCACGAAGGCGCGCACGCTCTTCCTCAGCATCCCGTGCTCTTCGGTGAACATCGAAGTCACCCTCTCCCCTCCGGGCCTCGCAACCCTCTCCCCTCAGGGGGGAGGGCAGGGTGAGGGGCGACAAACGCAGCCACCGATCCATGCAAGAGCCAGTCGGCCACACGCCGCTGAAGCTCTGCCTCGTCCCACTCTAGGTGGTGTGACCTCAGGAACGCGCTCAGCCGTTCGCGAGTGAGGACCCACATCTCATGGGCAATCCGAAGCCGCTCCACTCCTGACATGCTCCGGAGAAGAGCGGCCACGCGGGAGTCGACCATATCCGTGCGCGATACGTCATATGTTGGGTCGTTGGTCACTGGATCACGTCGTCCGCGCGCGCCAGCAGGGATTGCGGGATCGTCAGTCCGAGCGCCTTCGCCGCCTTGAGGTTGATGACGAGCTCGAACTTGGTGGGCTGCTCCACGGGTAGCTCGGCGGGCTTCGCGCCCTTGAGGATCTTGTCGACATACGTCGCGGCGCGCCGGAAGTTGTCCGGTATGTTCGGACCGTAACCCATCAGGCCGCCTGCCTCGACGAACTCCACTTCCGGGTACATGGCGGGAAGATGTTGTCGAGCCGCCAGCGAGACGATTCGCCCGCGCTGGCTCCACAGGAAGGCGTCGGCGACCATAAGTATCCCGCCGGCGCGGCTTCGGGCCGCGCTGCCGAAGGCGCGGTCGACCTCGTCCACGTCCCGCCCCGCGATGACATCGATCTGAAGTCCGAGCGTCTTGGCGGCCATCTCGATGCTCGTGAGCGCCGCCCGGTTCGCGTCGTTGCGCGAATTCCACACCACGGCCACGCGCCGGAGAGCCGGCACCGCCTCCCGCAGCAGCTCCAGCCGCTTGCCGTACAGCTCGGGACCCGTGGAGATCGTGAAGCCAGTGACGTTTCCTCCGGGCCGGGCCAGGCTTGCCACCAGGCCCTGTCGCACCAGGTCGCCGGCGGTCGCGCCGATAACGACGGGGATCGTCGGCGTGGCCTGTTTGGCGGCGACCACCGCCGGGCCGCCATCGGTGACAATAACGTCGACGTCGAGCCGGACCAGCTCGGCGGCCAACCCCGGCAGTCGATCCATCTGCCCCGCGGCGGCTCGGAACTCGAGAGTGACCTCGCGATAGCCGAGAGCGCCCATTCCCTGGCGGAACGCGTCGACGTTCCGTGCATGGATCTCACTGCTCGTGAGCCAGCCGATGCGCGGTTTCCCGCTCTTCTGCGCCCCGGCGGCGAGCGGCGCGGCGAGGAGACCCCCCGTCAGCGTGCCGAGGAATGCCCGCCGCGTGGTCACTGGATCACCTCGTCCGCCCGCAGCAGCAGCGACTGCGGGATCGTCAGCCCGAGGGCCTTGGCGGTCTTGAGGTTGATGAGGAGGTAGTACCGCGTCGGCTGCTCCACCGGCAGGTCGCCGGGCTTCGCCCCCTTGAGTATCCTGTCGACGTAGCCCGCCGCCCGCCGCAGGTTGTCGGCCGTGTCCGGCCCGTACGACATCAGGCCGCCGTCCTTGACGAGGAACCCGAACTCGTACATGGCGGGAATGCGGCGCGTGGCGGCGAAGTCGAAGACCCGCTTCCGGTTGAGGTTCGTGAGCGCGTCCGTCACCAGGAAGAGGGCGTCGGGACGCTCCCGGGTCATCGAAGAAAAAGCGACTTCGAAATCATCGGGCGCGCGCACCCCCAGCGGCTGGACGGTGACGCGCAGGATGCGCGCCGCCCGCTCGACCTCCCGATAGCGCAGGCTCATCGCGCGATCATCGGCATTCCAGAGCACCGCGATGCGCGAGGCCTTCGGCACCGCCTCTTTGAGGAGCTCCAGCCGCTTCGCGCTCAGCTCCGCGGCCGGATCGGTGATCCCGGTGATGTTCCCGCCCGGCCGGGCGAGGCTCGCGATCAGCCCCGTGGCCACGGCATCGCCGGCGCCGGTGATGACGATCGGGATGGTCGAGGTCGCCTCCCTGGCAGCCTCGGCGGCCGGCCCGCCCATCGTCACGATCAGATCGACCTTGAGGTCGACGAGCTCGGCTGCGAGCGCGGGGAACCGTTCGCGCTTGGCTTCGGCCCACCGCCCTTCATAGCTGACATTGGTCCCCTCGACGTATCCGAGCTCCCGGAGCGCCTGACGCAGGGCTACCGGTGGAGCGCCATCGGCCGTGCGGGTGCCACCCGCGAGAAAGCCGATACGCCAGACCTTTCCCGACTGCTGCGCGCCGGCGGCGAGAGGCGCGAGCAGACCGCCGGCGAGCGTGCCGAGGAAGGCTCGCCGCGTGGTCACTGGATCACCTCGTCCGCGCGCTGGAGCAGCGACTGCGGGATGCTCAGCCCGAGCGCCCTGGCAGTGATGAGGTTGATGCTCAATCTCCCTCGATGCGAGCGGCAAGTTCAAGAAAAGGCGCTCTGACCTTAGCCTCCGAAGCCGGAGCGGTCAAGGGACGTCGGGCCACCGTCGATTCCACAAGGTCTCTGAGCTCTGGGGTGGAGCACGTCGATCGCCCACCCGAGATCCAGGCGCTCCCCGAGCCAGCCGGGGCAGGCGGTGCGCGCATCGAGGCGAAGGCCCAGCGCATCGTGACGTGCCCGCATGACCTTGACGGGATCCCCGCGCACCACAGGGGGTGACGGCACCTCGGGCAGGGGCCGGCCGTCCGGCCGCCGGAAGCGGAGCACGCCATCAGGCCCGCGCGCGACCTGATAGCCCTCTTCGTGCACCGCGCGGTGATGCCGGCGACAGAGGAGGGCCAAGTTCGAGAGCGTGGTCGGGCCACCGTGGGCCCAGTGGCGGAGGTGATGCCCCTCGGCAAAGCGGACGCCGCAGCCCGGGAAGCGACACCCCTGGTCCCGATGGTGAAGCGCCCGCCGCAACGCGGGTGGAATTGTCCTCGTCCGGGCCCCGATCTCCAGTAGTTGTCCATCGTCGTCGTGGCGCATTACCACCCGGCTAGCATCGCACGCCAGGCGCCGGGACGTTTCCGCGGAAACGCGCGCGCCGCCCTCGAGGAGGGACTGACCCGGCTGATCCGGATCGGCCAAGACCTGGGCGTCGACGTGGACCACCACCTGGTAGCGCTCGCCCGGGGCGCCGGGATCGAGGTGGTGAAGGGCCGTCTCCGCGAGCAGGGACAGCGCATCGGCCTGCTGCTGGGCCCTCATGGACGTTTCCGCGGAAACGCCTCCGGGGCCCGCGGCGGCCCCATTCCCTTCACGGGCCCGCTGATACAAGCTCTCGCGGGCCGCGGCGAGCGCCTGCACGAGAAGCGCACCGACCTCGGGCTCGAGCCGTCCCCTGAGGACCACCATGCCGTCCTCGTCGTGATAGACGTGAAGCCCCCGGCTCGCATGCCGCCGCGCAGTCTCCCGAATCTCGGCCCGCCGATCAACCCGCCGCCAGCCGCGCACGATGCGCTCGACGTGGGCGGCCGTGCCCGCGCGGCCCACCCCGAGCAACCGCGCCTCGGTCTCCGGCGTGGCCACGCGGGTGAGCGCCCGGACCTTGGTGTACGACAGCTCGCCGCAGGCCAGGGCCTGGGCGAGAAGCGGCAGCGTCCCGAGGGCGCGCGCGACCCGGACCCGCTCACGGGCCGCGCCCAGGTCGAGCCCCACCCGCCAGGAGAGCCAGGCGGCGCAGGAGCGGAATCCCGTGTTCCAGCCCCCGCGCGCGTCGAACTCCCGGATCAGGGCAAGCAGGCGCGCGGTGGCGGCGTCGAGGTGTGCGGACAGTACAGCAATCTCGTCGCCGAGCCGATCGAGCTCCGCAAAGGGATGCTGCGGGGCAGGTGCGAGTGCGGCGTGGCTCTGCATGGCGGGCCCTCCTGCGCCGACTCTACACCCCAGTTTCCGAGGCCCCGCCGAGCGTCAGGGACGGGCGTTTTCACGACGCGGAATCATTTTTGACTCGACCCCGTTCGATTGCGCACCGACGAGCGAATGTGGACAGCTGGACCAGCATGTACCGCGCGTTGCCGCCGCATGAGCATTGCGCCCCGCAGAATCTGTCAAGCGAAAAAACGCCGGATCCCGCCTATAGCGTGGCTCTGTTGCTGCCCGACAACGGGCGGGCGCCATTATGCCCGCCGCGTGGTCACTGGTTTTCCCCCTCACCCTGCCCTCTCCCCTCGCAGGGGAGAGGGCTTGCTCCGGTCGCGCTCCATCTGGCGGAGCTCGGTGCGGCGGATCTTGCCACTGATGGTCTTGGGCAGGTCGGCGACGAACTCGATCTCGCGCGGGTACTTGTAGGGCGCCGTCACGGTCTTGACATGCTCCTGGAGCTCAGCGGCGAGCGCGTCCGACGCGGTGTGACCGGGGGCGAGAACCACGAAGGCCTTGACGATCTCGCCGCGGAGGGCGTCGGCCTTGCCGATGACGGCGGCCTCGGCGACGGCGGCGTGCTCGACCAGGGCCGACTCCACCTCGAAGGGGCCGATACGGTACGACGCGCTGTTGATCACGTCGTCCGCGCGGCCGACGAACCAGAGATAGCCGTCCTCGTCCATGGATGCGCGGTCGCCGGTGATGTACCAGTCGCCGCGGTGGCATTTCGCCGTCGCCTCGGGGTTCTTCCAGTACTCCTGGAACATGCCGACGGGCCGCTCGGGCTTCACGAGGATGCCGAGGTCGCCCTCCTCGCCGCGCGGCAGCTCGCGTCCCTCTTCGTCCACGATCCCGATGCGGTGCCCGGGCGCTGTCGGGCCCATGGAGCCGGGCTTCCACGGCGTCGCCTGGAAGGTCGCGGCCACCAGCACGCTCTCGGTCTGGCCGTAGCCCTCGTAGATGTGGTGCCCCGTGCCCTCGCGCCAGGCCTCGATCACCTCGGGGTTGACGGCCTCGCCCGCTCCCATACAGTGGCGCAGCGTCGGGTAGCGGTACTTCTTGAGCGGCTCCTGGACCATCATGCGGTAGGCCGTCGGCGGCGCGAAGAAGGTCGTGATCGGAAAGCGCTCGAACATGGCCAGCGTTTCCTGCGAGTCGAACTTCTTGCCGCGCGCGTCCCAGACGAAGATGGCCGCGCCCATGTTCCACGGCGCGAAGAAGCACGTCCACGCGGCCTGCGCCCAGCCCGTGTCCGAGATCGTCCAGTGGAGATCCTCTGGCGTGTTGTCGAGCCAGAACTTGCCCGTGATGATGTGGCCGATCGGATAGGACGCGTGGGTGTGCAGCACCATCTTCGGGAAGCCCGTCGTCCCCGAAGTGAAGTAGACCATCATTGGGTCGCCGCTCGCGTTCCGTGGGTGCGCCATCTCGGGCGAGGCCTGGCCCATCAGCCGCTCGTACTCCTGCCAGCCCCCGCCAGCTCGCCCCATCACGATTCGATGCTTCACCGTCGGGCACTCGTGGAGGACCTGGTCCACCTTGTGGGTGTTGTCCTCGTCGGTGATGACGACGCTCGCCTCGGCGGCGTTCAGCCGATACGTGATGTCCTTGGTGGTGAGCAGCGTGGTGCCGGGAACGGAGACGGTGCGGGCACGCAGGCAGCCCAGCAGGATCTCCCACCACTGGTAGACGCGCGGGAGCATGACGACGACCCGCTCGCCGGGCTTCACGCCGATCCCCGACAGCGCGTTGGCGAAGCGCTTCGACCGCTCACCGAGCTCGGCGAAAGAGAAGCGCCGAGGCTGACCGTCGGCCGAGATCCAGAGCAGCGCGAGCTTCGAGGGATCCCGTCCCCACGCGTCGAAGGTGTCGAAGGCCCAGTTGAAGCGCGCCGGCACTTCCAGGCGGAAGTCCCGCATCGTCGCGGCGTAGTTCGCCATGTTCCGCGCCGTCACTGGATCACCTGGTCGGCGCGGAGGAGGAGCGACTGCGGGACGCTCAGCCCCAGCGCCTTCGCCGTCTTGAGGTTGATGACCAGCTCGAACTTCGTCGGCTGCTCGATAGGCAGGTCGGCGGGCTTGGCCCCCTTTAGGATCCTGTCGACGTAGACGGCGGCACGTCGCTGCATCTCGGAAGCATTTACTCCGTACGACATGAGGCCACCAGGCTCGACAAACACCTGCAGATCATAGATTGCGGCGATCCGATGCGCGGCCGCAAGACCGATGACCGCCTTTCTATGCACGAACATAAAGGCTGGCGACGCCACCACTAAAGCCTGGTCGTGATTCTTCTTCATGCCGAGGAAAGCGGCGGGCAAGTCCTCCGCTCGGCGCACGGTGAACGTATGAACCTCTATACCGAGGCTCCGAGCCGCGATCGCGACTCGTTGATCGGAGCGATCGAGTATCTGGGGGAGCGCAGAGGTTGTGACGTCCTCGCGAAGGAGCGCGACCTTTGAAAGATTCGGCACAAGCGCTTTGAGAAGCTCGAGGCGCTTCGGGATGAGATCATCGTTCAGGAGCTGCGACCCCGTGATATTACCCCCAGGCCTTGCGAGGCTCTCGACGAGTCCGGAGGCAACAAGATCATTGTCGGCGCGCCCGACCACGATGGGGATGGTTTTCGTTTCGAGTTGGAGGACCTTTGCCAGGCCCGCGCCCGAAACGAACAGTACGTCGACCTTGAGGCGCACGAGGTCAGCGGCGCCTCTGCGAAGCTGTTCGGGTGATTCGCCGAACCGTCGCTCGACGACCATGTTTCGGCCATCCACCCAGCCGAGCTCTCTCATCGACAGCCAAAACGGATTTGTCGAGACTGACTTCGCCAGCTCCTGTGGGCTCGGAACCGGGCCGATGCCGAGAACTCCCACGCGAGCGATCTTCTCTGACTTCTGCGCCTCGGCGGCGCGGGACGCAGCAAGGAGCACCGCAGCCGTGCCGGCGAGGAACGCGCGGCGGTCCATCACTGGATCACCTGGTCGGCACGCCCCAGGAGCGACTGCGGGATGCTGAGGCCGAGCGTCTTGGCGGTCTTGAGGTTGATGACGAGCTCGAACTTTGCCGGCTGCTCGACGGGCAGGTCGGCGGCCTTGGCGCCCTCGAGGATCTTGTCCACGTAGAACGCGGCCCGGCGAAACATCTCGGGCAGGCTTGGGCCGTAGGAGACGAGCCCGCCCGCTTCCACGAAGCTTCGAACGTCGTACATGGCGGGAAGGCTCTGCTGCGCCGCCAGCTCAACGATCCGCTTGGCGTTGTCAGCGCTGAACGGGGTGACCTGCACGATGAGCGCCTGGGCCCGCTCGCGCTGCATGGCGGCGAAGGCGCCGGTCAGGTCCCCGGCCTCGTACACTTCTTGGACGACGAGCTGGACGCCTATGTGCTGAGCCGCGGCCCGCATCTCCTCGAGGAAGAGGCTCGTAGCGGAGGTGCTGCGGTGGGCAAGCACCGCAACCCGGGTGGCCTTGGGCACGAGCTCGCGCGCCAGCTGGAGCCGCTTGCCTGTGAGCTCGGTGGACAGCGCGCTGAGGCCCGTGACGTTGGCGCCCGGCCGGGCAAGGCTGGCGACGAGACCGCTTCCGACAGGATCGGCCGCCGCCGCCATCACGATAGGGATGGTACTCGTCGCGCGCCTAGCCGCCTCTACCGTCGGGGCGGCCGCCGTGACGATGACGTCCACCTTGAGCCGCACGAGGTCCGCCGCCAGCTCCGGCAGGCGCTCTTCCTTCCGGTCCGCCCAGCGGTACTCGATGATGAGGTTGCGCCCTTCGACATAGCCCAGCTCGCGCAGCCCCTGCTGAAATGCCTCGGTCGTGGACGTCAGGCGGGATTGCAGGGACAGGAAGCCGATCCGATAGACCTTGCCCGCCTGCTGGGCGCGGGCGATAGCCGGCGCCGATACGAGCCCAATGCCCGCCGTCGCGAGAAAGACGCGGCGGTCCATCAGGGGATGCGGACCCAGCCTTCCATGAGGCGGCGCGCGGTGCGGTAGACGGTGACTCTCTCGGCGTGGTACTCGCCGGCCTGTTTGGCGACGGCGGCATCGAGGGGCAGCACGCCCGACGGGTGGCCGAGGCGGACGTCAGCCCCGGGCTTGGCGGTCGAGCACTCGTGGACGAGCGTGCCCTCGATGCGCGCGGCCACGGCGAGGCACATGGAGGAGGTCAGCGGGAAGGCGCGGTGGCAGTTGCCCATGGAGATGGCGCGGGCGACGACATCGGCCTGGTCGCGTGCGACGCGAGTTCCGTCGAGAGCGGTGTACTCGACAGGCGCCGTGACCATGGCGACCTTCGGCGTGGCGGCGCTGCCGGGGATGCCCATGAGGCGCGAGGCGGCGCCGCGGATCTTCTCGAGGCGCTCGCAGAGCGCCTTGTCGCCGTCCACCGCCTGCGGCGTCTCGGTCCCGGCAATGCCGAGGTCCCGGGCGCGGACGAAGACCATGGGGATGGAGGCGTCCACCAGCGAAGCCTCAATCCCTTCCACCAACTCGCGGGCCTTGCCGGTCGGCAGGAGGCGGCCCGTGCCCGCGCCGCCGGGCTCGAGGAAGTCGAGCGTGATGCGCGCGCCCGTGCCCGCCACGCCGGGGAGCGCGAAGTCGCCGTGGATGGCGGGCTCGCTGCCCGCCACCGGCACGCGCGCCACGATGAGCTTCTTGGTGTTGGTGTTGTGGATACGCACGAGCGTTTCGCCGTCCACCGGCTGGATCAGGCGCTCCTCGATGGCGAAGGGCCCGACGGCGGAGGAGCAGTTGCCGCAGTTGCCCGTGTAGTCCACGTGCGCCTTGCCCACCTCGACCTGGGCGAAGGTGTAGTCCACGTCGGCGCCGGGGTGGGTGGTGGGGCCGATGATGCAGGCCTTGGAGAGCGAGGAGATACCGCCGCCCAGGCCGTCGAGCTGGCGGCCGTAGGGATCGGGGCTGCCGAGCGCGGCCAACAGGATGTAGTCGCGCTCGACGCCGGCGGGCGGCAGGTCGCGCTCGTGGAAGACGAGGCAGCGGCTGGTTCCGCCGCGCATGTAGACGGCGCGGACGCGGGCCTGGGTCATTTGACTCGTCCCCTCACCCTACCCTCTCCCCCGGTGGGGGAGAGGGAGAACTTGCGGTCTGGGCGAGGAGGCCGCCCGCCAGGAGGATGTCGCGCTCGCGCGGCGTGAGCACGCAGCGCGCCTGGAAGGCCTTGCCCGTGCGCTCGTTCGTGACCGCGATCTTGCGCCCGGCCTGGAGCGCGTCGCGCAGATCATCGAAGCGCAGCATGTCGTCGCGCTCGATCGCCTCGTAGTCGGCGGGGTCGTCGAACTCGAGCGGCACGAGCCCCCAGTTGATCAGGTTGGCGCGGTGGATGCGCGCGAAGCTCTTGGCGAGGACGCCGCGCACGCCGAGGTGAAGCGGGCCGAGCACGGCTGCCTCGCGCGAGGAGCCCTGACCGTAAATCTCGCCGCCGACGAGCACGCCCGTTCCCGCGGCCTTCGCTCGGGAAACGAACTCAGCGTCGGCGTTCCTGAAGGTGAACTCGGCGATGGCCGGGATGTTGGACCGGAAGACCAGCGCCGCCGTGCCCGAGGGGGAGATGTCGTCGGTCGAGACCTTGTCGCCGAGCTTGATCAGCACGGGCGCGCGCAGCGTCTCCTCGACGGGGCGACCCCGCGGCACGTCCTTGATGTTCGGCCCCTTGAGCACCACGGTCGATGCGGCCACGCTCTCGGGCGCCGGCGGCACGAGTCCGGCGCTGGACGCGATGAGCGACGACGGGTAGTGGCGCTCGGGCGCGGCGCCGCGCTTGCGCGGGTCGGTGATGACGCCGGTCAGAGCGGAAGCGGCGGCGGTCAGCGGCGAGCAGAGATAGACCTGGTCGTCCTTGACGCCGCTCCGCCCCGAGAAGTTGCGGTTGAAGGCGCGCAGGCTCTTGCCTCCCGTCGCGGGTACGTGGCCGATGCCGGCGCAGGCGCCGCAGGTGGGCTCGGACAGGGTGGCGCCGGCGGCGAGGAGATCCGTCAACAGGCCCTCGCGGGACATGATCTCGAGGATGCGGCTCGAGCCGGGGAAGACCACGAAGGAGACCGATGGCGCCACGCGCTCGCCGCGGATGGTCCGGGCGACGGCCCACATGTCCTCCCACGAGGAGTTGGTGCAGGAGCCGACCATGACCTGCTCGAGCGCGGTGCCTTCGACCTGGCCCACGGGCACGACCTTGTCGGGCGAGGAGGGCAGCGCCACCAGCGGCTCGAGGGACGAGAGATCCAGCTCGATCTGCTCGTCGTACTCCGCGTCCGGGTCCGCGGCGAGCGGCCGCCAGTCTTTCTCGCGGCCCAAGAGCGTGAAGTAGCTCTGCGTTGCCTCGTCGGATGGAAAGACGCTCGTGGTCAGCGTCAGCTCGGCGCCCATGTTGCAGATGGTCGCGCGCTGGGGCAGGGAGAGCGCCGCCGCCCCGGGCCCCGCGTACTCGAAGATCTTGCCGCTGCCGCCGCGAACCGAGTAGCGGCGCAGCAGCTCGAGGATCACGTCCTTGGCGTGCACCCACGGCTTGAGCTGGCCCGTGAGCCAGACCCGCACGACCCTGGGCATGGGCAGGTGATAGGCGCCGCCGCCCATCGCGACCGCCACGTCGAGGCCGCCCGAGCCGATGGCCAGCATCCCCGTCGACCCGCAGAGCGGCGTGTGGCTGTCCGTGCCGAGGACGAACTGCCCCGGGACGCTGAAGGTCTCGAAGTGCACCTGGTGGCAGATGCCGTTGCCTGGCTTGGAGAACCACGCGCCGTAGCGCGCGGACGCCGTCTGCATGTAGCGGTGATCGTCCGTATTGCGCGAGTCGGTCTGGTTGACGTTGTGATCGATGTAGCTGACCACGCGCGGCGGCTTGACGTGAGGGAAGCCCATGGTCTCGAACTGCAGCCACGCCATGTTGCCGTTGGTGTCCGTGAGCAGGCACTGGTCCACGCGCAGCCCGATCTCCTCGCCGGCCACGGGCTTGCCCGCGACCAGGTGCGAATCGATCAGCTTGCGCGAGACCGAGAGCCCCATCCCTACCGCTTTTCGACAGGCACGAACGGTTTTCTGCCCGGGCCCTTGTAGTCGGCGCGGGGACGGATGAGCCGGTTGTCGTCGTACTGCTCGAGGAGGTTGGCCGTCCAGCCGGCAATCCGCGACGTGGCGATGACGGGTGTGAAGAGGTCCACCGGGATGCCGATCGAGTAGAAGAGCGGCGCCGAGTAGAAATCCACGTTGGGGATGAGCTTCTTGGTCGCGCTCACCTTGGTGTGGAGCTTCACCGCGAGGTCGTACCACAGCGCCTGGCCGGTCTCCCGGCACGCATCCTCCGCCATGCCCTTCAAAATGGCCGCGCGCGGGTCCCCCGCCGTGTAGACGCGGTGGCCCATGCCCATGAACCGTCGCTTCGACGCGAACGCCTTGTCCACGAAGTCGTCCACGTTGTCGAGCGTGCCGATCTCGAGCAGCGTGTTCATGACGGCTTCTCCCGCGCCGCCATGGAGCGTGCCCTTGAGCGCTCCGGCGCCGCCCGCGACCGCCGAGTGCATGTCGGAGAGCGTCGCGGCGATGACGCGCGTCGTGAAGGTCGAGGCGTTCAGCTCGTGCTCCGCGTAGAGCACGAGGCTCGCGTCGAAGGCCCTGGTGGTCACCTCGCTCGGCTTCTTCCCCGTCAGCATGTAGAGGAAGTTGGCGGCGAGCGAGAGGTCCTTTGTCGGCGGCACGGGCTCCTGCCCGCTCCGCACGCGGTGATGAGCGCAGATGGCGGTGGCGAACTGGCTCGTGAGCCGCGCCGCCTTGCGCCGGTTGGCCGCGTGCGTGTTGTCGGTCGCATCCGGATCGTGCATGCCCAGGATGGCAACGGAGGCCTGGAGCACGCGCATCGGATCGGTCTGCTTCGGCAGGAGCGCGAAGGCCTTGACGAGATCACCCGGAATGGGCCGCGCCGCCGCCAGCTCGGCAAGGAAGCGCTCGAGCTCGGCCCGGGTCGGCAGCTCGCCCATCCAGAGCAGGTAGGCGACCTCTTCGAACGTCGCCTTGCGGGCGAGGTCGGCGATGTCGTAGCCGCGGTAGGCGAGGCGGCCGTTCGTGCCGTCAAGATCGCAGAGCTCGGTCTCGGCCGCGACCACGCCTTCGAGGCCGCGGATCAACTGCGTGTCTTCAGCCATGCTCGTCTCCTCTCAGGACGACTCGGGATGGAGCCAGGCTCCCGCCCGGCCCACCAAATATACACCGGCCACGATTCGGCCGGGATGCCTGGCGGGGGTACAATTCCGCCATGCCCCTACGGCACCTTGCGCTCAAGACACGGGACCTGGCAGCGACCAAGCGCTTCTACGTCGAGGTGCTGGGGCTGCGCGAGGCCTTTGCATATCCGGGCATGCTCTTTCTCGAGACTCCCGGAGGCGGCGACCTGCTGAACTTCGTCCGTGTCCGCCGCCGGATCGATCCCCGCGCCGGCGGCCTCGACCACTTCGGCCTGTACGTCGGGCAGAAGCGTCTCCCGGCACTCGGCAGGCGCGTGAAGGCCGCGGGGGTGAAAGTGGTGGGACGGCGCGGCCGCTGGTCGATCTACGTGAAGGATCCGAACGGCTATACCGTCGAGCTCTACGCCGACTAACCCCGAGGTGAGGATCCATGAAGCTCAAGAAATCTCTGGCCGAGCTGATTCAGTGGGAGCGCGTCTGTCGCGTGGCCACGGCGGGCCGGGGCGGCATGCCGCACCTGGTGCCCGTCTGCCACGTACTCCATGGCGGCAAGATCTATTTCGCCTCGGGCGACGACGGCCGCAAGGTGAAAAACCTCGAGGAGAATCCGCGTGTCACCGTGACCGTCGACTGCTATTCCGACGCCTGGGCGAATCTTCGGGGCGTGATGGTGCAGGGGACGGCGAAGCTGATCGAGGGCGGCCCGCGCTTCCGGAGGATCCGCGCGCTGCTCTACAAGAAGTACCCGCAGTATCCGCGCGAGGCCGCCCTCGCCGAATCCGACTCCGTGGTCATCGAGGTCACACCCGCCCGCGTCTTCTCCTGGGGCATGGACTAGCGGCGGCGCCGGCCTACCGGCCGTCGGTCAGCACGCGCGTGCCGCTGTTCGCTTGATCGCCAGCTTGACAGCGCACCGCACAAGCCCATAAGGTCTGGCCACCCGGAAGGGCGCTGCTCCTAATCTCGTCGAGAGGGGTGCACCATGATCCGCGCTCCGCGACTTCTCATTTCCGTCGCTCTCTTCTCAGCCCTCTTGGCGGGCGGCATGCCGGTAGGTCCTGCCGCAGCCCAGGAACGACCCCGGTACGGCGGAGAGCTGATCTTCCCGGTCCCCTCGGAGCCGCCGTCCTATGACGGGCACCGCGAGGGAACCTTCGGCACCGTCCACCCGCTCGCGCCCCTGTACAACACCCTCCTGCGCATCGATCCCGGCGACCGCACGGGCACGCGACCGGTGCCCGACCTGGCCGAGTCCTGGACGGTCTCGCCGGACGGGATGACCTACACCTTCAGGGTGCGCCAGGGCGTGCGTTTCCATGACGGCAGCCCGATGACGTCGCGCGACGTCAAGGCCAGTTACGACAAGATCATCTTCCCGCCGGCCGGCGTCATCTCCTTCCGCAAGGGGGCCTACCACGCGGTCGAAGCCGTCGAGGCTCCCGACCCGATCACCGTCCGCTTCCGGCTCAAGTGGCCCGAGGCTTCGTTCCTGGTCAACCTGGCCTCCCCCTTCAACTGGATCTACAAGGCGGACATTCTTTCCAAGGACATGCGGTGGTACGAGACGAACGTGATGGGCACGGGCCCGTTCAAATTCGTCGAGCACGTGAAGGGCTCGCACTGGGTGGCGAAGAAGAACCCGGACTACTGGGACAAGGGCAAGCCGTATCTGGACGGCTACCGCGCGATCTTCATCTCCTCATCCTCGGCCCAGGTCGCGGCCATCCGGGGCGACCGCGCTCACATCCAGTTCCGCGGCTTCACTCCCTCGGACCGCGACAGCCTGGTCCAGGCGCTCGGCTCGAAGATCACGGTGCAGGAGAGCCCCTGGGACTGCGTCTCGCTCGTGGCGATCAATCACGAGCGCAAGCCCTTCGACGACAAACGCGTCCGCCGCGCGCTGACCCTCGCCCTCGACCGCTACGAGGCCTCGAAGAACCTCTCGAAGATCGCCCTCGTCCGGGACGTGGCCGGCATCCAGGTGCCGGGGACCCCCTGGGCCACGCCGCCGCAGGAGCTGGAGAAGCTGGCCGGCTACGGGCGCGACATCGCGAAGGCGCGGGCGGAAGCCCGCCGCCTCCTCCGCGAGGCCGCCGTCCCCGACGGCTTCGCGTTCACCTTCAAGAACCGCGGGATCCCGATGCCGTACGAGCCGGTGGGCATCTGGCTGATGGATCAGTGGCGCCAGATCGGCCTCACCGTCAAACAGGAGGTCGTCGAGGCCTCGGCCATGGTGTCCGTCCTCCGGCGGGGCGACTTCGACGTGGCCTCCGACGCCCAGTGCAGCTTCGTCGTCGAGCCCGACATCGACGTGCAGAAGTTCCAGTCCGTCGGCATCTCCGACAACAACTACAGCCGTTACAAGGATCCCGTCCTGGACGAGCTGTTCCTGAAGCAGGCCCGCGCCGTTGATCCCGAGGAGCGCAAGCGCCATCTCCGCGCCTTCGAGAAGCGGCTGCTGGACGAGGAGGTCCACTACATCTACACGCTGCAGTGGCACCGGATCGTCCCGCACAACGCCAAGGTCCGAGGATGGACCATCACGCCCTCCCACTTCCTGAACCAGCAGCTCGACGCGGTGTGGCTGGCCGAATAGGCCTCGTGTGGAGGTGCCGGGCTTGACAAGCTGTGAGGCGGCGCGCAGAGTCTTGCCACTCCGTCCGGGTCCACGTGCGATGAAGGAGGCTCGATGCGGGTCGGCGCCCTCGTCCTGAAGCGAAAGCAGTGGGAGCCGTTCGCGTTCGCCTCGCCCTCCCTCGTCCTGATCGCGCTGGTCATCGTCTTCCCGCTCGTGTACTCGTTCTGGCTCTCGCTGCAGAACTTCGACCTGTCCGTCGGCCCCGAGAAGGAGTTCGTCGGCTCGGCGAACTACGTCGAAGCGCTCTTCAAGGACCACCGCTTCCTCGGCTCCATCTGGAACACCGGGATGATCATCGCGCCGGCGCTTGCCCTCGAGCTCCTGCTCGGGCTCGGCCTCGCCCTCCTGCTGTCGCGGCTGGGCCGCGGCCGGGCCATCGTGACCGCGCTCATGGCGATCTCGGCGATGGTCTCGCCGGTCATGGCGGCGATGGCGTGGCGGATGATGTTGGGCGTCAAGTACGGTGCGATCAACAACCTCGGACGCCAGCTCGGCATTCTCGACGTCTACTTCGACTGGTTCGGGTCGCCGGCGCGCAGCATCATGACCGTCGTGCTCGTGGACGTGTGGCACAACACGCCGTTCATGATGCTGGTGCTACTGGCCGGCCTGCAGTCGATCCCGCAGGAGCTCTACGAGGCGGCCCGGGCCGACGGCGCGACGCCGTGGCGGAGCTTCTGGGCCATCACGCTGCCGCTCCTGAAGTTCACGATGGCGGTCGGCCTGATGATCCGGCTCATCGACCTGACCAAGCTGTTCGGCTTGATCTACATCCTCACGTTCGGCGGGCCCGGGTCGAGCACGGAGACAGTGGCGTTCACGACGTACATCGTCGGCTTCAAGGACTTCCGGATGGGCTACGCGGCCGCGCTGTCGTACGTGATCGTGGGCGGGGTGCTGGTGCTGACGCTCGCGTTCATGTGGATCCAGCGCTATCGCGAGATGCGGGCCGCCTGATGGCGATCGCGATCGGGCGCCCCGCGGTCCGCGTCGCGCGGCGGCGCTACCGGGTCGAGCGGCGGCTCGGGGACGCGCTGACGTGGCTCGGCGTGATCGCCGGGCTCGTCTTCTTCCTTGGGCCGTTCTTCTGGATCGTGACGACGTCGCTCAAGGGCAACGAGGACTACTTCGCGTTTCCGCCCGTATGGATCCCGGCCGAGCCGTCACTGAAGCACTACGCGGCGCTCTTCACGCGGTCGAGTGGGGCCCGCTACTTCATCAACAGCCTGGTGACGTCGTCGCTCTCGATGATCGCCGCGCTCGCCGTGAGCGTGCCGACCGCGTACTCAATCGCGCGCTGGCGCTTTGGCGGCGGCCTCCTCTCCGTGTTCCTGCTCGTGCTCCGGATGCTGCCGGCCATCGCGCTGATCATTCCCATCTACATCACGTACAAGCTGATCGGGCTGACCAACAGCTACTCCGGGCTTGTCATCATCTATACGGTCGTCTACATTCCCTTCGCGGTGTGGCTCTTGGTCGGCTTCCTGCGCGACTTTCCCGTCGAGATCGAGGAGGCGGCGCTCATCGACGGTTGCAGCCGGCTCCGTGCGCTGATCACCGTCGTCGTGCCGATCATCGCGCCCGGGCTCGCCGTGGTCGCACTCTTCGCGTTCATCGCGACGTGGAACGAGTTCCTCTTCGCCATCGTGCTCACGGGGATCGAGACCAAGACGATGATGGTGCTGGTGACGTCGTTCACGACGGGCGGCACCGACATGTTCTACGGCGAGGCGTCGGCCTCGGTCGTGCTCGGCGTGCTTCCCGCCTTCGCCGTCGCGTTCATCCTGCAGCGATATCTCGTGAAGGGCCTGGCCCTCGGCGGCACGAAGGGCTAGGCCCAAGGAGGCTTCCATGACCCGGTTCCGTGTCTCCGCGCTCGTCTTCGCCGTCGCCGCCGCCGCAGTGGCGGTGGGCGCGCTCGTGGCAGGAGCCCCCGCCCAGGGCAAGAAGCCCTACGAGGGGCAGACGATCCGCGCGGTGGTGAACGCCGAGTACGTCAAGTACTCGCTGTCGCTCGTCGAGAAGGACCTCTACGACAAGCTTGGCGTGAAGATCGAGACGGAGGTCATTCCTGCCGACGCATTCGTGGCCAAGACGCTGCTGGAGTTCAACGGGGGCGGCAGCCCGTGGGACCTCGTGATGTTCGGCCCGTCGAACATGCCGGACTACGGCCGGCACTTCGAGCCGCTCGAGCCCTGGATCCAGAAGTTGAAGCTCGACTTCGGCCTGGATGACATCGTGCCCGTCTTCGCGAAGGTGATGCTTCGCTACCAGGGGAAGCTCGTGTCGATGCCCTACGACGGCGACATCCACATGATGTACTGGAACAAGGTCGCCTTCGAGCGCGCGGAGAACAAGAAGAAGTTCAAGGAGAAGTTCGGCTACGAGCTCGCGGCGCCGAAGACGTGGAAGCAGTGGGATCAGCAGGCGGAGTTCTTCCATGGCTGGGGCTGGGACGGCTCCGACAAGAAGCTCTTCGGGGCGGGCGCGTCGTACAAGCCGTCCGGCAGCGGCTATTCGTACCACTGGTGGCGGTCGCGGTTCTTCTCCTATGGCGGCCAGTACTTCGACGCGAACATGAAGCCGCTCATCAACACGCAGGCCGGCTTCCGCGCGCTCGAAGAGATGGTCCGGACGATGCCGTACTACCCGCCGGGCGTGCTGCTCTTCGAGTCGGAGGAGCCGAAGACGATGCTCGTCAAGGGCGAGATCCCGCTGCTGTACTCGTGGACCTCGGCCGGGAAGCGCGTCGGCAACCGGGATGAGTCGGTCATCGCCGGCAAGGCCGGCTTTGGCCTCGTGCCGGGCGCCGAGATCGACGGCAAGGTGGTGCACCGGCCGGCCATCACGCCGGGCCGCGGCATGGCCGTGTCGAAGTACTCGAACAAGAAGGAAGTGACGATGAAGGTTCTCGAGTTCATCTCGCTTCCCGACCAGAGTCTCAAGATCGTCATGGATCCGAAGACGATCATGGATCCCTGGCGCGTGTCGCACCTGCGGTCACCGATCTTCCGCAAGGCGTTTCCCGACGCGGACAAGTACCTCGACGCGATCGAGGCGGCGTTCCCGTATCTCGTGCCCGACCCCGTCATCCCCGGCGCGGACGAATACCAGCGCAAGCTCTCGTTCGAGATCACCGAGGCGCTGGCCAAGCGCAAGTCGCCGAAGGACGCGCTCGAGACGGCCTTCGCCGAGTGGGAGAAGATCACCGAGCGCCGCGGCCGCGACAAGCAGAAGGCCGCGTGGGGCGAAAAGCTGGCGGAGATGAAGAGCCTCGGGATCGAGTACCACCCGGACTGGGCCGCGAAGGCGAAGTAGGGCGCCTGGGGATCTAAGCTGACCTGCCCGCCAGCTCGTACGCCTGGTCGATGAGCCGCACCGCCCGGACGCAGTCGTGCACGCTGATCGGCGGCGGCGCGCCCCGCTGCCAGGCATCGAGCGCGTCACGGATCGCCGTGAAGTAGCGCGCGAGGTCCTCCGGGCACGGCGTCGTCTCGTCGCCCTGGGCGGTGGCGAGCTTCAGCACGCCGTCCTTCAGGGTGAGGATGGCATCGCGCCCCGCGATCTTCCACTCGCCGTCCGTGCCCACGCGCGGGAAGCCGTTGCCGACCTCGATGGTGCCCAGGATCCCGCTGGTCGAGCGCAGCAGCACGGAGGCGTAGTCCTCGACCCGCTGCCCGTGCGCCCGGCGACTGATCTGGGCACCCGTCACCTGCGCCTCCTCGCCGGTGAGGTACAGGAACATGTCGAGGCCATGCGGGCCCAGGTTCCGCAGGCAGCCGCCGCCGGCCTCGGCGGGATCGAGCATCCACGGGGAGTCCCAGGCCGGGTATCGCGCCGGCGCCGGGCGGTTGATGCGGACGTAGATGTGGGAGATCGGCCCGAAGCGTCCCTCGGCCTGTAGCTGGCGGGCGCGGGCGGCGAAGGGCTGGTAGCGCTGAAAGAGCGGGACAGCGACGTAGGCCTTGAGCTTGACGGCCTTGTCCGCGACGGACTGCACCTCGTCGGCGCTGATCCCCATGGGCTTTTCCATCAGGAACGGCAAGCCCCGGTCAAGGAGATCGTGCGCGATCCCGGCCATCTGCCGGTGGCGTCCCAGCGCCAGCACGAAGTCCGGACGCGTCTCTGCCAGCATCTGATGGTAGTCGGTGAAGGTCGGCGGGTTGCCCGCCTCCGCGGCGCGCTTCTCGACGACTCCCGCGTCGCTATCCTGCACGCCGACCAGGGCCACGTCCGGCATCGCGGTGAGATGGCGGAGATAGGCGGCGTCGTGCACGGCGTGCCAGTGGCCGACGCCGATGGCGGCGATACGAATCGTCATGGGGCGCCGTGGGAGTCAGCGCGGCAGGGCCCGCGCCGCGGCGAGGATCTCCTCCTCCGAGGGAAACTTCCCGAGGCCCGCCAAGCCTTCAGCGGCGCACTCGATGTTGGCCCAGCGGACGATGCCGTCGCGGTCGATCAGGAACTGGCCCTTGAGCTGGGGCCACTGCCGCTCCAGGTCGCCCTTGTCGGTGGCGTTCTCCGTGTAGCCGTCCTGCTTGGACAGGGCCACCGCGGCCTCCTTGATGAGCAGCGGCTCGGGGAACGCGCCATCGGGATTGATTCGCGTGGTTTCGATCGCCTGCAAGAGCTCCGGGGTCGGAGCCGGCTTCGGCAGGCCGTACGCGCGGTGCGTGGACAGCTCGGGGTCCGAGGCCAGCCGGAAGGGAGTCGGTCGGAACTTGAAGTAGAGCCGGGCGTTCTCGGGCGGAGTGGCCACGATGCCGAGCGACTCCACGCCGAGCGCCTTCAGCTTACCCTCGGCCTTGCCCATCTGCGCGATCGACCGCCGGCAGAAGGGGCACCACAGCCCGACGAACAGCGCGAGGAACACCGGGCTCCGGCCCCGGTAGTCTGCCAGTGATACCGTCTCCGGCCGCTCCACGGCCGGAAGCGTGAAATTGGGCGCGGGTTCGCCCGGAGACACCGGCGGGCGCGATTCAGCAGTCATCATATAAGCCTCCTCAGTGCAGGTTTCAGCAGAGAAAGGGTAGCACCATCAGCGCGTCCGGCTCGAGGCCGGCCCGCTCGCAGACCTCCTGCGCCTTTGCCAGAAAGCTCTCGGCGAGAGCCTGGTTGCCGGCGTCGAGATAGAGAGTAGCCAAACCGTCGTAGCAGGGGAAGAGGAGCTGAGGCTCCCCGACCTGCTCGGCCAGCCCCAGCGCCTCCTCGTACATGGTGAAGGCCTGGCTGTGCTCGCCGTGGCACTGGTGGATCTGCCCGAGGACGATCAGCGGCACCGCCAGGTGGTCGAGCAGCCCCAGGCGGCGGTCCAGGTCGATTGCGGTCTGCGCGGCCTCGATACCCTCCGCCTCGCACCGATCGGTGAGCGCGCAATAGGCCACCGCCAGATTCGCGTGGAGTCGCGACTGGAATCCGAGATCGCCCACCTTCTTCGCGGTCTCGAGCCCGCGCAGACAGGTCTCGATGCTCCGTCGGGGATCGAGCGAGCTGTAGAGCACGCCGAGGTTCGTGTACCCGCGGCAGGCCGCCTGCAGCAAATCGCGCGCCTCGGCGAGCCCGATGCTCTGCTCGATCTGGTCGACCGCTTCCGCCAGGCGCCCCGTGCGCGCGAGCGCCACGCCCAGCGTGTTGTAGGCCTGCGCGCGCACGGCGGCCGCCTCGCGAAGGCGGGCGGCATCGGTGCCGATGTGCTCGTCGCTCGCCGCCTCCGCCAGAGCCCGCTCGGCCCACTCGATGGCGCCCGCATTGTCGCCCGCCCGGAACGCGAGCCGCCCCATCTCCTGGAAGAGGTGCGCCCGCTCGATCGGATCGCCGTCGTCGCCGAGCAGCTCGAGGCCCGAGGCGAAGCAGGCGCCGGCGCGCTCGCGGTCGCCCGCTTCCCAGTGGAGCCCGCCGATCTTCCGGTGCAGGCGGGCCGCTCCCACGCGGTCCCCGGCCGACTCGATCTCCGCCCGCACCGCCTCGTAGTGCGCGAGGGCCTCGGCCCGCCGGCCGGTGAGCCCCAGCAGATCGGCCAATCGCTCGCGCGCGACCCACGTCTCGGCCTCGCAGGCCCGGCACTCACCAAGGGTGCGGAGGGCGCGCTCGTAGTGGCGGATCGCGTCGTCATTGGCATAGACCGCGCGCGCCCAGTCGCCGGCGGCCAGCAGGTAGCGGGCGCCCCGGGGCTTGTCCGCGCTGAGGCTCCAGTGGTGGCCGAGGGCTTCGAGATCGCTCAGGCGCTCGGGATGCGGGCCGGCCGCGCGCTCGAGCGCCCGTCCCGCCCGCTCGTGGAGCTCGGTCCGGGTGGACAGCAGGAGGTTCTGGTAGACCACCTCGTGTACGAGCGCGTGCAGGAACCGGTACCGGCCACCCTCGCGCCAGGGCCCGACCGCCTGGATCAGATCGTTGTCCACGAGCCGGTCGAGCGCCTCGTTGGCGGTCGCGGCGTCTGTCGCGACGGAGCGGAGTAGCGTCTCGTCGAAGACCGCCCCGAGCACGGCGGCCTCATGGAGCAAGCGCCGCGCATCGGCGGGCAGCCGGTCCACTCGGGAAAGGAGCAGCCCGTGGAGCGTGGGCGGGACGTCGACCGCCTCGCACGCCGCCGTGCACTGCCAGCGATCGCCCTGGCGGACGAGCACGCCCTTGCCCACCAGGCTCCGCACGATCTCCTCGACGAAGAAGGGATTGCCCCCGGCCCGCGTGGCAACGAACTCCTGGAGCTGCGCCAGGGCCTCGCCGAATGAGGCGCCGAAGAGGCCGGCCACGAGCGCGCGCGTATCATCGGCGGAGAGCGGGGCCAGCCGGATGACCGATTGTGCCGCCCGGGCCACGAGGGGTGGTCGCGTGTCGGGCCGGTGAGAGAAAAGGAGCATCACCGGCCGGTCCGCCAGCTGGTCGACGACGTGCCGCATGAGGTCCACCGACGCCGCATCGGCCCAGTGGAGATCTTCGACGAGGATCAGGAGCGGCTCCAGCTCGAGGCGCCGCTCGACCAGGGCGCGCGCCGCCAGCACGATCTGGCGCTGGAGCTGTTCGGGCTCGACGTCGGGCTGGCTCTCGCCCTCCAGCCCGAGCACGTAGCTCAGGACCGGCGCGATAGCCTCCGCCTCCTCCTCCCGCGCGCCGAGCTTGCTGAGGCCGGCGGCCAGCTTCTGCCGGGCGACGTCCAGCGGGTCCGCCGGGTCTACCTGATACGCTTCCCGGAAAAGCGCCCCGAACACGCCATAGGTCGGCTCGCCCAGGGACGAGCACGCCGCCCGGCGCACGGCCGTGCCGGCGAGCCGACCGTCGGCCTGGAGCCGCGCAAAGAATTCCGCGATGAGCCGCGACTTGCCCGTGCCGGCCTCGCCCACCAGGCTCACGACCTGGGCCCGGCCGCGCTGCATCCGGTCGAACGCGGCCAGCAGCTGATCGAGCTCGCTCGTCCGCCCGATGAGCGGCGCCGCCAGCCCGAGCGCGCCCAAGCCGCGCGACGATCCGGGCTCGGCGAGGACGCCGAGGAGACGGTGGACCAGGACCGGCTCGGCCTTGCCACGGAGCTCCACCTCGCCGGTCGGCTCGAACGCGAAGCGGTGCCGCGCGAGCTGGTGGGTGGCATCAGACACCAGGATCGTCCCGGGCGCCGCGGCGCCCAGCAGGCGCGCGGCCGTGTTGACCGTGTCGCCCGTGACCGCGTAGGCCGCGCCGGCAGCGTCGCCGAGAGTCCCGGCCACGACCGGGCCGGTGTGGATGCCGACGTGGAGAGTGACCGGCTGGCCGAGGCGCGCCGCCCAGTGGTGGCTGAGCGCCCCGCTGCGCGCGAGCATGTCGAGGGCGGCGTCGCAGGCCCGCTCCGGATCGTCCTCGTGAGCGGCCGGCGCGCCGAAGACCGCGAGCACGGCATCGCCCACGAATTTCTCCACGAAGCCGTCGTAGCGCGTGACCGCCTCCGCGAGCGTCTCGAGCAGCGCGCTCTGGAACGCGCGCACCTCCTCGGGATCGAGCCGCTCGGCCAGCGACGTGAAGCCGGAGAGATCGGCGAAGAGGACGGTCACCTGTCGGCGGTCGGCATCCCGACTGGCGGGGGGCGGTTTCTCTGCCGCCGCTGTCGTCCCCGGGCCCAGCGCGACCCCGCAGCGGGGACAGAACGCGAAGTCGGTCTCGCACACGAATCCGCACGCGAGGCAGGCGCGCGGTAGCCGGCGCCCGCACCGCGGGCAGAACGCGAAGCCCGGAGAGGCCTCGGCGCCGCAGCCCGTGCAAGTCGACATCGCCTGCACTGCGCTCCTACGCTCCGGGGCGCTTGACGCCGAAGGCCGGCAGCACGGTCTCGACGAAGCCCTGGAGCGCGTCGAAGTCGTAGGGGCCCTCGCGGAAGGCGAGATTCACGCGCTGGACGCCGACGGCCTGGTAGGCCTGGCACATCTCGAGCGCGTCCTTCGGCGTGCCGCGGAAGAAGCCCTTGCGCTCCGGGTTCTCGCCCCAGTGCGACGTGAAGATCGCCTCGCCGCGCTGGACGCCTTTGGAGTCGGCGCCCAGGTAGAAGCCGACATTGACGGTACGCTTGAGGGTCTTTGGATCGCGGCCTTCCTTGGCGCACCAGTCGTCGAGGATCGCGTTCTTGGCCTTCCACGTCTGCGGGTCGATGTAGGGCGCGTTCCAGCCGTCGGCGTATTTCGCCGCCGTGCGGAGCGTCCGCTTCTCGCCTTGTCCGCCGACCCAGATGGGCAGGCGTTTCTGGATGGGCTTGGGATTGCAGCGCGCGTCGTTGAGCTGGAAGTACTGGCCCTTGAAGTTCGAGACCGGCTGGTCGAAGAGCGTCCGTAAGATTTGCACGGCCTCCTCGAGCTGGTCCTGCCGGATCCCGATCCGCTCGAAGGGGATGCCGAAGCCCTCGTACTCGGGCTGGTGCCAGCCGGCGCCGATGCCGATCTCGCAGCGGCCGCCCGAGAGGTGGTCGATCGTGCAGATGGCCTTGGCCAGGACACCCGGGTTGCGGTAGTTGACGCAGATGACGAGCGAGCCCACGCGCACGTGCTTCGTGTCGAGCGCGATGGCCGTCATCGTGCTGATGGCCTCGAAGCACGGGCCGTTGCCGTCGCGGTAGGGCGACTCCTGGAAGTGGTCGGCCGAGGAGAACCAGTCGAAGCCGTTGGCGTCGGCGAAGCGCCAGAGCTTGCGCATGTCCGCCATCGGCCCGCCCACGTGGCCCAGATGCATTCCGAAGGTCATCGTCATTGGAAAGGTCTCCGGTGAGAGTTAGCGCGTTGTGATCGTGAGGCCGCCGTCCACCACGAGCGTCTGACCCGTCACCCAGCGGGCCTCGTCGCTCGCGAGGTAGAGAGCGGCCCAGCCGACGTCCCAGCCCTCGCCTTCCGTGCCGAGCGGGCTCGCCTTCCGCCGCTTCTCGCGCAGCTCGGGCCCGACGCTCTCGACCATCGGCGTCCAGACCATGCCGGGCGCGATCGCGTTGACGCGCACGCCCTTGGGGCCGAGCTGGGCCGCGCACGTGCGGACGAAGCCGATGACGCCGGCCTTGGCGGCGGCATAGGCGGTGCGGCCGTGCCCGCGCATCGCGGCGACGGACGAGACACAGATGATGGCGCCGCGCCCGCGCTCGATCATGGGCCTGGCCGCCGCTTGAGTGGCGAGGAGCATGGACTTGAGGTCCACGGCCATGACCTGGTCCCACTCCTCTTCCGTCACCTCGAAGAGCGTCTTCCGCGACTCGATGCCGACGTTGTTGTGGAGGATGTCCACGGCGCCCCAGCGGTCGAGGGCGGCTTTCACCATCGCCTCGCAGTCGGCCTTGCGCGTCACGTTCGCGGCGAAGACCGCGGCTTCGCCTCCCTCCTGGGAGATCAGCTTGGCCGTCTCCTCGGCGTTCTCGGGCTTGGCGTCCACGCAGAGCACGCGCGCGCCCTCGCGGGCGAAGAGGATCGCCGCCGCCTTGCCGTTGCCGAGCCCCGGCCCGCGCGAGCCTGCGCCCGTGATGATGGCGACCTTGTCCTTGAGCCGGTCGCTCACGACTTGAACGACCCGTCGATGCGCACGTCCACGAGGTACGGCCCGCCCGAGGCGAGCCCGCGGTGGATGGCGGGCCCGACGTCGGCGGACTTTTCCACCAGCTCGCCCGCCACGCCCATCGACTTGGCCAGGCCGACATAGTCCAGGCGCGGGTTGACGAGGTCCATGGCGACGTACGTGTCGTCCTCGGCCGAGAAGCCCTTGAGGGCGAGCGTCCGCTGCTTGAGGATGCGGTAGGAGGCATTGTTGAAGATGACGTAGACGACGGGGATCGAGTCGTGGGCGGCGGTCCAGAGCGACTGGATCGTGTACATCGCGCTGCCGTCGCCGACCAGCGCCACGACGGGGCGCCCGGGCTGGGCGAGCTTGATGCCGAGCGCGGCCGGCAGCCCCCAGCCGATGCCGCCGCCGCGGAGGCCGTAGAAGCCCTTCGGGTCGCGCGACTTCAGGAGCTCGCGCAGACCGCCTCCCGAAGAGATGCTCTCATCCACGACGATGCCGTTGTCCGGCACCGCGTCGGCGACCGAGGCCACGAGCGAGAGCGGCGTGATGGGCGTGCGGCCGGCTTCCGCCTGCGCGCGCTTGCGCAGGTCGGCGATCTTGGCCTCTCGCGCCTTGCCCATCTCCACCGCGCGAGCCTTCGCGGCCTTGACGGCATCCGGGGAGAGGCGGCGGCGGAGCGCTTCGGCGAGGTCGGGCAAGGTCGCCTTGGGATCGCCCTGGATCGCGATCTTGGCGGGGTAGTTCTTGCCGATCTCCCACGGATCGAGATCGAGGTGGATGAGCGGCAGTCCTTCCGGCATGGGCTCGACGTCGGGCGGCAGCGACAGCGTGAAGAGATCGCCGCCGACCGAGAAGATCAGGTCGTGCTGCATCAGGAGCGCGCGGATCGGCTGGCCGAGACGCGGAAAGGCGCCCGCGTAGAGCGGGTGCGTGAAGGGGAAGGAGCAGCTGGACGGCACGCACTCCTGATAGACCGGCGCGCCGAGCAGCTCGGCCACCTCGGCCATCTCGGCGAGCCCGTCGCCGTGGGCGACCGCGTCGCCGGAGATCAGGATCGGGCGCTGGGCCTTGACGAGGAGATCGGCCGCGGCCTCGATGGCCGCCTTGTCCCCACGGATGCGCGGGGCGACGCGCGTGCTCTCGAGGAGATCGACCTGCTGCTCGGCGTTCAGCACGTCCACGGGCAGCGCGATGAAGACGGGGCCCGTGGGATGAGCCTTGGCGGTCTTGGCCGCGCGGCGCACGGCGCGCGGCAGGTCGGCCAGCCGCGTGATCTCGTAGGACCACTTGACGTACGGGCGCGCGACGGGCGGCAGGTCGGACCACAGGATGGGCTCCGTCAGGTTCATCGCCTGGTCGTGCTGCCCGGCCGTGAGCAGGAGCGGCGAGCCCGCCTTCATCGCGTCGTAGAGCATGCCCATGGCGTTGCCGAGCCCGGGCGAGGTGTGCACGTTGACGGCGGCGAGCTTGCCGCTGGCCTGGGCGTAGCCGTCGGCCATGGCGATGGCGACCGACTCCTGGAGCGCCAGGATGTAGCGGATGCCGGGCTCGCGCGCGAGGCCGTCCATCAGCGGCAGCTCCGTCGTGCCGGGGTTGCCGAACATGATCTCGACGCCTTCCTGCTTGAGGATTTCGAGGAAGGCCTGCTTGCCTGACGTGAAGGGCATCGGAGACTCCTCCAAGGGTGACGGACAGGATCGCGCTCGGCGCGCCACGCGACGGGCCGAGGCCGCATTCTACGCCCGCTTCCTTGACTGCGCCAGAGGTGGCCTGTAGGCTCGACGGCGATGGCAGGGGCTTCAGTTTTTCTCGATGCGTGCCGGCGCAGGCCGACAGCGTTCACGCCGGTGTGGCTCATGCGCCAGGCGGGGCGCTACATGCCCGAGTATCGCGCGATGCGCGAGCGCCACGGCTTTCTCGAGCTGTGCAAGAACCCGCAGGCCGCGGCCGAGGTGACGCTCCAGCCCGTGGAGCGGCTCGGTGTGGACGCGGCCATCCTCTTCGCCGACATCCTGCTGGTGTTGGAGCCGCTCGGCGTCGGGGTCGAGTTCACCAGGGGCGAGGGACCGCACATCGAGCGCCCCGTGAGGAGCGCCGCCGACGTCGCCCGCCTGGCGCCCGCCGTGGCGCGTGACGCCGTGCCCTTCGTCTTCGAGACCGTGAGCCTCGCGCGCAAGGCCCTGGGCGAGCGCGTGCCGCTCATCGGCTTCGCCGGCGCGCCCTTCACGCTGGCCTCCTATCTCATCGAGGGCGGCGCCTCGCGCGAGTTCCTGCTGACCAAGCGCTTCATGCGCGTGGAGCGCGAGGCGTGGCACGCGATGTTGGGACGGCTGGCCGAGATCACAGCGGACTATCTCAACGGCCAGATCGCTGCGGGCGCCCAGGCCGTCCAGCTGTTCGACTCCTGGGTCGGGACGCTCTCACCGGCCGACTATCGCGAGTTCGTCCTGCTTCACACGCGCGCGGTCATCGAGCGCCTCACGCCGGACGTGCCGGTCATCCACTTCGGCGTGGGCACGGCCACGCTCCTTTCGTCCATGAAAGAGGCGGGGGGCGACGTCATGGGCCTCGACTGGCGAGTCGAGCTGGGGCCGACCTGGGAGCGGCTCGGTTTCGACGTGGCGGTGCAGGGCAACCTCGACCCGGCGGTCCTGCTGTCCAGCACTGACGAGATACGCCGCGCGGCCAAGGCCATCCTCGACGGCGCCGCGCGCCGCCCGGGCCACATCTTCAACCTCGGCCACGGCGTGCATCAGGAAACGCCGGTCGAGAACGTCAAGGCTCTCGTCGACATCGTTCACGAGCTGTCCTCTCGATGACGGCGATTGACTCTGTCCTCCTGATCGCTTTCGGCGGGCCCGCGAAGCGCGAGGACATCAAGCCCTTCCTCGAGATCGTGTCGGCGGGGCGGCGCATTCCCTCCGAGCGCATCGAGGAGGTCGCGCGCCACTACGAGGTGATGGGCGGCCGCTCGCCGCTCAGCGAGCTGACGATGAGACAGGCGGAGGGGCTCCGCCAGGCCCTGAAGCGCGAGGGCATCGCGACACCCGTCTACGTCGGCATGAGGAACTGGCATCCGTTCCTCCACGAGACGCTCGCCGAGATGCGGGATCGTGGCCACCGCCGGGCTCTCGGGATCATCCTTTCCTCCTTCCAGACCGAGGCGTCGTGGGAGCGCTACGTGGCCGACGTCGCAGCCGCCCGCGAGAAGGTGGGCGCCGGCGCGCCCGAGGTCGTCTACGCGCCGCCCTGGGCCGAGCACCCGCTCTTCATCGACGCGATGGTGGCGCGAGCGGCCGACGCGCTCGACGAAGTGCCCTCCCGCAGCCGTGCAGGCGCGCTCCTGATCTTCACCGCCCACAGCGTCCCTGTCGCGATGGCGAGCGGCTCGCCGTATGCACGCCAGCTCGATGCCGCGGCGTTCGTGATCGCCGGCCGCCTGGCTCACCCGCGCTGGCAGATCGCCTACCAGAGCCGGAGCGGCTCGCGGCGCGATCCCTGGCTCGAGCCCGACGTCTGCGACGTGCTTCGCGGCGTGAAGGGGCAGGGGATAGCCGACGTCGTCATCGTCCCCATCGGCTTCGTCTGCGACCACGTCGAGGTGCTCTACGACCTCGACGTCGATGCACGCGCGGTCGCCGCCGAAGCCGGACTGGGCTTCCACCGGGCCGAGACCGCCAACGATCATCCCGCGTTCATCGCCATGCTCGCCGATCTCGTCAAGCGGGAATCGCAGTGAGGGTGGCGGTCGTCGGCGGCGGCCTCGCCGGGCTGGCCGCTGCTCACCGCGCCGTCGAGCTCGCCCGGGAGCGCGGCCTGCCGCTCGAGCTGGCGCTCTTCGAAGCCAGCGACAGGCTGGGCGGCACCATCCAGACCGACCGCTACGAGGGCTTTCTCGTCGAGTGCGGTCCGGACTCCTTCCTCTCGGAGAAGCCGTGGGCGCTCGCGCTGTGCCGCCGGCTCGGCATCGAAGACCGGCTGGTGCGCACCGATGACCGCTTCCGCCGCACCTACGTCGCCTTCCGTGGGCGTCTGCAGCCGCTGCCGGACGGCTTCCAGCTCCTGGCGCCGACGCGGCTCGGGCCGTTCGTTCGCTCGGGACTCTTCTCCTGGCCCGGCAAGCTCAGGATGGCGATGGATCTCATCCTGCCTCGAGGCGGCGATCCCGACGAGAGCCTGGGAGCCTTCGTGTCGCGACGGCTCGGCAGGGAGGCGCTCGAGCGCGTGGCCCAGCCGCTGGTCGCGGGGATCTACACGGCCGACCCCGATGTGCTCTCGCTGGCCGCCACCATGCCGCGCTTCGTCGACCTGGAGCGAAAAGACCGGAGTCTCATCCTCGGGCTCTGGCGCGGGGCGCGGCGGGTGCCGGCTGAAGCGGCCGGGGCGAGCGGCGCGCGGTGGTCCTTGTTCGTCACCTTCGCCGCCGGGATGGAGGAATTCACGCGCGCGCTCGCCGCGCGGCTGCCGCCGGAAGCCGTCAGGCTCAAGGCGCGCGTCACGGGCGTCACGCGCGATGGCGCCGGCTGGCGCCTGAGCCTGGCGGACGGCTTCGCCGCCGCCGCGGACGTCGTCATCATCGCCACCGAGTCCTACCAGGCGGGACGCATGCTCCGCTACACCGACCCGTCGCTGGCGCACCTGCTCGACGGCATCCCGTACGCGTCCTCGGCGACGGTGACGCTCGGCTGGCGGCGCGCCGACATCCCGCACCCGCTCGACGGCTTCGGCTTCGTCGTGCCGCAGATCGAGCGGCGACCCATCATCGCGTGCACCTTCTCGAGCGTGAAGTACCCGGGTCGCGCCCCGGAGGGCTTCGCCCTGCTGCGGGTGTTCATGGGCGGCGCGCTGAACGAGGCCATCCTCGAGGGCGACGACGAGACGCTGACGCGCGTGGCCCGGGCGGAGCTGGGCGAGCTGCTCGGCGTCCAGGCGCCGCCGCTCTTCTCGCGCGTGAGCCGCTACCCCAAGGCCATGCCGCAATACCACGTGGGACACCTGGCCCGCGTGGACGCCATCGAGGGCTGCCTCCGCGCCCACCCAGGGCTCGCCCTGGTCGGCGGTGCCTATCGCGGTGTCGGCATCGCCGACTGCGTCCGCTCTGGCGAAGAAGCCGCTGCCCGCCTGATCGACTCCGCCTAGTCTCGCTGGTTGACGAGCGACTCACGCGCGAGGCGGGCGAGGCCTTATACTCTGGAGATGCCTGGGCTGACGAGGGAAGACCGTCGTACACTCGGAGGCTCGCGCCGAGAGAAGGACCGGCGGGTCCTCCGGATCGAGTCGGGCGACACGGCCGGCTCGACGGAGCCGGTGGGCGCCGACGGTCGGCGAGAGAGCGGAGCGCGTCATGCGTGAGAAGTTCCTGGTCTTCGGCGCGCCGCTCATCGAAGAGGCCGAGATCGCCGAGGTGGTCGCCACCATGCGGAGCGGCTGGCTCGGCACCGGCCCGAAGGTGGCGCGGTTCGAGGAGGACTTCCGCGCGTACGTGGGGTCGGCGCATGCGGTGGCCGTCAGCTCCTGCACGGCCGCGCTGCACCTGAGCATGGTGGCGGCGGGCCTCGAGCCGGGCGACGAGGTCATCACGACGGCGCTGACCTTCTGCGCGACGATCAACGCGATCATCCACGCGGGGGCGACGCCCGTGCTCGTGGACGTCGATCCGGCCACGATGAACATGGACGCGGCCCAGGTCAAGGTGCGCATCACGGACCGCACGAAGGCCATCCTGCCCGTCCACTTCGCGGGGCGGCCCTGCGAGATGGACGCGCTCAGCGAGGTCGCCGGGCGCCACGGTCTCAAGCTGATCGAGGACTGCGCGCACGCCGTCGAGGCCGAGTACCGCGGGCGCAAGGTCGGCACCTTCGGGGACTTCGGCTGCTACAGCTTCTACGTGACCAAGAACGTGGCGGCGGGGGAAGGCGGCATGGTGGTGACGCGGCGGGAGGAGGACGCCGCCCGCATCAAGGTACTGGCGCTCCACGGCATGACGAAGGACGCCTGGAAGCGCTTCGGCGACGAGGGCTTCAAGCACTACCAGGTCGTCGAGTGCGGCTTCAAGTACAACATGATGGACATCCAGGCGGCCATCGGCCTCCACCAGCTGCGGCGGGTGGAGCGGCTCTGGCCCCGGCGGAGGGATCTGTGGAACCGCTACAGCGCGGCGTTGGATGGGCTGCCCGTCGCGCTGCCTCCTGAGCCGGACCCGGCGACGCGGCACGCCCACCACCTCTACACGATCCTCGTGGATCCCGCGCGCGCCGGCATCGAGCGGGACGCGTTCCTCGACGCGATGACCCGGCAGAATATCGGGGTCGGCGTCCACTACCTGAGCATTCCCGAGCATCCGTACTATCGGCGTGTCTTCGGCTGGCGGCCGGAGGACTACCCGAACGCCATGCGTATCGGCCGGCAGACCGTGAGCCTGCCGCTGTCGGCCAGGTTGACCGATCAGGACGCGGAGGACGTCGTAGCCGCCGTGCGGCGCGTCCTCGAGGGCGTGCGGGGCGCGCGATGAGGGCGTACTGGCGGCTGGGCGCGCGGCTGCACGCCCGGCTGCACGCCAGGGTTGCTCCGCTGCCGCGAGCCGAGGCCCTGCCGCAGTGGAACGCGACGCTCGGGCCGGGCGCGGTGGCGCTGCTCCAGCGAGAGAAGCGCCGGCGAGGTCACGCCAGAATGCGCCGGTTCGTGCCGGAGGAGGCCGCGAAGACCGTCCTCGCGTGCCTGGCGGGCGTGGAGTCGTATCGGACGGGCCGCCCCGTCAAGGTTTCGCAACTGAAGGACGTGCTGTGATGCGGTCCCTGGTCAGGAAGGTTCTGCGGGGCTGTGCCCGGCCCCTGGGGCTCGGGCGGTCTCGCGAGCCGGGGCGGGAGTACTGGGAGCAGCGGGCCCGGCAGTTCGGCGCCCGATCGGTTCTGAACCTGGGTCATGGCGACGGCGAGTACGAGGCCGTGACCGAAGCGCAGAAGCGCGAGCTCTTCCCGCATCTGTCGCGGGCCCTTCACGGCGACGAGCGGCTCGTCGTCGATCTCGGATGCGGCCCGGGCCGGTTCACGCGCGACCTGGCCGAGCTGACCAGAGGGCGGGCCATCGGCCTGGACATCGTGCAGGCCTTCCTCGACATGGCTCCGCGGGACCCGCGCGTCGAATACCGACTGATGGGCGAGGGGACGCTCGACCTCCCCGATGGGTGCGCCGATGTGGTGTGGGTCTGTCTCGTGCTCGGAGGCATCGAGGGACCGACGCTGTCGCGAACCGCGGCCGAGGTGGCGCGCATCCTCCGGCCCGGGGGCCTGCTGTTCCTGGTCGAGAACACCGCGTCCATGCCGGACTCGGAGCACTGGGCATTCAGGTCGGCGGCCGAGTATCGCGCGATGTTTCCCTCCGTGGGTCTCGAGCACCTGCACGACTATGTCGACCTGGGCGAGCGCATCTCGGTGCTGGCCGGGCGGAAGCATTGAGCCCCGCGGCTGCCGGGCGCGCGCAGGCGGTGCTGATCTACACGGACAGCCTCTTGGCGCCCTCGGAGACTTTCGTCACGGGCCTCATCGACTGCGTGTCCGAGCTGCGGCCCGATCTGTCGGTCCTGACCCATTGGGTGTACGCGCCATGGAACCCTGACTGGCGCGTGACCGTGCTCTCGAGGGATCTGCCGCGATGGCACCCCGCATGGATCACCAATGTCGCGATGAGAGCCCTGGCGGACCGCGAGCTGTTCGAGTGGAGCCTCCGCCGCTTCCTGGCTCGCAGGCGCTACGACGTGGTCCACGCGCAATTCGGCCAGCCCGGCTACTACGCCTCCCGGGCGCTGGCGGGAGACCGGTCGCACGCCACCCGCCTGGTCGTCAACTTCTACGGGTACGACGCCTCAGGACTGCCCGCGAGCGAGCCCGTCTGGCGGCGCCGCTACGAGCATCTGTTCCGGTACTCGAGCCTGGCGGTCGTGGTCGAGGGCCCCGTGATGAAGGCGCGGGTGGCCGGCCTCGGCTGTCCGGAGGAGAAAATCCACATCGTGCCGCTCTGTCTCGCGCGGCCGGCGGTGCGGCCCGCGCCGCCCGGGACCTCCGCGGGACGCGAGCCGCACGTGCTCGGCTTCGTGGGCCGGTTCGTCGAGAAGAAGGGATTCGCCTTCGCGTTGAGGGCTCTCGCACCCCTGCTGAAGGCGCGGCCTCATCTCCGCATCGTCATCGTGGGTGACGGCCGGGGGCGGACGCTCATCGAGCGGCTGGTAGTGGAGAACGGGCTCGGCGCCCAGGTGACGCTCAAGGGGATGCTGCCGCACGCCGAGACACTGGCCGAGGTCGGGCGGATGGGCGCCCTCGTGGTGCCATCCCTGACGGCGCGCGATGGCGATAGCGAAGGGGGCGCACCGACCATCATCGCCGAAGCGCAGATCATGGGCACGCCCGTGATCGCGTCGGATCACGCCGATATCCCGTTCTCACTGGCCGATCACCGCTACATGTTCCACGAAGGGGACGCCAGCTCGTTGCTCGAGGCGGTGGAGCGGTACTTAGGCGACGGCGGGCGGTTCTACGACATCGAGCGGGCCCGGGCTCGCACGCTGGAGCGGCACGATTGGCGGCGGATCCAGGAGCGGTACGAGGCGATTTACCTGGGCGCGGAGTGTGGCTGAGACGGCGTCCAGGCACCACCTCCTCGTGCTGCGCGGCCTGGCGTGGACCCCCGTCTACCGCATCGTCGAGGCCTTCGCCAGCTTCGCGGCGATGCTCGTCCTCGTCCGGGTCATCGCACCGGGGGAAGGCATACCGGCCGGCGCTGCGCTTCGGGTTCCAGCAGTCAGGGTCGGCGCTTCTCCACGGCGCCCGCGGCGCGCTCGGGGCAGCGGTGCTTTCTGGCCTCATCGGTACGCCACGATCGGGCTGTTCAACGGCGCGCAGGCGCTCTTCGCGACCACGGTCGGCCGCGTGGGGAGTCTCCTGGTGGAGACCGTGTACCCGTTGATGTCCCGGTACGCGGCGAATCTCGAAGCCTAACCACGCTCGCCCGGCGCGAGGGCTTCCATGACCTCGAGCGCGCGGTCGAGCCTCGCTCCGCGCGGGTCGAAGTTGGCCTCGAGAAAGAGCTCGGTGAGACCGGCTTCGGCGTAGCGGCCCACGTCCTCGCGGATCTCGCTGAGCGTGCCCCAGAGCGGCCGGCGATCCTTGCCCTGCGCGCTTGCGTGGAGCTGGAAGCTGCCGCGCGAGACGATCTGGAGCGTCGCGGGGTCCCGTCCCGCCTTCTCGGCCGCGGCCTTGATGTCGGAAACGAGCGGCGCCACCTGCTGGAGCGGCACGTTGCCGCCGTTGAAGCCGTCGTAGGTGACGGCACGCTGAATGACGGTCGGCCCGTAGCCGCCGATGGTGATGGGCGGGTGCGGCCGCTGCGCGGGCTTGGGCTCGATCTTCGAGCGTGGCACGCGGTAGAACTCGCCGCTGAACTCGACGGGATCTTGCGTCCAGATGGCGTTCAGGCAGCGAAGGAATTCGTCGGCGCGGCGGCCGCGGGCCTGGTAGGGGACGCCGACCGCGTCGTACTCGTCCATGGACCAGCCGATGCCCAGGCCGACGTCGAGCCTGCCGCGCGAGAGCACGTCGAGCGTCGCCAGCTGCTTGGCCAGCATCACCGGCGTGTAGTACGGCATGATCAGCACGCTCGTGCCGAGCCTGATGCGCGAGGTCGTGCCCGCCACGAAGGCCAACGAGACGAGTGGGTCCATCACGCGCTCGAAGGCCTTGGGCCAGGGCTGGCCCGGCAGCGGTGGGTAGTCGTTCCGGGGCTTGATGGGATAGAGCAGCCGCTGGAAGACCCAGAGCGAGTGGTAGCCGAGCGCTTCGGCGCGCTGGGCGATCAGCACCTGGCTCTCCGGCGTGGCCCACGGCCCGGCCAGCGGCAGCGAGAATCCGAGCTTCATGGGGTCGGTCTCCTCTCAGCGCAGGTCGCGAAAGAAGGCGCGGAGGTCCTCCACCAGGGCCTGGGGCTCCTCGAGAGCGGCGAAGTGTCCGCCGGACGGCATGACGGTCCAGCGGCGGATGTTATAGACGCGCTCCGCCCAGGCGCGCGGAGGCCGCACGATCTCCTTGGGGAAGGCGGCGTAGGCGGTCGGCACCAGGACGCGCTGGCCGTCGGCGATGGGCCACGGCGCGTGGTAGCGGGCGTAGTAGGGCCAGAACGACGAGTTGATCGCGCCCGTGACCCAGTACAGCGTGATGTTGGTCAGGAGCACGTCCTTGCTGAAGCGCCGCTCGACGTCGCCGCCGCAGTCGCTCCAGGACCTGAACTTCTCGACGATCCATGCCGCGAGGCCGGCCGGCGAGTCGCTGAGCCCGTAGGCGAGCGTCTGGGGCTTGGTGCCCTGGATCCACTGGTAGCCCGTCTCGTCGCGGAGCCACGCGCCGAGATCTTCGAGATAGGCGCGCTCCTCGGGCGTGGGCTCCTTCGGCCGCGAGACGTCGCGGCGCAGCGACAGGAGGTTGACGTGGATGCCGGCCAGTCGCTCCGGGTATGCGACGCCGAGGCGGGAGGTGATGAAGCCGCCCCAATCGCCGCCCTGGGCGGCGAAGCGGCGGTAGCCGAGGGCGTCTGTCATGAGTGCCGCGAACGCGTCGGCGATCTCCGTGACGCCGAAGCGTGGCTGGCCCGGCGCGAAGGAGAAGCCGTAGCCGGGCAGCGACGGCGCGACCACCGTGAAGGCGTCCGCCGGGTCTCCGCCGAAGCGCGCCGGGTCCGTCAGCATCGGGATGATCTTGTGGAATTCCCAGATCGATCCGGGCCAGCCGTGAGAGAGGAGCAGCGGGAGCGGCTTGGGTCCCCGTCCCTCCTCGTGGATGAAGTGGAGATCGATTCCGGCGACCGGCGCCGTGAACTGGCGGAAGCTGTTGAGCGCCGCCTCGTGCGCCCGCCAGTCGTAGCGCTCCCGCCAGTACGCGCAGAGCTCCTTCATGTAGCCCACGTCCGCGCCGTACGCCCATGGGGCGCCCGGGGCCTGGTCGGGCCAGCGCGTGCGCGCGAGCCGCTCCCGCAGGTCGTCCAGGACAGCCTGCGGCACGTCGATGCGGAACGGCCGCGGCGGCATCAGAAGACGGGCTTCTCGACGTAGGTGCCGAAGACGGCGCGAAGGCGCGCGACGATCTCGCCGAGGGTCGCGCGCGCGGTGACCGCGTCGATCGTCACGGGCATCAGGTTGGCCGCGGGGTCGCGAGCGTCGGCCTCGAGCCGGTCGAGGAGCGTCTTCACGCGAGCGCCGTCGCGGCGGGCGCGGGTCTCGCGGAGCCGGGCGACCTGGCGCGCCTCGACGGCCGCGTCCACCTTGTGGATGGGCACGGGCACGGGCGCGGCCGGCTCGACGAACCGGTTGACGCCGATCAGGGGCTGCTCGCCCGAGGCGCGGCGCCGGGCCGTGTCATAGGCCGAGTCCGCTATCTCGTGCTGGAAGTAGCCCTCCTCGACGGCCTTGATCGTGCCGCCGAGCGAGTCCACCTTGGCGAGGATCTCGAACACCCGGCGCTCGATCTCGTTGGTGAGCGCCTCGACGTAGTACGAGCCGCCAAGGGGGTCGATCACGCCCGTCACGCGGCTCTCCTCGGCGATGATCTGCTGGGTGCGGAGCGCCAGCTTCATCGCCTCTTCCGAGGGGATGGCGTAGGCCTCGTCGAGGCCGTTGGTGTGGAGCGACTGCGCCCCGCCGAGCACGGCGGAGAGCGCCTGGAGCGCTGTGCGGACGACGTTGTTCATCGGCTGGGCGCGGGTCAGACTTGCGGCCGCCGTCTGGCAGTGGAAGCGCAGCCGCATCGACTCGGGGTTCCGCGCGCCGAAGCGGTCTTTCATGATGCGCGCGTAGATGCGCCGCGCGGCGCGGAACTTCGCGATCTCCTCGAAAAAGTCGTTCTGCGCGACGAAATAGAAGGCCAGACGCGGCGCGAACTCGTCCACCGCCACGCCGGCGCGCGTCACTTCCTCGACGTAGGCGATGGCGTTGGCCATGGTGAAGGCGACCTCCTGGACGGACGTCGCCCCCGCCTCGGAGATGTGGTAGCCGCTGATGTTGATGGGGTTGTAGCGCGCCATGGTGCGGGCCGACCAGACGATCATGTCGCGCATGATGCGCATGGATGGGCGGATCGGGAAGACCCATTCCTTCTGGGCGATGTACTCCTTCAGGATGTCGGCCTGGACCGTGCCCGAGAGCCGGTTCGGATCGCAGCCGCGGCTCTGGGCGAGCGCGACGTACATCGCGAGCAGGATCCAGGCCGTCGGGTTGATCGTCATGGACACCGAGATCGTCTCGAGGTCCACGCCCGCGAAGAGGGCCTCGACGTCGTCGAGCGTGTCCACGGCGACACCCTCACGCCCCACCTCGCCCAGCGAGCGCGGGTCGTCGGAGTCGTAGCCCATGAGGGTCGGCATGTCGAAGTCCACGCTGAGCCCCGTCTGCCCCTGCTCGATGAGGTAGCGGAAGCGGCCGTTGGTGTCCTCGCCGGTGCCGAAGCCCGCGATCTGGCGCATGGTCCAGAGCCTGCCGCGGTACATGGTCGGATAGGGGCCACGCGTGTAGGGGTACTGGCCGGGCAGCCCGAGGTCCTCGTGGCGGAGGTCCTTGACGTCCTCGGCGGTGTAGACGCGCTTGAGCGGGAGACCCGACAGGGTCTGATACTCGTTTCGGGGCTCGGGGCGGCGATCCAGGAAGGCGCGCAGCTCGCCCGCCTCCCACGCCGCGCGAAGCGCCGCGGCTCTCGCGATCTCGTCGCTGTCGAACATTCAGGCCTCCTTCCGCTCGAGCGCCTGCCGGTAGAGATCGCGGTCGTCGATGACCCGTCGGGCCTTGAACTCCGTGCGGGGCAGGGTGCCATGGGGAACGAGCTCGACGATCGGGTGGACGCCGAGGCGCGCCCTCAGGCGCTCGCGCATGAGCGCGCGGAGCGCGTCGAGCCGCGCTGGGTCACCGAGACCGGCGGCGGCTTCCGCCCGCACGAGGAACTCGTCCATGGTCTCGCGGCGCGAGACGATCACCTGGAACTCGCCTCCGAATCCGTCGATGGCGCGGAGCGTGTCCTCGATGGCGCTCGGATAGACGTTCTCGCCGCGGACGATAATCATGTCGTCGAAGCGACCGTAGAGCCCGTCCGGGAGGCGCGGGTAGGTGCGCCCGCACGCGCACGGCGCATCCGTCCAGCGCGTGCGGTCGCCCGAGACCAGGCGAATCATGGGCTGCGAGGTGCGCTCGAGGTGCGTGTAGACCGGCGTGCCCTCAGCGCCGTATGGGACGGGCCCGTACGTCTCGGGGTCGCAGACCTGGGTGTAGACCACGTCCTGCCAGAGGTGCATGCCCGTGCGGTGCCGGCATTCCCCGTTGGTCATCCATGGCGTCATCTCGGCCATGCTGCCCATGTCCACGCAGATGCCGCCGAAGGTGTCCTCGATGAGCCGCCTCGTGGCGGGAATGCCCGCACCGGGCTCGCCCGAGAAGAAGAGGATGCGGAAGCCGAGACTCCTGGGGTCGATGCCCTCGCGCCGCGCCGTCTCGGCGAAGTGCAGCGCGTAGGAGGGCGTGCCGTAGAACGCGCTCGGCCGCAGCTCGCGCGCCCAGCCGACGGCGGCCAGGGTCTGGCCCGCGGCGCCGGCGCCGAACGGGAAAACCGCGGCGCCGAGCCGCTCCGCCCCCGCGAGCGCCCCCCACGAGCCCATGTACAGGCTGAAGAAGGAGCAGATGATCACGCGGTCGTGCGGGCGGATCCCGGCGCCCCAGAGGACGCGGGCATGCGCCTCCGCGACGCGCGCCCAGTCGTCACGGCCGATGCCGAAGACGGTGGGCCGGCCCGTCGTGCCGCTCGTGCCGTGAACGCGCGCGACTTCATTCGTCTCGATGCCGAGGTAGTCGCCGAAGGGCGGGTGCGCGGCCTGCGCTTGGCGGAGCTCGGCCTTCTGGACCACGGGGAAGCGGGGAAGATCCTCGAGACTCTTGAGGCTCGCGGGTGACACGCCGGCCTCCTGCCACTTGCGCTGGTAGAACGGGCAGCGCTCCCACGCGTACCCGACCTGCCGCAGGAGCTTGGCGAAGATCAGCTCGTCGCGGGCGGCGGCAGGGGCGCACTCGATCTCGGGTAGCCAGTACGGCTCGTCAAGCCGTGGCGCGTAGCCTGGGTCGTAGCGCGGCGGCCAGACCGTGAGGTCGATGCCGCGCGAGCGCCGGAGGGTTTCCAGATCGAGAGCGCTCATGAAGTCCGGGTGGAGATCCGCGCGGGTCAGCCGGCGGGCTGCGAGGCCGCGAGCCCGCGGACGCGCGCGACGACCTCGTCGGGCGGCGTGTCCTGGAGGATGACGTCGGCCACGCCCATGGCGCGGAGCGCCGGCACGTCCTCGTCGGGGACGACGCCGCCCACGACGAGCCGGACGTCGTCGGCGCGGGCCTGGCGCATCAACTCGACGATCCTGGGGACGAGAGTCATGTGGGCGCCCGAGAGCAGGCTGATGCCGAGGACGTCCACGTCTTCCTGGACGGCGGCGGCCACGACCTCCTCGGGTGTCCTGTGGAGGCCCGTGTAGATCACTTCCATGCCGGCGTCCCGCAGGCAGCGCGCCACGACCTTGGCGCCGCGGTCGTGGCCGTCGAGCCCGACCTTGGCGATCAATACGCGAATGGGCCTACCGGGCATGGGAAGGTGGCGAGGGGCGCCGCTACACGCGCGAGGGCCGGATGGTGCCCACGTCCTCCGCGCGCTGGACCACCGGCCCCGGGGCCGCGCCGACGGCCGCCTCGGGGGCGAGGCCATTGCCGTTGGCCGGTTGGCCCGCGAGTGGCGCGGCCGGATGGACGGTCCGCGGCGGCGTGTCGAGGACCTCGCGGACCTTGAGCGCCAGCGCGTCCGGCGTGAAGGGCTTGGAGAGAAAGGCCATGCCCGCGCCCAGGACGCCGTGGCGGACGATGGCGTCGTCGGTGTAGCCGGACATGTACAGCACTCTCATATCCGGGCGCAGGGGCTGGAGCCGCTGGGCGAGCTCGCGGCCGCTCATCTGCGGCATCACGACGTCGGTGAGCATCAGGTGGATGGGGCCCCGGTGGCGGTCGTTGATCTCGAGAGCCTCGACGCCGTGTCGGGCCTCGAGGACGTTGTAGCCATTCATCTCGAGGATCTCGCGGACCACCGCGCGGACGCGCAGCGCGTCCTCGACGAGGAGGATGGTCTCCGTGTGCTGAGGCGCCGCCTGGGACACGGCGGCAGGCTCGAGCGGCGTTGCCGAGACCCGAACGGGCTCGGGCTGCACTCGCCGGGGCGGCGGCGGTGGTGCCGCGGCGACAGCGGGCGCCGGAGCGGGCCGCGCGACGGACGCGGTAACAGAGGGCGTGGGACGGGCCAACGGCGGCGCGACCGGCGCCGGCGCCTCGACCTGGGGCAGGTAGATGCGGAATGTCGTGCCGCGTCCCAGCTCGGTCTCGACCGTCACCGAGCCGCCGCTCTGCTCCACGATGCCGTACACCGTCGAGAGCCCGAGGCCCGTGCCCTTGCCGGGCTCCTTCGTCGTGAAGAACGGCTCGAAGAGGTGCGCCTGGATATTCGCGTCCATGCCTGTCCCGCTGTCGCTGACTTCGAGCAAAACGTGCGGCCGTGCGGGCGGGCTCGCGGCGCCCGGGAGCGGCGGCGCCTCGCCGGCGCGGACGTTGACGGTGCGGATCATCAGCCGCCCGCCGTCCGGCATGGCGTCGCGGGCATTGACCGCCAGGTTCATGATGACCTGCTCGATCTGGCCAGGGTCGGCCTTGACGCGCCCGAGCATGGCCTCGGGCACCGTCACCAGGTTGATCGTTTCCCCGATCAGCCGCTGGAGCATGGTCTGCATGCCCGCCACGATGCTGTTCAGGTCGAGCACCTTGGGCGCCAGCACCTGCTTGCGGCTGAAGGCGAGCAGCTGGCGCGTGAGCGTCGCGGCCTGGTCGGCGGCCTCGCGGATGCCTTCCGCGTTCTTGCGGAGCGGATGGCTGGGCGGCAGGCGCCGCAGGATCAGGTCGCCGTCGCCGCGGATGACCATGAGCAGGTTGTTGAAGTCGTGCGCGATGCCGCCCGCGAGCTTGCCGACCGCGTCCATCTTCTGGGCCTGACGCAGCTGGTCCTCGCTCGTCCGCAGCGCCTCGTCGGCGCGCTTGAGCTCTGTCAGATCGACCGTGAGGCCGCGGAGCTGACCCGCGTTCCCCGGCGCGTCGGGCACGACGTGAACGATGTCGCGCATCCAGACGATCTCGCCCGTGGCCGTCAGCGCGCGGTACTCGAGCTCGTGGTCCTCGCCGCGGGCGAGCGCCGTGCGGCACTTGGACATGACCTTGGCCCGGTCCTCCGGGTGGATGCGTTTGCTGAAGAAGTCCGGCTCGTCGAGCCAGCGGTCGGTCGGGAAGCCGAAGAGAGTCTGGGCGCGCTGGCTCACGAAGGAGAAGCGGAGCGTGGACGCATCCGCCTCCCACACGATGGCATCGAGTCCCTGCACCAGGTCCTGGAATCGCTGCTCGGACTCCTTGCGCGCCGCCTGCAGGCGCTCCTCCTCGGACAGGTCCTCGACGATGAGTAGCAGCCGCGCCTCCTCCTGCTCCTCGATGCGGATGCTCGTGATCGTGACCCGCACCCGGCGCGTCTCCTGCCGGTGGAGGACGTCGAACTCGAAGGGAAGGTCGTGCTGCGCCGTGCCCGATTGCATCACCTCGCGCGCCCGGCGCACCAGGCCCTCGGCCCGCACGAGGTGCTCCAGCTCGCGCCCCATGACCTCGTCGCGGCGCAGGAAGAAGGACTCGAGGAAGGAGCGGTTCGCCGAGAGAATCCGCAGGTCGGCCGAGAGGAGCAGCAGCCCCGAGGGCACCGAGGCGACGATCTTCTCGGCGTAGCCCTTCAGGTTGAAGATCGCGCGCTCCTGCTTCATCTGGTCGCGCAGGAGCGACGCGCGCTGGCCCTGGCGCCACAGGCTGAACAGCAGGCCCCCGAGCGCCAGCGTGAGGAAGGCCGCGCCGAAGCCCGCCAGCCTGCCCGCCTGGTAGAAGTCCGCCAGTGCCTCCTCGCGGTCCACCTTGAGCACGAGGCCCCAGCCGGCGGGCGCGATCCAGCGGGTGGCCGCGAACACGGGCGCCGCGCGGTAGTCGAACATCTCGCCGAAGGTGTCGCGCCCCTCGGCCGCGCGCTTGGCCAGCGGTCCGAGCGCTTCGAGCGAGCGGTCCACTGCGGACCAGCCGGCCGTGTCGCCCTTGAGCGGGGAGATGTAGGAGGGCTTGGGCCCGTCCGCCCGGAAGAGCAGCGTCTCGCCGGTCTTTGTCGGCACGGTGTCGTCCGTCAGGAGCGGGAAGAGCCGCGTCTCGGGCCGCATCATGAGCGCGACCACGCCCATGACCGGCCGCGCGGGGTCGGCCCCGCCCTCGGCGAAGACGGGCACGCTCATGAGCAGGAGCTTGCGGGTGGGCTCCTCGAAGAGATCCACGCGCATCGTGCGGGTCCGCGCCGCGACGACGGCGGCGGCCTCGCCGCTGTCCCGTCCGAGCTCGACGGCGCCCGTCGAGCGCGCGAGGACGCGCCCCTGGGTGTCCATGAGTGAGATGCCCGCGTAGCCGTACGCCGCGGCGACGCGGTCGAGCTGCGGGACGATCTGGCTGCGGACGTCGCCCGCTCGGCCGCCGTCGAGCATGAGCGCGCGCACGGCGGGGGAAGAGGCGAGCACGTCGGCGTCGGCGTGGCGCGCGGTGAACCAGTCGGAGACGAGGCGCGCGCGTCCCTCGGCGATGGCCGTGACGCGCGCCTGCCAGTTGGCGAGCACGGTCTGGCGCTCGTTCTCGATCTGGTACCAGATAAACGTCGAGATGAGGACGGTGCCGAAGAGGAAGGCCGCCAGGTAGCCCCAGGGGAAGCGCTCCCGGGCGTGACGGGGCGTAGGCCGCATCATCCGCCGCGGAGTCTTCAGCGCTCGGGCGGGCAATTGGGTGAGGTCACGGCGGCTGTTCAAGCGTGCAGCGTCCAAGTGATCCCGGCTCCTGGGAGCGTCCCAATAATAAGGATGCCCGTCCACTCAGGTTACGAGAGTTTGACCGGGGGGGCAAGGTTTATGCCTCAGGCGGACGCATCGCGTCATCTCATCCTGCCGTCAGTCCCGGAGTGGCGGAAAGCTCCAATGCTGCCGGATAGTTAGCATGGCTCGCGGCTCGCGATTCCGAGGATGCTGGTGAAGCCGATTCCGATCGATGAGGGTAGCGCGCGATGCGCGTCGTGCGGTATGGTTTCGCACATGCCCATCATCGACGCGTCCCGGCTCGAGAGCACCGCGACACGCATCTTCGAAAGACTTGGCGCGCCCACGGGCGATGCCGCCTGGATCGCCCACCTCCTCGTGCTCGCGAACCTCCGCGGTCACGACTCCCACGGCGTCATCCGCATCCCGCAGTACGCCTTAGCCGTGAAGACGGGCGGGATCGACCCGAAGTCGCCCGTGACCATCGTCGCCGAGACGGGCGTGACCGCCCGCCTCGACGGCGGCCGCGGCTTCGGCCAGGTCGTCGCCCGGCGCGGGATCGAGGTCTGCATCGCGAAAGCAAAGGCCGCCGGGCTCGCCGCCGTCGGGCTCTCGCGGACGACCCACGTCGGGCGTCTGGCCGACTACGCCGAGATGGCAGCCGCGCAGGGACTGGTCGGCATGCTCTGGGTCAATGCCGTCCACGGTCTCAACGTGGCGCCGTGGGGCGGCGCCGCCCGCCGGCTCGGCACCAATCCACACGCGATCGGCATTCCGGGCGCGGGCGGGCCCGCCATGGTGCTGGACTTCGCGACGAGCGTGGTGGCCGAGGGCAAGATGCGGGTGAAGAAGAACCGCAAGCAGCAGGCGCCGCCGGGCTGGTTCATCGACGCCCAGGGCCGGCCGGCGACCGATCCCGAGATCTTCTACGGCGACCCGGTGGGGTCGCTGCTGACGGCCGGCGAGCACAAGGGCTACGGGCTCTCGCTCGCCATCGAGATCCTGGGCGGCATTCTCACGGGCACGGGCGCGGCCGGCCCGGGCCCCGGCCTCTTCGCCAACGGCACGCTCATGATCTGCCTCGACGTGGAGCGCTTCGTGCCGCTGCCGGAGTTCCACGCGCAGGTCGCCGCGCTTTTTGGCTGGGTCAAGTCGGCGCCTCTCGCTCAGGGCTCGAAGGAAATCCTCATCCCGGGCGAGCCCGAGGCGCGCCTCGAAGCCGAGCGCCGCCGGGATGGCGTCCCCGTCGAAGAAGAAACCTGGAACCAGATCGAGGCCGTCGCGGCCGAGCTGGGCGTTCACTAGCTTTCGTATGGAGCTTTCCTACGGCGAGCGGGGGCGGGGGCACTCCTCGTGGACCACACTGACTCGCCTCCCGCTGTCCGCTCTCTACGCCGCCACGAGATTTTGGTTGTCGGTTTCGAGAATCTGCGCAGAAGATATGGGTCCACGAGGAGTGCCCCCGCCCGTGTAGCGGCTGACTACGGGAAGAGCCGCTCGATGTTCTTCGTGGCGATCTTGTCAGCGACGTCGGGCGGGAGCTGCTGGAGGAAGCGGCGGGCTTCGGCGGCCATGCCGACCACCTGCTCCCACCGTGAAGTCGTCCAGGTGTCGCTGCCCAGCATGAAGCGATCGGCGTGGCGGATCAGGAGCGCGCGCCAGGCCGGATCGAGCGTGCCGCCCGGCGCCACGTCCCCGTACCGGTAGGACAGGTCGGCCCAGAGGCTCGCGTGCGTGTCCATCAGCGTGCCCACGACCTGCGCGCTCGAGGACATGCCCGCGTGCGCCCAGAGGATCTTCGATTTCGGCTCTATCGCGAACAGCGCCGCCACCGCCGTGTCGTCGGAGTGGGCGTGGAGGTAGAGATTGCGCTGGACAGCGATCTCGGTGATCCGCTTGAGCACGGGCGTCCGGATGTCCTTCCCCTGGATGTGGAACTCGCCGATGCCCCTGTGGACCCCTTTGGCCAGCCGCTGCTCGAGGTAGGGGATGATCGAGGGGTCGCGCCACCACGTGCCCATGTCGTCGCGCGTGCGGTAGGGACGGAGGATAGGGATGATCCGCTTCGGGTCCCGCTCGTACAGCTTGAGCGTGCCGTCGTCGGGTGTGCTCGACACGAGCGCCCGGCCTATCCCGGCCTCGTCGAAGATGGCCATGATCTGGTCGGGGGAGTGGACGCTCCAGTCGGGCCTGCTGTAGTGGATGTGGCCGTCGAAGAGCGGCGTGTCGGCGGCCACCGCGGGACTGCCGGCCGAGAGCCCGGCCGAGACGAGGAGGAGCGCGACGGCCACGATCAGGCGCATTGACGCAGAGGCTAGCACAACTTAGGATGCCGTCGGGGGAGACATTCCATGCTCGACGCGGTAGGCATGAACGAGATCAACAAGATCTTCGCCGTCCTCGACGCCATGGGCATCCACCGCGAGCAGGTGGTCATCCCGCTCGGCACGGGCAAGGGCCGGGTGCGCCGGATGCTCAACGGCAAGCTCGAGATCATCGTGGACGCAGAGACGCCCATCGACGAGTGGCTCCGGGGGCTGCCCGATCTGATCCGAGCCGCGCAATCCGCGTGAGGGCCGCCGCGGCCCAGCGATTGTCCTTCCTCCCGCTGCTGGCCGTCGTCTTCTTCAACGTCAGCGGGGGCCCCTACGGCATCGAGGACGCGGTGTCGGTCTTCGGTCCCGGGCTCACCCTCCTGCTGCTGGCGCTCACGCCGCTCCTCGTCAGCACTCCCGTCGCCCTCGCCATGGCGGAGATGGGCTCCGCGCTGCCCGAGGAAGGCGGCTACGTCGCCTGGGTGCGCCGCGCTTTCGGCCCCTTCTGGAGCTTCCAGGTCGGCTGGTGGAGCTGGCTCAACAGCTTCGTGGACGTGGCCGTGTATCCCGCGCTCTTCGCCGACTACCTGCGCGTCTGGCATCCCGAGATGACGGCTGCCGAGCGCTGGCTGCTGGCGATGGGCTTCGTCTGGCTGCTCACGGGCGTGAACCTTTCCGGCGTACGTATCACCGGCTGGGGTGCCGTGGCCCTCTCGGCCGGAGCGCTCGCGCCCATCGTCGTCCTCGTCGTCGCCGCGGCCGCTCATGCCGAGCACTTGCCCTGGTCGCCTTTCGCCGCGCCGGGGCAGGGGCTCTGGAGCGGGCTCGGCGTCGGCATCGCGGTCATGATGTGGAATTATTCAGGATGGGACACGCCGAGCACGGTGCTGGGCGAGACGCGCCGGCCCGAGACTTCGTATCGCCGCGCGCTCTGGTGGGCGCTCCCGCTTATCTCACTCGCGTATCTCGTGCCCGTCGCCGCGGGACTGGCCGCGACGGGAGACTGGCGGAACTGGCAGACGGGTCACTTGCCGGTCGTCGCCAACCTGGTCGGCGGACCCCGGCTCGCGGGCGTCGTCGTCGCGGGCGCTGTCACGGCCACGGCCGGGCTCTTTCTCTCCCTCGTGCTGACCAACTCGCGGCTGCCGTATGCGCTCGCGCGGGAGGGCCAGCTGCCTCGCTGGCTGGCGGCCACGCACGCGCGGACCGGCGAGCCGTGGGCCGCGGTGCTCCTGTCGAGCGCCGTCTACAGCGTCTGCGCGCTCTGGTCCTTCAAAGAGCTCATCGTGCTGAACGTCTGGCTCTACTCGCTCACGCTCCTGCTCGAGATGGCCGCGTTCGTCGCGCTGCGCCTGCGCGAGCCCGAGCTGCCGCGCCCGTGGCGCGTGGGCGGCGGCGCCGCGGGACTCTGGCTGACCGCCGCGCTGCCGTCGGCGGCCGCGCTCCTGGCGATGGCCACGGCGGGCTGGCTCAACACCGCTGCCGGTGTGCTGGCGGCGCTCACAGGACCTGTAGCATGGGCGTTGTGGCGGAGGAAGCGCGGATAGGGTGGATCAGCGGGCGCGGCTGTGGGCGAGGCGCGCCGCGGCTTCGAGCGCGCTCTCGCGGGGAGCGACGGGGGCAATCCTGAGTCCGAGCCCGCGCGCCATGCGCCAGACCCTCCCGCGGTAGGCGCGGTTCTCGAGGAGGCTGCCCGCCCAGCTGACGCTGATCGGCGGCGACAGACGCGCGGCTCCGGCGGCGGCGCGCATGAAGAGCGCCAGCGCGAAGGCCCCGCGTGTCACCGCGAGACGCGCCGGGCCGCGGCCGCGGCGGGCGAGCGTCAGCACGCGCGGCGCCAGGGCGGCGATGAGGGCGGGGGCAGCGGGAGCCTGCGCGAGCCGGCGCGCGCGCGACGGATGGGCGGCAGCGAGCCAGTCGCGGCCGAGGGCAAAGGCGGAGCCGCCGTCGCCGAACAGCGGGCCGAGCCCGCCCGCTCTGACCCAGCGGCCGTTCGCGCCGCGGCCGAGCACGATCGAGCCCGTGCCCGCCAGCACGAGGAGCCCGGGGCGACCCCCGAGCGCCCCGAGATGCGCGGCCTCGGCATCGGAGATGACGGTCACCCGCCGCGCGAGTCCCCGCAGGCGCCCGGCCGCGGCGCGTCGCTCCGATCCGGTCCAGACGCCGCGCGTGGCCACGACCAGGTGCGCGACCTCGGCGCGCGCGAGCCGCCAGCGCCGCCAGATCGCGCGGAGCGCGGCGGGCAGATCGTGGGACGCGGGCCTCCGCATGACGCGCCGGCGTCCTCGCCCGTCGACAGCGAGCACGCGCAGCCAGGTGCCTCCCCCGTCGACCCCCACCGTCCAATTGCGCGTCATGGCGGCCATTTTGCCCCGGCATCCAGGGTCTTCGGCACTGAATTCTCAAGTTGTCGCGACCTCCAACCACCTGTGAGAAACTGAAGCGGGCGAATTCGCGACATGGGAGTGCAGACGAGATGCTGAATATCCTGATGGCAGTGCTGGTGGCGGCGGCGGCGGGCAGCGCGACGGCGGCCGGCCCAACGGAGACGGTGAAGTCGGCGGTGCAGCAGGTCTTCTCCGAGCCGGGCGGCCCCGCGGTCAAGGCGGGCTCCGTGGCCGAGCGGCGGGCCCAGATTCGCAAGGTCACCGCGAGCCTCTTCGACTTCGACGAGATGTCGCAGCGCTCGCTGGGCGCCGCATGGACCAAGGCCTCGCCGGCGGAGCAGCAGGAGTTCGTCCGCCTCTTCGGCAGCCTCATCGCCAACGCCTACATGGGCAGGATCGAGCAGTACGCGGGCGAGCCCATCACGTATGTCGGCGAGCGGATCGAGGGCGACGATGCCAGGGTGCAGTCCCGTGTGATCACGCCCAAGGGCTCCGAGGTCCCGATCGAATACCGGCTGTACCGCAGCACGGAGGGTCGCTGGACCGTGTATGACATCTACGTCGACGGCTTCAGCCTGGTGGGCAGCTACAAGGCTCAGTTCAACCGCCTCCTCCAGCGCGGCTCTTTCGCCGACCTGCTCAAGCAGTTAAGACAAAAGGCCGGCTCCTAGACTTCGGCGATTTCACGGGCTTGAGCCATAATGGCGCGAGCCCATGGCCGAGCCCGCGGGATCCGCGCTCACCTGGCCCGACTTCGCCATCGTGGCGGCGTCGCTGGCCTTCCTCGTCGTCATCGGCGGCGCCTTCAGCCGCGAGCAGCGCGGCACCGCGGACTTCTTCCTCGCGCGCCGCCGCATCCCCTGGTGGGCCGCGTGCCTCTCCTTTCTCGCCACCGAGATCAGCGCCGTCACCATCATCTCGGTGCCGGCCACCGCCTACAGCGAGAACTGGGAGTACGCGCAGTTCTTCGTGGGCTCGAGCCTGGCCAAGCTCGCCGTCGCGTACCTGTTCATCCCGGCCTTCTACCGCTACGACTGCACGACGATCTACGAGTTCCTGCTCCACCGCTTCGGCCAGGCCAGCCAGGTGACCGGCTCGGTCTTCTTCTTCATCACGCGCCTCCTGGGCTCAGGGGTGCGGCTCATGGCCGCCGCCCTGGCCGTCGCGCTGCTCGTCGGCTGGCCGCTCTGGGCGACGATCGCGCTCTTCACCGCGGTGTCCATCGCCTACATCGCGCTGGGCGGGGTGAAGGCTGTGGTCTGGACCAACGTCTTCCAGGCGTGCACCTTCCTCGTGGGTGGCGCCGTGACCGTGATCTTCCTTGCCTCGCGGATCGACGGCGGCCTGGGCGCCATGCTGGGGACGGCGGCGGAGGCGGGACGGCTCAGCGTCATCAACTGGGGCCCCGCGCCGGGCGCGCCGGATTTCTGGCGGCGGGTGCTGACGGACCCGAACATCTTCTGGCTGGCCGTCCTCAACGGCTTCATCGGCTCGATGGCCGCGTTCGGCACGGACCACGACCTCATGCAGCGTCTGCTGACCGTCGAGACCCGCGGCGAGAGCCAGCGCACGCTGGCGCTCACGCCGATCGGCACCCTCGTGACGCTCTCCCTCTACCTGTCCATCGGCGCCGGCCTCTTCACGTACTACGCGCAGCAGCCGTCGGGAGCGCTGCCGCGGCCGGACGAGATCTTCCCGTTCTTCATCCGCACGGCCATGCCCGAGCTCTTGCGCGGCGTCATGCTGACGGCCATCGTGCTGGCCTCGATCGACTCGCCGCTGGGCTCGCTCTCGGCCTCCTTCGTCACCGACATCTACCGGCCGCTGCTGGCGCCCGGGCGGAGCGACCGCCACTACCTCTGGATGTCGCGCGCCGCCGTCGTCGCCTTCGGGCTGGTGCTGGCGGGCTTGGCCTGGGGCTTTTCCTTTTTCGACAAAATCCTCTGGCTCGCCTTCAAGATCGCCGGCGTCACGTTCGGCTCGCTCCTGGGCGTCTTCCTGCTGGGTCTGGTGACATGCGTGCGCGCCAACCGGGCCAATGTCGCCGCCATGGTCATCATGGGCCTGGTCAACCTCGTGCTCCTGGTTCTCTCGGAGACGGGCGTGCTCGCGCTGGCGTGGTCGTGGCTCGTCATCTTCGGCACGGCCGGGACCATGACGCTGGCCCCGCTGCTCGCCCCGATGCTGGACCGCGGGAGGCAATCTCCCGCCTGAGGAGCCTCGGGAGGCGCGGTAGAATCGAGTCGTGGACCCCGAAACCTCGGTCGTCGAAGACGCGAGCATCCGGCTCCGTGCGGGGCTGATCTCGCTCGTGGTCGCCCTCCTCATGCTGGCGGCCAAGTACCAGGCCTACCGCATGACGGGCTCGACGGCGGTTCTCTCCGACGCGCTCGAGTCCATCGTCAACGTCGTCGCCGCCGTCTTCGCCCTGGGAGGCCTCGTCTTCGCCGGCCGCCCCGCCGACCGCAATCACCCCTGGGGACACGGCAAGATCGAGTTCTTCTCCGCGGCCTTCGAGGGTGGTCTCATCGCCTTCGCCTCGGTCGTGATCGTCTTCGAGGTCGCGCAGATCCTCATCGCAGGGGCCGAGGTCAGGCAGATCAGCGCGGGAGTCCTGATCGTCCTCGGGACCGCGCTCGTCAACCTGGGTCTCGGCTGGTACCTCGTGCGCACCGGCCGGCGCTACGACTCCCTGACCCTCGTCGCCGACGGCAAGCACGTGATCGCCGACTTCTGGACGAGCGCGGGCGTTGTCGTGGGCCTGCTCCTGGTGCGCCTGACTGGCCTCGTGTGGCTCGATCCGCTGGTCGCCCTGCTCGTCGCGCTGTCGCTCATGTGGACGGGCTTCAAGCTTGTGCGTCACGCCGCGGGCGGGCTCCTCGACGAGGAAGATCCGGTTCTGCTGGCCCGCGTGCTCGACGCGCTGCAGAAATACGTCGGCCACGGCGTGATCCGCGTCCACCACCTGCGCGCCATCCGCTCGGGGCGCTTCCACCACCTCGAGGCACACCTGGTGGTGCCCGAGTTCTGGAGCGTGGAGAGGGCGCACGACGTGTCCGAAGACGTGGCGGCGCGCATCATCAAGGATCTCGGCGTCGAGGGCGAGATGGTCTTCCACACCGACCCCTGCCACCGGATCTACTGTGCCACCTGCGACCTCGAGCCCTGCCCGATCCGCCGCGAGCCGTTTCGCCGCGTGACGCCGCTCACGCTGGACGAGGCGGTCCAGCCGGACATGCCGCCCGTCGCGCCCCAGGAGACGATATGAGACTCGAAGGCAAGGTCGCGCTGATCACGGGTGGGGCCAGCGGCATGGGACGGAGCGAGGCCGTCATGTTCGCCAAGGAAGGCGCGAAGGTGGTCGTGGCCGATGTGCTCGACGCGGAAGGGCGGCGGGTCGCGGAGAGCCTGGACGGAGCGGGACGCTTCATCCATCTGGACGTCACGAGCGAGGCGGACTGGCAGGAGGCGATCGCGGCCACGCGCTCGCATTTCGGCACGCTCGACGTCCTCGTCAACAATGCCGGCATCAGCGGGACCTTCGATCCCGACACCTTGAGCACGTCCGCGTGGGACCGGCTGATGGACGTCAACGCCAAGGGCGTCTTTCTCGGCATGAAGCACGCGATCCCGGTGATGGAGCAGGCCGGCGGCGGCGCCATCGTGAACATCTCGTCCGTCTCGGGCTTCGTGGGCCAGCAGGGGATTCACATGGCCTACAACGCCTCGAAGGGCGCCGTGCGGCTCATGACCAAGTCGGCCGCGGTGCAGTACGCGCGGAGCGGCATCCGCGTGAACTCGGTGCATCCGGGCGTCCTGCCGGCGATGCGCACGTCCAAGGCCACGGCCGATCCCGCGTTCCGTGAAAAGATGCTCGCGGGCGTGCCGATGGGGCGCGAGGGCCGCGTGGAGGAAGTCGCCTACGCCGTGCTCTTCCTGGCCTCCGACGAGGCCTCGTACATCACGGGGACCGAGCTCTGCGTCGACGGGGGCTGGCTTGCCGTCTAGCCCCGCCATGGAGTCCGCCGACCCCAATCCCGGCACCCCGAACCCGCTGGAGCGTCGGGCGTTTCTGGCGATGATCGCGAGCGGCCTCCTTGCCGCGCCGCTCGCCGCCTGGGCGCAGCCGGCGGGGAAGGTCTACCGGGTCGGGTTCCTGTTCTACGGCTCTCCCGGACCCTCGCCGGAGCTCGACGCCTTTCGGCGAGGGTTGCGCGAGGCCGGCTACATCGAGGGGCAGAGCATTGCCATCGAGTACCGATACGCGGGAGGGGACGTAGGGCGACTGCCCGGGCTTGCGGTCGAGCTGGCGCGTGGCAAGCCCGACGTCATGGTCACGCCAGGCACGCCGGCGTCTCTGGCCGCCAAGCAGGCGACCAGCACGATTCCCATCGTCTTCGCGGGCGTTGCCGATGCGGTTGGCGCCGGACTCGTCGCCAGCCTCGCACGACCGGGCGGGAACATGACGGGGTTGACGGGCATCAGCGCCGAGCTGGGCGGGAAGCGGTTAGAGCTCCTCAAGCAGGTTGCCCCCAAGGCCTCCCGCGTGGCGGTCCTCTACAATCCGGCCGACCGGGCCAATGTGCTGGTCTTGAAGGGGCTGCAGGAGTCGGCCCCGGCACTGGGCCTGACCCTCCAACCCCTCGAGGTGCGAAAGCCCGGCGAGTTCGAGGGCGCCTTCGTCGCGATGACCCGGAAGCGCGCCCAGGCGCTGTTCGGCGCCGCGGGCGTCCTGACCAGTGAGCACCGCAGAGACGTCGTGGACCTCGCCGCCAAGCGCCGGCTACCGGCGATGTGGGGCGATCGGGAGTTTGTCGAGGTGGGCGGCCTCATGTCCTACGCGGTCAACTTTTACGACCAGATCCGGCGCACCGCCACCTACGTGGACAAGATTCTCAAAGGGGCCAAGCCGAGCGATCTGCCCGTGGAGCAGCCGACACAGTACGAGCTGGTCATCAACCTGAAGACCGCAAAGGCGCTCGGCCTGACCATCCCGCAGTCGGTGCTGCAGCGGGCGGATCAGGTCATCCAGTAGACGACGGGTCGGGTATGCTGTGCTATCGTGTGAGCCGCCGATGAGGTTCTCCGTGCTCGTGCGCGACACCCTCTGGAACCTGCCGTTCTGGGCCGCCGTCGGCGTGACCATGCTGGCGGGCTCCTCCGGCGCCGGCCACGCCGACGAGCCACCGACTGGAGCCGCGATCCTGCAGCAGCTGCGCAGCTTCGCCACCATGGGCAGCGTACTCTACGTCGCCGCCCATCCGGACGACGAGAACACGCAGGCCATCACCTACCTGGCTCGCGGCCGCGGATACCGGACGGCCTATCTCTCGCTCACGCGCGGTGACGGCGGGCAGAACCTGCTCGGCCCCCAGCTCGGCGAGGTGCTCGGCGTGGCGCGCACGCAGGAGCTGCTCGCCGCGCGCCGGCTGGACGGCGGGCGGCAGTACTTCACCCGCGCGAAGGACTTCGGCTACTCGAAGAACGCCGAGGAGACGCTCGGCGTCTGGGACCGGCAAGGCGTCCTCAGCGACATGGTGCGCGTGATCCGCGAGTTCCGCCCGGACGTGATCATCACGCGGTTTTCCTCGAAGCCCGCGCCCACGCACGGCCATCACACCGCCTCCGCGGTGCTCGCCGTCGAAGCCTTCAGGCTCGCCGCCGACCCCGCGGCGTTTCCCGACCAGCTCAGCGGGCTCCGGCCCTGGCAGGCGCGGCGCATCGTCCACAACGTCGGCCGGGGCGCCGCCGCGGCGAATCCCGGCGCCGGCATGGCCGTCGCGGGCATGCCCGCGGACGTGCCGGATGGTCCGGGCGTGGTGAAGGTCGAGGTCGGCGGCCGGGATCCGGTGTCGGGCGAGTCGTTCGCGTCGATCGCCGCCCGCAGCCGGGGCATGCACAAGACGCAGGGCTTCGGCATCGGCGGCCCGCCCGT